>Ga0184637_10003360_pt1 | contig 9995 bp, 8 predicted proteins | sample PLM3_127_b2_FD_133143 | JGI IMG/M metagenome (GOLD analysis project Ga0184637, IMG submission 133143) | Groundwater sediment microbial communities from an aquifer in East River, Colorado, USA - PLM3_127_b2 | ecosystem: Environmental > Terrestrial > Soil > Riparian zone | place: USA: East River... | reverse complement strand
GTTCGGCAGCGGCGACGCGAGCGCGATGCTCGACGACTCCGACCGCGAGCTCGTGAACGCCGCGATGCTCGCGCGCTACCCGGCGTTGCAGCGCGACAGCTTCACGCCTTCGCACATCATCCTCTGGCAAAAGCAAGGCGGCGAACTGCTCTACGTCACCCTGCTCGCCAACCCGCAAAAGCCGAGCGAGATGTGCTTCACCGCGACCTTCTCGGCGAGCCGCTTCGACTTCACGCAGACGTTGCAGAGAAAGTATTTCGTCTCGGGTCTGAAGCAGGCGTAGCGGGCGCCGCACTGGCGCTAGCCCAGCGCTAGCCCTACCTGCGCGGCATTGCCAACGGTGATCTACTGCGGCCTGTTCCGTGGCCACAGGAGCACATCATCATGTTCGGCAACGCTTCACCAACCCGGCGCGCGCTTGCGGCCGTCGCCTTTGCGCTCATCTCCCCGACGGCTGGCGCCCAGGAGGCCGCCGGCGTGCTGCGGCGCAGCGCCGCGGCGATGAGTGCCGCCGATCTGAAATCGATCCGGTACACGGCGGAAGGCGCCGGCTACAGCTTCGGCCAGGCTTTCAAGCCCGGCCTGGCGTGGCCGAAGATCACCGTGCACAGCCAGGTGCGCACGATCAACTACGACACCGCGTCGATGCGCCACGAGATCACGCTGAGCCGGGCCGAGCCGCTGGGCGGCGGCGGTTATCCGCTCGCGGGCACACAGCGCAGCGACCAGCTCGTGAGCGGCACGCATGCGTGGAACCAGATTGGACCGGCGCCGATCTCCGCGGCGCGCTCCGTTGGCGATCGAACACATCAGTTGTGGATCACGCCGCACGGTGTCGTGAAGGCCGCGATGAAGAACGGTGCGACGCTGCGTTGGCGCACGGTGGCGGGCAAGTCGCTGGCCGCCGTGTCGTTCACCGAGCCGGGACTCTACGCAGCCACCGCGTTCATCAACGACGACTATCTCGTGGAGCGCGTCGAATCGCGCGTGCCCGACGCGGTGCTCGGCGAAATCGAGGTCGTCACGCGCTATTCGGAGTATCGAGACGTCGGCGGCCTCAAGTTCCCCGCGCGCATCGAGCAGTCGGCCGGCGGTCATCCGGTGCTCGAGCTGACGGTGAAGGAAGTGCAGCCCAATGTCCCGGCCGATTTTCCCGTGCCCGATCTCGTACGCGCGGCCACCGAGCGCGTGAGCGCAGAGAAGCTCGCCGATGGCGTATGGTTCATCGTCGGCGGCACGCACCACAGCGTGGCCCTCGAGATGAAGGACCACATCGTGCGCGTCGAGGCGCCGCTGGACGACACGCGCATGGCGCCGGTGATCGAGCAGGTGAAGCAGCTCGCGCCGGGCAAGCCGATCGCCTATGTCATCAACACGCACAACCATTTCGACCATTCCGGCGGGTTGCGCGCGGCCGCCGCCGAAGGCGCAACGATCATCACGCACGCGGACAACGTGCCGTATTTCGAGCGCGCGTTCGCCGCGCACAGCAAGCTCAAGGCCGACCGGCTCACGATGTCGGGCCGCAAGGCCAAGTTCAAGGCCGCCGGCGACAAGCTGGTGCACGGCGACGGCATTCGCACGATCGAGATCCACCGCGTGGCGAACAGCGTGCACGCCGACACGTTCCTGATGGTCGTGCTGCCGAAGGAAAGGTTGCTCATCGAAGCCGACGCGTACACGCCGGGCGCACCGAATGCGCCGCCGCCCGAGGTGCCGAACGCGAACAACGTGAACCTGATCGAGAACATCGAGCGGCTCAAGCTCGATGTCGATCGCATCGTGCCGATCCACGGGCGCGTCGTGCCGCTCACGGAGCTGTACACGACGGCGAAGGCCAGGCCGCCCGCGCGGTGAATGGACGCCGCCGTTCTCGCCACCTGAGCCTTGCGCTCGGCATCGGGCTCTTGATCGGCCTGCAACGTGAGCGCGCCGGCTCGGCGATCGGTGGCATCCGCACCTTTCCGCTGCTCGCGCTGCTGGGCGCGATCTGCGGCTTGCTGGCCGGCGAATGGGGCGGCATCGTCATCCTCGCGGGGTTCATCGGCGTCGTGACGATCGGCGTGCTCGCGAACCTGGAAAAGCGCGAGAGCGACGAAAAGGAGGCCGGCGGCCAGACCTCGGAGGCCGCCGCGCTGCTGACCTTCGCGCTCGGTGCGTATCTGGCGACCGGTGAGTACGCGGCGGCGATCGTCGTGGGCGGCGTCACCGCGGTGCTGCTGCAATTCAAGAAGCCGATGCACCAGTTCGCCGGCCGCATGACCGAGAGCGACGTTCGCGCGGTGATGCGCTTCGTGATCGTCACGCTGATCGTGCTGCCGGTGTTGCCGAACGAGACCTATGGTCCGTACCGGGTGCTCAACCCGCGCGAGATCTGGCTGATGGTGGTGCTGATCGTCGGCATCGGCCTGGCCGGCTACGTGAGCGCCAAGCTGGTCGGCGAACGCGCCGGCCTCGTGCTCGGCGGCATCCTCGGCGGGCTCGTCTCGAGCACTGCCACCACGGTCGCGTACGCGCGCCGCGTGAAGGGCGGCAACGGCAACGCGGCGTCGATCGCCGCACTCGTCATCACGATTGCATCGACGATCGCCGTGGCGCGGGTCGTCGTGCTCATTGCGGTCGTCGCGCCGGGCATCGTGGCCGTGACCGCGCCGCCGCTGGCCGTGCTGTTGCTGCTGATGATCGTGGTGTCGGTCGCGATGCTGCTCGCCTCTCGCAAGCCCGGCACCAAGATGCCCGAGCAGGGGAACCCGGCCGAGCTGAAGAGTGCGCTCGTCTTCGGCGCGCTCTACGCGGCGATCATCTTCGCGACCGCCGCGCTCAAGGAGTATTACGGCGACCAGGCGCTCTACGCGATCGCCGTCGTCTCGGGCTTCGTCGACGTCGACGCGATCACCTTGTCGACCTCGCAGCTCGCCGCGGCCCAGCGCGTCGACCCGACCACCGCATGGCGGATCGTCATGATCGCGATGCTCGTCAACCTCGTCTTCAAGGCGGGCGCGACGTGGGTGCTCGGGTCGATGGCGTTGTTCGTGCGCGTCGCGCTGGCATTCGGCGTGTCGATCGCGGGCGGCGTGCTGATCCTTTGGGCCTGGCCGTTGCTGGTGGGTCAGTGAGCGCGGGATGCGGACGATGAAGCGCGTGGCCCGGCGATACGGGCTGCTCGCGGCGGCGCTGCTCGCGTTGCTCGGCTGCGCCGCGTTGACGAAGTCCGAGCGCGCGAGCACGAGCTTCGGCGAGCGTGCATACATGCTGGCCGGCGCGGGCGAGCCGACGATCGTCTTCGAGGCGGGTCTGGGCGACGCGAAGGAGAGCTGGGCGCGCCTGCACAACGAGCTGCGCAACACCGTGCAAGTCTTCGCCTACGACCGCGCCGGCTATGGCGGCAGCCCCGCACGTGGCGATGCGCGCAGCGGCGCGCAGGTCGCCCTCGAATTGCGCGCGCTGCTGCAAGCGGCCGGCGTGCGGCCGCCCTGCGTGCTCGTCGGTCATTCGCTCGGCGGCACCTTCGTCGAGTTGTACGCACGCCAATATCCGCACGAGGTGGCCGGCGTCGTGCTCATCGAGTCGAGGCACGAGGGCTTCTCGCAGCGCTGCAAGGACGCCGGCGCGCCGGTGTGCGAGCCGCCCGCGCTGCTGGTCTCGTTGATGCCCGGCGGCGCGTCGCAGGAATACCAGGCTGTGAATGCGACGATGGAACAAGTGCGACGCGCGGGGCCTTTTCCGAGCGTGCCGCTGGTCGTGCTGACGGGAACGAGAAAGCTGATCGAAGGCCCCGCGTTCAACAAGGCCTGGCTGGAAACGCAGCGAGAGCTCGTCCGCCTGTCACCCCGCGGGCGCCACGAGATCTGCGAGAGCTGCGGGCACTACGTGCATCGCGATCGGCCCGAGCTGGTGGCGCGCGCAATCCGCGAGGTCGTGCTCGCGAGCGCACCGAACCGGCACTGACTCAGGACTCGGCCGTGAATCCAACCTTCTTCACGAGCGGGCCCCAGCGATCCAATTCGGCCTTCTGGCTGCGCGCCATCTCCTCGGCCGTCGAGCCCTGCGCGATCAGGCCCACCACGCCGAGCCCGTCGATCAGGGCCTTGTCCTTGAGCGCGCTGTTGATCGCGGTGTTGGCGGCGGCCACGATCGCAGCCGGCGTGCGCGCCGGCGCATAGAAGCCGAACCATTCCTCGACGGTGAACTCGGGGAAGCCCTGTTCGGCGAAGGTCGGCACATCCGGAATGAACGGCGAGCGCTTGCTCCCCGACGTCGCGAGGATGCGCAGCTTGCCGGCGCGGTGGTTGGCGATGAAGTCGCCGCTCGGTGTGACCATCGAGGCAATCTGGCCGCCGACCACGTCGGTGACGCCGGGCACCGAACCGCGATACGGCACGTGCTTCAGATCCACGCCGTGGTTCAGGCCGAGCAGGGCGCCGATGAAGTGCGGCGTCGAACCGGCCGCCGGCGAGCCGTAGCTCGCATCCTTCGGGTTGGCTTTCGCCCACTCGAGGAAATCCTTCACCGTTTTGACGTTCGGCGGCACCATCGGCCCGACCGCGAGACCGTGGAACATCACGGCAGCGATCGACACCGGCACGAAGTCGCGCACCGGGTCATAGCTGAGCTTGGTGTAGATGTGCGGGTAGATCGATGTGCAGGAGAACGGCGACAGCGCGAGCGTGGCGCCGTCGGGCGCGGCGATCTTCAGTGCATCGAGCGCGATGCGGCCGCCCGCGCCCGGCTTGTTCTCGACGATCGCGGCGTTGCGTGCGTAGGCGGTGCCGGTCAGCCTTTCGGCGACGCGGCGAGCCACGATGTCGCCCGAGCTGCCGGCGGGGAAGCCGTAGAGGATGCGCACTTGCTCGATCGCCTGCGCGCGCGCCGGCTGGACACCGAGCGTGGCGAGCAATGTCGAGCCGACGCTCGCTTGAACGAATTGACGGCGTGTGGTCATCGGGTGTCTCCTGGTCAGCAACTGAAGGTCTGGGGTGTGTTCGGGCATCGCGCGGCTCAATGCGTCGCCTGCGGGTTCTCGATCAGCAGCGCCATGCCCTGACCGCCGCCGACGCACGCCGACGCGATGCCGTAGCGTGCGCCGATGTCGCGCAATTGCCGCGCGACGGTGATCGTCAATCGCACGCCGGTGGCGGCCAGGGGATGTCCGAGCGCGATCGCGCCGCCGTGCACATTGAGCTTGTACGGGTCTAGATCGAGCTCGCGTTGCACCGCCAGGGTCTGCGCGCCTTGCGCCTCGTTGACCTCGAAACGCGCGATGTCGGCGAGCTTCAACCCGCTGCGCTCGAGTAGCAGCCGGATCGCCGGTGCCGGGCCGATGCCCATGATCTGCGGCGGCACGCCCACCGCGGTCGCGGCGAGCATCCGCGCGAGCGGCTTGCCGCCGGATGAGCGAGCGACCGAGCCTCGCGCGACCAACGCCGCGGCTGCCGCGTCGGTGAGCGCCGAGCTGTTGCCACCGGTCTGCACGCCTCCAGAATAGACGGCCTTCAACTTGGCGAGCACTTCCACCGGCGAGAGACGCGGATGGGTGTCGCGGTCGGCGATCGGTGCCTTGCCGGTGAGGCGGATGCTGCGCGGCTGATAGCCATCGAGCTCGAAGGTCTCGTTGCCGACCGGCACGATCTCGCCGTCGAACCAGCCGGCTTGCTGCGCGGCCACCGCGCGTTCGAACGACAGCGCCGCGAAGGCGTCGACCGCTTCACGCGTGATGCCGTACTGCTTCGCCAGGTTCTCGGCGGTCTGGATCATCGAGATCGCCGGCGCCGGGTCGGTCAGCGCCTCCCACATGTAGTCCTTGAAACCGACCGACGCGCCGAGCTTGAAGCCCAGACGATGGTCGAAGGCGGCGATCGGGTTGCGCGTCATCGACTCGGTCCCGACGACGAGCGCGAGGTTCACCGCGCCGCTGGCGATCTGTTCGCCGGCCTGGCGGAACAACTCGAAGCCGGTGCCGCAGATGCGCTGCACCATGATCGCCGGCACCTCGCTCGGCACGCCGGCGTACAAGCCGATGTGACGCGGCACGTAGAACTGATCGAAGCCACCCGGCGCCATGTTGCCCGCGAGCACCGAATCGACATCGGTCGCGGCGATGCCGGTGCGCGCGAAGATCTCGCGCGCCACCTTGATGCCCATGTCGGTCGGCGAAACGCTTGCGAACGCGCCGCAGTAGTCGACCATCGGTGTGCGCACGCCGTCGACGATCCACACGTCGTCGAAGGCCTGATAGAGACCCTTGCTCATGGCTTGCTCACCTTCGCAGCGCGCTTGTCGAGGAATGCACGCACGCGTTCCTTCGCGGCATCGTCGCCCTGCGCGATGGCCGACATCAATGCCTCGACGAACAGGCCTTCGGACTGCGACAGGTCGGCGATGCGCGGCAGCGCCTGCGTGACCGCGAAATTCGACAGCGGGGCATTGCCGGCGATCTTGTGGGCGAGTTCGAAGGCTTTTGCGAGGCCTTTGCCGTCGGCCACGAGGTAGTTGGAGATCGCGAGGGCCTGGCCCTCCTGCGCATCGAGCACGCGGCCGGTCAGCATCATGTCCGTCATGCGCGAAACGCCGAGCAGACGCGGGATGCGCGCCGATCCGCCGCCGCCGACGAAGATGCCGCGCTGTCCCTCCGGCAGGCCATAGAAGGCACTCGCTTGCGCAACGCGCAGATGCGCCGCGCTGGCGAGCTCGAGCCCGCCGCCGACCACCGCGCCCTGCAGCACGGCGATCACCGGCACCGGGCCGAACTGCACCGCATCGAACGCGGCATGCCACGCACGCGAATGCGCGATCCCTTCGGCGACGCTGCGCTCGCTCACTTCGGACAGATCGAGCCCGGCGCAGAAATGCTCGCCCTCGCCGCTTATCACCGCGCAGCGCGCGTCGCCCGGCAGGTTGACGAAAGCAGTGTGGATTTGCGCGACCAGCTCGTCGTTGATCGCGTTGCGCTTCGCGGGGCGGTTCAGCCGCAGATGCACGATCGGGCCCGCGGATTCGATGCGCAACATCGACAGTTGCGCGAGCACGCCGCCGGCGCGCTGGAATTCTGGAATCGTCACTTCAGTCGTTCACTTCGCTAGGATGACGCGCGGGTCCGCCGGATGCGCGTAGAGCGCTTGCACGTCGGCCGCACGGCGCGCCAGCACGGCGCGCTGGTTGATATAGCCCTTGTCGGTGATCTCGCCGGCGTCCGCGTTGGGCGGCTCGGCGAGCATCAGCGCTCGGGTCGGAGATTGCGATGAGCTGCCGCCGCCGCTGCGCATCGAGCGCAAGGCCTCGCGCACCTTCGCAGGCATCGCGTCGGGCGGCAAGTCCTTGGCTTGCGCGCTTGGAAAGATCAGCACGCCGACCTCGTCGCGGTCGTGCCCGGTGATCACCACGTCCTGCGCAAGCGGCGCGAGCGCCGACACCAGCTTCACTCGCAGCGTGCCGACCGAAACCCAGGTGCCGGTCGTGAGCTTGAAATCCTCCGCGACGCGGCCGTCGAAGACGACGCCCGCTTCGGGCCTCGCCTCATCGAGCAGGAAGCCTGCGTCGCCGATCGCGTAGTAGCCCTCGTCGTCGAATGCCTTCCTCGTGAGCTCGGGCTCGTTGCGGTAGCCGGGGAACACCGAGACGCCGCGCACGCGCATCTCGAGCTTCTCGCCGTTCGGAACGAACTTGAGTTCCATGCCGGGCAACGGCAGGCCGATGACGCCGGCGCGATCGAGCCGCCAATGCGCGGTCGTCACTGCCGGCGAAGTCTCGGTCGATCCCCATGAGGTCGTGAACCACACCGGTTCGTCGCGTACGCGCGCGGCCACGGCCTCGAGTCGCTCCCAGCTGGCTTGCGGCAACGCGGCACCCGCGTAGAACACCATGCGCAGGCGGCTGTAGAAGTCGCGTGCCAGTTCGGTATCGCTCTCGAGGAACGGCAGCAGCATGTCCATGCCGCGCGGCACGTTGAAGTACAAGGTCGGCCTCACCTCGCGCAGGTTGCGCACCGACTTCTCGATCAGCCCCGGCGCCGGCCGGCCTTCGTCGATGTACAGCGTGCCGCCGTTGCGCAGCACCAGGTTCAGGTTGTGGTTGCCGCCGAAGGTGTGGCTCCACGGCAGCCAGTCGAGCACCACGGGCTTTTCGAGCTCGAGGAAGCGCCACGCCTGCGCGATCATCTGCTGGTTGGCGCACAGCATGCGGTGCGTGTTGATCACGACTTTCGGCTGCCCGGTCGAACCCGAAGTCAGCAGGTACTTGGCGGGGTCATCGGGTGCGATCGCCTCGAAGGCGTGCATCACGGCCGGGGTCTCGCTCGTGCCGGCGAGATGCTCGAACGTCAACGCGCCCGGATGAGCGTCGGCGCCCCGGCTGAACGCGGTGACGGCATCGATGCCCGAGGACGAGATCGCCGGGCCGTAGACCGACGCATCCGAGGCGTACACCAGCGCGGGCTGCAGCGCCTTCAGGATCGCGCCGATCTTGCCGTAGTCCTTGGTCAGCCGGCAGTACGCGCTCGAAACGGTGCACACCGCGCGGCCGATGTGCATGGCCGCGAGCATCAGCAGCGCGTGGTCGACCGCATTGTCCGAGAGCACGACGATCGGCTTCGCGGCCGGCAAACGAAGATCGATCAGGCCTTGCGCGATCGAGCCGACGGCCTTGCGAACGTCGCGGTAGCTGAGCTTGCGCCACTCGCCGTCGGCGCCGCGCTCGGCCAGTGCAGTGACGTCGGGCGTCTCTAGTGCCCACTTCTCCAGCCAATCGCCGATGCAGCGTGCATACGACTGGAGGGGATCGGGCGAGCGCAGCACGAAGCTGCCGGCGCCGGCATCGAGCTTCACGGTGCGCGGCGGCGCGAGCCATCGGGAATCGTCGAAGAACGCAGTACTCATCTCTTTCGTCCAGGCAGTCCATACACATGTGTATGTGTATGGTGCGCATCGTAGTTCTTCACTCACATGGGTGGCATGCGGGTTTTCCCTCATTTTCCATACGCTTCTGTATGGACCAATGCGGGACAATCATGGCAACTCCAAAGACAACCCCCACGACCATGCCGGAGACCCGGACCACCACCCCCCGCACGCGCCGCGCGCGCGCCAATGGCGAACCCGCACGCGCATCGTTGACGCCCGACGACTGGATCGAGCGTGCGACCACGCTGCTCGTCGATCACGGCATCGACGCGGTGCGTGTCGACGTGCTCGCCAAGCTGCTCGGCGTCACGCGCGGCAGCTTCTATTGGCACTTCAAGGACCGCGACGACCTGCTGAAGTGCGTGCTCAACGCGTGGCGCGACGCGGCCACCGAGCAGATCATCGAACGCTTCGAAAAGAAGAACGCCGACCCGCGATCGCTGATCAAGGAGCTGATCTCGCTGCCCTTTCGCGGCCGATCGGCCGAGCGCGCCGCGCGCATCGAGCTCGCGATCCGTGCGTGGGCGCGGCGCGACCCGATGGCCCGCCAGGCCGTCGACGACGTGGACGCGCGGCGCATCTCGTACCACGCGCAGTGCTTCTCGGCTCTCGGCTTTCCGATCGGCGAGGCGCGCGCGCGCGCCTTTGCGCTCTACGCCTACGAGGTGGCCGAGTCGCTGCTGTCCAACCAGGGCAACGCGGCACAGAAGACCGAACGCAGCGCACTGGTCGAGCGGCTGCTGCTGACGCGCCTAGATGCCAGCGCTTAGCCGGAACCACGATTGGCGTGGCGATCTAACAAGCCATGCAAAGCAACTACAAGATCGAAACCGTCCCCGGCGGCGTGCCGGTGAAGATGTGGACGCAGGGTGTGCCGATCGAAGACGCGGCGAAGCGACAGCTCGCCAACGCGGCGCGACTGCCGATCGTGTTCAAGCACATCGCGGCGATGCCCGACGTGCACCTGGGCATCGGCGCGACGGTCGGCTCGGTGATACCGACACTCAAGGCGATCATCCCGGCGGCTGTCGGTGTCGACATCGGCTGCGGAATGATGGCCGCGAAGACGACGCTGCGCGCCGAAGACCTGCCCGACAACCT
>Ga0184637_10003359_pt1 | contig 9995 bp, 8 predicted proteins | sample PLM3_127_b2_FD_133143 | JGI IMG/M metagenome (GOLD analysis project Ga0184637, IMG submission 133143) | Groundwater sediment microbial communities from an aquifer in East River, Colorado, USA - PLM3_127_b2 | ecosystem: Environmental > Terrestrial > Soil > Riparian zone | place: USA: East River... | reverse complement strand
GATCGGCATCCTGAACGGCATCGTCGGCGAGGCGGCCTTCGCCGACCCGCTGGCGAAGTGGGCGCAAACGGCCTTCCACATCGGCGAGCGCGCCTCGCACATCAGCGCGACCGGGCTCGTGGTCGTGATCATCACGTTCCTGACCATCATCTTCGGGGAGCTGGTGCCCAAAAGGCTCGGCCAGATGTACCCGGAAACGGTGGCGCGTCTGGTGGCAGGGCCGATAAAGTGGCTGTCGTTGATCGCGCGGCCGTTCGTCAAGCTGCTGACCTTCTCGACCGAAGCCGTGCTGAAGCTGCTCGGCATCCGCGGCGGCCCGAGCCGCGCAGTCACCGAGGAAGAAATCGCGGCCAGTCTCGAAGAGGGGCTCGACGCCGGCGTCATCGAGGCGCACGAGCACCAGATGGTGCGCAACGTGTTTCGCCTGGACGACCGGCAGGTTGGCTCGATGATGATCCCGCGCACCGAAATCACATGGCTCGACGTGTCGGCGCCCGCCGAAGAGGTGCTGCGCGTGACCGCCGAGAACGAGCACTCGCGCTACCCGGTGTGCCGCGGCGGGCTCGACGACGTGCTCGGCATTGTTTCCGCGCAAAACCTGCTGCAGCAGGTCTTGCAGGGCCGCCCGCTCGATCTCACCGAGAACCTGCAGCCGCCGGTGTTCGTGCCCGAGACGCTGTCGGGCATGGAATTGCTCGAGAACTTTCGCGCCTCCAGCGCGCAGCTCGTATTCGTCGTCGACGAATACGGCGAGGTGCAAGGAGTGATCACCGTGCGCGACGTGCTCGAGGCGATCACCGGCGAGTTCGCGACGCCGTCGGCCGAGGACTCGTGGGCCGTACGGCGCAACGACGGGAGCTGGCTGTTCGATGGCCTGATCCCGGTGCCCGAACTGAAAGACCGGCTCGATCTGAAGGAGCTGCCTGAAGAGGACCGGGGACGCTACAACACCTTGGCCGGCATGATCATGTTGCTGCTCGGCCGCTTGCCCAACACCGCCGACACGGTCGATTGGGAAGGCTGGCGATTCGAAGTGGTCGACCTCGATGGCAAGCGTGTCGACAAGGTGCTCGCCAGCCGCATCGACGAAGGCGCGATCGCAGCATTCTGAGCGCGTGCACGCCGCACGCGCTGCGCGCAGAGCGCGCGACCGCGTCGTGGCGCGCGCGTAGCATCGACAGCCTATGTCCGCGCTGGCCTTCGAAGGATTCCTCTCCACGCCCGAGATGATCGAGGTGTTCGGCGAGCATTCGTTGATCCAGGCGATGATGGATTTCGAGGCGGCGCTCGCGCACGCGCAGGCCGCGGTCGGCGTGATCCCGCAAGGGGCCGCGTCGGCGATCGGTGGCGTGTGCAAGGTCGAGCTGTACGACGTGCAAGCCATCATCGCGGCGAGTGGCCGCGCCGGCAGCCTGGCGATCCCGCTGGTCAGGAAGCTCACCGAGACGGTGGCGCTGTTCGACGCCGAGGCGGCGCGCTACGTGCACTGGGGCAGCACCAGCCAGGACGTCATCGACACCGCGATGGTGCTGGTCACACGCAAGGCACTCGGGCTGATCGAGCGCAACCTCGACGCGCTGATCGCCGCACTGTTCGATCTGGCCGAGCGCGAAGGCGACACGCCGCTGCTCGCGCACACGCTGATGCAGCCGGCCCAGGTGGTGAGCTTCGGCTTCAAGCTGGCGGCATGGCTTGCGCCGCTCGTGCGTGCGCGGCAACGCCTGCGCGAGGTGGCGCGGACCGCCTTGCAGTTGCAGCTCGGTGGACCGGTCGGCACGCTGTCGGTGATGGGCGACAAGGGCATGGTCGTGGCGGCGCGCATGGCGCACGAGCTGCAACTTCGCGTGCCGGTGGCGAGCTGGCACACGCAGCGCGACGAATGGGTGCTGCTCGGCTGCCAGGTCGGCGTGTTGTGCGGCTCGCTCGGCAAGCTCGCGCGCGATTTGTCGTTGATGGCGCAGGGCGAAGTCGGTGAGCTCGCCGAGCCTTCCGATGCCGGGCGCGGCGGATCGTCGGCGATGCCGCACAAGCGCAATCCGGTGGCGGCGATGGTGGCACTCGCTGCAGCATTGCGCGCGCCGCAACGCGTGGCCGCGCTGCTCGCCGCGATGCCTCAGGAGCACGAGCGTGGCCTCGGCAACTGGCAGGCCGAGCTCGCCGAATGGGCCGGACTCTTCATCAGCGCCGACGGCGCCGCGAAGGCGCTCGCCGAGGCGGCCGCGGGCCTGCACGTCGACACGCAGCGCATGCGCGAGAACATCGAGCGCATGCAAGGTCTGGTGCATGCTGAAGCGGTGGCGACGAAGCTCGCCGCCAAGCTCGGCAAGGCGAGCGCGCACGCGGTGGTGCAGGCGTGGTCGCACCGGGCGGTGAAGGAGCGTGGCCATTTGCGCGACATCGCGCTCGCAGCGCTTGCCGAAGACCCGGCGCTTGCCGGCGCGGCGACGCGGCAAGAGATCGACAGCCTGTTCGACGCCGACGCGGCGGCCGTTGCCGCCAAGCGCGAAGCGCGTCGCCAGCTCGACACACTGCGGGCACAGTGGCAAGCAGGCAAGCTGCAAGGGGAGTCCTCATGAAACAGGCCGACGACTTCGACCGCGGGCTGAAGAACCGCCGAGCGGTGCTGGGTGATGAATGGGTCGAGCGATCGCTCACGAACGCGACGAGTTTCAACGCCGACTTCCAGTCGTTCATTACGCGTTATGCATGGCACGACGTGTGGGGTCGGCCGGGGCTCGATCGCACTACGCGCCGATTGCTCGTGCTCGGCATGACGATGGGCCTCGCGCGCTGGGAGGAGTTCGAGCTGCACTGCCGCGCCGCCGTGCGTGCCAGCAAGGAAGGCGGCGGCGTCACGCTCGAGCAGATCAAGGAGACCCTGATGCAGGGTGCGATCTACTGCGGCGTGCCGGCCGCCAACACCGCGTTCAAGATCACGCTCGACATCCTGCGCGAAGAGGGGCTCGAGCCGCCGGCGCAGCCGCTCGGCGCGGACGCGCGAGCGTCGAGCCACCACACCTTCAGCACCCCGCAACTGCATGTCAAGGTCCAGGGCCCGCTCGACGGCATGCCGGTGATGCTGAGCCATGCGCTCGGCCTCGACCTGGAGATGTGGGATCGCCTCGCCGGCGAGCTCACGCGCAAGCACCCGGTGCTGCGCTACGACCACCGTGGACATGGCGGCTCGGCCGTACCGCCGGGTCCGTACACGATGGGCGAGCTCGTTGACGATGCGGCACGACTCATCCACGAATGGGGCCGCGGGCCGGTCGTGTGGATCGGGCTGTCGATGGGCGGCATGGTCGGGCAGGGCCTGGCGGTGCGCTATCCGGAGCTGCTGCGCGGTCTCGTGCTCGCGAACACCACGTCGAAGTATCCGGACGAAGCGATGCCGAACTGGACACAGCGCATCGCGACCGTCGAAGCGCAGGGCATGCCCGGCATCGTCGAGACTGTGCTCGAGCGCTATTTCCACGCCGCCTTCCGCGCGGCGCTCCCCGATGCGGTGGCCCCCTATCGAAGCACGGTGCTGCGTTGCGATCCGCAGGGCTACGTCGCTTGCTGCCATGCCGCGTCGAGCGTCAACTGGACCGATCGATTGCACACGGTGAAGCTGCCGACGCTGATCATCGCCGGCGCGCTCGACGTCGGCGCGCCGCCGGCGATGTCGCGGACGATCGCCGATCGCATCGAAGGCTCCAGGCTCGTCGTGCTCGATGATGCGGCGCACTTGAGCGTCGTCGAGCAGCCCGAGGCGTTCAGCGCGCTGGTGCGCGAATTCATCGACACGCTGCGTTGACTGCGGCGCACAGGGCGCCGCCGGGCATTCAGGCCGGCTTCCAGCCGAGGCGGCGCGACAGGTCATTCGCGACGCGTCGCATCGCCCCCGCGAGCGCGCCATCCCATCGCGTGTCGAAGGCCGCGGTCGAGCCGATGCCGGTGATGCTGAGCACCATCGTGCCGGCGCCGTCGAACACCGGCGCGGCGAGTGCGCTGACGCCAGGCACCGACAAGTCGACCGCGCGGGCCATGCGGTGCTCCCGCACTTCGGCAAGGCGCCCATCGAAGGTCGCGTCGAGCTGGGTCTGCTCCTGCGCGAGGAGCGCCAGCACCGATTCGCGCGGCCGGTAGGCGGCGAACAGCCAGCCGGATGCGGTGCCGGTGAGGCTCATCACCGTTCCATGGCGCATGGCGACGTGCACGGGGCTCGGTGGCTCCGCCACGCGAACGATCGTCGGGCCCCGGTTGCCCCAGACGGCGATCGCCATCGTGTGGCCGGTGAGCTGAGCCAGCTCTTCGATCAGCGGCGTGGCCAGCCGCACCGGGTCGTACTGCTGCAGGCTGATCAAACCAAGTTGCAGCGCGAGCGGTCCAAGCCCGTAATGACCGCTGCCAGGCTCCTGCTCGATCAGCCCCAGCTTGCCGAAGCTGACCACGTACGGGTGCGCCTTCGCCGGCGCCATCCCGGCCTCGCGCGCCAAGTCCTTGAGCGCCATCGGGCGGCCGTGATGCGCGAGAGCGAGCAACAACTGACCTCCCACCTCGACGCTCTGAATGCCGCGCGAGACGCGCTCGTTGTTTGTCTTGTTGTCCATCTCAGTGTTTCTACGTACATGAATGTATTAGACATTAGCGAACTTTCTGACTAACATCAAGCCATAAGTTAAACATAGACGAACTAATTAGCTGAAAGCGAACTACGATGAGCAAAGCATTCGCCTCCCAAGCCGATCTCGAAGAAAAGCAGGTCAGCTTCACCAAACTCTCCGATCACGCGTACGCGTACACCGCCGAGGGCGATCCGAACACCGGCATCGTGATCGGCGACGACGCGGTGATGGTGATCGACACGCAGGCCACGCCGGCGATGGCGCAAGACGTCATCCGCCGCATCCGCGAGGTGACCGACAAACCGATCAAATACGTGGTGCTCAGTCACTACCACGCAGTGCGCGTGCTCGGCGCGAGCGCCTACCGGCCCGAGCACATCATCGCCAGCCAGGACACCCACGACCTCATCGTCGAACGCGGTGAGCAGGACAAGGCGAGCGAGATCGGTCGCTTCCCGCGCCTGTTCCGCGACGTCGAGTCGGTGCCCGCCGGCCTCACGTGGCCGACGATCACCTTCAAAGGTGAGATGACGCTGTGGCTCGGCAAGCTCGAAGTCAAGCTTCTGCAGCTGGGCCGTGGCCACACGAAGGGCGACACCGTCGTCTGGCTGCCGCAAGACAAGGTGCTGTTTTCCGGCGACCTCGTCGAGTTCGATGCGACGCCGTATGCCGGCGACGCGTACTTCCAGGACTGGCCGCGAACGCTCGACAACATCGCGGCATTGAAGCCACGCGCTCTGGTGCCCGGACGCGGCGCCGCGCTGCAAGACGAGGCCGAGGTCGCGAAGGGACTCGCCGGAACGAAGGCCTTCGTGTCGGACCTGTACGCGAGCGTGAAAGCCGGTGCGGCGGCCGGCAAGGACTTGAACGCCGTCTATCGCGAGACCTACCAACGGCTGAAGCCGAGCTACGGCCAATGGGTGATCTTCGATCACTGCTTGCCGTTCGACGTGACGCGCGCCTACGACGAGGCGACGAAGTACGCCGACCCCCGCATCTGGACGGCCGAGCGCGATATCGAGATGTGGAAGAGCCTCGAGGGTCAGTGACGATGAGGCCCGAGTCTCTCGCCGAGCCGCCTCAAGAGAGGCGAGCGCCCCCTCGGGGGGCAGGCGCACAGCGCCGTGGGGGTTCAAATTTCGACTTGCCGCCTTCGATGACGGGGGGCGACATCCAGGGCTTCGAATTCGCTTACGAGCGATCACCTGATCAGGACGCCGCCGCGCCGGTGCGTCACGCGGTCGTCGTGGTCGGCGCCGGGCCGGTCGGGCTCACGCTTGCGATCGATCTGGTCGAGCGAGGCCAGAAAGTGCTGCTGCTCGACAACGACCATCGGCTCTCGACCGGCTCGCGCGCGATCTGTTTCGCCAAGCGCACGCTCGAGATCTGGGACCGGATCGGCGTCGGCGATCGCATGGTCGCCAAGGGCGTGTCTTGGAACGTCGGCAAGGTCTACTTTCGCGACGACCTGCTCTACAGCTTCGACCTGCTGCCCGAGCCGGGGCACGAACGGCCCGCGTTCATCAACCTGCAGCAGTACTACGCCGAGGCCTATCTGGCCGAGAAGGCGTGCTCGCTGCCGAACCTCGAGATCCGCTGGAAGAACAACGTCGTCGCGCTCGAGCAAGACGCCGAGCGCGCGACACTCGGCATCGACACGCCCGACGGTCGCTACGACATCGTCGCCGATCACGTGGTCGCCTGCGATGGATCGCGCTCACCACTGCGGGCGCTGCTCGGCCAGGAAAGCCGTGGCCGCGTGTTTCACGATCGCTTTCTGATCGCCGACGTGCGCATGAACGCCGACTTCCCAGCCGAGCGCTGGTTCTGGTTCGACCCGCCGTTCCATCGCAACCAGAGCGCGCTGCTGCACATGCAACCCGATGGCGTGTGGCGCATCGACTTTCAGCTCGGTTGGGACGCGGACCCGGAAGAAGAGAAGAAGCCCGAGCACATCATCCCGCGCGTGAAGGCGCTGCTGGAAGCGAACGCCGCGGCGCGCAAGGACTCGACGGTCCCCGACTTCGAACTCGAGTGGGCGAGCGTGTACACCTTCTCGTGCCTGCGTATGGATTGCTTCCGCCAGGGTCGCGTGCTGTTCGCCGGCGACAGCGCGCATGGCGTGTCGCCGTTCGGCGCGCGCGGCGCGAATTCGGGTGTGCAGGACGCCGAGAACCTCGCGTGGAAGCTCGACCTCGTGCTGAAGGGCGAAGCGAGCAATGCGCTGCTCGCCAGCTACGCGATCGAGCGAGAGTACGCGGCCGACGAGAACATCCTCAACTCGACACGCGCGACCGACTTCATCACGCCCAAGAGCGAAATCTCGCGCCTGTTTCGCGACGCGGTGCTCGACCTCGCGCGCGAGCATGCATTTGCACGCAAGCTCGTCAACAGCGGCCGCTTGTCGGTGCCGGCGACGCTCGCGACATCGCCGCTCAACACCCTCGATGTCGACACCTTCGAAGGACGCATGGTGCCCGGCGCGCCGGCTGCCGACGCTCCAGTGTCCATCGACGGCCAACCCGCATGGCTGCTGCGACAGCTCGGTTCGCAATTCACGCTGCTCGTTTACGGCGACGTGCCCGCATGGGCCGCCAAGCTTCCCGTCGAGACGTTGGTGCTGAGCGCGGACAACGACACGCAGCATTGCTTCGCAAAGCGCTACGACCTGCGGCCCGGCACAGCCTATCTGTTTCGCCCCGATCAGCACGTGTGCGCGCGCTGGCGCGCACCGACCGAGGCGCTGGTGCGTGCCGCGCTCGCGCGGGCCTGCGCGCTGCACTGAGGAGCCCTCGATGCCACTCATCACCGACCCGAACCTCGATGCGCCCGACGACTTCTACGAGGCGCTGATCGACGCGCATCGCGACCTGTCGAGCGCCGACAGCCACGCGCTGAATGCGCGCCTCGTGCTCCTGCTCGCCAACCACATCGGCTCGCTCGACGTGCTCAGGCAAGCCCTCTCACTGGCGCGCGCCGCGGGCTCGCACTCCGATCCTGCAAGCGGCCAAGCTTCCCCCACCTCGACCTTTCGATCATGACCTTCATCTCCCTCATGCCCATCCGTCGCCGCGCGCTGTGCGCGGGCCTCGCCCTGTCTCTCACGCCCCTTATCGCGACTGCCGCCGATGGCCGGCCAGTCGAATGGGTCGTCGGCTACGCTGCCGGCGGCGGCTCCGACGTCGTTGCCCGCACCCTCGCCGAGGCGATGGGAAAGACGCTGAACCAGACACTCATCATCAACAACAAGCCGGGTGCGGCGACCAACATCGCGGCTGATTACGTCGCGAAGGCGAAGGCCGATGGCCATGTGATGCTGACGGCCGACTTCGCGACGCTCGCCGCGAACCCGTCGCTGTTCGCGAAGCTGCCGTACAACGCCGAGAAGGACTTCGCGCCGGTCGGCTTGATGGCGCGCTTTCCGCTCGTGCTCGTCGTCGCGCCCAACGTGCCGGCGAAAAACTACAAGGAATTCATCGCGTGGGCGAAGGGCAACGCCGAGGGCACGCCCTACGCGTCGGCCGGCACCGGCAGCCCGCACCATCTCGCGACCGAGCTGTTTCGTGAGCGCAGCGGCCTGAAGCTTTCGCACGTGCCATACCGCGGCGCCGCGCCCGCGGTGCAGGATCTCATCGGCGGCCAGGTGCCGTTCATGTTCGTCGACACCGCAAGCGCGTACCAGCACATCGCCGCCGGCAAGCTGAAGGCGATCGGCGTCGCGAGCGCCGCGCGGCTGAAGACGATGCCCGACGTCCCGACGCTTGCCGAGCAGGGGCTCGCCGGTTTCGAAGCCTACGCGTGGCAGGGGCTCGTCGTGCCGACCGGCACCGCGCCGGAGACAGTAGCAGCGCTCAGCAAGGCCCTCGTTGCCGCGCTCGAATCGACGCCGGTCAAAGCGCGCCTGCAGGCGATCGGTGTCGAGCCGACGCCCGGCACGCCCGCGCAGATGGCGAGCTACGCGCGCAGCGAGCGTGAACGCTGGGGGCGGCTGATCCGCGACAACGGCATCAAGCTCGACTAAGGTTGACCCAGGCATCTCGAGTAGGCATCACGATGACTGCATTGCAATATCAATCGGGCTTCGGCAACCAGTTCTCGACCGAAGCCGTCGAAGGCGCGTTGCCGCTCGGCCGCAACAGCCCGCAGCAGGTCGCCAAGGGCCTGTATGCGGAGCTCGTGTCGGGCAGCGCGTTCACCGCGCCGCGCGCCGAGAACCGGCGCGTGTGGCTGTACCGCCGGCAGCCGTCGGTGGTGAGCGGTGGCTACGAAGCGTTCAAGCAGCCGTATCTGAAGACCGGCGCGAAGGATGGTGTCGCGATGCCGCCGAATCCGCTGCGCTGGCACCCGACGCCCTTGCCCGACGCGCCCACCGATTTCATCGACGGCCTGCGCACGATCGCCGTCAACGGCGACGTCGATGCGCACACCGGCACGGCCGCGCACGTTTACCTCGCCAACCGTTCGATGGGAAGGCGGGCGTTCGTCAACGCCGACGGCGAGATGCTCGTCGTGCCGCAGCAAGGCGCAATCACGATCACGACCGAGCTCGGCGTGCTCGACGTCGCACCCGGCGAAGTGGCACTGTTGCCGCGCGGCCTCGCGTTCAAGGTCGGCGTGCAGGGTCCGTCGCGCGGCTATATCTGCGAGAACTACGGCGCCGCGTTCCGGTTGCCCGAGCTGGGGCCGATCGGATCGAACGGCCTCGCGAACCCGCGCGATTTTCTTGCGCCGGTGGCTGCCTACGAAAACGAGGCCGGCGAGTACGAACTGATCAAGAAGTACGGCGGCGCGTTGTGGCGCGCGACGCAAGACCACACGCCGTTCAACGTCGTCGCATGGCACGGCAACCTCGCGCCGCTGAAGTACGACACGGCGAACTTCATGACGATCGGCTCGATCAGCTTCGACCATCCCGACCCGTCGATCTTGACCGTGCTCACGTCGCCGAGCGACACGCCCGGCACCGCGAACTGCGACTTCGTGATCTTCCCGCCGCGCTGGCTGGTCGCCGAGGACACCTTCCGCCCACCCTGGTACCACCGCAACCTGATGAGCGAATTCATGGGGCTCGTCTACGGTCAGTACGACGCCAAGCCCGAAGGCTTCAAGCCCGGTGGCATGAGCCTGCACAACAGCATGGTGCCGCACGGCCCCGATGCCGAGGCATACAGCGCAGCGTCGAACGCGAAGCTCACGCCGCACAAGCTCGACGACACGCTCGCGTTCATGATCGAAAGCCGCTGGCGCTTCCACCCGACGGCTTTCGCGCTGCACGAAGCGCCCCTCGATACCGAGTACGCGCAGTGCTGGTCCGCGCTGGGCGACAACTTCAAGCGGAGCTGACGAAATGCTCGATCAAACGCACGACCCGAAACTGCGCAGCTG
>Ga0184637_10003357_pt1 | contig 10000 bp, 8 predicted proteins | sample PLM3_127_b2_FD_133143 | JGI IMG/M metagenome (GOLD analysis project Ga0184637, IMG submission 133143) | Groundwater sediment microbial communities from an aquifer in East River, Colorado, USA - PLM3_127_b2 | ecosystem: Environmental > Terrestrial > Soil > Riparian zone | place: USA: East River... | reverse complement strand
TGAGGGCCTGGGCAAGAAGTTCAGTGGGGCGAGGAAGTTCTACCTGGTGATCGCCGCGGCCATGCTCGTCGGCCTGGCCCTCAACTTCGTCGGCATCGACCCCATCCGGGCCCTGTACTTCGCCGCCATCCTGAACGGCATCGCCGCTCCTCCGCTGATCCTGCTCATGTTGATCCTGTCGAACCACCAGCCGACGTGCGGCAAGTGGACCGCCAGGCGATGGTCCAACGCGCTGGTCGGTGTGGCGTTGGTATTGATGACCGCCCTTCCCATCGCCTACCTCGTCGCCTAGGCGACCAGGGTGACCGGGATGTCGACCACGTTGATGGGCTTGCCGTCCTTCGCGCTGGACTCGTACACCCGAACGATCCCCGGCTGGGTCGTGTCCACGGCGAACCGCACGGACTTGGAGAAGGTCCCCCGGCACCCCGTTCCGCAGGTCGCGGTGGTGAAGGTCTTGACGATCTCGTCGCCGGCCGCGTCCAGGATGCTGATGCTGACCGTGGCCTCGAACACGTTGGCGTTCCCCCGGATCCTGACCGGGCTCGAGACCTGGTCGCCCGGCCGGGGGCTCGTGACCACGATGGCGGGCTCCGGAGCGGGTGAGGCCGAGGTCGTGGGCGAGGGCGAGCCGGTCGCCGTGGGACTGGGCCCGGGTTGCGACCCGGACGAGCACGCCACCAGGGCGAGCGCGAGGAGGAGCGGCGCGACGAGCAGCGAACGGAGCCTCATGTGCTCATTCGGACGCCGGGTTGACCGGGAAGGTTCCAGCCGGTATCAGTGACGGGCCACCTGACCATGGAGGCTCGGTGACCGGCGATCGCACGACCATCGTGTTCTTTCCCGAGGGGGCATTCGGACCTACCAACAACTGTGTCGGCATCGGCAACATCCTGAAGGCCCGGGGCCACCGTGTCGTGTTCGTGATCGAGGAGTCCTTCGCCGGGACCCTGGAGGCCAGGGGATTCGAGGAAGCCCGCATGCGGCTGCAACCTCCCCTCGAGGTGGGGGAGGTACCCGGGCAGTTCTGGAAGGACTTCATCCGCGACACCGCCCCGGAGTTCCGAAAGCCGACCATCGAGCAGCTCGAGACGTTCCTGAAACCGACCTGGCAGGCCCTGATCGACGGGGCGATATACGTGAACGATCGCCTGGCCGAGATCTTCGACGAGCTTCGCCCCGACGCCATCGTCGAGGACAACGTGGTGGCGTTCGCCGCCATCCCCTCGTCGGGCCGGCCCTGGGTCCGCATCACGTCGTGCAACCCCCTGGAGTTGAAGGACCCCGGGCTCCCGCCCGTGTTCTCCGGCTATCCAGCTGAGCACCCGAGCGGGTGGGACCCGTTCTGGTCCGAATACGACCGGGTCCTAGGGCCTCAGGTGGCCGAGTTCGACGCGTGGCTCCGGGACCACAACGCACCCGGGCTCCCCGGCCCTCGCGACTACCTGTGGGAATCGCCCTACCTCAACCTGTACGTCTACCCGCAGGAGGCGGACTACGGAAGGACGCGGCCTCTCCCGCCCACCACCCATCGCCTGGAGGCATCGGTGCGGGCAAGCGACGAGACGTACCAAGATCACAACCAGCTGGGCCGGCGCGGCGGGCTGGCCTACCTGTCGCTCGGATCGCTCGGCTCGGCCGACGTCGAGCTGATGCAGCGGCTCGTGGACGTCTTGGCCAAGACCCCGCATCGGTACATCGTGAGCAAGGGGCCGCAACACGAGCTGATCACACTGGCGGACAACATGGTCGGGGCCGAGTTCCTCCCCCAGCCGGCCATCCTTCCTCAGGTCGACCTGGTCATCACCCACGGGGGGAACAACACGGTCACCGAATGCTGGTACTTCGGAAAGCCGATGATCGTGCTTCCCCTGTTCTGGGATCAATACGACAACGCGCAGCGGGTGGACGAGCTCGGCCTGGGCGTTCGCCTGTCGACCTACGACTTCGAGGACGACGCGCTGACCGGCGCCATCGACCGGCTGCTCGGGAACGAGTGGCTGACCTCGGAGCTGTCCCGCATCTCGGCCAGGCTCCGGAGCAACCCGGGAACGGTCAGGGCTGGGGATCTGATCGAGCGTCTGGCGCGGACGGGCGAGCCGGTCACCGAGGGCTAGGACAGGCTCTCAGCCGTTCTTGCCCTTCCCGTCGAAATGGCCCTTGGCCTTGCCGTTGTTGTCCTTGTCGCCGGAGCCGGTCGAGCCGGAGCCGCCTGACCCGCTTCCGCCCGATCCGGTGCCGCCCGATCCGTCGGTTCCGCCCGACCCGGTTCCGCCCGACCCCGTCCCGCCCGATCCTGAGGAGCCGGTTCCGCCCGTCCCACCGGGCCCTCCCGGCGCCCCGGCGTGGGAGTCCTCACCGCCACCCTTCACGGCGCTCCCCGACCGGTGGAGCAGCGCGTTCACCAGCGCCGGAGCCTGCGGGTTGTCCTTGCACTTCGCCACGACCCGGGCGATGGCGTGGGACAGGCCGTGGTCCCCATCGTGGGCCAGGGCCGTGATGGCCTCGGCGCATTCATGACGCTCGCCGGCACCACCCGAGCCCGCGGCCCCCCCTTCGCCGCCAGATACCTCTGGGCCGGCCACTGCCGGCGGGCTGGCCGCGGGGAGCTCGCCGTTCGGTCTGGAGGGGCTGGCCACCGCCAGGCTGGCTCCGATGAGCACCCCGAGGACGAGCATGGCTGGAAGGGCTCCACGGTTGGCGTGCTTGAACATCTGTATTGGTTGTCGGCTGGAAGTACCCGATTTCTGGAGTGGCGGTCTAGACAGAAATGGCTAGCCGGCCCGGCCGGACGCCCCCCGGATGCTCCTCCACACCCGCTCGGGCGAACAGGGCATGTCGATGTGGCGCACCCCGAGATGCGACAGGGCGTCCACCACCGCGTTCAGGACAGCCGGGGTCGAGCCGACGGAGGCCGCCTCGCCGATGCCCTTGGCTCCCAGCGGGTTCAGCGGGGTGGGGGTCTCGGTATGGGAGGAGAGGAACCCCGGAAGCTCGGCCGCGCTCGGCATCAGGTAGGAGGTGAGGTTCGAGGTGAGCGGCGTCCCCAGCTCGTCGAACTCGACGGACTCGTACAGGGCCTGGGCGATCCCCTGGGCCAGGCCGCCGTGGACCTGCCCCTCCACGAGCAGGGGATTCAGGATGCGGCCGCAGTCGTCCACCGCCACGTGGCGCACGGGACGAACCTCTCCCGTCTCCATGTCTACCTCCACCACCGCCACGTGCGCCCCGAAGGGGAACGTGGAGTCCCGCTGCTTGAACTTGACCGACGCGGAGAGCCCGGGTTCCAGGCCCTCGGGGAGGCGCGGGGACTCGGTGGCCGCCAGAGCCAGCTCCCCCCAGGTGAGCGCGCGGTCGGGCGCACCGGCGACGCCGATCCGGCCGTCGTCGTGGTGCACGATGTCCGCCTCCCCCACTTCCAGGAGGTGCGCGGCGATGCGCCTTGCCTTCTCCAGGACGGCCTGGCTCGCATTCCACACGGCCGATCCTCCGATCTGGAGCGATCGCGATCCGTACGTGCCCTCGCCGCTCGGGACGAGCCCCGTGTCGGAGTGGATCACCCGGACGCGGTCGAAGGGGATGCCGAGGATCCCCGAGGCGATCTGCGCGAACGACGTCTCGTGGCCCTGCCCGTGCGGGGAGATGCCGGTCAGCACGGTGGCCGAGCCGTCCGGGCTCACCTGGACCGAGCCGAACTCGCGGGCGAACCCGGTGATCTCCACGTACGTGCTGAGGCCGATCCCGAGCTGGACCCGATCCCCCCGAGCGCGCCGCTCGGCCTGCTCCTCACGCAATCGCTCGTAGCCGCTCAGGCGGAGGGCCTCGTCGAGCGCCCGCTCGTAGTCGCCGACATCGTAGGTGGTGCCCACGGCCGTGTCGTAGGGGAACGCATCGGGCGGGATCACGTTGCGACGACGGATCTCGGCGGGGTCCATCCCGAGCTCGGCGGCCAGGAGGTCCATGCTCCGCTCCAGGAGGGCCGTGGCCTCGGGACGGCCGGCTCCCCGGTACGGCGCCACCGGCGTCGTGTTGGTCACCACCGACCGTCCCCGGCACGCGATCCTGGGGATGCGGTACACCCCGGACAGCATCATCTGCGTAGTCGGGGGGAGGTAGGTGGCCGTGGGGTAGGCCCCCATGTCGGCCAGGATGTCCACGCGGAGGCCGACGATGGTCCCGTCGCGTCTCGCGCCGAGCTCGACGTCGTGGACCTGAGCCCGGCCGTGCGTCATGTTCACCATGCTCTCCGAGCGGGTCTCCATCCATCGCACCGGCCGGCCGATGCGAACCGCGGCGACGCCGCAGACCAGGTACTCGGGATAGACCGCCAGCTTCGCCCCGAAGCCGCCACCGACGTCGGGTGCGATTACGCGGATCCGGTCCTTCGCCAGGGCGAGCCATTCCGCCAGGTCGCTCCGGATGTCGAAGGGCACCTGGGTGGAGACCCAGACGGTCAGACCGCCGTCGTCCTCGGGCACGACGAGGATGGCGTTCGCCTCCATGGGGACCGGCGCGACGCGCTGGTTCACCATGCGGGCCCGGACCACGACGTCGGCTCCCGCCAGCACGTCGGCTTCCCACTCGGTCTCGAACCCGTCGGCCAGGTTCGAACCCGCTTCCGGGAAGAGGAGCGGCGCGCCGGCGGCCAGGGCCGCCTCGGATCCCACCACCACTGGCAGCGGCTCGTACTCGACCTCGACGTTCTCCGCGGCATCCTGGGCCTGTCCCAGCGACTCGGCGAGGACCACGGCGATGGCCTCACCGACGAACCGAACCGTGTCCCGAGCCAGCACCGGCCGCTCGAACGGGCCGCTCACGCTGCCCGAGGGACGCTGGGGCGCGAGGTCGAGGTCGGTGGCGGCAAGCACGGCGGCGACCCCCGGCATGCCGCCCGCCGCCGACGCATCCACCCTTCGGAGCCGGGCGTGCGCCATCATGGATCGGACGAACGATGCGCGGACGGCACCCTCGGCGTCCACGTTGTCCGTGTAGCGGCCCCGGCCGCGGAGGAACCGAGGGTCTTCGGTGCGGAGGACGACGCTGCCGAAGATAGAGGTGGACATGCCGGCCCATGCTAGAGGAGGCGGACGATGAGGCAACGGACGAACGGGTGGGGGTGGATCCGGTTCGTCGGGGCGGCGGCGCTGTCGGCGGCCCTCATCGGGTCGCCGGCAGCGCCCGCCTTGGCCGCACCGGCCATCCGGGCCAAGCTCGTGGTGGGGAGCCTGAACGTGCCGACCGCCTTCACGTTCGGGCCGGGGAACGGGATCTGGTACGTGGAGAAGGCCACCGGCGAGATCCGGATCCACGACCTCGGCACGGGATCCGACTCGCTCTTCTCCGACGTGTCCGGCGTGAACGCCGACGGCGAGCGGGGGATGCTCGGCATCGCCCTCGACCCGGGGTACCCGACCCAGCCCTACGTCTACGTCTACGCCACGCGGTCGGTCTCCGGCCAGCTCCGCAACCAGATCCTGCGGTTGACCGATTCGAGCGGGACGGGAACCAACCGGACCGTGATCTTCAGTGCGCCGGCCTCCGCCAGCCCGTATCACAACGGCGGGCGGATCCTGTTCGGTCCCGACGGGATGCTCTACGCGATCGTGGGCGAGGGCCACGATCCATCCAACGCCCAGGACACGACGCAGAACGACCGGGGAAAGATCCTGCGGATGACGCCGTCGGGCGGCGTCCCCTCGGACAACGCCTTCGCCAACAGCCGGATCTTCGCCTACGGCATCCGGAACTCCTTCGGATTCGCCTTCGACCCCCAGAATGACCGGCTGTGGGAGACGGAGAACGGTCCCTCGTGCAACGACGAGCTCAACCTGATCCGCAAGGGTGCCAACTACGGATGGGGACCCAACCAGACGTGCAGCGGGACGGCTCCGGGGAACACCAACCAGGACGGCCCGAACCCGGTCATGCCGAAGCGGTGGTACACGCCGACGATCGCCCCCACCGGCATAGCGTTCTGCCAGGCCTGCGGCCTCGGCTCGAGGAACAGCGGCAAGCTGTTCTTCGGCGCGTACAACACCGGCGCGATCAGGGCCGTCACGCTGAACGCGAAGCGAACCGGCGTGACCGGGCAGAGGATCGCGTACACGCATCCATCCGGCGTCCTGTCGATGGAGGTCGGGGTGAACGGCGTCCTTTATTTCAGCGACTCCGGCGGGATCTACAAGCTCGTGCGGTCCTGACTCCCTGGGCCGGGAGGCCCTTTCCCGTCACCGCGCCCGGCGGTACGCTGGCACGCGTGGGAGCGCCGGCCCCCCGACCGGCTCCCCGGAGGAGCGTGCCGCATGAACATCGGACGGCCGAAACGGGTCTTCGAGGTGGAGCCGGTCACGGTCCCGATCCCCGAGGTCCTGCCGGAGCCCGAGGCCGTGCCGGATCCCGAGGCCGTGCCAGTCCCCGAGGCCGTGCCGGTCCCCGGAGCCGAGCCAGTCCCCGGAGGCGAGCCCGCCGAGCCCTCGACGTGAGCGACACGCTGCTCGAGGCCGGGATCCGGCCCGAGAGCCACGCCTTATCCGAACCGATCATGGGCTGGCGGGTGTGGACGCTTCATACCAACCTTCGCCACAACGAGATTCGGATGCGCCCCATCGCGGGGAACGGCGCGCCGTGGCCGCCTATAGAGCCGGCCCGCGCCAGCTGCACCCGCCGACGTTGGCACCGGGTTCCCGAGCTGGCCTGCACCTGCGGGCTCCATGCCACCCGGGACGCCGGACTGCTCCACCGGGCCAGGAACCCCGCGGTCGTGGGCACGGTGGCGCTGTGGGGACGGGTGGTCGAGCACGAGCTCGGGTATCGAGGCCAGTTCGCGTACCCACAGCGCCTGATGCTCGTCTGCTACCTCTGCTTCTGGCAGTGGGGTCCGGGCCGATCGGCTCCGAAGGAGGTCGTCGGGCTCCGCGGCGGCAGGCTCGTGCCGCTGTGCGAAGAGCACGTCGAGCTGTCGCGGCGGTACGGCTACCCTTCGCGGCGACTCGCTGGGGCGGACGAGGTGGAAGGCGCGCTCCTGTCGACGTACGCCGTCGACGTGTTGCGGATCTAGCGCTCTTCCGCTTCGTCCGCGCTCCCTGGGGCGCGATGTCGCGCCGCGGCCGCCCTGGCCAGCCGCTCCTTGAGTGAGAGCCCCCCGGAGGGGGCAGCGGCAGCAGCGGCTTCCGGCTCCGGCTCTCCCGCCTCCCCAGGATCGACCCCGCCCTTTTGCTCCTTGGCTCGCGACAGCCGGGTGGCGATCGTCTCCTCCTCGGATTGGGCGAACAGCTCCTCGGCAGCCTTGGCCGTCCTGGATCGGCGCTCGGAACGAGCCTGAGCGACATCGTCCGGCGCCTCGTTCTCGGAAGTTCCGTCGGTGGCCTCCACGGCCTGCAACCTGCGCGCGCTCGATTCGGCTTGCTTGGCCTTCTTGGTGGCGGCCGTCAGCTCGTGCTGAGTGTTGGCCAAGGCCTCCCGGAGCCGTTGGAGCTCCGAGACGTCCTGACGCCGCTGGGCCTCCAGCTCCTCCACGCGGGCGGCGATCTTGGCGGCCTTCCCGCCCTTGTCTCCGGCCACGGCCGCCGGCGCAGACGGCTTTGCCGCCAGGGCCCGCTCGAGCTCTCCGGCCAACCTGGCACGCTCCTCCTCGGTTCGCTTCAGCTCCGAGGCGTCTTGAAGCCGCTGGGCCTCCAACTCACCGACCCGGGCGGCGAGCTGAGCCGCACGTCCCCCATCGTCTGCCGCTACTGGCCCCGGTGACGCTCCTGCCAGCGCCCGATCGAGCTCTGCAGCCAGCCGGGCCCGGTCCTCCTCCACGGCCCGGAGGCGCCCCTCTGCTTGCTCGGCTCGCCCTTCGCGCTCGAGCTTGGCCGCGAGCTCCCTCTCCTTGGCGACGAGCGATCCCTTGACCCGCTCCAACTCCACGGAGAGCTTGGTTCGGTCCTTCTCGATCTCCCGGAGGCGGGCGTCGGATTGCGCGGCTCGCTGTTCGGCCTGCCGCCCGCCTTGCTCGAGCTGGGTCAAGCGCTCCTCTGCCTGCTTCGTCACTGCCTCCAGCTGGGCAACCCGCTGCTCGGCCTGAACGGCTCGACGTTCCACCTCCAAGCTGCTTGCCTGGAGTTGCTCCATCCGAGCGCTCGCCTGCCCGAGCTGCTCATCGGCCCTGGCGTTGGCCTGAACCAACTGCTCGGTCGTCTGGCTGGCCCGTTGATCGGACTCGCTCGCCCGCTCCTGGGCCTGCCTGGCCTGCTCCTCCGCCAGTCCTGCCCGCTCCGCAGCCTGCCCCGCCTTCTCGTCGGCCTGCCGGGCCTTGTCCTCGGCCTGCCTCGTGAGGTTCTCGGCTTGGCGCGCCCGCTCCTCCGTCAGCTTGAGCCGCTCGTCGGCGTACCCGCTCTGCCCTCCCGCCTTCCGGCTCCGTTCCTCCGCCTTCTGGGCCCGCTCTTCCGCCTTCGCCAGATCGTCCGTCACCTGCTTGGCTCGCGCCTCGGCCTTCATCACGAGCTCCTCGGCATGCTTGGCCCGCTCCTCGGCCTTGGCCAGCTGTGCGGCGGCCTCGGCCAGGGACCCGGCGTCCTTGGACCTCGACACGGTACGGGCCTTCTGGCTCGCGATCTCATCCTTCGCCCGATCGAGCTCCGCGGAAGCCACCTTGCGCTCCTCCTCGAACTGCCGGGCCGCCGACTCGAGCGACGCGGCCTTCGCGTTGGCATCCGTCAGCGCCGCCTCCAGCTCCGCCAGCCGGGCTTGGGGCTTCTCGTCGGCCTTCGCCGAACCGCCACCGCCGCCCTCTCCTGCCGGCGCGGCCGCCCGATCCTCGAGCTCCCCCTCTAGGCGCGTCACCTCCGCGGCCATCCGGTCCCGCTCGGCCTCGAGCGCGGCGAAGCGCCTCGCAACAGCCTCGTCGCCGCCCTTGACCGGCTTCGGGGACTGCGCCGCCGCCGTCATGAGCTCCAACTGTTCGTGGGCCCCGACCAACCGCTCCGCGATCTGGCGCTTCTCCCGCTCCGAGGCGGCCACGAGCTGCTCGGCGGTGCGGAGGGACTCCTCCACCAACTCCAGCCTCTTCTCCAGGTCCTTCTGCGCCCGAGAGGAGCCGCCCCGGGCGAACCCTGGTGCCGGCTGGGCCACGACCTCGGGTGGGACCTCGAATCGCTGCGCCGCACGCCACGCCAGGAACGAGGCAACCAGCATGAGGAGCGCGACCAGGATGAGGACGCCGATGACGAGCTGGACCGACCTCCACAGCTGGTAGGCGGCGGCCTTGATGGCCGCGTACCGGTGGTCCACCTCGACCACTGCCGCGGCCTTGGGCTGGCTCTCCAGGCGGAGCGCGGCGAAGGTCACGTACAGGCGCTCGTTCGAGTCGGCCAGCCCGCTCGTCACCGGCGTTTGGGGTACGGTCAGGACGCTCGCCACGCCGCCCAACGACCCCGTCCGGAACTGCGGGCTGCCGATCTGGGCCACACCGATCTTGTCGCCGGCGTCGGTGGAGAACACCAGCGTGCCGCTGAGGTTGAAGATCCGAACCCGGAGGACCCGGTCGTCGTTCAGGACGTGGTCCTTGACCTCCTTGAGCAGCGCTTTGTAGGCATCTCCCTGGATCGGCTTCGACACCTGGGTGGCGGTGAGATCCGAGAGTGGCTTCTTCGTGGTGTAGCCCACCGCCCGTGCCTGGGCCCCCCGCTGCTGGTCCCCCACCGCGCTCCAGGCGAACACGAACGAGAGGGCCATCGCTCCGGCCAGGGCCACGATGGCCAGGCCCCATCCAACCCGGCTCATGCGGGAGCTCGTCAGCTTTCGAACCAATCCCATGCGCACGCCACCCCTGGGCTTGGCAGTTGGCACGGCGAGCCGAGCCCTGATTGAGCCTTCGGTCGGGATGGGGGACGCCTTGAACCTCAGGCCGGGGAAAGGTGGCCGAACGGCCTACGCCGCCCGGGCGACGGGGGTGGCGAACGCGGGCCTAGCGACGGAGCAGGCCGGCCACCACGTTGATCAGCATGGCCACCACACCGGT
>Ga0184637_10003356_pt1 | contig 10003 bp, 7 predicted proteins | sample PLM3_127_b2_FD_133143 | JGI IMG/M metagenome (GOLD analysis project Ga0184637, IMG submission 133143) | Groundwater sediment microbial communities from an aquifer in East River, Colorado, USA - PLM3_127_b2 | ecosystem: Environmental > Terrestrial > Soil > Riparian zone | place: USA: East River... | reverse complement strand
ATGCCCGATCTCGACCTGGCCACCGCCAACGGCCCGCTGCGGGTCTTCACCTTGCTGCACGATGCCCGGCCGGTGCTACTCAACCTCGGTGAGCCCGGCGGCTTCGACATCACTCCATGGGCAGATCGGGTTCAGTTGATCGACGCCAAATACGTTGGTACGTGGGAGCTTCCGGCACTCGGGGCGGTCACTGCTCCCACCGCCGTGTTGATTCGGCCCGACGGATACGTGGCGTGGGTGGGAGACCGAACCCACCTGGGGCTCCATGACGCGCTAACCACCTGGTTCGGACCACCCACTGCGGCGTAGCTCATTCTGTTAGGAGTTCTTAGGGACGATCTGACGGACTCGGTACCGAGTTTGCCCTCACCCTAGCCCTCTCCCACTGCGGTGGGCGAGGGGGCAGCCGTCGCGCCTCTCCCACGAATGGGAGAGGCCGGCCAAGACGGCGAAGCCGGCGCCGGACGGGTGAGGGCTGGCCGCGGCGACGAGCTCGTCAGACTTTGGTTAACGAGAATCTAGCAGGGGATGACGACGATTCTGTGCTCGTCTTTGCCGAGCCGGCGTCCCCCCTGTGGGGTTACGGTGACCGTGTCTCCCCAGTTGATGGCGGGTCCGCCGCGAGGGCGGATGCTGGGTTTGAGGATGAAACAGTTTCCTTCCTGAAAGACGTAGTTGCCCGTTGCCTCGTCAGGAACCGTCCAGAGGAGGGCTGGGCGGTCCTCGCCCCGTCCACGCCCGTGCATGATCAGGTTGGCTTCACAGCCGAGCTCTTGCGCGGCCTCATAGACGGAGCTGGCCATTTCGCCGAAGCGAGTGCCAGGCTTCATCAGTCCCAAGGCTACGTTGAAGACCCTTCGCTGCTTCTCCAATGCATCCAGGTACTCCGACGGAGCGTCACCAAGGAAAGCCGGCTGCACCCGCTGGGCGGAATAGCCCATCCATTTGCCCTCGACTTCGTTGGCAAACATGTCACCGCGCTCAAGCCGGCGGTGAGTGGGAACAAAGGCGTCCCGAGCGGGGGCGGGTCCCGTGCCCCAAATCACCATGGTCGGGACCTCGGAACCTGCCCGCATCATGCCGTAGTAGAGAGCCGCGTGCACCTCGTTGTCCTGCACGCCGGGGTGGGCGAACTCGAACGCAGCCTTTAAGCCGGCCTCGGTGATCTGGGTCGCTCGTTCCAGACAGGCAACCTCCTCCGGACTCTTGACGGCTCTCAACTCTCCCATCATCACCGAGACGTCCTCAAAGACTGCATTGGGGAAGGCGCTGCGCAGCCTCTCCCATTGCGTATGACTGATTGTTCCCTCCATCGCGCGGAGGTTTCCGCTGAGACTGCTAATCCCGATCCTGTTGCGGTCGATTCCCAACTCCCGCAGCCTCTTAATGATGGGGTCGGACCACACGAAGCGTTCGGACGTTCGTACATCGGCGACCCAGTCTTGAGCACGCGCCCAAAAGTCGCCTCTGTTCAGCGCACAGACAGTAACGTCTCCCTCGAGTGGAAATACGCAGGCAGTGCTCGATCCACCTCCGCCTACGTGACTCAAGTAACGGGAGTCTGCCCCCCATTGAGCGTTGTGGCCGTGTGTGGGTAGGTCACGATGCAAGCGAGATCCCGCTCTGCCATTGCCTTCCGCACCCGGGCCCACCGGCGCTCCCGCTCGTCCAATGAGAATCGAGGCATTACCAGCAGCTCGTCGCTCATCTCCGCGCTCGACCTCCGGCGTGTACACAACATGGTGGTGCTTGGAGAACACTATACTGGGCGATAACCGGCTCTCCTCCAGGGGCGTGCGCCATGCAACTGTCCGTGCTCGGTTTGCTCGGTTTACTCTTCCTTACCAGCTGCACAACACCTGCCACGCAGCAGGGCAGCGGTGCGGGCTCGTCAGCTCCGAGTGCGCCCAAACGCATGACAGTCGGCGTGGGCACAGAGCCCAAAGGCTGGGGCCCGTGGGAGGCAATTACCACTGTCGGGGGTCTGGAGGAAGTCCTCCCGCTGGCCACCCGCACTCTCACGATCGTGGACGGCAATCGGACAGTTCAGCCGGAACTCGCTACGTCGGTGCCTTCTGTCGCAAGCGGAGACTGGAAGATCAATTCAGATGGCACGATGGAACAGACATGGATGCTCAAGCCTAACGCGAAATGGCACGACGGGCAGCCGGTCACAGCCGAGGACTTCGTATTCTCTTGGCAGGTGTGGGCAAATCCGTTGCTGCCTAACCGGCCCGAAGATGGGTTCAATCTCATCAGCGGCGCGCAGGCCGTCGACCTTCGGACACTGCGACTCACATTCCGCACGGCGACCCCATTAGCCGGCCAGGGGATCTTCAATCCGTATCCCCGCCATCTTCTGAGCCTGCTCATGGACAGTGGGGATGCTGACCGGATCATGTCCAGCCCGTACTGGAATACCGAATACGTCGGCGCGGGTCCGTATCGCATCGTGCACTGGGAGCGTGGCGCGTTCGTGAACTACGAGGCGTTTTCGGAGTATCACGGCGGGAAGCCCAAGATCGACCAGCTGCAGGTCAAGTTCCTGTCGGACGGCAATACGCTGTTGGCCAACCTGCTCGCCGGCGAGGTGGACACAACCTGGCCGGACGGCATCTCTGTCGAGATGGCAGTGGATCTCCAGAGAGGCTGGGCGGCACCGGGAACCGGAAACAACCTCATGCTCTACGTAGATGGGCGAATTACAAGGATGACCTTTCAGCATCGGCAGGAGTTCGCTCAGCCAAGCGTCGCGCTCGACCCTAGGGTGAGGCGTGCCTTCTATCACACGATGGACAAGGACGCGATCAACCTGGTGGAGACCGGTGGGGCGGGGGCGTTGGCAAATAGCCTCGTACAGCCGAATGACACGCGGACTCCTCAGTTCGCCTCGGTTGTGCCCGACTGGTCGTTGGACATCGCGCTTGCCCAGCGAGTTCTGGCCGACGCCGGTTGGCAACGAGGGCCAGACGGAACTCTGGTTCATGGGCCGACCGGCCAACGCATGGAGTCCGATATTCGAGTGACCAATACCCCGGGACATGTTGGGGCGCTAGCCATCATGGCTGATGGGTGGCGCAAGATCGGCGCTCAAGTGACCGAGACGGTCATGCCGGGGGCGCTATCAACTAACGCGGAGTATCGGTCTACCTATCCCTGGGCAAGCCTGACGAGCGGCACGGGTTTCTCAGGTACGGACGGCGGCGTTCTGGGTGGGAACGACACAAGCTGGGAGTGCAAACCCGCATTGCGGCAGAACAACTGGGTGGGGAGCCGCGATGGTTACTGCAATGAGGGCGTTGACGGACTGGTGAAGCGACTCCAGACGACGATCCCGATGGCCGAGCGCACCGCGCTCCAAATGCAGATTCTGCGCGCCCTTTTGATGGAAGAGTACGCGACGCTTCCGCTCTTCTGGCTCGTCGTTCCGCTCCCGTATGCGAAGGGCATCACCGGACCGAGCCCCGCTGTGTTGGGGGGCGTACCCTGGAATATCCATCTCTGGGACCGACCGTGACGCAGTGTGCGCCCGGCTCCCCCCAAAACGCTGAATAGTCGACGAGGGCCTTCTTTGGAAAAAACCTGAACTCACTCCACCAGAACGCGCCCGGCCCTGGTGGGCAATCGCGTTTCATCGGCGCGGAGATCGTGGCGGACGCCCATGCGCAGGGCAAGGGCGCGCATCGGCAGTGCGAGGCCCAGGGTGAGCACCATGATGACAAGACTGATGATGCCGGCCGCCTCCAGCCGGCCAGCCATCCCGTAGGCAAGCTCCAAGGTCAGGATCGACAGCGTCTTGGTGTCCCGTGATGCGAGCAGGATGATGCTTGATGTGACCCCAGCGGCGGATACGAAGTTCAACATCCCGATGAGGACCATCGTTGGCATGAGCACAGGGATCACGATCCGGAAGTAGGTCCTGAGCCAGCCGGCCCCGGAGACCCGCCCCGCCTCCTCCAGGTCGTTCCCGAGCTGGACCAGCACGCCCTTGAAGACGCTCACGCCGGTGGTGATGCCAGAAACGATCACCACGATGACTAGCGGCCAGATGGTCCCGAAGATCCATCTCAGGCCGGGGGTGATGAGGAACATCAGCAGAAGCCCTAATCCCAGCAGGATTCCGGGCATCGCCGCCGAGCTCCAGATGATGGAGTCGAGAAGGGGCGCGCCCTCGCCATCGCGTGCGGACGATCATGTAGGCCAGGATAGAGAAGAGAATCGGGCTCGCGATGGCCGCGGTGGTGGCGAGGATCAGAGTCGTCCCCGTGGCCTTGAGGAAGGCGGAGTTGGCGAAGACCAGCTGCCAGTGACGTAGCGTCCACAGAGGTGTTGTGTCGAAGAAGCCCACGCGAGCCATGAAGCTACCGACGACCAGGACCATGGTGGGCACCACGGTGAGCATCAGGATGAGGAGGAGGATGACGCCGAACGCCACCCACCGCACGTGGCCCAGGTCGATGAGCCCCGGCCTGAAGCTGCTACTCACCGTGGTATAGGGCCGGCGTTGGAGGATCCAACGCTGGAGAGGGATCACGAGCGAGATGACCAGGAGGGTAATGCTGGCAAGGACCACCGCGTCCGCGTACTGCGGCACGCGCTCCTGCTGCACGAGTTGATAGATCAGCGTGGAGTAGACGAAGAACCCCCACGGAGCTCCCAGCAGCCATTCGGTCTCGAACCCCTGGAAGATCCGGATCAGCTGCAGCGCCAGCACCAGCACAATGGGCGAGATCATGACCGGCAGGGTGATGCGCAGCATTGTGCCGAGGCCGGACGCGCCCGATACGCGGCCCGCCTCCTCCAGTGCGCCGTCCATGTTGCGAAAGGCGGGCGTGAGGAGGATCACCTTGAAGGCGATGCCGTCCGCCATGAGCCGGGCCCAGACGATCCCCGCCACGCTGAAGATGTTGAAGGGGCCCTTGTCGACAAAGGGCAGGAGCTCTGCCACTTTGTTCAGGAACCCCCAATCAGGACTGAGCAACATCATCCAGCCCAGGGTGGATGCGAGGTTCGGGAAGATGAAAGCGATCCAGAACATGAACTCCAGGCCATGCGGGAAGGGGATGCGGGTGCGGGCCAGAATGAGGCTGATAGCGATAGCGATGGGAAAAGCTATCGCCGTGACCAGGAACCAGATCAGGAACGAGTTCCATAGCGACGAAAGCAGCCGCGGATGGCTCCAGACATTGATCCAGTTGTCCGCTCCCCACTGCGCCGGGCCGACGAGGACGTCACGCGCGGTGTTGAAGCTCAGGACGAGCAGGATGAGGATAGGGAAGATGAGATAGGTGCCGAGCACAAGGATGGTGACGGCCATGACGAAGGTACCGATTCCGGGCTTGAGCCGCCCGCCCAGCCCAATCGGCCCGAACCGCAGCCTCGGTCGGATCGTTTCCAGCCAACCAGTTGCCTGGGCCATGCTGCCCTTCCGTACGAAGAAGGACTCCCGGCTAGATGCGAAGGACTCCCGGCTAGATGCGAAGGACTCCCGGCTAGATGCGTCGGAAGTTGCTATCTGTGAGTCGCGTCGCTCTCCGCATCAGGGCCTTAGCTCGGCCGGAGGCCCAACTCCCGGAATTTTTCGTTGAACCACACGAGCGATTCTCGATCGGCTGCATCGATTTCGGCCTGGTTCGCGTCCACTTTCGAGTTGCTGAGGCGCATCCATGTACCGGCATCAACAGAGCCCTGCGGCACATCCTTGCGGGCGTGGGCTCTCCCCGGTCGAGCGCAACAGGCGTTATAGAGGGTTCCGCCCTCGCGCGAGAGATACCAGTTGACGAAGAGCTTCGCGGCGTTCGGGTGTGGAGCATGAGCAAAGATGGCCGAGTTTCCGAAGGTGGTAGCGGAGGTTCCCTCGATAAAGGTCTTCGGAAAATCGACGACGGGGATGCCAATCTGGCGCAGCTCGTTCAACTCGCCCTCCGCTGGCCCCGCGAAAAGGGCGAAATCCCACTGGCCGCGGGCAAATCCATCGACGTACTGACGGATCGCGCTTGGCGGCAATACGGTGATGTTCGGCTCCCGGAGGAACCGCTCCAGCCAAGCCGGGCCGAGTTGCCGGTAGGTCCTTATGCGGGCCGCCCCCGCCGCGTCTCCCGTGCTCGGGTCCATAATCACGAACTTGTATCCCTTCCCGAGCAGGTCATTCCACGATCGCAGGCTCTCTACGGTTGCCGGCGTGATATTCCTCTCATTGATATAGATTCTTGTGTGGTTGATGTCTGCCGTGACCCCGTAATAGGTGACGTACTGCTCCTCCGGATCACCCCAGATCCACTCTGTAGTCCAGTATCCTGAGCGATCCAGCACCTCCGGATGGATCAGCTCCGGCATCATGGGCTTGAAGAACCCACCTGCCCGGACCAGCCTGTCGGATCCACTGCCGCTCAGATTGTTGATATCCACCAGGTGCAGCCCCTGCGAGGCCTCGGCGATGATCCTGTTCGCCAGCTCCGCGCCGCCACCGATCGTCAACGTTATCTTTATCCCGAACTTCCGCCCGAACTCCTCCCAGACGTCACCCTCCTCGGCGCCGGCGCCTGCACCGATGACGCCGACGAGCTCCCCCTCGGCTCGCGCCTTCGCGATCAGATCGCTCCACTCCCTCTGGAACGCGGGGGCGCCCACGGGTTGATCGGGAGGCGGCGCGCCTGTGGGCGGTGCGTTGCACGCGACGCTCCCGAGCACGACCGATATCAAGGTCAGCATTCGGCGCATTGCTTTCGCTGTGGTCATGCCACACCCCCTCATCGGTGCCGTAGTCTCCAGCGCTCTACAGACCGTAAAACGTCTTGGGGTTGTCGTGCATGATTTTCTGGGCGCGGTCCTGCTCTTTCTGATTGCTGCAGGTTCCATTCGCGGCTGTTCCAGGCACGCGCGTACTCACCGTCCACGGAAGCGAGCATGCGCTACCCCCGGCGATTTGACGCGCAGTGTGTACACCGAAGTGCGCGCCGTAAAGAAGAGGGTTCGCAGATCCGGACTGCCGAAGGCCAGATTCGAAGGGTTTTCGGGTGTGGGAATGATTCCCAGGCGGGTACCGTCATGCGCGAAGACCCAGACGCCGCCGGGACCGGCGCAGTACACGCGGCCCTCTACGTCCACCTTGATGCCATCGGGCACGCCAGCGGTGCTGTCAGAAGACATGTCCGCAAAGATACGCCGGCGCGCCATATTGCCGTCCGCATCCAGCTCTATAGCGTGGATGTACTGCACAGAGCGCGAATTCGCTACGTAGAGGACCCGCTCATCCGGGGAAAATGCCAAACCGTTGGGGTATTCACAGTCGGCGATGAGGGACACATCCCCGGCGGGAGTCACGCGATAGACAGCTGAGTAGGGCAGCTCCCGTTCTGCAAGGGGTACGCGAAGGCCAGGGTCGGTAAAGTAGATGCTTCCGTCCGATCGGCATGTGACGTCGTTGGGGCGGTTCAGGCGCTTGCCCTCGAACCGGTCGGCGAGCACGTCGACGCGGCAATCCGCGTCCAGACGTACCACCCTGCGGCTGGGACTCTCACAGATGACTATCCGCCCCAGGAGGTCAAAGGTCGTGCCGTTGACGCCACCGGGGTTTTCGCAGACTACCTCGGCCACCTTCCCCGGGGTAACGCGATACAGGCGGCTCTGCCGGGTATCGACGAAGTAAAACCAGCCTCCTTCGGCGTCCCATAGGGGGCCCTCGGTCAGCTCGAAACCGGTCGCGACCCGTTCGGGGGCCGTTTCGAGGATCGCAGAGAGCGAATCAGTCATGGTGAGTGGGTCAGTGCTCCCGCAGGAGGCGCCCGTAGCCTTCGACGGGGTCGGCGATCCGGCAGAGCCGCAGCGCCTCCCAGACGATGGCCTGGGCGGAAGTGACCACGTTCACTCCGAGCTCTTGCTCCAGCATCTCGACGTTCGAGGCCGCGGGCCAGTGTGGTGCCGGGATGAAGATCGTGTCCGCTTCGGGGTGCTCGGCGGCGAGGCGCCGCGCAACCTGGGCGGGAGCGTCTACGGGGCAGCGTCCGAAGTCGGCTTGCGTGTAGCCCGCCCCGGCAACGCCGACCACCTCGAAGCCATCGTCCGCGAATCGGTCCCACCCCGCCCGTCCGGTGGCGGCGCCGAACATCACTATCCCGACCCGCCTGGCGTCCAGCTCACGCAGCGCATGTAGCTGGGCCTCCCGTGTGTTCGTCACCGGAATGCCAAACTCCTGCCTAAGCTCCCGAGCTTGCGTTTCCAACCGTTCCAGGCCGAAAGCAGGGCTCGCCCCTCCGATGACGATGATGCTCGCCCCGACCTGTGCCATCTCCCGCGCGACAGCTTCGCTCACCGCGTTCGTCGCCTCTCGGTCCTGTTCGCCAGCTGGGTTGGTGGCCACCATGAGGGTCACGCCCTCGGGAACCATCCGATAGAACTCGTAGGGGAAGGTCTCTACCGCCGCGAGTGGAGCCGTGTATCCCACGCGAGCACGGTAGCCGAACACGGGATCATCTCCTACCGCGGTTGAGGGCGCAAGACAGGGAGAGTGTCTCCTGGCCTGAGGTCCCCCGCTCTACAACCCGTAGAAAACCTTAGGGTTGTCGCACATGACCTTCCTGTGCGCGGTCTTCGGGATAACTCCCCGGGCAGCAAGGTCCTGCAAGCCACCGACAAATCCCATCTCGCTCGAGACGTCGTGGTGGCTATAGTCCGAGCCGATCAGGAGGTTATCCTCGCTGATGTACTGGAGAATCATGGGCAGGTTTTCGCTCACCTCGCACGCAACGTAGATGCGGTTCGCATCGAAGCTAAGCTCCTTTGGCAACTCTGTGTGGAACAGATGGGGGTGTTCCACCCCCCTGCTGAGGCCGTGAGCCACCAGCGGTATCCAGGAGGCACCTGCTTCGATCGCCCCGAACCGGAGCTTCGAAAAGTTGGCTGGGACACCGTTCGCCATTATTGCGTAGATACCCTGCATCGGCGTGCCGCCACCCATGCCGGGAAAGCTAGGGGGAGCGACGCGGTCGTCCGCGGCCTCGGACCGCCCACTCCCCGTATGCAAGCAGATCGGCATATTCAGTCGCTCTGCCTCCTCATACAGCGGGAAGAAGTACGGATCGTATGGGGGGTGGCCTGCTTCGTTGTCCCCCTTTTTCAGCACACCACAAGCGCCATGGTCCTTGGCCCAACGCATTTCCTCCACGCTCTCGTCGATGTTCATAGGAGAAGGCACGAATACCCATCGCAAGCGTCCGCCCGACTGGGCAGTCCGATCGGCGATCCACCGGTTGTAGCCGCGGGTGATACTGATCTCCACCTCTGGCCGCACGGCCGAACCTTGCAGGAACAGGGTTGGATACATTACGTGCACGTCTACGCCAAGCTCGTCCATATGGCGCACACGCGAGGGCACATCGAGGAGCTCTCGTTGCTCTACGGTCGTCTTGGTAATGACGTCGTCGCGATCCGGCCGACGCCGCTTGTATCCATCGATGAGCCAGTACTTCTTCCGCCCCGCCCCCGGGGGGAAATTCCCCCCAATGGGCCTGAATTCCCCCTGCTCGACGTACTCCCAGGTAGCATCGGTCTCATCGACGTGACTGTCCGCGTCAATAACCGTCCACTTTTCCATTCAAGGCCCCTCCTCTTGTCGCTTGTCCGCAAGCCGGCTGGCCCACTTCCCACTATGCAACGCACACGCTACCATCGCCCGACAACCGTGGGCAATACTGAAAGAGTGATAATTGGGATAAGATGCGCTTATCTGCTCTCGTATTTGTCATGGTCGCGGGGCGATGGTAGCGTGTGTCGCAAAAGAAACGGGCGTTGATCCGTCGGCGTCCGAATCGGCTTGGTGGAGGGCCTCTTTATGAACGTGCACGAGCGGCGCGAGCGCTTGCGCGCCATCCTCGCGGGTGACCGGTTTGTGCGCCCGGCGTCGGTTTACGATCCTCTCTCAGCGCGGGCGGCCGAGGCCCTTGGCTACGAGATGATGATGATGGCCGGTTCGACGGCGTCGCTCGCGGTGCTGGGGGCGCCGGAT
>Ga0184637_10003355_pt1 | contig 10004 bp, 6 predicted proteins | sample PLM3_127_b2_FD_133143 | JGI IMG/M metagenome (GOLD analysis project Ga0184637, IMG submission 133143) | Groundwater sediment microbial communities from an aquifer in East River, Colorado, USA - PLM3_127_b2 | ecosystem: Environmental > Terrestrial > Soil > Riparian zone | place: USA: East River... | reverse complement strand
GTGCATCTTGGCCCGTTTCGCCTCGTCGATTGGGGACTGGGCCAGAACCTGATGTTCGAGCGTTACGATGGGTTCTTCCTCGGCCGACCGAAGGTAGGAAGGGTCAACATCCGCGTGATCCAGGACACGAACACCATGCTGGCCAACATGAAGGCCGGCGAGCTCGACATCATCACCGAAAAGGCCCTCCCCACCACGGCCAGCATCGACCTCCGCGACGATTGGCGGCGCACCGGCGGGGGTGTCGTGTTGGGCAGGCAAGAGAACTGGTGGTACGCCTGGTTCCAGTTCGACTCAGAGTGGGCGCGGCCCGTCGAGCTATCCCAGGACCCGCGGTTGAGACGCGGGCTCCTCTACGGCGTAGACCGCGAAGGGCTGCGCGAGTTCATCCTGCCCGGACTGCCGAACACCAGCGGCGACACGTTCATGACGGCCAGCGACCCACGCGCCGACATCGTTGGGCAGCCGTTCGCACGCTACCGCTACGATCCAACCCGTGCCCTCGGGGAGCTAGCGGACGCGGGGTGGCGTCGGGCCAGCGATGGGCGCGTGCTGAACGCGGCGGGTGAGCAAGTGCAATTCGAGCTGCGAACCACGTCGGCCCAGGCTAACGTCATACCCGCTATCGCTTCGGATTGGCGGCGCCTCGGTCTCGACGTAACCGAGTACATCTCGCCGCCACAGCTCGGACGCGACAACGAGGAGAAGGCGAAGTTTCCGGCTCTCGAGCTGCGCGCCCGCGGCCAGAACGAGGGTGTCTTCTCCAGCTTCGACGGCCGCGAAGCTTCCTACCCCAGCAACCGCTGGCAGGGAGCCAACAGCAGCCACTACGCCAACCCGGCGCTCGACCGCATGATCGATCGCCTCTACCCGACACTCGACCCTACCGAGCGCGGACACATCATGAAGGAGATGGGGGAGCTGATGGCGGTGGAGCTGCCGGCGCTTCCTTTCTATTACACCATCAATTTCCTCCACGTGCGGAACACAGTGCGCGGCCCGTTCGAGGGGTACGAGACCGTCGGCACGACCGTTCCCCAGGAGGCCCACCTCTGGGAGCGTGTCTGAGCGGACACTGAACGGAGCGGCATAGGGCTAGTACCGCGTGAGAACCGTTTCATGACATTAACGCGATTCTGAGGTGCTGGAGGTTGCCATGATGGATCAGCCGCCGACCAGAACGCCGCGTGTCGACCGCCCGCGTGTCGACATTCGGGACAAAGTGATCGGGGCCGCAAGGTACATCGAGGACCTCCCGGACCTGCCCGGTACGGTTCATGCCGTGCCGATTCGCAGCCCGTACTCGCACGCACGCATCGTCTCTGTCGACTCCTCGCGGGCGCTCAGTCTGCCGGGCGTGCTCGCCGTCTTGGATCCAGCGTCCCTTGCGGACTACGACCTCCACATCTACACGGGACTGCCTACGGATATCACGGGCGTGCCCGAGCACTTCATCGCCACGGACCGAGCGCGCTTCGACGGAGACGTCATCGGCATGGTCGTGGCCGAGGACCCGCGCACGGCCCAACGCGCCGCGGCGCTCGTCGACGTGGAATGGGATCTCGTGCAGCCATTGTTCGGGGCGGAAGCGTCGCTCGCGGTCGGCGCGCCGATCCTCCATGAGAACGTTGGGACCAACGTCGCCCTGGAGGACAGCCTGGAGTGGGGCGACGTCGAAGAGGGGCTCAAGGAAGCCGACTACGTATTCGAGGGCACGTTCACCTCGCCGACGATCTACCACCACCCCATCGAGCCAGCCATGTCCGTTGTCGCCAACTACACGGCCAACGGGATCGAGATGTGGACGTCTAGTAGCGGCCCCTTCAACGCGGCCGAGAGTGTGGCGCAGCTGTTGGGTATCAGCCCAGAGCAGGTGCGCGTGCACGTGCCGTACGTGGGCGGCAATTTTGGAGCGAAGCACAGCTCGGTGGAGATGCTGGCGACGGTCGTGCTCTCCATGAAAGTCGGACGTCCGGTCAAGTACCTGGCCAGCGAAGAGGATAGCTTCCGCATGACCGCGCGCCATGCGGCGGACTTCAAGGCGAAGGTCGGAGTCAAGCGGGACGGGACGCTGGTCGCCATGGATGTGGACCTGACCATGGATACCGGCGCCTACTTCACTGGAGCCCGCGTCGTTACCGGGAACGCGGTCACGTCGTCCTACGGTGGCTACCGGCTGCCGCATTTCCGCGTCCGCGCCTGCACCGTTTACAGCAACAAGGTTCCCGCTTCGATGTTCCGCAACACGGGGAAGAACGAGACGGCGTTCGGGATCGACTGCGCGATGGATGCGGTTGCTCGCCATCTCGGCATCGCCCCCATCGAGTTTCGGGCCAGGAACCTGCTGCATCGGGGAGAGACGATCCCCGCCGAGAACTGGAAGCGTGCCGGGAAACCGGCGCCTGCCCGCATTCCGCTGATGGACACCGACTATGGTGAGCTGTTGGAGCAGGCAGTCGCGGCCATTGGCTGGGACGGCCGCACGGCGGGCCCGGTTCCGGTTGAAGGCAATCCGCATCGAGTTCGCGGACGAGGCATGGCTGCTTCTGTCCGCCGTGGGTCATCCATCGGCTCGGCGACGGCTCGGGCCAGCCTCAACCGCGACGGGATGGTCACGATCGACCATAATGCGCCCGACGTGGGCGAGGGGGCGCACACGGTCATCAGCGTCGTGGCCGCGGGCACACTGGGCATCTCCCAGGACCAGGTGCACGTTGGCGAGCCAGACACCGCCAACAAGCTGCCGTTCTCCGGCTCCAGCTCGCAGCGGGTCACGGTCCAGATGGGGAACGCCGTGCGCAACGCATGCGACCAGCTTAAGCAAGAGGTGCTGCGGCTCGCGGCGCAGACCTACGGGGGCGACGCGGCCGAGTGGCGCTTAGAGGACGGCACATTGCGGCGCGACGGAACGACAGTCACGCTCGCCGACCTGGCCGGCCGCCTCCCGGAGGACATCCCGCTGAGCGGGGAGGGTGAATACGTGCACGGCGGCCCGGTGGTCAACACCTCCTTCGGGGATCACGACCACTGGTCGCCGGGCGTTGCCGCCGTCGAGGTCGAGGTGGACACGGAGACTGGCGATATCCGCGTGCTGCAGTACGCCGCCGTAGCCGATGCCGGGACGATCATTCACTACCACTCGGCCAAAGGACAGATCGAGGGGGGCGCCGTCATGGGGTTCGGCGCGACGCTGACGGAGGAGATGGTGTACGCCGATGGGCAGCTCCTGAACGCGGACCCCTTCCAGTACCGACTGCCACTGATGTCTGACGTGCCCGAGCAGTTCCGGACGATCATCCTCGAGCACGGCGACGGGCCTGGGCCGTTCGGCTCCAAGGGCATTGCGCAAACTTCCATTCCGTGCGTCGCGCCCGCGATCGGCAACGCGATCTACGACGCGATCGGCGTTCGCCTGGAATCCATCCCGTTCACGCCCGAAAAGATCCTGCGGGCGCTGGGCACGCTTCCTCCCGAGGAGTGAGATTCAGGCGTAGCGGCGCGTCGGTAAGGAACGCTCCTGTCGCAGGAACGTCTTCGCGAGCCGTCAGCCTTCGGGCGGCGGCCAGGTGTCGTGGCGGTACGGGAGTTCCCAATAGTTGTAGCGGCCGCGCCATGCTGTGTCGTTCATCGGGTAGTCCCAGGCGACGAGCTCGAGCTGGTTGCCGTCGGGGTCGAGGAAGTGCAGCTCTGCCCTGGTGGGTGCGCCAATCTCGGCCGTGTGGTTGTCACGAAACACCAGCGCGCTGGGAACGCCCCACTCCGTGAGGTGATCGATCCAGGACCCCACGTCGGCCCCCGGGATCGCGAAGCCCCAGTGGGGGTTGGCCGTGTCCGGCGGGTTCCAGCCGTAGCTCTGCTCCACCAGACAGACGTCAACGCCCGGACAGAGGCGGAGGCGAACGGCGGGGCGCGTCCTCAGGCCGACTTCGGCGCATCCCCGCTCGACGAGGTCCCCACCCATGACCTGCGTGTAGAACAGCTCGGCCGTGTCAAGCTGGCGCACCGGGAGGGTGAAGCGTTCCACTCCGACGAGGTCCAACGGCTCGAGGACGCGCCCGTAGTGCAGGCCTTCGAGGTCGCGCCGTCCAGGAACGGTTTTTAGGTCGGGCCGAGGCTCCTGGGACTCCATCTCACGCTCCCTCCGGCCGGCGGTCTCCACCGTCTGGCACCATCGCGCGCCACGCCCGCCATGAGTAGGAGAGGGCCATCGGGTCAAACGGCCCGACCTGGAGATCCGGACGGTACGGATAATCGTCGCACGCGACCTCCAACTGGTTGCCGTCCGGATCGCGGAAGTAGACGGAGGCCCGAACCAGCTCTCCGACCTCGGCGGGCGCGGCGGTCACCAGAGAACAAGGAACGTTAGCCGCGTCGAGGCGGTCGAGGAGCGTGTCCATCAACGGCGCGCTCTTGATCCCAAATGCCCGGTGGGGGTGGACCTGGTCGGGCGCCGGCTGGCCCCACGGCTGGAGGTAGAGCACCATGTGGCCGTCCTCGTCGAACAGCTGGACGGCCGCGTGGGCGCCGGGGTTCGCTCGCCCCCGGCTGTTCTCCCAGATCGGACCCAGCGTTACGACCCCGCCCAGCACCTCGGTATAGAACTTGATGGCCACGTTGAAGTCGCGGATCGGCATCGTGAAGTGGTCGAGTCGATATAGGCGCAGGTCTCGATCGGCAGCGCTTCTTCGATTCGTCACGCGCCACCTCCTTCGTGCAACCACCACCGGCGATCGCCGCCGATTATACGCCGCTGACCTCTTTTGACAGGCCAAACCCCGTGGGCTACGATGCCCGGGATGCAGGGAGGCGATTCGTTATGGCAGCAGTGGTCTCTCCGGCGATCCCGACGCCTCACCAGACAGCCGAGCCGATAGATCCGTACCGTGTCGGGCCCGGTACGCTCGCGGGGCGCTATCTCCGACTCTTCTGGCAACCGGTATACATCGCGTCGGACTTGCCCGCGGGCAAGGCGCGGCCCATCCGCGTCATGGGCGAGAATTTCACCCTCTATCGTGGGGAGAGCGGCGAGCCGCACGTCGTCGACTTCCGCTGCGCGCACCGGCGGACCCAGCTCTCTATCGGCTGGGTGGAGGGGGACGCCATTCGGTGCCGCTACCACGGATGGTCCTATGATCCAACAGGGCAGTGCATCGAACAGCCCGGGGAGCGAGAGCCCTTCTGCCAGAAGGTCAAGATCGGGGGGTACCCAACCCAGGAATATCTGGGCCTCATCTTCGCCTATCTCGGGGAAGGTGATCCCCCGTCCCTGCCCCGATTCCCGCTCGGCGAGCAGGACGGGGTCATCGAGACGCTCACCTATGTGCGCCGCTGCAGCTTCCTCAACAACAGCGAGAACGATCCCCTCCACGTGTACTTCGTGCACCCCCGACCGGGCTACGACCGGCACGACTGGCGCGTCATCCCGACCATCACAGCGGAGGAGACCGATTACGGGATGTTGGAACACCTCACGCGGGCCGACGGGAGGCTCTCCCAGACAACCCAGGTGATGCCCAACATCAGCTACCGTCCGTACCGGAAGGAGCAGGGCGACACGATCCCGACGACGCATATCGCGTACCGGGTCCCCATCGACGACGAGAGCCACCGATCGTTTCTCGTGGAGATCGTGCATCTGACGGGCGAGGAGGCAGAGCGCTACAAGGCGAGCAGAGACCCGGCGCACCTTCGGCCCTACGATCACACCAACGAATTGACCGATCAGGTGCTGGCCGGCACCCTGGATCTGGACGAGCTCCGTGGCTCGCATCTTCTCTCTGCGAGTCTCGGCAACGTGCAAGATGGATCGAGCCAGGAGGGCCAGGGCGCGATCCCGGACCGTGAGAACGAGCATCTTGGGCAGTCGGACGCGAGCGTGGTCTTGCTCCGACGCCTGTGGGCCCGGGAGCTGCAAAACCTGGCGGAAGGCAGGCCGATCAAGCGGTGGACGCTCCCGCCGGCGCGAGACCTCGGGGTCGAGGACTGAGAGCCGCTCGCGCGAACCGCGGTGATTTCCACGAACTATGATCGCGCGCAAGCCAGGGACTCCCGTTGGAGGATTGAGCATGACCGCTGCTACTTCTGAGATCACTCACCACTACACCGAACAGGACTACACGGATTTCGAGCACACGGGGCCGGGCACGCTGGGTGGCCGCTACCTCCGCCTGTTCTGGCAGCCCGTCTACGTTGCTAAAGAGCTCAAGCCGGGCTGGACGGTCCCGCTCAAGGTCATGAACGAAGAGTTCACCCTCTACCGCGGGGAAGGTGGAGGCGCGCCCCACCTGGTGGAGTTTCGCTGCGCCCATCGCGGCACTCAGCTCTCAGTTGGCTGGGTGGAGGGTGAGTGCATCCGCTGTCGTTATCACGGCTGGAAGTATGACGGGACCGGACAGTGCGTGGAGGCGCCCCTCGAGGCCGAGGACCTTCCCCAGCGGATCAAGATCAAGGGCTACCCGGTGCAAGAGTATCTCGGGCTCATCTACGCCTATTTCGGCGAGGGAGAGCCGCCGCCCCTGCCCCGCCATCCAGGACTGGAGCAGGAGGGCGTCATCGAGGCGTCCCGCTTCGTACGCCATTGCAACTACATGCACGAGCTGGAGAATGACTCTGGGCACGTTCCCTTCACCCACCCTCAGAACTACGGGGGCCTTCCGCCGAAAGGCACGTTCGTCCTATCGGAGGTCCAGCCGCAGCACCTGATCAGCAAAGAGACGCGTTGGGGCCTCACCCGCTCCACGGTCACCGAGGTGCACCATGTGGCGCCGAACATCCACGCCACGGGGCGCGGCTACCGGGAGCTCAAGTACATGGTGCCGATCGACGACGAGAGCTACGCCAGCTTCGCGACGGAGCTGTCGCCGCACACGGGGGAGGGAGCAAAACGCCGGGAAGGTAAGGCAGCCTGGGCGGCCAAAGGCTACGACGTAACAGATTTCGATTTGATCGATTCGGTTGTCGCGGGCGAGGTTCGGCTGGAGGACCTCGACCGCGAGCGCCCCGGCTACCTGATCAACATTCAGGACGGCGCGGTCCAGATCGGCCAGGGGAGAATCCGCGACAAGAGCAAGGGCCACCTCGGGCGGTCAGATATCTTCATCGTCTTGCTGCGCAAGATCAAGGAGCGGGAGCAGCGAGCGCTCGCTGACGGTCGGCCCCTGAAACAATGGACGACTGACTTCCCATGGCCCGCCACGGAGAACTGGCCCGGGGTTCCCCTCGATCCGGAGCTCGCCGATTACATGGGTTTGCCGCGGCCCAGTAAGCAACATCTTGTGGAGCGAAGCTGAGTTACTGCGGCCGAGCGTGGTCCACCGTCATGCGCGGCGTGAGTAGGAGGAGGGGCGGCACCTTCAGCTCCTACGCCAACGAAGACCCCACGATGCGAACAATGTTCAATGAGGCGCTGGAGCGCAACGGCGCAGGCCGTGTAGGCCGCGGGCTCCACTATCATGGCAATCCGACGCGCTTTCGTGCCCGGCGGTACTCGGGATCGTGGGACCAGAGTGGCTCTGGCGGAATCTCGCGCCACTCCGTCAAGGCGGCTTCCCGCCTGGCTGAGTCCCAGCCGAGCCAAAAGAAGAAGACACGGCCGAGGCGGTCCAGGACGTAGCCGCTTGTTTCCTCAATACGATCCTCATGCGGGCCAGCCGGTAGGCATTCCCCCTCGCCTGTTACGAAGAACAGGGCGTACTCGCCCCCCTTCAGGCCCCAATGCTGGATGAGCCCGTGGAGCAGCCTTTGTTCGTCGGCGCCCGTTCTCAAAGTCCCTCTGACTTTCCGCGGTGTTCTCACGGTTCAAGGATACGTCGCCGGGCGGCTACTCGCCGCGTGTTTTGTGTAGAGCAGCGTCCGAGTGGGGCGGAGGGACGGACGGGATTCCGACTACACGCCGCAAAATCCCAGCATTTTGACGACGCGCAGGCGCGTGGATACAGTGACGCCATATCGAGGATCGCGGCGCTGACGCGTTTGGCGACGCCGCCAGGGCCAGTACGCACGTGAATCAGGGAGACGACCATGAACGGTGCTGACTACACCGATTTCGTCCATACTGGGCTTGGCACTCTGGCCGGGCGCTACCTTCGCACGTTCTGGCAGCCGGTATCGCGGGTTCAAGATCTTGCCCCGGGGAAGTCGCTCCCGATCCTGATCATGAACGAGCGGCTCACCCTTTACCGAGGGGACAGCGGCACGCCCCACGTCGTCGCGTTCCGCTGCGCCCACCGAGGCACGCAGCTCTCGACCGGCTGGGTGGAGGACGATTGCATTCGCTGCCTCTACCACGGCTGGAAGTACGACGGGTCCGGCCAGTGCGTCGAGCAGCCGGGGGAGGATGACAGCTTCAAGACCAACGTGAGGATCCGCAGCTATCCCACACAGGAGTATCTCGGGCTGGTGTTCGCCTACCTCGGTGAAGGCGACCCGCCGCCGATAAAACGCTTCCCCGATTTCGAGGATGCCCCCGAGCTCGCGGTGGGGCCGCCCCAGCCCTGGCCATGCAACTACTTCAACCGCATCGACAACGCCTGCGACCCATTGCACGTCGGCTTCACTCACAGCGAATCGTTGCGACGCGTAGACCGCGGCGGATCCGAGCCGCGCCGATTCCAGGCAACGGTGACGTCTGACGAGACATCGTATGGAGTCATGACCACGGTCGCGAACCCCGGCCGGCCATCAACCCACATCCACTTCCACATGCCGAACATCAACCAGGTGCATGCCGAGGAGAATCAGAATCCCGACGCGGAGGGCGCGACCCCATGGGGCGATCGGCTGTTCTGGCGCGTGCCCGTGGATGACGAGCGTTGCGTCAGCTATCTGGTCGGCATGCTGAAGGTGCCCAGCAGCGCCGAGGAGCGAGAGCGCCGCCGCCGCGTAGCGGAATCGGTCGCCGTTTCGCCGAACGACGTGGCGGAGGACGTGCTCGCGGGGCGGATCAGCATGCGCGGCGTGCCGCCGGATTTCAACCAGCGCGAGATCTTCTGGGTGGAGGACTACGTGACGGAGGTGGGCCAGGGACCCATTGCCCCGCGCGCCGATGACCGCCTCGGGCGCCGAGATGTAGGGACCGCGTTGCTCCGGAGGATCTGGCAGCGGGAGCTGCTCCACCTCGCTGGGGGGAAGCCGTTGAAGCATTGGGACTCGCCCGCGAATCTGCCGCGCGTGACCCCGGTACCGGTGAGCTGACGAAAGTGGCATCGCCTTCGGTGATTACGAGGGTCGGCTACATCGGCCTCGGCACCATCGGCGCGCCGATCGCCGAAAACGTCCTGCAGGGCGGTTTCGACCTCATGGTCTACGACCTCGACGAGGCCGCCCTGCGGCCGCTCGAGGCGCTTGGGGCGCACGTCGCCCACTCCTCTCGCGAGGTAGGCGAGTACGCAGAGGTCGTCGAGCTGTCGGTCACCGACGACGCCGCCGTGGAGGCGTCGGTGCTGGGGAAGAACGGCGTGCTGGAGGGCGCCAGGCATGGCGCCGTTATCGCCGTGCACAGCACCGTCCACCCACGCACCGTCAAGAAGATCGCCGCGGCAGCCGGGCCGCGGGGTGTCGGCGTGCTCGATGCAGCTCCGAGCGGCGGCGCGGCAGGTGCCCAGAACCACGCGCTGCTGTGGTTAGTCGGCGGTGACGCGGCTGATCTCGAGCGGTGCCGGCCCATCTTCGAGACCTCGGGGAAAAACATATTCCACATGGGACCGGTGGGAATGGGCAGCGCCGCGAAGTGCGCCCAGCAGATGATCACGACCGTGAACATGCTCGCCGCCTATGAGGGATTTCGGGTCGCCAAAGCCATCGGGCTGGACCTCGAGGAGTTCAACAAGGCGCTGCACGTCAGCACGGGCCAGAGCTTCATGGCCGATCGCTGGCTGAACGGCTTCTTCCACGGAATGGGCGCGCGCCCCAGGGAGGGGTTCTACAAGGGATTGATCCCGTGTCTCACGCTGGCATATGAGGCTGGTGTGGCCGCTCCCGGGACCGCGCTGATCCAGCAGTTGTTC
>Ga0184637_10003354_pt1 | contig 10005 bp, 24 predicted proteins | sample PLM3_127_b2_FD_133143 | JGI IMG/M metagenome (GOLD analysis project Ga0184637, IMG submission 133143) | Groundwater sediment microbial communities from an aquifer in East River, Colorado, USA - PLM3_127_b2 | ecosystem: Environmental > Terrestrial > Soil > Riparian zone | place: USA: East River... | reverse complement strand
AATTAGTAAAGACATTTCATTTCCCTTCATTTTCTCCTGTAGTTTTAGTAGAAGTGTGAGATACGGCCGTAAGTTGTTTGTTCGCAGGCTGTTGAGCATCCAACACACGACCTGCACAGAATGCGACACGCTCCACTGTCAACACCCGACAGCAATTACTACACCACCAACCAGGACGCGAGCCGCCCGTGTGAAGTATACAAACCTGTTTACAATCAGGACACGTCACGTCGTTGACTGGATCGAAAATATATCTACTCACATAAGCGTGCTCAGTGCAAAGCGCGGCGAGCCACTCACGCCATTCTCGAATATGTTGAGGACAAGTACACTGTTGATAGTCGGCCAACACTTCGTCGCTCTCGTCATCTGCAATGGTGGGACACCCCGCCTCGTGCATCTCCTCTTCCAGCTTCCCGAGGGAGGCCTTCAAGGCGGTGAGTTCAGCCTGCAGTTTCCACGCGGTCTGTCCGAACGCCTCCCAGGCCTGGTCTCGTTCAGCGGTTAGACGCTGGTGTTCAATCTCGGCAGCATCTAGCTTCCTATGCAATGCAATGTTGGCTGAGGCCATGTGGGCCTGTTGGTCCCGTGTTTCGTTCAAGTCGACGGTTAGACGAGCGAGCTTAGCCTCCAGCCGGGTGGGTAACGCCACGTCTTGGTATTTAACAAATTCCCCCATCTTATACCTTCAAATCCGTGTTATGAGGTTACCGCAGCAACTCTTAATAGATCGTCGATTGCTCTAGCAACCCTTTCTTTACGTCGTTGGAAATCATCAATCCAGCCCGCTTCACCATGAAATGGTGCTGCAGCAACAGCAGCTTTATATTCTTTTAAAGCTTCATTAAGCTGAGGAGATACAACCATAATTCTCTTAAGATCCTGCTCAGCATCATCTAAAGCAACTACAACATGTCTAATCATTTCAAGCAACCCAGCTTTACTATGTGTGGTAGTCCTATGCCGTAGGGTCTCTCTAGCAAGTGCAATAATATGTGGATCGCTCATAATATCATCATCCCTCATGCAGTCCAACCAACATCAAAAACACCAGCACAGCAACACAAAAGGCTACAACCTCTGGTGACATTTCTATCTCCTCTTAAGTGTTATATCTAGTTGAGCTAAAGCCACCAACCAGATCCCAATCAATCCCACCACATTGTAGGCATAGGCACATAGGAGGATGGTGTAGATGAATCTGTAGGGTCTGAAGGTCATTCTTTAGCTCCAAAGCATCTATGCTCAATATTAGCTGGAATGATCTTTCCACACAACTGACAGGTCCATTTTACTTTCATCATCATGGTTAACTCACGGTAGATGCATCACCTTCCGATAGGGCCTTCTCAAGCGCCACTGTCAGCTGATTCATCGTAGTCTCAGCTCCCCTATTATGGTAGGCATCCCAAATCCTTCGACGCTCCCACTTGTTCATACTACACTTAGTTAATGCAGATGCTAAGGCCTTCTTCCTACCAGTCTCACGCTTAAAGCTGTCTAGAAAGTGACAATGCACCACACCCTTTGATATTAGGGTAGGATTTCCAGCTCCATCAATCTCAAACACCTCACACACTGAGCATCTACGCTCTACAGTCTCCACAATATCCCCATGCCCGTCACCACGCTCCAGGACTCTGTGGACCTTGGGGTGTTTGAAGGCTATACCAATGGTTCTGGACGGGAGATCAATCTTAATCATGCTGATGCTCCACAAGATAAATGAGTGGACAGAATTTATTCTTTATGGCCTTCACCCCTTGTACGAAGGTGGATTCTTTGCTGACTGTTGGGGTGATATCATGCCAAGATTGGTCTGATAGCCAAGCAATGACTATCACAGCTACTATGATTCCAAATAAACCAGCCGTCACCCCTAGAAACTTCAAAGGGTCTTCCCAAAAGAACACAGCCATCGCAGTAACCACGAAGCTAGCCACCCCAATAATCAGCAACCAAGCAAGGGGTACCCAGAAGAACGCTCTCCAGAAGAATGCACACAACGTTGTTACGTGTGGCACATCACACTTATTGGTGAAGTAGTAGGCCCAATAGACAAGTCGACTGTTGCGATTTATATTCATTCCAATCACCTTTCATCCCCATACTGATCATATGCTTCACTAAGTCTGTAGGATTCTCTTAATGTAGGTACTTTCCCCCCAACTGATTCTATCAGGAACTTTACCTCATCTGGTTGCAATATTATATCAGCCATACCATGATTGAAGGCAGGAGCATAAGTCCGTTTTAGCTTCACCACCAATTTTGCAAGATCCATCTTCTTCTCCGGTTTACTAGTTTATACCTTCCACCATCACATCCCCAAACTGTCTAATCGTCCCACACTCTGCACACTTGAAATGAGACCTAATAATACTGTCGATTGCAAAGTGTCTGGTGTGCCTCAAGCTGTGCAGCTTCTCAATCAAATCATCTGGGGGAGCAACCACAACCCCATCCAGCATAGTTGTGGGTAATGATTCTCTGAAGGCTTGGACCTCTGAGTCAACTGTTTCAACCATAGGATTACAAAGACCTTCACAAACTAGTTGGATCATCTACCACCTCACCCTCTTTAACTGCAGTCTTAGCGTCATCCTCAACATCCCAATACTTCATCTTGTCAATGATCATGATGAAGTCCCTCCACATGTATGGAGCCTTGTAACCTCTACAGTTCATTTCCTCATACATCTGCTTAGCACCCCAATAATTATAGGAATGATAAACAATGGTGGCCTCAGGATTGATCTTATCCTTGATAAGCTTGATGAAGGTGAGACCACAATCCTCATGCTGCTCCATTTGTCTACCACCTAGATCATGATCTAACAATATTAGATCGTATGGTGGTTCAAACCTAGTTACGTCATTACAAGATTTAGCATAGTGCAGATCGTGACCCTCCAGCATTTTTCTCAAACTAATGAGACGCTTAGGGTCGTCTTCTAGGATGAAAACTTTAAGCATGATTACCCTCACACACATACATCATTAAGTCCGAGCGGTTAGACTTGAACTAACAACCACACCCTTATAAAGGATGGGCTCTACATTGAGCTACACTCGGTTACATAGTAATAGGGTATCCACCTGTCCAATGGGGTGCCAGCCAGCCGTTGGGATAACAGTATATGTCAACATATATTCTTATACTTTTTAAGTAACCAATCAGCTCGTTCTTTCAAATTAAGGTTATCTGGTTGATCCTTGCCAAAACCACCCGTCGAACCACAGTCGTAAATTTCTAATAGTTCTACCAGTGCTTCAAGTTGATGAAAATATCCTGCTGTGTTATCGGCAAATCCATCAGCAAAAGGTGCTTCATGCCACTGTTCCACTTGTTGGATAGCAGATTTTATTTCAGTCAAGAGTAAAGGCAGGAGTGTTTTTTGAGCTTTACGCAACTCTTGGAGAGTGGCCTCTGCTTCCTTTATTGCTGGAGTTAGTTTCGACATCAATGACTCCTCTCACATAATAGTAATGTATCTACTTGATCTATGGGCCTCCAGCCAGCATCAACTATGGCTCGTCCAACGTCACAATTGGGCCTATCAAAATCATGCACAAGCGCAAGACGACAGCCCAATATCCCCAGTAAGTCCTTTGTTATTTGATAGTTACCGGTCAGGTCAATGAAAGCAACATCCCCCGCAGTTTGACCATGAAGCAAGGCGTCACCTTCAATGACCTTGACCTTCTCACTCACTCCATACCTCTCTAGGTTGGAGCGAAACTGCCTAGCCGTTGGGCCAGAGTAAAAATCGTGGCGATCAATGGAACTCAGCCTCCCAGTTACTTGAGCTAACCCAACCGTTGAAAACCCAAGTAAAGCACCGAATTCCACGACCGCCCGATCCCTTGCGAAATGTTGTAGCAACCTCAGCTCCCGTGGGGAGATTGCTGTTGGGATGTCAATAGACACTTTATCCAACCTCCGTTATCAATTCCAATAAACTTGCCCTCAGAGTCCAAAGCAGCAAGGGCAAACCTGACGTCCGAGTCAAGTACACCAAACAAATCCACAAATAGCCAGCAAGCTGTGGGAATTCTAATGGGAGCGCCAATAGCTTGGAGCTTGTAGGTTATCCGGCACTTAAGATCTTCAGGGTCCATGCAAGCGTCACATAATGAATGAATTGATCAAAACCGATCATGACGAAAAACCAATGACGTTTCCTCTCAATTGGTCTCCACACCATCTCATCTCCTGCTGTGCAAGCTGGTCCTAATTTCATGAACCACAGTTTACTCGTAATCCTAGAAGTGATTGCATCTGTGATAAAGTGGGCCACAAAGGTTATACCAATAGCAGTAAATGGATTCACACCAAGCCAATAGGACCCCATGAAACCACCCACTAAGAGCGAATAAACATAACAGTGAGCACTAAGCGCCAGCCACGACTTGGATTTGTTTAGGGCCATCCAGTCAGATTGCAGAAGAAAATCACCAATAAAGTGGATGATCAGTAGCGAAATTGGGACACTCAGATCCATAACTTACTCCAACACAATCCTAGCGTTGGGATACTCCTTGTAACCTAGCAACCTGGTTGATGTGTTAGGACCAGTACTCACGCAATTGCGAGTAATGTTTAGTAGGTATATACCACTATAACTTGTGTATACAACCTTGACAAAAATATCAGAACCATCCCCATACGTGAACACAGTTCCAACAGGAATCTCTGCCCACGTCTTACCATCTACTTGTGGTGAATCACATCTCTCTTGAATTTTCATCTTTTTATCCTATCACTTAATCCAACCCTTCTCAAAACCCCAGCACCAAACATCAACCAACCAACAATGGAATGGTTCTGGTAGCCACCTTGAAGAACGGCGAATCCAACAAAACAGCTTCATTGCACTCATACTACCAAGGCCCATAAGCCCTCCTCCCAGGCCTAAGACTAGTCCGCTTGGCAGTAGCAGAATTAGTCCTCTGCTTCGCTGGATGACTTTCTGAGTCGTAGACCCAAGTACCTTCTGACGGATCGAACTGACGATGTAGCAACCTTCCTGGTTTGCGATACTTTGCTTTCAACCATGTCACCATTGAAATCCTCCGCGCAGCCTTTGCAACTCATCAGCTCTCTAACAATCTCCCACCCCTTACTTATCACTTCATCAGGCTTGAGAGGATTAAAATAGATTACAGGTCTCTGGATTACAACTACTTTGTTTAGAGGGGTTCGTGGTGGTTGGGTGATATGACAGATTTGACAAGTGAACATCTTCAGTATGCCTTAAACCTTTCACGCCAATATTTGCCAGATGGAGGCCTCCCAGCTGCCTTGCTAACTAGGTAATCACTCAAAGACATCCTAGCCTTCCAAGCCTTACGTTTGAGTGTGAGCCACTCATCAACTGTGAGTCGGATGGAGGTGGAGATGATTTTTTTGTAAGCCATCTTCAAATTCTAGGAAGTTCATTGACCCTTTGCAACACCAACTCAGTTTTATCCGAGTGACACTTCGGACACCTGCCAGCTTTGGCAGGTTGGATCCACTCATGTTTACATTTCAAACAAAGTAAGGTGTTCATGTTATTGAGCCAGCTTGTGTTCATGACCTCGTTTACCAAACCAGAATACCTATTGCCACCCCAAAGGTAAATAACATTATACCTAGAATCCAATCCAATGTTGATCCTAACATCCATCCAACTACTAGTGCAATCAGTTTCCCGGACATGACTATTCCACCCTTGTAGCAACTGTGTCAACAACTCCAGCCCTGACCTCAGCCTTGGTTAAGAACCCCTCGACCAGTCGCTTCAGCCTATCCCTGAAAGCACCCTCAAACACGAAATGGTCAACCAATAGCACTAAACCTATGGTATAGACCATATCTCTGTTTTCCTTAAGATAGATGCGAAGGTCCTCAAACAGTCCTTTTAACATGTTTCTGTGCTCCTTGATGGGATGTAATACTTGTTCACTTTTCTCTTGCATTTCGATTATCATGTCAGACAGGACACTAAATGACTTATCTCTATCTTCAGTAGAGGCAAACTCCACATCATGCGCACTGTCTGTAGCTGTGAAGATAATTCGTATATTATCAGTGTTCAGCTTCCTTATCCATGAGATAGTATCTGTGTTAATAAGATTCTCAGTGGAAAGATACGGGATTTTAACTATCATCTATTTAGCTCCTGTCTGCAACACCCTCACAGCTGGAGTCCTCAAAACTCTATCAGCATCACCCTCTCTAATGTGTAGGGCTGCTTGGATAAGAACCGTGTTCCTCATCAATGGATATTCTTCGATGGCAAACCTCGGTACCCAACAGGATGTTGTCCTCCAGCCATCATCACCAGAGGTAGAGAATACACAAACTTCAATCCACTTGACATGTTGTTGTTTTGGATAAAGTAGTGCTGCATAGGTTCTATGCTGACCTACCCTCAGTGCAAAGGTGATAGCTTTGGGTTCCTCAGCTCCCACCCGATGCATCAAGAACAGCCACAGCACCACAATTACAAGGATCGGAGCTACTAGATTCTTCCACCAGAACTTCATATTAAACTCCTTCCTCCCCATTCCTTTGAGAGTTTAAGGAACTTAGTAAGTTCTCGGCCACGTAACTTAAATTTATGAACAAAGTATCCTTCAGTTTGATCCCAAGAAAGTTGTGTAGAAACCGCTGATTGTCTCTCACTAAACATGAACTCATTCATAGCATTGATGGCTTTGCCTGCTGTAGTTTGACGTGGTTTACTAGACATCTGGACATACCCTCAATTTATTACGCATGACTTATTGGTCATATTAGCTTACCTCATCTAATCGAAAGGATGCCTCCGCACAACAGCTACCAGCTTGAGATTGTGTCGTCCGAAGACACATTTACTACATTGCTGTAGTAACCAGCTTGGATGGTAGGTTTTAAACAGCTTATCAGCCTTCATCCTTGAGATTTTAGAATCTGAGCTTTCGGCTTTCAATTCTAAGCTTCTGAGGATTTTATCAGATTATCAGTCTGGTGCCTTTTAATAAGCACTGTTGGGTTTATTAGACCCGGTTTCGGTGCGTTCTCTCACTTCGCTATGGAAGGCAATCTTTCTACTTTGATTGTTTACACTCCTTACAGCTCACAGGATATGGTTGTCCTGTAAGGCGTAGATGATTACATTTGCTACACATGATTTAACACGTTGTATGATGAAGTGGCTCAGCACTCAAAATCAACAGCAACTTTGGCAACCACCATCCAATCCCAAGCACTAGCCACATCACTGTACCTACCACCAGGAGGTATGCTGCACTCCTTTCGATCATTGAAGTCTCCGTATCGCTTGTCGAATTGCTGAAACGTAGTCCTCATCTTCATGATTGAGGCTATTACAGCATTGTTTTAGGGCGTTGATTACATCAATGGTTGGTGAAGAATCATTGATGCGTTGAATCCAACATCTATATGGTTCGTGATAACCGTCTTCACTTCCACAATGTGGGCAGGCTTTCATTGGGTTATACCTCAATCGTAACAGTTGCATTTTTTAGGCTGAGCAAACCATCTAGAGTCCCCAGCACAGTCTCAAGCTGCTCCATCTCCTTAGCAAGTGCAGCCTCATCCACATTGACAATGACATCTTGTGGTTTGGAGGCATCAGCACCGCTTGTTACAACAGTAGCCCCAATCTTTAAAGCCTGCGACCTCGCTTGATCCACTCTCATCCTAATAGAGGCAAGGAACTTCTGTTGGTCGGGGGCAACCTCCTTGCGCCATGTCAACCAATCCGCTAGGGACTTCTTGATCCCCTCCACAACAACAGGAGTTGTGTGGTTGGCTTGTTGGATGGCAAGCCTGATTGCGATATGCCTACCCTCCAAGTCACTGATAGCTTGTCTCTCCCGTCTGATGACTTCAGCCGATCCACCATCTTTCTCGAGAGGATCCTTCAACGCTTCCTGCCTAATTAGGTAGCTATTGATATAAGCTCTCTTCTTTTCGACGCGTTTGCTGATGGTCTTGAGTTCTGCTAGAGCTTCTGTGATAGTGATCTCTGCCATTTTCCACCTCCTCCTATTTGGTTTCTGTAATTGTAACGGTCCCTTGCAGAACCCCAAGCATTGACCTCTCTTCAAATCTAAATGTCTCGACGGCTTCACCAGCATAGGCTGGACGGGTAAGTAGCCAAAGATCGCCTTCTTTCCACGTCACGTTCACTAACTTAGTGTTTGTAGGAAGGTTAACGTTGATAGTGCCACCCAGCTGTCGTGCAATGAAGTTGTCACAACCACTTGTGAAGATCACTAGTATGACTATACCAATCATTCGTGTTATAGTGATTTGTGTCATTCTACCTCCTAAGTTGTATGGAGACAATAGTGATTACGCTTAGCTGATGACGATTTATTTTACCTGATCTGCTGCAGTAATCCAAATGTTACAAGCTTTTAGAAGCACTTTATCGGCAGCCTCGGCAGCAGCCCCTGCAGCCCTTGCAGCAGCCCATGCAGCAGCCTCTGCAGCCCCTGCAGCCTCTGAAGAAGCCCATACAGCATCTACAGCCCCTGCAGCCCCTGCAGCCCTTGCAGCAGCCCCTGCAGCCCATGCAGCCTCTGCAGCCCTTGCAGCCCTTGCAGCCCATGCAGCCCCTACAACCTCTACAGCCCTTGCAGCCTCTACAGCAGCCTCTACAGCCCCTGCAGCCGTCTTAACAACCCTACACTTATTTTTTATGTTGTCCGGTAGTGTCGATAGATCACCGATTATTTGTTTAACTGTCTCAATGCGAACTATATTTACCCATTCCATTTGTTTTGTTGTAGACCATTCTGCCCAATTCCATAATGCCACCATGACTGGTAGCAAAGCCTCAGTTCTAGTTTTATCTGATGACCAACCCGCATCATTTAAGGGGCGTAGGTCTGGCAAGGTGATTGGCTTATCAGACCACTCTCGTTTCCTAACTTGAGATTCAAATTCAAGGGCACAAAACTCTCTGCCGGGTTTGTGTTTTCCTGTTTTAAGGATACCATCATCTAAGGTATCAAGAGCAGCTTGCAGCTCTAAGACAGTTATCTTGGTTGTCATATTATTTTTTCTCCTCCATTAGTATAAGTGAAGGTGTACATCAGCCTAGTTCCTCACCTCTCATCAACCTGCCCTCATCATGCATGTGAGCATGATTTAACATTCTCTTACGTTCAGGAGTCATGACTAGGTAAGGGTCATCAGCCAAGGCAGCCTGCTTAAGTTTAAGCATGGCATAGAGACCTGTGATTACCGCTACACTTAGAAGGATCCACTTCATAATGTTACCTCTTTGACGTTGCAGGCATCAAGGAGCCGCTTACGAAGCGGGTCTGTGTTAGGGCTGTCAGCAGCCCTCATTATTATTATAGTGTCAAGAACATAAATCCCAAGCTTCTTTGCAGCAACAAAACCACTATCAACTTCAGCCACGAATTCTAAAGGACACCAATCGTTGATAAAATTGTCAGCCCTCAAAAGTCCATCGAGAGTGACCCGAAACTTAGCTTCGCTCTTGTTAACCTTCTCCTTGAGCACTGAAATGAATTCATCAATTGTCATAATACATATACTTCGATACGAAGTTTAGGACCACTTCCATCCTCTACCTCAAGATAGTGTACATTCCGCTTTTTTCCCTTTCTCACTAGTTTACTGCAGCCATATTCTGCTGAAGGGAATAGTTCACCAGCTGAGTCTAGGAATCTCTCCAAGGTAGCTGCTGCAGTTCCAAACACCTTAAGGGTATGCATTACAGCAGGCCCATACCCGTTTGGTACAGTCTCAGTCTTGTTGCATGTGTCACTTCGTGAGCTAATGCTTGCATCCCGACGAGATGTTTTTGAGTCCTCGTTATGTCGGGGTTTCACGCAAGTGACTAACTTACGCCGTCTCATGCAAGCTCATTTTGTCTCCTCAGCGAGTTTTCTCGATCCATCTGGTAAGTGACAGTTTGATAAAGCACCATGAAACATTGGTGCTATGTCTTTGTCTGTGTATCCCGCTAAGTT
>Ga0184637_10003352_pt1 | contig 10010 bp, 5 predicted proteins | sample PLM3_127_b2_FD_133143 | JGI IMG/M metagenome (GOLD analysis project Ga0184637, IMG submission 133143) | Groundwater sediment microbial communities from an aquifer in East River, Colorado, USA - PLM3_127_b2 | ecosystem: Environmental > Terrestrial > Soil > Riparian zone | place: USA: East River... | reverse complement strand
GCGCAGGTCCTCAGAAGCGGCCACTTTCATCTCGCGCGCGTCCAAGACGACCTCCTGGCCTCCGGTCAACAGGTGGAGCACCACGGGCTGATCGCCCGTTCGTCGCGCCAGCAGACCCTTGAGACGGTGCAGCCCTTCTTGCCCAAACCGCGTTGCATCAACCCTGACGTGCAGTGTCGGCGTGGGAGTTCGACCGCCATCAGACTGACCGTTCGACTCGCCGGCGTCCTCACCATTCACCGATCGGCCGTTCGCCAGCACCTGGAGTGGTTCGACCGAATCAGCGTCTTCGAGACTCTGGACACGTTCGGCCAATACTTTAGCCTGATCCTCCATGACGTCGACCTTCCCGCGAATGATCACGACGGAGTCGCGTTTGAGCAGGAAGTGCACCTGCTCGTACGTTTTGGGAAAGATGATTACTTCACAGCTTCCGGTGAGATCCTCCAGGGTCAGGAACGCCATTGCCGACCCGCCCTTGGTCATGGTGCGTTTGACGCCGGAAATGATTCCACCCACGACGACGGGGCTCTTGTCTGGAAGCTCCATCAGCTGGTGAAGCGGCACATTGACTCGCGCGGTCAAGACGTCGTGGACGTGGCGGAGCGGGTGGTCGGAAATGTACAACCCGAGCATCTCCTTTTCCATCGCCAGGAGCTCATCTTTGGAAAACTCCTCCAGCTGGAAGGTCTCCTCCCCGGAGGACGGCGAGGCGGCTGTCCCGAGCTCGAACAGACCAGTCTGTCCTGATGCCTTGACACGCTGAACCCGCTGGGCAAACTCCATGGCGGCGTCCAGCTTCTGCAGCATCTGCGCGCGCGCATCGCCGAGCGAATCGAACGCCCCGGCCTTGACGAGGCTGACCAGGACACGCTTGTTCACGGTGCGCGGATCGATACGCTCGAGCAGATCCTCCAGCGAGGTGAACCGCCCGCCCTCTGTACGCGCGGCAAGAACCGCCTCGACGGCACCGAGCCCTACATTCTTGACGGCGGCAAGCCCGAACCTGATTGCATCGGTACCCACGACCGTGAAGTCATCGGAGGACTCGTTGACGTCCGGCGGCAGCACCCGAAGGTCCATGCGGTGACACTCCCCCACTGCCGCGGCCACCCTGTCCGTGTCTCCGGCATTACTGCTCATTACCGCCGCCATGTATTCAGCGGGATAGTTGGCCTTGAGATACGCCGTGTAATACGCAATGAGTCCATAACATGCTGCATGCGCGCGGTTGAATCCGTAACGGGCAAACGGTTCGAACAACTCGAACAGCTGCTCGGCGATGCGCACCGGGATGCTGCGGGCAATGCACCCGGCAATGAACTTGGCGCGCTGCTGCTGAAGCTTGTCGCGGATCTTCTTGCCGATCGCGTAGCGGAGGATGTCGGCTTCTGTCGATGAGAAACCGGCTGCGGCCTGGGCGACGGCCATGACGTCTTCCTGGTACACCATGACGCCGTACGTCTCGTTGAGCACCGGCTCGAGCACCGGATGGAGATAGGTCACCGGTTCCCGGCCGTGCTTGCGCCGGATGTAGCTAGGGATGTTGGCCATCGGCCCCGGGCGGAACAGCGCGACCATCGCCATGATGTCCTTGATACTGGTCGGACGGAGTTCCTTGAGGTAGCGGGTCATGCCTGCGCCTTCCAGCTGGAAGATGCCGACTGTTTCGCCAGCTGCAAGCAGCTCGAATGTCTTCCTATCATCCAGCGGGATCGCCTTCAGATCGATCGCGACCTCACGCGTTTTCTCGATGATCTTCATCGCGGTGTCGAGGATCGTCAGGTTGGCGAGGCCAAGAAAGTCCATCTTCAACAACCCGAGCTTCTCGACAGCGATCATGTCGTACTGCGTCATCACGATGTCGCCCTTGGTGGCCTTCTGCAGCGGAACATGCTCGGTCAGCGGGTCGCGCGAGATGATGACGCCTGCGGCGTGTGTGCTGGCGTGACGCGCGACACCCTCGAGCTTGTGCGCCAGATCGAGCAGCCGTTGGATCTGCGGGTTTTCCTGAGCCGAGCGGTGCAATTCGGGATCGGCGCGGACCGCGTCGTCGAGCGTGGCGTTGAACGGGATGAGCTTGGCAATGCGGTCCACGTCCCCGTAGGGCAGCCCCATCACCCGGCCGACGTCGCGGACCGCCTGCCGCGCGCCCATCGTGCCGAACGTAATGATCTGCGCCACGCGGTCGGCGCCGTACTTGTCCAGGACATAGCGGATGACCTCGTCGCGCCGGCTGTCCATGAAATCGACGTCAATGTCGGGCATGGTGACGCGCTGCGGGTTCAAGAATCGCTCAAACGGGAGTTTGTACTGGAGCGGATCGACGTCGGTGACGTTGAGCGAGTACAGCACCAGACTCCCGGCAGCGGAGCCGCGCACCGTCGTGAGAATCCCGCGCTGCCGCGCGAAATTCACAAAATCCTGGACGATGAGGAAGTACGGCGCGAAACCCATCCGCTCGATGACCGAGAGCTCGTAATCGAGCCGCTGCTGAATCTCGGACTGCACCTCGCCGTAGATCCGCCGCAGGCCGGCACCGCACAACTGGCGCAGGTACGATTCCGGGGTCTCATCCACGGGCACCGGGAACTCCGGGAGGCGAATCGTGCCGAGCTCTAGCTCGAGGTCGACCCGCTCAGAGACCTCCAACGTGGACGCGAGCGCTTGTGGCAGGTCGCGGAACGCACGGGCCATTTCCTCATGGGACTTCAGATAGAACTCCGGGATATCGCCCATCCGCGGCTTGTCGGTCTGGTCCAGGTTGACGTTCATCTGGATGCACATCAGCGTGTCTTGAGCATCGGCGTCGGCGCGTTGAACGTAGTGGACATCATTGGTGGCAATCAACGGGAGCTCCAGGGCACGTGCGACCTCGGTCATACCCGCGACATTTTTCTGTTGCTCAGGCATGCCGTGCGACTGCAGCTCCAGGTAATAATTGCCGCGACCGAGGATGTCGCGATACGCACCCGCAATTTCGCGAGCCGCGGTGAGATCGTCACGCAGGATCGCCTGGGTTACCTCACCTTTGAGACAACCGGACAGGGCGATCAATCCCCCGCTGTGGCGGGAGAGGATCTCTCGATCGATGCGGGGTTTGTAGTAGAAGCCCTCAAGGTGCGCGATCGTCGTGAGCCTGATGAGGTTTCGATAGCCCTCTTCATTCGTCGCGAGCAGCACAAGGTGGGATTGGTTCGCATCCTGCCGTGGGTCACGCTCGTGAAGACTACGGGAGGCCACATACGCCTCCACGCCGATGATCGGCTTGATACCGGCGGCCTTCGCCTGGAGGTAGAACTCGACGACGCCGTACATCGCCCCGTGATCCGTCACCGCGATCGCGGGCATCTCGAGCTGGCGGGCGCGCTCTATCAGCGCGGGGATGCGGCTGTGACCGTCAAGCAGGCTGTATTCGGTGTGAAGGTGACAGTGGACGAACTGATTGGGCATGCGCTCGAAACCCCGGCAATGGTTCCCGGGTCATTGTAGCATTGGTGAGCGTGAGACTTCCATGACCGATGTTTCGAGGACGTCGAGCGCCTTGTCGAGCTGTTCGTCGGTGATCACGAGAGGCATCAGCACACGCACGACGTTGTTGTACAGACCGGCACGCAGGAGCAGCACACCTTGCTGCATGGCGCGGCGGATGACCTCGTTGGTTTCGGCCATGGCCGGCACTTTGGTGGCTCGATCTTTCACGAGTTCCATCGCCATCATTGCACCGACTCCTCTCACCTCGCCGACGAGCGGTGACCGCTGCTGAATAGCCCGAAACCTGGCTCGGATCCGCTCCCCCAGAACGGCGGCGCGGGCCACCAGGTGCTCGTCATGCATGACATCCAGCACTGCCAGAGCTGCCTCGCAGGCCACGGGATTCCCGACGTACGTGCCGCCGATGGCGCCTTCGGGGAGCGCATCCATGATCTCGCGCAGACCCACGACCGCGGAGATCGGCAGGCCGGCGGCGATTGACTTTGCCACGGTCATCAAATCGGGCTCAATACCGGCGTGCTCGATGGCCCACATTCTCCCCGTGCGGCCGATGCCAGTTTGGATCTCGTCCACCACCAGCAGGATCTTGTGCCGGTCGGCCAGCGCGCGAAGCCGCGGAAAGAAATCGGGCGGGGGCACGACGAACCCGCCCTCACCCAGAATCGGCTCGGCGACGATCGCGGCCACGCGGTCGGCCTGCACGTGGGACATAAACAGTTCGTCGAGATGCGCCATCACCCAGCGTGTTGCGTCGGGCTCCGGGCTACGGTACGGAGACGGAAAGGGAACGCGATAGACCTCAGGCATGAAGGGTCCGAAGTTTTTCTTATACGGCTCCACCTTGCTGGTCAACGAAAGGCTCATATACGTGCGGCCGTGGAACGCGCCCTGAAACGCGATCACCGCGGGGCGGCCGGTGACTGCGCGAGCGATCTTGACGGCGTTCTCAACAGCTTCGCTTCCGGAGTTGAACAGCGCGGCCTTCTTCGGTCTTCCTCCCGGCGCGATCTCACACAGTCTGCGGCAGAGCCGGACATATGACTCGTAGGGTGCCACGCTGAAGTCGGTGTGCGTGAAACGTTTCGCCTGCTCGATGATCGCCTGCACGACCCGTGGGTGCGAGTGCCCCACGTTGAGGCAGCCTACTCCACCCGCGAGATCGATGAAGGTATTGCCATCGGCGTCCGTCAGCACCGCGCCGCTTGCGCTGACGATGGCCGCCGGCAGATGAACGCCGATGGCATCTGAAACGTAGCGCTTCTTCTCGTCAAGAAGCGCTTCGGACTTCGCACCGGGGACAGTGCGCTTGATCGTCACTGACATGGGAGCGTGTGACCTCCGATTCATCCTGCCCACTATTCTGCGGCCAGAGTCGCCACGCAGTGAATGCGGCTCGTTTGAGGCAGCAGATCTACCGGTTGGATCTCAATGGGCCGGTAACCGGCATCCATCGCCGCCCGGAGGGTCAGGGCGAGGCGGGCAGGCGAATGCCCGCCGCACACCACGCGTCGAATCCCGCTGTGCTTTGCCGCAAGAAAGAGTGGCTCGAACGCGGGCGCGCCCCGGCCGGTCGCGAGGAGACTCGTGAAGCGCTGTCCGCGTTCATGGAGCTTGGCCAGCACACCCGACGGCGCTCTGGTATAGAACAGGACGCTGTCCACATCGTTGAGCCGTGCATTTTCCCAGGCCCGGTGCATGGCATCGCGATCTGGTGCGACCCCGACGACGCGTGCCCCACGCCGCGCCAACGCGATAGGCACCAGGCCTTCTTCGCATGCTGCATCAAAGATCGTGGCATCAGAAGACGCCTCGGCGCCGGTTGCGATTGCATCGAGCCACAGCGGGATGGCACGTGGATTGGGCGGAACCGATGCGGAAGCGTAGAGCCGGACTCCCAGTCCCGCAATTTCATCCTCAATATATAGGCGTCCCCAGAGGAGACTGATGCGACCAAGGAGTTCTGGGGTGTGCAGCGGCTGCACTGACAGGAGCAGACTGGTCAGGTTGAGAATGCGCCGGCGCACCGCGTGCACGAGCGCCATCCGATCGGGTACCTCGGCGGTCGTCGAAAGGACGAGCATCACTTCGCCGCTGCCAAAACCGACCTGCCCGACGATTCCCCGGACCAGACCACGACCGGAGTGGCGATCGTACACCGGCCAGGCCAGTTCGGCGATCACATCCCTCGCCGCAGTCAGCAGCCGCACGTTGTCGGCATGCTGGATCGGACATTCTTGAACGTTGAAGATAGAAGATTCGTCTCCATTCGTTTGTGTCGATTCACGCATCGCATAGTAGCCTGCGACCACCCGGTGCTGCCTGACGTCAAACGCGGCCTGGATGCGGTTGCGGTATTCCCACGGTGAAGCACCGATGGCGTCCCTGACAGGAACACGTAAGCCGCGGAGGATCGGAGCAAGCGACTGTCGGACCAACGTAGTTTTGTGGCGCAACTGCGCGTCGTAGGGGAGGTGCTGCCACTGGCACCCTCCGCAACGGCCGAAGTGCCTGCAGCGAGGCGAGGCGGCTTCGCCGGCTTTCCGGATCATCGTGACGATCTTGCCCACCGCTTCTTTGCCGCCGCGCGTGATCTCGACCACGGCTTCTTCGCCGGGAAGCGCAAAGGGGACTGCGATCTGCTGCGCACCGGTGGAGGCAACCGCAGCGCCGTCGACGTTCATTGAAGAAAACCTCAGCGTGGCCCTCTGCCCAACCCTCAGCACCCGGGGTTCGGGGTCCGGAGCCCGGGGCCCGTAACGGCGATTCAGCGCAGGTCCGCGTTTGCGCGCTTGCCCGTTTGCGCGTTTGCGATTCATCCGAGCTTCTCTCGCAATAGCTTGTTCACCAGCTCCGGGTTTGCACGCCCGCGTGTTTTCTTCATCACCTGTCCGACAAGGAACGTCAGCGCCTGCGTCTTCCCTGTGCGAAAGTCTGACGCCGGGCCGGGATGCTCGGCGATGATTTGATCGATGACGCCCCGAATGGTAGCCGCGTCGCTGATCTGAGCCAGGCCTCGGTCGGCGACAAGTTGCTCGGCACTCGCGCCGGTCCGAAGCATCTCCGGCAGAATCTCTTTGGCAGTGCGGATACTGATCGTGCCGGCATCCACCAGACGTAGCAACTCGGCAAGATAATTCGGCGTGAGCGGAGTTTCTTCGATCTCTATACCTTCTGCATTCAGATGGGCCGCCACGTCGCCGGCGAGCCAGTTGGCCACGGTTTTGGCCTGGGGAAAGCGTCGCACCGTCTCCTCAAAAAACATCGCCAGGGGCATCGAGGAGGTCACGAGGCCCGCATCATATGGCGACAACCCGTAGGTGGATGCGTACCGTTGGCGCCGGGCATCGGGCAGTTCGGGCAGCGACACATGGATCTCCTCGATCCACTTTTCATCAACGGTGATCGGCACAAGGTCGGGCTCGGGGAAATATCGATAGTCCTGCGCTTCCTCCTTCGTCCGCGAAGAGAACGTCACCCCGCGCCGCTCGTCCCAGTGGCGTGTCTCCTGAGCAACAGGCTGCCCGCGCTCCAGGAGCTGTTCCTGACGCTGGGCCTCAAAGGCGAGCGCGCGCTCAACGGACCGCAGTGAGTTCATGTTCTTGACTTCGGTCCGAATGCCGAGATCTGCGCCGGGACGGCGCAACGACACATTGGCATCACACCGCAGGCTCCCCTCTTCCATTCGGCCGCTGCTGACACCAATGGTCTGGAGGAGCGACCGCAGGCGGCCGAGGAACAGCCGCGCCTGATCTGGTGAGCGCAGGTCCGGCTCGGTCACAACTTCCATCAATGGCACGCCGCTCCGGTTGAAGTCGATCAGCGAGTGCACAATTTGGCCCTGCTGTTCGACGTGCACCAGCTTGCCGGTGTCTTCTTCCAGGTGCACGCGGCGAATTCCGATGGAACTTGCGGCGCCCCCGGCCGTGACCTCAAGTGAGCCGGTCGTGCCCAGCGGAGGATGAATCTTGTACTCGTACTGCGTGATTTGGTAGTTCTTGGGCAGGTCGGGATAGTAATAGTTCTTCCTGTGAAACTGGCTGGCCGCATGAACCCGGCAGCCCAGCGCCACGGCCGTCCGGAGCCCCAGCTCAACCGCTTTTCGGTTGATGACCGGCAGCGATCCCGGCAGTCCAAGACATACGGGGCACGTCTGGGTATTCGGCGGCGCTCCAAAGATTGTCGGGCACGCACAAAACATCTTCGAATCCGTCAACAGCTGAACATGAACTTCCAGGCCGATGACGACTTCGTATGCGATCGCTGTCGTAGGGTCGCTCATAGAAGACTCGTGAATGGTGAATGGTGAATGGTGAATGGACCGCGCGCCATTATAGTGTACTTATTCACCATTCACGTTAGTTGCGGTCGTCTCTTATGCCATTCCGTTGACTCTTCGTACGTGTGGGCGGCGCGCAGCACCGTCGCTTCATCGAACGGTTTGCCGATCAGCTGCAGCCCGATCGGCAGGCCGTTCGCCGACCCGCAGGGCACCGAAATTCCCGGAAGGCCAGCCAGGTTCACGGGAATCGTGTAAATGTCTGTCAGGTACATCTGCAGCGGGTCCCGAACCTTCTCGCCAATCTTGAACGCCACGGTCGGTGCTACCGGCATCAACACGAGGTCTACCGAGCCGAACGCGACGGTGAAATCCTTTCGGACGAGCGTGCGCACCTGCTGTGCCTTCAGGAAGAACCCTTCGTAAAATCCGGCAGAGAGCGCATAGGTGCCAAGCATGATCCGCCGCTTCACCTCGCCGCCGAACCCTTGGCCTCGCGTACGGGTGTACATCGCGTGGATGTCCGGCGCACGTACACGCAGCCCATACTTCACGCCATCATACCGGGCCAGGTTCGCGCTGGCCTCTGAGGGTGCGAGAATGTAGTACGTCGGCACCGCGTACTCGATGGTTGGTAGCGACACTTCGCTCAGTGACGCACCAGCCTGTTCCAACACGCGGGACGCGGCAAGCACCGCGTCGTTCACCTCCCGTTGGAGCCCTGCGCCCATCGCCTCGCGGGGGATGCCGATCCTCAGTCCCTTCACCCCTCCCGGGAGGGAAGCCGAGTAATCAGGAACGGGGAGGTCCGCGGAGGTGGAATCACGTGGGTCCCCTCCGGCGATGACCTGGAGCAGCAGGGCTGTGTCGGCCACGGTCCGCGCCAGCGGACCGATCTGATCCAGTGACGAGGCAAAGGCAACCAGCCCGTAGCGGGAGACACGGCCGTAGGTAGGCTTTAGCCCTACGATCCCGGTATAGGCGGCGGGAAGCCTGACCGAGCCGCCGGTGTCGGTCCCCAGCGCGAGGGGCGCCATACCCGCGGACACGGCCGCGGCCGATCCGCCACTGCTGCCTCCCGGCACACGCGTGAGATCCCAAGGATTGCAGGTTGGCCCGAATGCAGAGTACTCTGTCGACGACCCCATCGCGAATTCGTCAAGGTTCGTCTTCCCAATGACAATCGCGCCGGCCTCGCGTAATCGGGTGACGACGGTGGCATCGTAGGGCGGCCGCCACCCCTCGAGAATCCGTGAGCCGCATGTCGTCGGCAGACCCTGGGAACAAATGATGTCTTTGATCGCGATCGGCAATCCTGCGAGCGGGGGCAGCGCGTCTGCGTCAGCCCGGCGGGTATCCCAGCGCCTGGCCGCATCCAGTGCGGATGATCTGTCGACGGAGAGGAATGCATGCACACGCGGATCCACCGCATCAATGCGGTCAAGGCAAGCGCGGACGAGATCCACTGAGGAGATCTCGCGGCGGCGTAGCCGCGAGAGCAGCGTTGTGGCGGACGCTTCAATCAGGGCCCGGGCTCCGTCTCGATGATCGGAGGGACTTTGAAGAACTCTCCGTCGCGCTCCGGCGCACTTTCCAGGACGGCTTCTCGCGGGAGCGATCGGCCGACAGTATCGTCCCGAAACACGTTGGTCATGGGAATCACGTGTGAGGTGGGCTCCACGCCCGTGGTCGCAAGTTCATTGAGTTTCGCCAGGTGATCCAGAATCGCGGCCAGTTCGCGCACCAGGCGCTCGCGTTCCTCAGAAGAGAACTCGAGTCTGGCCAAGCGTGCGACGTGGTCAACGATCGACGGCGAAATGGACACGGCTCACTCTCCTGAGCCATCGTAACATAGCAGGTTGATCAAGGTGCGTCCGGCGCGTTAACCACGAGCGTAAGGACATAGGCCGCATCACCGGGAACAAACGGAGATGCGACGCGAATGGTATAGATCCCCGGCGCGCGCGTGCGGTATCCACCGCCCTCCACCACATCCAGCCTGACATCCGGGATCACCGAGGTGCTCGGTCCTCCGCCGGCGCGAGCGACGTGCAGGATCTGCCGGGGAACCAACCGCACCATCGACGTACTTGCCACGACCTTGCCGTTCCGAAGTCCATATCGCCAAGTGCGGGATGGCGCCGGCGTGAAATCGACGTGCGGGCGCTCACCGAAGCGGCGGCCTTCCCAGATGAGGACTCGGGGCCGCTCGCCTTCTTCAATCAAGAACGGATCCGCG
>Ga0184637_10003351_pt1 | contig 10013 bp, 8 predicted proteins | sample PLM3_127_b2_FD_133143 | JGI IMG/M metagenome (GOLD analysis project Ga0184637, IMG submission 133143) | Groundwater sediment microbial communities from an aquifer in East River, Colorado, USA - PLM3_127_b2 | ecosystem: Environmental > Terrestrial > Soil > Riparian zone | place: USA: East River... | reverse complement strand
CGCCCGCGCCGTCGCCGCGCCCCCGCCAGTGCTTGCCCTTGTAGCGCTCAATCTGGCGGTGCATCTTGTCGAGCACGGCGTCCACCGCCGCAAAAATGTCGTCCTTGCGCTCTTCGGCGCGCAGCACCATGCCGCGCGAGTGAATGGTGAGCTGGGCCACGTGCCGATCCAATGCCGAACGCGCGCTCTTGATCTCGGCCAAGTCCACGCGCGCCTCCTGGATGGTGGACAAATACCGGTCGAGCTTGCTCACCTTTTTTTCGACATAGTCCTTCAGGCGAGGGGAAACCTCCATATCGCGTCCATGAATCGTCACTGAAATTGTCATTACGGCCTCCTGTGAGAATGTGTGGCGCCTCTGGATTGAGCGGGAAGAGTCAACGGATGGCGCGGATTTTTGGGTGGAGGAAACTGCGGTGTCACGACGACACCTCGGGGTGACGCGCCCGCCCCAGCGTCAGCCCCCACACCTGGAGCGCACCCGCCGCCCGCAAAGCTTCGGCGCAGGCGGCCAAGGTTGCGCCCGTGGTGCAAACGTCGTCTATCAAAATTACGGAGCGCCCGGCCACGTGTTGCGGCTGGCCCGCGAAAGCCGCGGCGACGTTGGTCTGACGCTGTTCACGCGAGAGGCCGACTTGCGTCGGGGTGTGCCGCTGCCGGAGTGCGCCATCGGCCGCATAAGCCAGGCCGGTCAATTCGGCGAACGCGCGCGCCAGCAGAGCAGCCTGGTTGTAGCCGCGCTCACGCAAGCGCCCGGCTGAGAGGGGAACCGGAACCACCCGATCTCCTGGCAGGGCGTACTGCCGCCAGGCCGCGTCCAGCTCACTCGCCAGCGAGTCGGCCAGAATCATGTCGCGTTTGTATTTGAGTTGATGCACGGCGCGTTGGAGCGGCCCCTCGAAGAAAGCGGCGGAGCGCACCCCGGCGAGCGCCGAATCCGCCAACAGGCCGCATAGAAAACAGCGATCACTGACTCGAAGCGGATATCCACATTTTTCACACACGCTTTTGGGCAGGCGGTGAAGAGAGGCAACGCAAGCGGAACAAAAGCGGCGCCCGGGGCGCGCGCAACCGCCACAGTGGGGAGGAAAAATCAGGTCTATGCCGGCCCAAGCAAGTTGGCGCGCGAGGTAGCGCCAATGAGGCCGGACGGAGGTTGGCCGGTACGGCACCACTGCCGTCATGCCACTCCTTACCGCACACGTGAGCGCCCGGGCGGGCCGGTAAGCAGTCGGCTGTGAACGACTACCCAAACACTGACCGGAGCGCAGGGGAATTGATGAGTGTCAGCGCCGCTGGCCCCAACAGCACGATGTAAATCGAGGGAAAGATCAGGAACACCATCGGGATCAGCATCTTGATCGGCGCTTCGTGCGCTTTCTTTTCGGCGCGTTGGCGGCGCTTCATGCGCATCTGGTCGGATTGGATGCGCAGCACCTTCGCCATACTCACGCCCAACTGGTCGGCCTGAATCAGCGCCGCCACGAAGCTGGTCATGTCCGCGATGTCCATACGCTCGGCCATGTCGCGCAGGGCGTCGCGCCGCAGCTTGCCCAGCCGGACTTCCTGGATCACGCGCTCAAACGCCAGCGACAACTCGTTCTCCCATTTCTGGCTCACTAACTGCATCGCCTGGTCGAAGCCCTGCACGGCTTCCACGCACCCCGTCAGCATGACGGGCGCGGCGGGCATAGACTTGATGATGGCTTCCTCACGGCGTTTGATCTTGCTCTTGAGGAGCATCACGGGCATGTAGAAGCCCAAGAGCGCCGCGCCGGCCGCCATGCCCAGTGCCCGCGCCGGGTTCGCCGAGAACGCCAATTGCGGGGCCTGAGAAATCAGGGTCAGGAGCAAAATCAAGCCGCCCAGCCCTAACGTCGCGCCGATGCGCGCGGCCCAGAAGATGGTCGGGTCAAAGCCCCGGGGGTTGCCTGCCAAATCCAGGTCGTGCTGAATCGACTCCAACGAGGCTTGCGGGGTGAAGCGGGCCGCAAACTGGCCCAGCCGCCGGAGCGTGGGCAAGATGACGCGCTCAGCAAACGGCTGAGACAGCTCGATCTCTTCCAGGGTCAGCGGGCGCTCGCGCGTTGAATATTCCGCCAGGCGGGTCTGCAACGGGTCGGACGCTTTGGGCGAGCGCAGGCCGACGACGACCAGCACGACGGCGATGACGAAGACAACCCCGACCCCGATGATAATGGGTAATTGATCCATGGCGCTACCTCCACCTAAACTTCAATGTCCACGATCTTCATCACAATCGCGAACCCGATGCCGATGAGCAAGAGGGCGGTGACAATCATCGAGACGCCGCAGATGGGGATACCGAGGAAGAAGGGCGGCGCGGTCCAGAACTGCGCCATGTAGGGGCGGTTGACGATGAACAGGAACAGGCCCAGACCGATGGGCAGCAAGGAGATCACGTAGCCGGTCATCATACCCTGTGCGGTCAGGGTGGCAATTTCGCCCTTGATGCGGACGCGCTCGCGGATGGTATAGGTGATGTTGTCGAGGATTTCCGCCAGGTTACCGCCGACCTCGCGCTGCACGTTCATGGCCGTCACCACGAAGTCCAGGTCTTTACTGGGGATGCGGCGCGTCAGGTTCGCCAGCGCGGTTTCCATGGGGATGCCCAACTGCATCTCCTGCACCACCCGATGGAACTCGACCGAGATGGGCGGGGGCAGTTCTTTGCCCACCGACTCGAGGGCTTGCATCACGCTGTAACCGGCCCGTAGGCCGTTCACGACCAGGTTGAGCATGTCGCCCAACTGGCCGTCGAAGTTTTGCAGGCGGCGGCCCTTTTGGCTGCCCACGTAAATGCGCGGGATGAACAGGCCCACGATGCCCCCGGCCACCCCAAACACGGCCGGGATAACTGCCCCGGCGCCTGGTCCGCCGCCCAGGAAATAGCCCACCACGATCATGCCCATACACACAATGACATGCAAGGCAATGTACTCGCCGACGTTCAGTTTCAGGTCGGCGCGGGACAGGTCGCGCTGAATGTTCTCGGCGAAGCCGCGCTGGGCTAGCGCCCGGTTGAACAATTCGCCAATCGGGCTGGCGCGGGGCCCGGTCACCCGGCCTTGGGGAGCTTGCGCGACCATCTGCCCGGCTTTGGTAATCTGCTCGAGGCGGCCTTCTACGGTGGACTGGCGGCGGGTGAGGGCCACGTACACCCCGATCGCCACGGCCCACACCACACCCAGACCGATAATCACTAACCAGGTTCGCGGATCCATCGCTGACCTCGCAGGCTGCGCTTAACTACCCCATCAGTAACGTCGTTCGCCGAGGCCGAAAACCGTCGGCGGCAGGTGAATGCCCGCATCCTCAATACGATCCATCGCTTTGGGCCGCAGGCCGGTGGGCCGCAGCCGCCCCACAATCTTGTTCTTCTCGAAACCGGTCTGCTCAAAGATAAACAGGTCGGTCATCGTAATGACGTCGCCTTCCATCCCTTGAATCTCGGTGATCTGCACCACTTTGCGCGAACCATCGCGCAAACGCTCCAGGTGGCAGATGATGTTGACCGCGGAGGAGATTTGCTCACGGATGGCGCGCACCGGCAGATCCATCCCGGCCATCAGGCACATGGTCTCCAGGCGAGCCAGAGTGTCGCGAGCGCTGTTGGAGTGGCAGGTGGTCATCGAGCCGTCGTGGCCCGTGTTCATGGCCTGGAGCATGTCCAGCGCCGCCTCGTCGCGGATCTCCCCGACCACGATCCGGTCGGGCCTCATGCGCAACGCGTTGACGACGAGGTTCTGGATGGTGATCTCGCCACGGCCTTCAATGTTGGGCGGGCGCGACTCGAGCGTGACCACATGCTCCTGGCGCAACTGCAGCTCGGCGGCGTTCTCAATGGTCAGGATGCGCTCGTCGCCGGGAATGAAGGCCGACATGATGTTGAGGAAAGTGGTCTTGCCTGACCCCGTGCCGCCCGAGACCACAATGTTCAGGCGCGCGACCACGGCGGCTTTCATGAACTCCACTGCCTCCGGCGTGATCGCGCCAAACTCGATCAGCTTCTCAACGGTGATCGGCGTCTTGAAGAATTTGCGGATGGTCAGGCACGGCCCGACGAGCGAGATAGGCGGCACGATGGCATTGACGCGCGACCCGTCGGTCAGGCGTGCATCTTCGTAGGGGTGCGACTCGTCAATACGGCGTCCCAGCGGGGCCATAATGCGGTCAATGATGCGGCCCACGTGTTCGTTGTTTTCAAAGCTCACCGGGACACGCTCGAGCTTGCCCTTGCGTTCGATGAAGATATTCTTCGGGCCGTTGACCATGATTTCGGTGATGGTGTCGTCGGCCAACAAAGGTTCCAGCGGCCCTAGCCCGAGGATTTCCGAGACGATCTGGTCGAACAGGCGCTTGCGTTCGGCGCGGGAGAGGACGATGCCTTCTTCGGCGAGGATGTTCTCGTACAGGTCCTCGATCGTCTTGCGCACGTCCGCCGTGCGCGAGACGTCCATCGAGGGGTCGAGCTGCGAGAGCAGCTTGTTCTGCACGCGAGTTTTGAGGTCAATATACGTGCCCGCGGTCGCGCCCGCCGTCGAGCCCGGCGTGGGCGGCGCGGTGCGCTTGGCGCGCAGTTCCGCCAACTTGGAGGCCTGGTCGCCCCCCCCCGCGGCCGCGCCGGTCGTCGCCGGAGGCTGAGGCGCGCCTCCCTGCCCCTGCTCAATCCGTTTCAACAATGACATAGCACCAATACTCCTCTGACAGGCGCCAGACGTTCAACCTTACTTGCGCTGGAACAGCCCGCCCGCCTTCAGCTTCTTCTTGTCGTCCGCGGGGGCGGCCTCCTTGGGCGCAAACTCGTCGCGCAGTTTCTGGGCCAATTCCACAATCCCCTGCACCGGCGGAAAGTTCTTGGGACCGGTAATAAAGGGCACGCCGGAGTTGATGGACGCCAGCACTTTCTCATCGGCCAGGATTTGCGCCTTGACCTGGTGTTTGATCGTGTCCGCGACGTTTTGAGCCGTTATGCCGCCGCGCCGATCCACACGGTTCAACACCAGCACCACCTTCTCGGGTGGATATTCCAATTTCTCTACCAGGTCGAAAAACTTCTTCGCGTTCGCCAGCGACGGGATGTCGGGGGTCGCCACCAGCAGGATGCGGTCCGAGATATCAAAAATCGAAAGCTCCAGGTCGCGCAGCCCCGAGGCCGTATCCACGATCACATAGGCAAAGTGCTGACGCAGTCCGTCCAACATCTTGCGGACTTGGGGGGCCGTGATCAACTCGGCGTCTTCCGGGGTTGGCGGGGCCAGGATGAGCTTGACCCCCGACTGGTGCGGGAGCACCACGCTGTTGATGAAGTCAGCTTCCAACTCGTCGGCGCGCTCCACCAGGCTGACCAAGCTGTATTTGCCCTGCAGGTTGAAGAACACGCCCGCGTCGCCGAATTGCGTGTTGGCATCCACCACCACCACTTTGTTCTCGTCGCTGTACAGCGCCACAGCCAGGTTGACGGCAATGGTGGTGCACCCCACCCCGCCTTTGGGGCTGTAGACCGTGATGATCTTGCCGTCGGGCCCGCGCCGCCCGCCTCCCACAGGCGGAAGCGTGCCCAGGGGGGTCTGGGTGGCGAGCAACTGCTCACGCTGGAGGCTCATGTGGCCCAGACGGCGGATGGTGTTGACCATCTCGTCCACGGGCGGGGGCTTGGAAAGGAAATCGCGCGCTCCGGCCAGCATGGCCCGGCGCAGATAATCGTTGTCGCTCTGCACCGAGACAATCACGATTTGCGCGCTGGGGACTTCTTTGCTGATGATCTCCGTGGCCTGGATGCCGTCCATATCCGGCATGTTAATGTCCATCAGGACCACGTGCGGCTTGGTCTCTTTGGCAATCTGGATGCCTTCGCGCCCGGTGCGCGCCATGCCCACCACCTCAATATCCGACTCGAACTGCAAAAGCTTGCGGATATTCTCGCGCGTTTCGGCAGTGTCGTCCACGATCACGACTCGAATTTGTGCGCCAGGATTGCTGGGGGCCATGGGTCTGCTTTCGCCTGGGTTTAAAGTTATACCTGACAGGCCCATACGTCAAGACCTGTCAGGCAGGAGAGGGCGTTAGGGCGCGGGCTGTCCGGAGCCCGTCTGGCCCTGGAAAGCGCCGCCCGGCCCGTAGTTCAACTTGGCGGGCAGCGCAATGTTGTAGTTCTCGAACATGTATTGCAGCGTGACACTCTCGGTCTCGATGCGCTCAGCGCGAGCACTGTCGAGCGGCGAGCGTAGCACCAGCGTCATTTGCACGGTGAAGGGGTAGACTTCCATCATCCGCTTGACGAAGTTGAGCACCAGCGCATCCTGAGGACTGACGATGAGGGTGATCGTCTCGGGCGGAAGCGGCGTGGGCGTGGGCGGCACCGGCGACGCGCCCTGGGTGGGGTCGGGCGTCAGGGTCGGCTCGATGATAACGGGCTTGTCTTCTCCGAAATCGCCCAAGTGCAGCACGATAGCATTTTGAATGATGCTCTGGCTGACGTAGCGCGGCCGCTGCGTGGTTTCGGACGGGATGACATAGAAATCTTCGCCGATGTTCACGCCGCCTTCGCCCCGGCCAAACGGCCCGAGGGCGACATTGGCCACGGCCACCACGCTGGGCGGAATAGGCAACACGGCATCGGGGTTGGGGGGCGACACGAGGGTGGTCAAGTTGGGCAGCGCGGTCTGAAAGTTCTGGTCAATATCAACCAGCGCCCACGACACAATCACGTCCACATGGTCGCCGTCGCGGACGCCGAGCGACACCCCGTCTTTCTTATTATAGGGCAACGAAATAGCCAACTGGCCCGGCGGGATGCGGGCGGCGGCGTCGGAACCGGCCGGGGAGAGTTGCAGCAAGCTGGTTACGACCAGGGAGGCCAAGATGGGCTCGCCCTGCTGGATCGCGTAACGTGCGTGGGAGCCCACAATCTGAGTCGCCTCGAAAATCGCGCCCGGCGGCACATAACTGACCGGCCAGGGATATACCCCAATTGCTTCGGTCGGGATGGCCTGCCCCCGCTCAATAGGCAAGGCCGCATATAGAACGCCTACGGTGGGCACGGCGGTTGCGCCCAGTACTTCGGTCGCGGTAGGCTCCCCTGTCACCTGGCCATTATCGGGGCCAGGGCGGTTCAGGAATAGCACCGCCACAACGCCGAGGGCGCTCAGGATGAGCAGTACGGCCACCAAAATGAATAAGCCTCTCCGTCCCATGCCTCCTCCTGCAATCAAGCTTTCCTAGGTAAAGCGGGTCAATAATACTTCCATCGAGGGAAAAGTCAAGCAAACCCGCAGGACTTTTCTCCCCCCAGACCTTTATCTCAGGCTCAAGACGCCCGACGGCCCTCCGGCGGGGATTTCCAACATCACCCGCGTGCCCTGGCCGGCCTGGCTGTCAATTTGCAAGAGCCCGCCCAGCAAATCAATCCGCTCTTTGAGCGCCGACAGGCCGATGGTCTTTTGCGCCTCGCTGAAGGCGGTTTGCGAGTCGAACCCCTTGCCGTTGTCTTCCACGACCGCCCGGATGCGGTTCTCGTCCATGTCGAGCGAGACGCGCACCTGGGTCGCCTGGGCGTGTTCGCGTACGTTGCCCAGCAGTTCCTGCAAGCCCCGGAAGATCACCACCTCGCGCACCGACTCCAGCCGCCGCTCGGCCCCCGTGACCGTCAGGGTGGTCTGCAAGCCGCTCTTTTCTTTAAAAGCATTCACGTAGCGTTTGACGGTGGGCACCACCCCCAGGTCGTCGAGCATCATCGGGCGCAGGTCGAAGATGAAGTCGCGCACTTTTTGGAAGGTGGCCGTGGCCGAAGTCTTCAAGTTCCCCAGTTCGGCTTTAGCACGGTCGGGGTCAATATCGAACAGGCGCACCGCGATTTCGGTCTGAAGGATGAAGTTAGAGAGGGCCTGCGCCGGGCCGTCGTGGATTTGGCGGGAAAGGCGCTGGCGTTCGGCCTCCTGGGCTTCGATCACGCGCACGATGGTGGGTGCGCCGTCGTCGGAGACCGCCCCTGCTTGATTGGCCTGCAGGGCCTCCTGGGTTTTACTCAGGTGCTCGGCAAAGCGTTCCAGGTTGGCCTGCTCGCCTTGCAGTTTTTCCATCTGGCCGCGCATGGTGAACAGGCGCTGCTGCGAATCCAGGGCCGCGTCGTAAGCGACCTTGACGTCGCCGCGCGGCATGGCTTCCAGGTTGCCCTGCATCTGCCGCAAACCCGCCGCGATGGTGGCATTGCGCTGGGCCATCTTGTCCACCTCGCTCCGGCTCTGGTCCACCATGCGCCCGATCTCGCGCATTTCGCGCTGGATGCGCTCCAATTCCTCGCGTGTGCTTTCGATGAGTTCGTCCAGGGGAGAAGGCTCCCCTTTGCCTCGTGCCATATTATTTCTCCGACTCCTGCAGCCGCACCCAGCCATGCCGCAGCGCGTACACGGCGGCTTGAGTCCGGTCTTCGACGTTGAGCTTATGCAAAATCGCCGTCATGTGATTCTTGACGGTCTGATGGCTGATGCCCAGCGAGGCGGCAATCTCTTTGTTGCTCAGACCGCGCGTGACGAATTGCAAAATCTCCATTTCACGCGGGGAGAGCGGTGAGAAGGCCTCGCGCGAGTCGTCCAGATACGAACGGCTGGCGCGCTCCACCCCACGCTCCATCCAGGCCTCCAGGCCCTCGCGGTCGAACACCTGGTCGCCCAGCACGTAATGGCCCTGCACCACCTGGCGCAGAATTTGCGTGAGCTTGCGCGGCGTGATCTCTTTGGAGCAATAAGCCGAACAGCCTGCCCGGAAGGCGTGCAGCACCTGCTCCACGTCGTCGTAAGCGGTGAGCACCACCACGGCCGACGACGACCGCTCGCTACGCAACTGGCGCGTGACCTGCAAGCCGTTGAGGCCAGGCAGGTTCACGTCCAGCAGGATGGCATCCGGCAGCAACTTGCGTGCCAACTCGAGCGCTTCCTGGCCGTTCGAGCCCTCGCCCACCACCTCGATGTCGGGCTCGCCGCGCAATACGTCGAGCAAGCCCTGCCGGAACACGGGGTGGTCATCTATCACCAGAACCGTTATCTTATCCATAGCTCAAGGAACCAGGGCCCTTTAGCTGGGGAGTATAGCAGAATTGCCAATGAACGCAATTCAAACCCTATTGCCTTCTCCGCCTGAGAATGGCGAGCCGCTTGAATTGCCCGAGAAGGTTGTCTTTGACCTGGTTCGATTGATTGCGCGGGTATAAGGCGAGGACGATGCGGAATGAGGCGTTGGGGAAAGCCTGTCAACGCTGGCGCAGTAACCGCGCCGAGTTCGCCAGTATCCCCAAATCCGGCAAGGATTGCGCGGCGGCGGCAAAGATGGGCGGCAGGAAGCCAAACGCGGCCAGCGCCAGCCCGACCACGTTGTAGACAGCGGTGAACGTCAGGTTCATCTTCACCACCCCCATAGTCCGGCGGGCCATCCGCAAAACTTCCGGCACCAGCGTCCAGTCGTCGCGCATCAGCGCTACGTGCGCCGCTTCAATCGCAAGATCTGTTCCTGCTGCACCCATCGCAATCCCCACGTCCGCCTGCGCCAGCGCGGGCGCATCGTTCACACCGTCACCCACCATGACGACGGTATGACCTTTCGCTTGGTAGTCCTTCACTACGGCGATCTTATCTTCGGGCAAAAGATTGGCGCGATACGTCACGCCGAGTTTTTCGGCCAACGCGGCGGCGGTACGCTGGTTGTCGCCAGTGAGCAAGTCGATATGGCGGATGCCAAGCGCGCGCACTTCCAGGAGGGCCGCTGGCACTTCGGGGCGCAGGGTGTCGGCGGCGGCCAACACCCCAGCGATCTCGCTCCCTCGGGCAAGGAACAGAAGTGTCTTGCCTTGCGCTTCCAATTCATGGGCGATGGAGAGCGACTCTGCGCCGGGGACGAGGCGGCGATTGCCGAGGGTCACGAGGCTCCCATCCACACGAGCACGAACGCCGTGGCCGGGTATCGCTTCAAATCCTTGGGGTTCGGAAAGTGCAAGACCT
>Ga0184637_10003350_pt1 | contig 10014 bp, 8 predicted proteins | sample PLM3_127_b2_FD_133143 | JGI IMG/M metagenome (GOLD analysis project Ga0184637, IMG submission 133143) | Groundwater sediment microbial communities from an aquifer in East River, Colorado, USA - PLM3_127_b2 | ecosystem: Environmental > Terrestrial > Soil > Riparian zone | place: USA: East River... | reverse complement strand
CTCCCGCGGATCGCGTCGCGGATCGTACGGGTTCAAGCCGTATCCGGCGAGCGGGTTGTAGTTGCCAGGCATCGCATTGGCCACCCAGTTGGCGAGCTCGGTCATCCCGGTCTTCGCAATGATGATGGCTCCCGCGTCCCTCAGGTTCCTGGTGAGCGTCGCCTCGTAAGGAGGCACGAGGCCGTCGAACGCAAGGGCACCGCCCGTCGTCGGCATGTCCGTGGTGTGGATGTTGTCTTTGAGCGCGATGGGTATGCCATGCAACGGCCCACGGACCTTCCCTTGCGCACGCTCGCGGTCCAATGCGTCGGCCTCCACCAGTGCTTGTGGGTTCACGGTGATGACTGCGTTCAGCTTGTCCTCGTAAGTGGCGATGCGACTGAGATACTGCAGGACGATCTCCCTCGAGCTGATGCGGTTCAGCCTCATCGCGGCTTGCATGTCGGGGATAGTCGCTTCGACAACGCTGAACGGCGGCCGGGCGGAAGGTGTGCGCCGCGTCTGAGCAGCCAGCAGGATCACCGCTGCCGCCAGGATCACAAAGCCGATGACTGAACGACGGAAGGTCGACGTCAAGCTGCGTTACTTCATCGACGCGAGCACTTTGCCGAGGAACTCGTTCAAGGCCGTGCCGCCGCCAATCCACCTCACGACAACCACCAGGTCGTTCTGCCAGTCCACGTACACGATGTTGGCGCCGTTACCGCGAAACGTGACGCTCGATTCCGGCGCTGCAGGCAGGGGCTTCTTCCCGGTGTTCAGATACCAATTCGCGTAGCCGTACTCGGCATTTGCGGGCCCGGGCGTTCTTGCCATCTTGATCCATTGTTCCGAGACAATCTGGCGATCCTTCCATTTGCCGTTCCGCAGGAACAGGTAGCCGAAACGCGCCATGTCCCAGGCGTTGATGAACATGCCGCCGCCCCAGTGCCCGCCGCCGCTGACGGACTGCATCCTGCGACCCTCCAGGTCGATCCAGGAGTTTTCGTAGCCGTGCCAGCGCCATGTACTTGACGCGCCAATCGGCTCCATCAGCTCTTCGCGGAGCACCTCTGGCAGCGGACGCCGGAGGACGTGAAGCGCTGCAAGCGCCAGGACGTTGACGCGCACATCGTTGTATTTGAAGTGCGTGCCGGGTTCATACAGTTTTCGATTAGCCCACTCGCTCGGCTTGCCTACGGGCCGATCCGCCCAGTCCGGCTTGCCCCACAGCGTGCCCTGCCAGTCGCTCGACTGCCGCATCAGGTGCTCCCACGTGATCGGCTGGTTATGCGGCGCGTCGAATAAGTCGACGCCGGCCGGCATGTAGTCGCGGACCGTGTCGGTGATGCTGCGAATCAGGCCTTTCTGCCACGCGAGACCCACGACGGTGGTCAGGAACGTCTTGGTCACGCTGTGCGTCATGTCGACGCGTTTCGTGTCGCCCCATTCGGCCACGACATAGCCGTTGCGGATGAGGATGCCGTTCAGCGCGCCCCGTTCCTTGACCGGCCCGATCAGCGCATCGAATGGCTCGTTCGCTGCAAACGTCTGCGCATGGTTGAGCACCGGGTCCTTCGGCGAAGGGTTTTCGTTGGCGACGGCAAACTTGATGGCCTCGTCCAGCGCAGCGGCATCAAATCCAGCCTGCTGCGGCGTGCGCCGCTGCCAGTCGCCGCGGTCGGGAAAATACGACGAGCCTGAGGTCTGCGCCGCCGCGGTCGAGCCGAGCAGAACCGACAGAACGATGGTACACGCGACACGCTGTGTCATAGCGCCCCCTTCGATGTGACCTTTACCCTTTGCCCTTCGTCAGACCCCCATTTCCTCGTGTTCTTTTGCGGGCGCAATCCTTTCCTCAACGAAGGTATTCCACTCATGACAATGCGGGCACTGCCAAAGCAGCTCCGTGCTGCGGTAGCGGCAGCGCATGCAGACGTGAGGATCGACGTAGAAGACCGCGTGGCGTGTCAGCTCGACGTATCGCTGCACGAGGCTCCGCTCGTAGTCCATCCGTGAGAGCACCTGCCAGATACCCTGATGCAGGTTGAGCGCGTGGGGATTGTAGACGAGCGCCTCGAACAGCAGCTCCAGGGCCGCAGACGATGCTCCGGCGGTTTCCAGGGTTCGGGCCAGAGCGAGCCGCGCACGCCAATCCTGGGGGTTGTCGGCGATGAGCCTCCGGCACAGCTGCGGAAAACGCTCTGGAGTCCCCAGCTTCGGATAGAGGGCCGCCAGCCGGTCGAAGGCGAGATACGCGCGTTCGGGAACCTCATGGACGAGCTGCTCCCAGAGCGCTGCAGCCTGCGCCGGCTTTTCCTCGCGGGCGTATAGGTCGCCGAGGTTCAAGTAAGCCGGGACCACGGTCGAATCGAGGTCGATTGCGGCGCGAAAACGTTCGGTGGCAGAGGCATAATCGCCGCGCGCCAGCGCCTGCAGCCCGAGCTCGTTCTCCAGGAAGGCGAGGATCGCCTGGCTCCGTGTCGCATCCTCACCGCTCGACTGGTTGTCCAGCGTCCTCCGTACTTCGTACGCCTCCTGCCACTGATGCTGGTCTTCGTGCAGCTTTTCGATATTCATCAGGGCGTACTGGTTTTCAGGATCGAGCCGCCGCACTTCGTTGAACGCCTCGAGCGCCCGATCGACAAAGCCGCCACGCTTGAAATCCAAACCAAGGCAGAGCAGAACGTGCGCGTGCTCGCGGCGCGTCAGCCTGGGCCGCTGCAGCAGGCTTTGATGAATGTTGATCGCGCGGGCAACCTGTCCTTTCTCCCGGTACAGGCTTCCGAGCAGGAGATGGACTTCCAGCGTGTCGGTGAGCTCCTCAGCGGCCTTGCTGAGCTCCTCGACGGCCAGGTCGAGCTGATTCGTGACGAGAAAATCCAGCCCCAGGATGTAGTGCAGCGACTCGCGCACCTTCCGCCGGTCGATCCAGCGGCCGCCGCGGAGCTTGTATCGCTCCCATGCCTTGCCGATGGTGAGACCCAGCAGCAGGGAGACGAGGGCGGCTAGGAGAGGGTAATTGGGTTCCATGGGATAACTGGAAACGTAGAGCACGTTGCGAATTTCGCAACGTGCTCTCTAGCTCTAAGTTCTTCAGTTCTGAGTTTCTGCGTTAGAAAAGCCCAGTACGCCACAAATCGTGCAGGTGCACAACGCCTTCCACTTCGTGGCGATCGTTGACCACCACGAGTGAGGTTATCCGGCGCTGTTCCATGATCAGCAGCGCCTGGGCGGCCAGCATCGTTCGGCTGATCGTCACAGGCTGTGTGGTCATGATGTCCTGAGCGCGCCGTTCGAGAATGCTGGCCGTGTCGCTCATATGACGCCGCAAGTCACCGTCGGTGATGATCCCAACGAGCCTGGAATGCTCGACGACACAGGTCATGCCCAGGCCCTTGCTCGACATCTCATAGATCACGTCGCGCATCGCCGTGCCCGTCTCGACGATTGGCGTAGCACCTGCGCCGTGCATCAGCTGCTCGACCCGCCTCAGTCGCTTCCCGATCGCTCCGCCGGGATGCAAGTTGGCGAAATCCTCCTGCCGGAAACCCTTCTCGACCAGAAGCGTCATGGCGAGCGCATCACCCATGGCCAGCGCGGCTGTGGTGCTGGCCGTCGGAACGAGGTTCAACGGACAGGCTTCCTCGTGGACCTGGCAGTCCAACGCGACATCTGCGGCGTGGGCGAGCGTGGAATTCGGTGAGCCTGTGATCGCCACCAACCGTGCACCGATGCGACGGATGGCCTCGAGCAGCCTGAGGATTTCCTCCGTCTCGCCGGTGTATGAGAGCGCCAGCACGACGTCGTTGCTTTGAATCGCGCCGAGATCTCCGTGAATCGCTTCGGCAGGGTGCAGAAAGAAGGCGGCGGTGCCGGTGCTCGTCAGCGTGGCGGCGATCTTGCGGCAGATGATGCCGGATTTGCCCATGCCGGTCACGACCACCCGCCCGCGGCATTCGTACAGCAATCGCACCGCGCGATCGAAGCGCTCATCCAGCCGGTCGATCAGCGCCACAATTGCGGCGGCTTCCGTCTGGAGGACATTCTTCGCGATGGACCGGTCGGTCAGCGCGCGTGTGTGGCTCACGTCTGTGTCACTCCGGCCTCTCCGACCCCGTCGTGGCCGCCGCGTCGAGGACCCCCGCCTCTCGGGCGGCCGCGTCAATCCGCATGACGTGGCGGAGCAGCGGTTCAAGACGATTCAGCGCCAGCGCGTTCTGGGCATCGCTTTTCGCGCGGGACGGGTTGTCGTGGACTTCGATAAACAGCCCGTCCACGCCTGCCCCTACGGCGGCGGCGGCCAGAGGTTCGATGTACTCTGCCTGCCCCGCGGTGACCCCGTCGCCACCACCCGGCAGCTGGAGGCTGTGGGTGGCATCATAGACCACCGGGAACCCGAATGCTCGCAGCATTGGGAATGCCCGCATATCGACGACGAGGTTGTGGTACCCGAAGCTGAATCCTCGCTCGGTCATGAAAACCTGCGAATTTCCCGAGGCCGTGACCTTTTCGACGGCGTGGCGCATGTCCTGCGGCGCCAGGAACTGTCCCTTCTTGAGATTGACGGTTCGCCCGGTCCCGGCGGCCGCCGTAATGAGATCGGTCTGTCGCGAAAGAAACGCGGGAATCTGAAGGACGTCCGCTACCTGTGCGGCCGGGGCCGCCTGCTGCGCTTCATGAATGTCGGTGAGAATTGGCACGCCCACCTTGCGTTTGATGGACGCCAGCGTCTCCAGACCCGATTCGAGACCAGGCCCTCGAAAGGAATGGATCGAGGTGCGGTTGGCTTTGTCGTACGACGCCTTGAAGATGAAAGGAATGCGACAGCGACGCGCGATCTCCGCCAACGCTTCAGCGAGCATGAGGGCATGCGGCTCGCTTTCGATGACACACGGTCCCGCGATGAGGACCAGGGGCAGGCCACCGCCGAGCGTGACGGCGCCCGCCGAGACGCGCCGAATCTCAGGCATCAGGCGATTCCGGCCTCTGCCGGTCGCGGCGTTCGCATGGTCTTGTGATGATAGCTGGCCTCCACGAAACTCGCGAACAACGGATGGGGATGGAGCGGCTTGGACTTGAATTCCGGGTGAAATTGCACGGCCACGTACCAGGGATGGCCGGGCATTTCGATGATCTCGACGAACTTGCCGTCCGGAGAGCGGCCCGAGATGCGCAGCCCCTTGTCCGCCAATGTCTGTTCGTAGAGGCAATTGAATTCGTAACGGTGGCGGTGGCGCTCGTGAATGACCGTCGTTCCGTAAATCTTCTGGCCAAGCGAGCCGCTGGCGAGGTGACACTCATATTGCCCCAGCCGCATCGTCCCGCCGAGATCGTCGACCCCGAGGAGATCGCGAAGTTTATAGATCAGCTTGTGGGGCGTGTCGGGAGTGCACTCGGTCGAGTCGGCCTCGGTGAGTCCGCAGACCCCGCGGGCGTACTCGACCGCCGCCCACTGAAAACCGTAGCAGATTCCAAAATAGGGGATCCCGCGCTCGCGGGCGATCTGGGCGGCCTTCATCATGCCGCGCGTGCCCCGGGTTCCGAAGCCGCCAGGGACGAGGATGCCGCTCGCCCGGTCAAGGAGGTGCTCACTCCCTGGCTCTTCGAGGGCTTCGGACTCGACCCATGTAATGTCCACCTTGAGGCGATGATGGAACCCGCCGTGGTAGAGCGCCTCGTTCAAGCTCTTGTAAGAGTCCTCGTAGCCGACGTACTTGCCGACGACGTGAATGGTGACCTTGTCGGTGGGATCCTTGATCCGGCTGACGAGCTCTTCCCACGCCTCCATGCGGCGTTCGGTCAACGGCAGGCCGAGGTGCTTCAGCACGATGCGGTCGAGGCCCTCGGCAGCCAGCACGATCGGGACTTCGTAGATCGTGGGGACATCTTTCGCCGTGATCACGGCTTCTTCATCGACGTCGCAGAAGAGCGCGATCTTTTTCTTGATGTCCGGCGGCAGGAACCGGTCAGTGCGGCAGAGCAGGATGTCCGGCTGGATACCGATCGATCGGAGGTCGCGGACGCTGTGCTGGGTGGGTTTGGTCTTGAGCTCGCTCGCCGTGCCGATGAACGGTACGAGCGTCAGGTGGATGTAGAGCGTGTTCTCGCGGCCGATGTCCTGGCGGAATTGGCGGATCGCCTCCAGAAAGGGGAGGCTCTCGATGTCACCCACCGTGCCGCCGATTTCGACGAGAACGATATCGACGTCCTTCGCGACCGCTCGGATGCTGTCTTTGATCTCGTTGGTGATATGCGGAATGACCTGCACCGTACGGCCGAGGTAATCGCCGCGGCGCTCCTTCTGAATGACCGACGAATAAATCTTGCCGGTCGTCCAGTTGTGGTCGCGTGTGGTGACGGTGTTGGTGAACCGCTCGTAGTGACCCAGATCGAGGTCGGTTTCCGCGCCGTCATCGGTGACGTACACCTCGCCGTGCTGATACGGGCTCATCGTCCCCGGATCGACGTTGAGGTACGGGTCAAACTTCTGCAGCGTAACGCGATAGCCATGGCCCTCGAGCAGGCAGCCAATTGAGGCAGCCGCGAGGCCCTTACCCAGCGACGAAACCACTCCGCCCGTGACGAAGATGTACTTGACCGGCCGCGTTTCTTGGTTCGACATAACCCTAACCTTACGCGCGGGTCTCGGCGGCCAGCAGCCGCCTCACCCGCTCCAGATCCTGCGGCGTATCCACGCCGATGGAATCATGCCTGGTTTCAACGGTTTTGATCGCAATCCCGTGCTCGAGCGCGCGGAGTTGTTCGAGCGATTCGCAGCGCTCGAGGGGCGTGGGAGCCAGCCCCGCGAGGCGCAGCAGGACGTCACGGCGATACACGTACAGGCCGATATGTTTAAAGGGGCCTGCCGCCGCGGGAATGCTTCCTTTCCCAAACGGGCAGGGAATAGGCGCCCTCGAGAAATAGAGCGCGAACCCGTTGCGGCTGACGACGACCTTGACGACATTCGGATCGTTGACGTCGTCGGCGTTCTCGAAACGGCAACACAGCGTCGTCATGGCGAGATGGGGATCCGCCGCGAAAGGCTGCACGGCGGCGTCGATGGCCTCCGGCTCGAGCAGCGGCTCGTCGCCTTGCACGTTGACGACGAGGTCGCAGTCGAGATCGGCGGCGACCTCCGCCAGCCGATCGGTCGCGCTGAAGTGACTGGCGCTCGTCAACCGTGGAACGCCGCCAAAGCGCGTCACGGCGTCGGCGATGCGCGCGTCATCGGTGGCGACGATGACGGCGCCGATCGTGCGGCTGGCAGACGCACGACGGTGGACGTGCTCAATCATCGGGCGTCCGCCAATGTCCGCGAGCGCCTTCCCCGGAAAGCGGGTAGAGGCATACCGAGCGGGGATGATGGCAACCGTGTGAATGTGAGCTTGAGGGCTATGCTGGACGCTGACAGAACAACCAGCGGGACGCACGTGGAATAGTAACACAGCTACTGGCTGGAACTTGTGTCTAGGGCAAAGGGCAAAGGTCAAAGGGCAAATCGTGACGCCCTACGCACCATGCACTAAGCACCCGGCACTAAGCACTCGCGTGTTAGGATTGACTTCAAACCAATGACGCGGACTTTGACGGCTCTATGGTTGGCCGGTGGAGGCTTGATGGCGGCTTGGCTTGCGGTGTCGCCAAATCCAACATCGACGTCCAGCTCAGCCGATCCAGGAGCTGTCAGGCAACCCGCGCCGCGCGACATGCAGCCTCTGGATCTGAATGCGCATGCAGACCAGCTTCGCGAGCGGGTCAGCGCCATCCGTTCGCGTCCGGTGTCACGAAATCCCTTCCGATTTGGTGTTCGTCAACCGCCTGCGCCTCAGCGATCAGGGGCGGCGGTCACGACGGCTGCGGCCGAATTCCTGCCGGAACCGCCCGCCGCGCCACCAATGAGTCTGGCGGGCATCGGCGAACAGGCGACGCCGCAAGGAACCCTGCGTACGGCGATCATCTCAGGCGCTTCGGAGCTGTTTCTCGTCCGGGAAGGCGAGACGATGGCTGGCCGTTATCGTGTCCTACGCATCGACGCCAACGCCGTCCTGCTGCGGGACGAAACCACGGGAAACGACCTCAGCCTGACTCTTCGCTAACACTGATACCTGAGTCCGTCGTTTCTTAGTTCAGCCGGACCCTCCACGCCGACCGAACCGCCGGCACGCCGCGAATTTCCGCAAGCACCTGGTCCGTGACAATCCCCTGGTGGTCGGCGCCAGAAGCTTCATCGACGTTCACCACACCGACGGCCCCCTCCGGTCCCCGGCCGAGCGCAAAGCTGGCGATGTTCACGTGATGACGTCCCAGAAGCGTGCCGACATCGCCGATGACACCCGGCTGATCTCTGTTGCAAATGATGAGGAGGGTTCCCTCGAGCGGCGCTTCGACTTCGACGCCATCCACCAGAACGAGCCGGAGGCTGCCATTTTCGAACGCGGTGCCTTCCACCCAGCGCTCCCCGGCGCTCGTGTGAAGCTTGACGGAGATCAGGCTCGTGTAATTGCGCGACCGGGAGCTCAGGGATTCCACCAGCTCGATTCCGCGCTCGGCCGCCACGGCGCGAACGTTGACGGGAGTGACGCCACCTGAAGACAGAATCGCGCGAAGCACGCCGACGAGGACGGCGCTGCCCAGCAGCTGGCCCTTCTCTGACGCAAGGGCCCCGTAATAACGCACGCCAACGCCGTGGATGCGCGCCTCGCTCCCCATTTGTCCGGCGAGCGCCCCGAGACGCTCGGAGAGCAGCAGATAGGGACGGAGCCGTTTGTACTCCTCGAGTGACACCGACGGGAAATTGACAGCATTGCGGATAATTCCGTCGCGGAGAAAATCGCGCACGGCGGACGCCGTATCCGTGCCAACCATTTCTTGCGCTTCAGTGGTTGAAGCAGCGATGTGCGGCGTGGCAATCACCTGTGGAAGGCTGGCGAGGCGCCAGTCCTTCGGCGGTTCCACGTCGAAGACGTCGATGGCCGCTCCTGCCACCTGGCCGCTCTGGATCGCCGCGACAAGCGCCTCGTCATCAATGAGATCGCCGCGTGCCGTGTTGATCAATCGGAGGCCGCGCTTGCATTGGGCGAGACGTTTGGCATCAAACAGACGCCTCGTCGCCGGAAGAGACGGCAAATGCAGCGTGATGTAGTCGGATCGGGCACACAGCTCGTCCAGTGACACCAGGTCGACGCCGAGATCCGACGCGATCTGGTCGGAAATGAACGGATCGTGCGCGATGACCTCCATGTCGAACGCATGCGCCCTCGTGACGACCTCCTGTCCCACGCGACCGAGCCCGACGACCCCGAGCGTCTTCGACCGGACCTCGATACCGGTGAACCGGGATTTCTCCCATTTCGAGGCCTTCATCGACGCGTCGGCCGCGGGGATGCCCCGCGCGAGCGCCAGCATCAGCGCGACGGAATGCTCCGCGACGCTGACGCTGTTTGCCCCGGGTGCGTTCATCACGACGATGCCCTTGGCTGTGGCTGCCGGAACGTCGACGTTGTCGACGCCGGTGCCGGCTCGGGCGATGACCCGAAGCTTCGGGGCGGCGTCGATCAGCTCTTTGGTCACCTTCGTAGCGCTGCGGACGACGAGCGCGTCGGCATCCCGGAGATCCGAGGTCAGCTCGGCCAGAGAGCGTCCGGTGCGCTCATCAATTTGCCAGTCAGCTTCTCGTAGTTTTTCAATTGCGGAGGGTGGAAGGCCGTCGGAGACGATGATTTTCATACGTGAATCGTCAGTCGAAAGTCGAAAGTCAACAGTCGAGAGTCAACAGTCCCAGTCAAGAGTCGAGAGTCACTGCACTGGAGACTGAAGTGGATAGCGAGTAGCCAGTGAGCCGAGCAAGCCCAATGTTGACAGCTTTATGACTTTTGACTGTTGACTGGGACTCTCGACTTTCGACTCTTGACCCTCGACTCTCGACTACGAAGTCTCGACTACGAAGTATAATCCGTCGGCTTTGCGGGACGCCTCACGATGGTGCAATCCGCTAAATTCTTCGGATTGATGGGCAGCCAGCTGGGTTTCGTG
>Ga0184637_10003349_pt1 | contig 10016 bp, 8 predicted proteins | sample PLM3_127_b2_FD_133143 | JGI IMG/M metagenome (GOLD analysis project Ga0184637, IMG submission 133143) | Groundwater sediment microbial communities from an aquifer in East River, Colorado, USA - PLM3_127_b2 | ecosystem: Environmental > Terrestrial > Soil > Riparian zone | place: USA: East River... | reverse complement strand
GCTGTCGAAGCCGAGATCCGTGACGCTCAGCACCCGCAGGCCCAGGCTGACCTTGGCCCGGATGGGGTTGAGCGACGGATCGAAGGCCTCCTCGGTGATGCTGAGGTCGGTGAGGCGCACCGGCACCACGCGGCTCTTGCTCCACACGAAGAGCGCGAGTGGTGCCTGGAGCGGCAAGATCTCGAGGGTGCCGGAGCCGGCGAGCCGGTCGTTGGCGAGCAGGCTCGCGCTCGTCGGGTACACGATGGCCTCCAGCGCGCTGAGGAACGGCGTCACGCCGTGCCGCGTCGCCGTGGGATTCTCGTCCGGGTGCTCGAGCTGGTCGGCGGCGTCGATCTCGGCGTCGAGCTTGAACGTCTCCACCGGGGGCCCCTTGAGCCGCAGCGCATCGCTGCGGTCCGCGCCCTCGCCCACGCTCTGGATCTGGAGGGTGCGGCTCAAGGTGTCGGGGTTGTACTGGAGCACGATCACGCGCTGGACGGCCGCCGTCTCGGGGTCGACGAGGACGATCCCGCCCTTCAGCACGCGCGGCGAGCCGGGGAAGGTGCTCATCGGAGGTTTGGCCTCATATGTCGCCCAGGACGAAACCCTCGAAGGCTCCGAGGACACCGAGCGCGCCACCGAGCGCCAGTATCCCGCCGAGCCCGAAGCCCGCGGCGATGCCGAGCCCCAGGCCGAGCAACGCTCCCAGGACGCCAAAGGCGAGGGCCATGGAGCCGGCGCGAGATCCGCCGTGCTCGCCGGCCGTGCGCCAGGGACAGCCGGTGATATGTCTCATGGCATCGGTGAACGGCCGATAGTCGCGAGCGCTGATGAATTCTCCGCGGCCCATGACGTCGTCGCTCTGCCCCGCGGTGATGCCGTAGCAATGCCACGCGTTGGAGTCGCAGCGGATGTGCTTAACGCCCAGCCAGTGCCCCACCTCGTGGACGGCGGTCGTGTGCTCGCGCGCGATCCCGGTGCCGCGTGAGCGGATGTCCTCTTCGAAGAACTCGCCGGGAGTGACGTCGGGCGTCCCGGCGTGGCTGCGCTGCTCGTGGGGATTCCGGTAGTAGACGTCGACCACGTGATGCTCGTTCGCAGTGACCGGCTCCACGCGCAGGGCGACGGCGGCGCTCGTGCACACCTCGCCGGCGCAGGAGCGGGCCGGAGCGAGCAGGTAGCGGTAGCTCCAGCGGCGCGACACGAGGGCGCAGAAGTCTCGGACCCAGCGGTCGAAGCGGCCCGGAGGCCAGGTGCCGTGGTCATTCCGAGGCCTGAACCTGGCGCGGATGACGGCCCGCAACCGGCACGGCGTGGCCGGCGTAGATCCGCTCGCCGGCCGATCGGGGGGCAGGAGATCGGCGTCGAAGCGTCCCATGGTCCCGATCAGCGAATAGCCGCGCGGTCCCGGCCTCTGAGTGGCTGGGGGCCTCGCGCCCGCCGGGGCGGGCGGCGCGCTGCCTGCCATGGGCCCGGTGTACGGATTCGGAGCCAGCTCGGGCGGAGCCGCCTGTCGCTGGAGGGCGCCCGCGGTGGCGCCCGGGGACACGATCGTACCGGCACCGGCAAGAGCTCGATCGGCCGCGCGCGCGGCCTCGCGCTCGAGCGGGTCGTCTACCGGCCCCACCGAGAGTCTCTGCTCGCTGCCGATCCCCGTCGTCCGCGACTGCTGGATCACGTGGGCCAGTTCGTGGGTCAGCAGGGAACGGCCGTCAGGCGTGTCGGGCGCATAGCGGCCGATCCCGAAGACGATGTCGCCGCCTACGGTGTAGGCCAGCGCGCCGACGGCGTGAGCGGAGGCGGCGGCGCGCGCGTCGTCGTGGATGCGCACCCGACTGAAGTCGTGACCGAAGCGCTCTTCCATGCGGAGGCGGGCGGCGACGTCGAGCGGCCGACCGGGAGAGCGCAGGACCTCGTGGACGATGGGAGGCGCCGTCAGGGACGCTGGTCCCCCCGAACCCCCCCGCCGCAGCGGAGACTTTGACGTTCGGCAATCCTTGCATTCCCCGTGGCCGACCGTGGCGCCGCCACACGCGCACGCCCGCTGGAGCATCGGGCCCGACGCCGGCGAGAGCATGGCGACGCTGAACGGTTGCCACGACACCTCGGTGGGCGCGGGCGCCCGTGCCGGCGCGGCCGCAGTCACGACGGCTCTCGCGCTAGCGCTCATGGCGGGCCGAGAGGTTGCGGTGAACGGCCGTTGCGATCTCAGTGCCGAGGTCAGGTGCCCCGGTGTGGAGCCCGCGCGGGAGCGTCCCGGCGTCTAGGCGATCGACGGTCTGCCCTGCGGCTCTGCCCCGCGGGAAGCCCTGCTCGGCGGTCAGGCGCGCTAGCTCCTGCGCGAAGGCTTCGGCGACCCGATGGCGGTCCCCGGGAGCGACGCCCTCGAGGACCAGCTCCTGGATGTGAATCTCGATGGGATTCACGCCCAGTGTCCGATCTCGGCGTCGCTGAGCGGGCGGTCGAGCTTGGCGTATTCCGCGCGGGCCGCGCGCAGAAGGTGCGCCATGCGCACCGGCTCGCCGAGGTCGGCGGCGAGGAAGGCCGCCTGCACCGCGATGTTGCGGATGTTGCCGCCCGCCACGTTCAGCCGCGCCAGCCGCTCTGGCCTGAGCCCGTCGGTCGGGGTCGCCGCGGGGAACACGCGGCGCCAGATCTCCGCGCGCTGGGCGGCATCGGGGAAGGGGAACTGCACGACGTAGCGCAGGCGGCGCAGGAAGGCGGGATCGAGGGCGTCCTTCATGTTCGTCGTCAGGATGGCGAGGCCTCGGTAGGTTTCCATGCGCTGCAGCAGGTAGCTCACCTCGATGTTGGCGTAGCGGTCGTGGCTGTCCTTCACCTCGCTGCGCTTGCCGAAGAGCGCGTCGGCCTCGTCGAACAGCAGCAGGACGCCCCCGGTCTCGGCGGCATCGAAGACGCGCCGGAGGTTCTTCTCCGTCTCGCCGATGTACTTGCTCACCACCTGGCTGAGGTCGATGCGATAGAGGTCGAGCTGGAGGGCTCGGGCCAGCCCCTCGGCAGCCATGGTCTTGCCCGTGCCGCTCGCCCCCGCGAAGAGCGCGTGCACCCCGAGCCCGCGCAGTCCGCGCTCGGCGAATCCCCAGTCGGTGTACACGCGATGGCGCTGGCGAGCCGCCGCGGCGATGTCGCGGAGGATGTGCCGCTGGGCCTCCGGAAGCACCAGATCGTCCCAGCCGGCGGCCGTCTCGATGCGCTGCGCGAGGTCGTCGAGCCGCGGGCGCGCCTGGCTTCGGCAGGCGTCCCACAGGCGCTGATCGAGGTCGCCACCGTCGGCCTGCGCACTCGCCTCCGCTCCGGCACTGCGGATCGCCGAGACTCCGAGATCGAACTGGCCCACTAGCCGGTCGAGATGGCCGTTCAGGGCCGTGTCCGCCTGTCCGAGCACCGCGTACCAGAGGGCGCGCTGCTCGGGCGCGGTGGGCCGGGCGACGTCGAGGGTCAGGGCGCGGCGGCGCAGGGCGGGGCGCCGCTCGCGGCCGGTGAGAATCAGCGGAGCCTCCGTCCGGTCGACGAGCCGCACGATGGCCGCCTCGCGCGCGGCATCGGCGGCGTCAGGATCGTCGCCGTCGACGAGCAACGCCCGCCGGCCGAGTGCCGCCTCACGCGTCCAGAGGCGCACGAAGGCGTCGAGATCGGCCGCGCTGGCCGGCACGAATGCGGCGGCGAGCCGGCTCGGAGCCAGGTGCAGGGCGGCGCAGGCCACCGCGACCACCCCCGCCTTGGCCGAGGGATCGGGGCCGCAGAGCTGGATGAGCGGAAGGCCGGAGCTCCCAGCCGCCGGCCTCGACCACGCGTCCACGATGCGTTCGGCGAGAGCGCGCTGAGAAGGAGCCAGGTCGCCGGCGGGCTCCACCGGCTCGAGCATGCCGGCCAAGCGCTCGTCGAGGTGCTGGACTCCAGCCAGGTAGTGCAGCACGCGCTCGTCGATGCGCAGCGCGCTCTGGGTGAGCGGCCCTCCGGGGCCCATCTCGATGAGCCGCCAGCGGCGCAGGGGCGCGTCGGGCGCGAGCGCGCTCCAGTGCGGCTCCGGAAGGGCGGCGAGGGCCAGGCTGAAGGTCGGGTAGGCGCGCGCCGTGTCGTTCTGCGCCGCCGCGCAGAGCGCGGGGAAGCGCGCGTCCAGCTCCACGCCCGCGCACAGCAGCAGCACGGCGCGCTCGAAGCGCGAGAGACCGAAGGTCGCCACCAGCGTGTCCAGGGCAGGTGGCGCTGACATCGTGGTGCTCCTCGCGCCGAGCCGATCCTGGGGCGCGGCCGCATCCATCGCTGACTCGCCCTGGCCGCCGGGCTCGGCGTGGCGCCCCAGGATGCTGCGAACGCCGGCCAGGGCGGCCGTGAGATAGCGCTGGTTCGCGTCGCTCCAGCTCTCGGTGGCGGCGACGCTCACGGGATCGTCACGTGTGGCGTGCCGGTGTACTGGCCGGCGGCGTCCACGTCGAGGAGGCTCTCGGCCCCGTTCACCTGGGCCCGCACCGCATACGTTCCCGCGGGGACCACTCGCACGGCGTTGCCCTGCGCATCGCGACGGGTGATGTCGAAGGTGATCGCGCTCGTGTCGGCCGCGCGCGTGGGGGCGGCGAAGCTGAAGGCGGCGCCGGCCGGAGTGAACTGGTTGAGGAACAGGACCACGCGCTGCGCGGCCCCGACCACCGGATCGAACTGGAGGGTCACCTCGGTGCTCGAGGCGACCAGGACGGTGATGCGGGGGCGCAGGATGACCGCGGTCACGTTGGAGGCGAAGCCCGCGTGGGGATCGGCGGGCGTGCCGAGGACCAGGTCGTGGACGACCTGCAACCCGTGCACGCCGGCGCGGAGCGCTCCCCCGGGGAATGGCGGGCTCGTCAGCGGGACGCTGAGACGGTCGTCCGCGACGGTGGCCGGCGTCACCAGCAGCTCACCGACGCGCACGTGGGTGATGTCGCCGCGGAGGTTGCGTCCGGCAATCACCAGCGTGTGACCGGCGAGGATCGGCTGTCCCTCCGCGGGCGGGTCGGCCGGCGTCGGCTGGGACAGCATCCGGTCGATGAAGGGCTGCCGGAACGGCATGACCCGGAGCGTGCGCGTGCGCACCGGCGGCGCCGCCCGCGTCGAGCGGCGGCTCTCGATGAGCACCACGGAGGCCTGGTAGGCCGCGGTCGGCCGATAGTTGCTCTGGATCGCGGCCCAGAGCCGCGACATTTCCTCGGCAGCGAGCAACGCCGGGCACAGCTTCACCAGCTCGACCTGGTCGGCGAGATCCGCCGCGGACAGGGCCTGCTGCGCGGGCGGCAAGATGGCGCCGTCGACGGGCGAGGGCGCCTGGAGCGCGCGCCGGATGGCCTCGCGCGAGAGCACCGGCGTCTCGTGCAGGAGCTGCAGCGCGTAGCCGAGCAGGATCTCCGCGTGGAAGTCCTGCGCCGCGTAGGCGGTGAGCAGGTAATGGAGGTCGACGGCGAGCGCGGGGTTCGCTACGGGCAGGCCGTCGGCATCGCGCGACGGCAGGCCCGCGTTGCGCCAGCCCTGGTTCGGCGTCACCTGGTACATGAACAGGTTGAGGCGGCTGGGATCGTCGCGGGTCTTGGGCACCAGGTCGGGCGCCAGCGCGCTCACCGAGATGGTGCCGAGAGTGGCCGCGAGATCGTGCTCGATGAAGCCGTTGTTCAGCAGGTCCTTCAGCACCGCCGTCACCGCCGCGATGGCGAGGGCGCTGCTCACCGCTTGCCCTCGTCGCGGAGCCGCACGTACTCGTCCAGGCTGAGCCGGGGGACAGGGGACCGCGGCCGGGCCAGCGCCGGGCGCGGAGGAGGCGGCGCGATGGCGCGCACCTCGACGCGGCCGATGGTCACGCGCACGCTCGGGGCATCGCCGCGCGCCGGGCGCTCGACGACCACAGCGGGGCGAGAGCCTGCCATCCGCGGCGCGACCTCGGGCTCGCGGCGCTCGCGCGCGGCGTCCTGGCGTTTGCGCGCCGGCGCGGCCTGCTGCCGCGCGTCAGCCTGTTCACGTTCTCGCGGCCTGGGGGCAGACTGTGGGTGTTCCACGTCGCGCTCCGCGTCGTACTTCGGGGCCTGTCGTCCGCGCGCCGCCGGGGCAGCGTCATCCCTCGCGCGCGCGGTCGCCGGAGCGCTGTCCACGGCACGCGCCGCAGCTTCGACGGGGGAACGCGGAAGATCGTCGACAGCGGGACGAGCCCTCGAGGCGACACGCGCGCGATGCTCGGACTCGTCGCCTTGACGCTCCGACTCTTCGATCCGCCGGTGCGCGGTCATATCGTGAGGGGACCGGTGCGGCTCCACGTCTGACGGCGGTGCATCGCGCACGACGTGTTCGTCGAGCCCCGCGGGCGGCACCGCCTCGAAGAGCGACGGCAGGCGGGGTTGCACCACCTCCGCCTGCCCGAGGGCGCGCGCGGCGAGACGGGTGAGGTAGTCGCTCATCCCGCGATCAGCTCCAGATAGGCGCGGCGCCGAGCCGGGCTCAGCCGGAGGATGTCGCTCTCGCGCCATCCGTAGGCGGAGGCCAGGACGTGCACCTCGCGCAGCACGCGAGCGGCCCAGGCATCGATCTCGCGCCACAGGAAGGAGATGATGTCGAGCGAAACGGCCCACGCGTGGTCGCAGGCGGGACAGGTGAGGGCGAGCTGGACGTCGGCGTGTGGATCGAGCTCGGCCATTCGCTCGACCACGGCCTCCATCACCGCGGGCGGCGCCTCGTCCAGCGGCACGTCCCCGCCGTTCCGGCGCACGGAGAGGATGCAGCGAGCCAGGAGCGCCGCGCGCGCGGCCGGCACGTCCGGCGCGCCGGCGATCGCCGCGACGTCTTCACCATCGGGAGCGCGGAAGGCGACCTCGTGGTCCGCCACCTTCAGCGTCTCCACGACCGGGACGAGCGTCTCCGTGTCGGGATCCGCCGGGGCGGTGATGCCGGAGGCGGCGGGGTCGAAGGTCACCTCCACCCGCTCGCCGCAGGCCGGACACGCGCTGACGCCGAGCAGGCGGGAGCCGAAGAGATGCCCCCGCAGGGCAATCAGCCGCGCGTCACGCCGGCCGACGCTGAGGCGCGCGAGGCGATCGGGATCGACGTCGGGATGCGCGGCGGCGAGGAGCAGCAGCGCGCGCTGCGTGGGGGGCGAGGCCTCACCCCGCTCCCACACGGAGAGCAGCTCGAGCGGCGACAGGGCGCGCATCGGTACTAGTGCGATGGGGGGCCTAGCACCGGGCCCCCCATTGAGTTGGAGGGGGACTGGACCCCCTCCAAACCTCCCCGTTTGCGCGAGGTGCGACACGCTCGGGGAACCCGGGGCGCTCCTCGATTCCCCGACATGTTACTAGACCGGCGGCTCCGTGAACGTCGGCTCGCTCGGCTCGGTCACCGCGGTGTCGCGCTCCCAGCCCTCGTTCTCGAGCTTGATGGTCTGGATGGCCACCGCGTTGGCGTTGGCGTCGAGGTCGGGCAGCGACTGGTACTCCGCCACCCAGCAGCGGAACAGCCGGTAGGACAGGGCCAGCTGGCCGGCCTCGTTGTAGACGTCGATGATGACGTCCTTGCGGAAGTCCTTGAGCGACACCTCGCTGCCCAGGCCCGCCCCGAAGTTCCACACCTTGTTGGCCCACCTCTCGAACTCCGTGTCGTGAGTGACGCCGCGCTCGAGGGTGATGGCCTCGTACTCCGTGCGGCCGGGGGACTTGCGGCTGGAGCTGGGGTCGCCGCCCTCGCGGTGCTTGACCACCTCGGTGGTCCGCTTGAGGCCGCCCACCTTGCTGATGCCCGCCACGTAGCGGCCGTCCCATTTCACCCGGAACTTGAAGTTCTTGTAGGGATCGAACCGATTGGTGTTGACGCTGAACTGTGCCATTCAGCTCCTCCCCGCGCCCGGTGAGCGCCCGGACCTCACGCCGCGGTCTGCCCGGCCAGCTGCTGGATCTTGATGATCACGAACTCCGCCGGCTTCAGGGGGGCGAAGCCCACCACGATGTTCACGATCCCCCGGTTGATGTCGTCCTGCGTGGTCGTCTCGCGGTCGCACTTCACGAAGTAGGCCTCGCGCGGGGTGCGACCCTGAAAGGCGCCCTGCCGGAAGAGGCCCTGCATGAACGATCCTAAATTCAACCGGATCTGCGCCCACAGGGGCTCGTCGTTGGGCTCGAAGACCACCCACTGCGTGCCCCGGAACAGGCTCTCCTCGATGAAGAGGGCCAGGCGGCGGACGGGGATGTATTTCCACTCCGAGCCCCGCTCGTCGTGGCCCTGCAGGGTGCGCGCCCCCCACACCACGGTGCCGTAGACCGGGAAGGTCCGAATGCAGTTGATGGCCTGGATGTTCAGCACGCCGTTCTCCCGGTCGGTCATGGGCACGCGCGGCCGCAGCACGCCGGTCAGGCTCGCGTCGGTTCCCGCGGGCGCCTTGAAGACGCCGCGCGTGGCGTCGGTGCGCGCGTAGACGCCGGCCACGAAGCCGCACGGGGGCAGCTCGCGCGGTCGCCCCTGCTGGAGGGGATCCGGCGCCTCCAGCCACGGGAAATAGAAGGCGGCGTTGATGGCGTCGTCGCCCGTCAGGAGGGTGTCGGGGCCCGTCTGCAAGGTCGCGAATGTCGCGTTGCTCGCGCAGTCGGCGATCAGGAACGCGCGCTCCTCCCGGCAGTAGTCCTCAAGCGTCTGCAGCGTGGTCCCATCCGTCTCGCCCGGCACGCAAAGCAAGTTGAAGAGATCGACGTGGTCCAGCAGATGCACGCCGCCGGTCCCGCTCACGGGGAGCAGCGCCGTGTGGAAGGCTGCCGAACCGGGCTGGAGGACCGTGCCGTTCGAGCCGCCGGCGAGCTTCGGAGAGGGTGGGGCGGTATCGGTGGGCACGTTAGTGCCCGCCACCGCCACCTGGACCAGCTGGGACTCGGCGTTCACCACGGTGAGGACGAAGCGGGGATCCGTCGGGTCCATCGAGAGGTTCTCGAACGACTCGACGACAGTCTCTGTCGTGGCTCCGCTGGGCACGAAGACCACGGCGAGGCGGAAGCGCGTGGCATCGTCGGCGCGGCGCCGCGTGATGATGCCGTAGTCGCGGCCCCACTCGCCCGGGTTCCGTGCGCTCACCGTCAGGTCACCGTGGACGACGGAGGCGGCGCTGGCGCCGTCGGTGAGGCGGATGACGTAGGCATCGGTGCCGCCGTTGCCGAAGAAGTGATAGACGGCGTATCCGAGGAGGCTGCGGGCATCCAGGCCCCCGAACGATCGCTCGAAGTCCGGCCAGCTCAGCACCCGCTGGGCGCGATCGATGGGACCGCGGGGGGCCCAGCCGACGAAGGCCGCAATCGAGGTGGCCACGCCGGTGATCGTTCTGACGCCGCTGGGAATCTCCTCGATGTAGACGCCCGGGTAGCTGACGGTGACGGGCATCGCGACCTCCCTCTCCGAAGCCGGCTCGCGGTTCGGCAGCACGACACGGCGGCTTCTTTCAACGGTGGCTGGGAAGAGTGGCACGTCGATCGCGGATGAGATCAGTGGCCCATGGTCGCCTCTCGCATCGATCGGATTGCGGTGCCCAGGACTCTGCACCCTGGTACAGAAACTTGTCAAGCACGACATGAAACATGCACTCAAATGTCATAGAGCGGTCACGAAAGACCACTCAGGGAGGAGAGATCGACGATCCGGTGAAGGGTTCAACGCGGTGCGGCGGGGATTTCAGGAGTGGCGGAGAGCCGGCGCGAAGGGCGGAGGGGTTCAGCGCTCCGGCGCGAAGCCGTGGGCTCGCATGGCGCGCCGGTAGGCCACTGCCACCGCGTCGAACGTGAGGTGCAGCTCCGCGGCGAGATCGAAGGGAACCTGCTCGGGACGCTGGGACTCGACCACGCGCTGGTCCTGGCCGAAGATCGTCCGCTCGAAGGCCTGCATGACGTCGTCGGGCTGGTCGAGATTGTAGTTGCGCGCGACCAGGCAGTAACCGACGCAACGGTCCTCCGCGACGGGTTGTGACGCGAAGACGTACACCATGCCGTCGCCGCCGCCCCAGTCGATGTGCTCCACGATGGTGTAGGGCAGGT
>Ga0184637_10003348_pt1 | contig 10016 bp, 9 predicted proteins | sample PLM3_127_b2_FD_133143 | JGI IMG/M metagenome (GOLD analysis project Ga0184637, IMG submission 133143) | Groundwater sediment microbial communities from an aquifer in East River, Colorado, USA - PLM3_127_b2 | ecosystem: Environmental > Terrestrial > Soil > Riparian zone | place: USA: East River... | reverse complement strand
TTTACTCGTCTTTCTTCATGTCCCCCGCGAGCCACACCACCATGGAGGCCACCGTCTCGCTGCCTTGGATCGTGGAGATGTCGAACGCCTCGATGCGGTTCGGCGGCTCGGGTAGGCCGAGCGCGGTGCGCAGCTCGGCCTGGATCGCGTGCTGGCGGTTCTCGCGCGAGAGGAGGTGGCTCTGCAGCGCGAGGGCGGCGTTCTCCTCGACCATGGCCACGAGCTCGCGCCGGCGTCCGCGCTGGGGCGTGGTCAGCTCCACGCGCCCGCCCCGCCGCTGTCGCAGCCACTCCAGCGTGAGCTCGGCGTCGGCCGGCTCCACGGAGAGGAGGATCTCCGGCGGCGGCGTCACGCTCCGCGCGTAGAACTGGCGCACGAAGGCGCCGAGGATCTCGCCGTCCGTCGAGCCGCCGACACGTTCGAAGAAGAAGGACTCCCGCCCGAGGAGCCGCCCCTTGCGCACGAAGAAGAGCTGCACGCAGGCCTCCCCGCCCTGGCGGACGAGCCCCACCACGTCCTCGTCGGTCTCCTCGGTGGAGATGATCTTCTGCCGCTCGCGCACCGTGTTCAGCGCCTGCACGCGGTCGCGCAGCCCCGCCGCACGCTCGAACAGGAGGTCGGCCGCCGCCGCCTCCATCTCCCGCGTCAGGTCCTTGGCGAGGTCGTCGTTCTTGCCCTCGAGGAAGCGCTCCACGTCGCGCACCGTCTTGGCGTACCCCTCGGCGGTCTCCCAGCCGGTGCACGGGGCGTTGCAGCGGTGGATGAAGTACTGGATGCACGGCCGCTCGAGCTTGCCGTCGATCTTGATCCGGCAGGTGCGGAGAGGGAACAGCTGCCGGACGAGGCGCAGCGTCTCCCGCATGGCGGTGGCGGGGTAGAAGGGCCCGAAGTAGGCCGCCCCGTCCTTCTGCACCCGCCGCGCCACCACCAGGCGCGGGTACTCCTCGTCCGTCGTGAGCTTGAGGAAGGGGTAGTGCTTGTCGTCGCGCAGGATGATGTTGTAGCGAGGCCGATGCTTCTTGACCAGGTTCGACTCGAGAATCAGGGCCTCGAGCTCGTTGTCCGTCACGATGTAGTCGAGGTCGCGGATCTGGCCCACCAGGGCCTCGGTCTTGGGGTCGCGCGCCCGCGACTCCTGGAAGTAGGACCGCACCCGGCTCCGCAGCGAGGCCGCCTTGCCCACGTAGACGATCTGGCCCTTGGCGTCCTTGTACAGGTAGACGCCGGGCCGGTCGGGGAGCCGGTCGAGCTTCTCCTCGAGGGTCATGCGGGTATTGTAGCCCCCGTGCTTGCGCCGGCCCTCACCCCGGCCAGGCCTGGCGCGTGAGGCGGTACAGCACATGGGAGCGGAGCCGGTGCCCGTCCGGCAGGGTCGGATGCTCGAAGTCGTCGGAGTCGGCCCGCGTCATGCCGAGGCGCTCCATCACGCGACGGGAGGGCCAGTTCGCCGACGCGGTGAACGACACGATGTCGCCGAGCGCGGCCTCGTGGAAGCCGAAGGCGAGGACGGCGCGGGCGGCCTCCGTGGCATAGCCATGTCCCCAGTGCTCGGGCGCCAGCCGCCACCCGACCTCCACGCAGGGCGTGAAGTGCGCCTGGAAGGTCGGCACGGACAGGCCGACGCAGCCGATGAAGTCCGCGACCCCCGGCACCTCGACGGCCCACAGGCCGAAGCCGTGCCGCGCGAAGTGCTCGCCGATGCGCGACACCAGGGCATCGCTCTCCGCGCGGTCCAGGGGCCGGGGGAAGAACTCCATGACCCGCGCGTCGGCATTGAGGGCGGCGAAGGGGGCGCGGTCGGCCGCACGCCAGGCGCGGAGCCGGACGCGCTCCGTGGCGAGGGTGGGCACCACGCCTCACCCGCCCCCGAGCAGGGTGAGGGCGAGGATGGCCAGGCCCACCAGCGCGGGGACGAGGAGGGACCAGCGCAGGGCGCGGCGGGTGCTGACGAGGAGCCGCGGCTCGGGGCGGCCGGGGCGTGGCGGGTTGAGGAAGGCGATCAGCTTGGTCACGGCGAAGAGCGAGAGGGCGGCGATCGCGAAGGTCGCCAGGGCCCACTTGAGGATCATGCGGGGCCGCGCACGCGCAGGTCGATCTTGCGGAGCGCCTTGATTCGGTCGCGCAGCTCGGCGGCGCGCTCGAAGTCCAGGCGCTTGGCCGCCTCCTTCATCGTGGCCTCGAGGGCGGCGATCTCGGCGGCGAGCGCGGCCGGGCTCTCCCACTCGGCCTCGGCCAGCTTCGGGATTTCCACCGTGTAGTAGTCGCGCTCGGGCACCGTCTGCAGCAGCTCGCGGATGGACTTCCGGATGGACTCGGGGGTGATCCCGTGGGCGCGATTGTACTCGGCCTGCGCCTCCCGGCGCCGCTCGGTCTCGGCGATGGCCTCCCGCATGGAGCCGGTGACCCGGTCGGCGTACATGATGACCTCGCCGTTGACGTGTCGGGCGGCGCGCCCCGACGTCTGGATGAGCGAGGTGGCGGAGCGGAGGTAGCCCTCCTTGTCGGCGTCGAGGATGCCGACCAGCGACACCTCGGGGAGGTCGAGCCCCTCGCGCAGGAGGTTGATGCCGACCAGGGCGTCGAACTTGCCCAGCCGGAGGTCGCGGATCACCGCCACACGGTCCAGCGTGTCGATGTCGGAGTGCAGGTAGCGGACCCGGAGCCCGTTCTGCTGGTAGTACTCGGTGAGGTCCTCGGCCATCCGCTTGGTCAGCGTCGTGATGAGCACCCGCTCGTCGCGCTCGGCGCGCCCGCGCACCTCGGCCATGAGGTCGTCCACCTGCACGCCGGCGGGGCGCACGGTGATCTTCGGGTCCATGAGCCCGGTGGGGCGGATGATCTGCTCGGCCACCGCGCCCCCCGCGTAGGGGCGCCCCGGGGCCTCCCGCGTCGCCCCCGCCCGCTCCAGCTCGTAGCTGCTCGGCGTGGCCGAGACGTAGAGGCATTGCCCCACGACGGCGCGGAACTCGTCGAAGGTGAGCGGCCGGTTGTCGAACGCCGAGGGCAGCCGGAAGCCGTACTCGACGAGCGCCTCCTTGCGCGAGCGGTCGCCCGCGTACATGCCGCGGATCTGGGGCACCGTCACGTGCGACTCGTCGATGATGACCAGGCTGTCCTTGGGCAGGTAGTCCATCAGCGTGGCGGGGGCCTGGCCCGGCTTCCGCCCCGACAGGTGGCGCGAGTAGTTCTCGATCCCGTGGCAGTAGCCGATCTCGCGCAGCATCTCCATGTCAAAGAGGGTGCGCTGCTCGAGCCGCTGCGCCTCGAGCAGGCGCTGGCGGGTCCGGAAGAAGCTCAGCCGCTCGCGCAACTCCGCCGAGACCGTCTCCACCGCCCGCTCGAGCTGGGCCGCCGGCGTCACGTAGTGGCTGGCGGGGTAGATGCGGGCGCGCTCGACCACCCCGGTGGTGGCCCCCTTGAGCGGATCCAGGGTGACCAGGCGCTCGATCGTGTCCCCCCACAGCTCCACCCGCAGGGCCTCGGACTCGGCGGCGGCGGGAAAGACCTCCACCACGTCGCCGCGCACGCGGAAGGTCCCGCGGCGGAAGTCGTAGTCGTTGCGCTCGTACTGGATGGCCACGAGGTCGCGGATGACGGCGTCGCGGCTCACCACCTGCCCCACCTCCAGGCCCACGTGGAGGCCGCGGTAGGTCTCGGGCTCGCCGATGCCGTAGATGCACGAGACCGAGGCCACCACGACCACGTCCCGCCGCTCGAAGAGCGACGTGGTGGCGGAGTGGCGCATGCGGTCGATCTCGTCGTTGACGAGGGCGTCCTTCTCGATGTAGGTGTCCGACTGCGGGATGTAGGCCTCGGGCTGGTAGTAGTCGTAGTAGGACACGAAATACTCGACGGCGCTGCCGGGGAAGAAGGACCTGAACTCGCTGTAGAGCTGGGCGGCCAGCGTCTTGTTCGGGGAGATGACGAGCGCGGGGCGCTGGAGCCGGCTGATCACGTTGGCGAGCGTGAAGGTCTTGCCGCTCCCCGTGATGCCCAGGAGCACGGCGTGGGACTGGCCCTCCTGGACCAGGGCCGCGAGGCGGTCGATGGCCCCCGGTTGGTCGCCGGCGGGTGCGAACTCCGAGGAGAGCTCGAACAACGGCTAGAGACCCGAGGGAACGGCGACCAGGTACTTCCGCCACGAGTCCAGGAACGACGTGGCGTGAGGATGCCGGAGCAGGTGAACGGAGAAGAGGAACTGGGGGTGCACGGGCTCGCGCACGAGCCGCAGCCGCGCCTCGTCCAGGGTGCGATTGCCCTTGAGCAGGTTGCAGCGCAGGCACGCCGCCACCACGTTGGTCCAGGTGGTCTGGCCGCCCCGGGAGCGCGGCACCACGTGATCCACCGTCAGCTTGTCACCGCGGCGGCTGCAGTACTGGCAGGTGTAGCCGTCCCGGCGGAGGATGTTCTTCTTGTTGAACGCCACGCGCTCGAGGAAGGGCTTCCGGATGTAGGAGGCGAGGCGGATCACCGCCGGGAGCGGGAAGGCCCGCGAGGGCGACCGGATGATGCGGGGAGAGGCCTCGACGCTCTCCGCCTTGCCGCTCAGCAGGAGGGTGACGGCCCGTTTGGCGTTGGTGAAGTGCAGCGGCTCGTAGGTGTAGTTGAGCACCAGGACCGCGAGGTCATCCATATACCTCCGGTAGGATAGCCACCGCCCCCCACCGTGTCAACTCCGCGGCGGCCCGGCCGGGGCCCGCAGCGCGCGCCCCGGCGGACGGCGGGCCGCTACGCGAGGGTGCGCCAGAGCAGGTGGGCCGATCCCGCGAGCACGATGAAGGTAGAGGCGGCGGCCACCGGGCTCCACACGGCCAGGCCGCCCAGGAAGCAGAGCAGGAGGAAGCAGGCGGTGTAGAAGCGCAGCTCGCGCCGGTCCACCCACCCGCCCTTTCCCACCAGCATCCAGCTCCGGGCCAAAAGGTAGACCGGCGAGTAGAGCAGGAAGAAGGCCACGGTGAGCCCGGACAGCGCGAGCACCCCGCTCATCGCGCCCACCAGCCCCCATATCGCCCACGGCATCACGGACTCCGTCACGCCCTCCGTGGGAAGCGGCACGTACTGCGGACGGAAGTACCCCATCAGGACCGCCAGGGAGTACAAGGGCAGGACCACCTCGAGCCACCGCCGGTACCGGGCGCGCATTGCGACACGCATGCTCTTGACCTCCGTTTCGATGTACTGCTTAGGAGGATCCCGATCGCATGAGTCGTGCCACGGGTCACCACACCATAATGCTCGGTCTGTCACGTAGTTACATGTCATGAAGTCCTTTCGCGTGTCAGGCCGGTGACGGGCCGCGGGCCGCCCATGTCACGCCGTCACCATGGTGACGCGGCCGGGCGGCCGCCCGGCGAGCCGCGTTAAAGCAGAAAGCCGGCGGGGAAGGGATCGGGGCCGGGTCGAGGACCAGCGTGGACTGCGCGCTCATCCCACGCGCGCCCCGTGATCTCGGGGATCACCGCCGGTCGGCCGCCGACCCGGGTGAGCGCGGCGACGCGCGCCGTGAACAGGGTGCCGAGTATGTCATGCCAACATGTCCTGGACGAGGCCCTCGCGAAGGCCACGGTCGCTGACCACCAGCACGGTGAAGCCGAGGCGGTCCAGGGCGGCCAGGCAGATGGCGATGCCCGGGATCACGAGGTCGGCGCGGCCGGGCTCCAGGCACGGCAGCGCCGCGCGCTCGGCCAGCGGCAGCGCGGCCAGTCGCGCGAGCTGGCGCTCGATGGCCGCCCGCGTGAGAACATGGCCCTGCACGCGCTCGGCATCGTAGGCGGCCAGCCCGAGGTCCAGCGCGGCGAGCGTGGTGACCGTGCCCGCCGTGCCGACCAGCGCCGGCGCACGAGCGGCCGCGATGGACGGCGGCAGCTCGGCGGCGAGGCGCCCCTCCACCTCGCGGGCCATCTCGGCGAAGCGAGCCCGGGCCACCGGGCCGGCGTCGGCCACGAAGCGCTCGGCGAGGGCCACCACGCCGAGGCGGAGGCTCACGGCCACCGGCGGGAGGCCGGGGCGCGCGTGGACGAGCTCGGTGCTGCCGCCGCCGATGTCGAGCAGGAGGAAGGCGCCCCCGAGCGCCGGGAGACCGGAGGCCACGCCGAGCAGCGCCAGGCGGGCCTCCTCCTCGCCCGACAGAACGTCCACGCCGAGCCCCGTCGCGGCGCGCAGGCGGTCGGCGAACGCCGCGCCGTTGGGCGCCTCCCGCACTGCGCTGGTGGCGACGATGCGGATGGTGGCGGCGCCGAGCCGCCGGGCCTGCGCCACGTAGTCGGCCACCACGGCCGTGGTGCGCGCCATGGGCCCGTCGCGGAGCGGGCCGCGGCTCCCCTGCCCCTCGCCGAGCCGCGTGACCTGCTGGGCGTGGTCGACGGCTCGCCACGTCGCGCCCGACGCCTCCGCCACCAGGAGCCGCACCGTGTTGGTGCCGAGGTCGATGGCGGCGAGCCGGGGCACGGCGGTGGTCAGGGCACGGCGACGTTCAGGGCGCGGCGCGGAGGCGGAGGGCGTCGCCCACGACGGCGAGCACCCGGTCCAGGCGGAAGGGCTTCACGAGCGTGAGGTCGACGCCGTGCTCGCGGAGCCGGGCGGGGTCGACGAGGTGGCCCCAGCCGGTGATGAGCACGACGGGGGTGGCCGGCCTCAGGCGCTTGATGGCTCGAGCCACGTCCAGCCCCGACCGCTCGGGCAGCGAGAGGTCGGTCACCACCACGTCGAAGCTGCCGCGCTGGAAGCACGCCAGCCCGCTGAGCCCGTCGGGCGCCGATTCGACGCGGTGGCCGGCGCGGGTGAGCGCGTCCACGAGCATCTCGCGGATCTGCTCTTCGTCCTCGATGACGAGGATCCCCGCCGGCCCCTGCGGCGCGCTCGGCTCGGCGACGGGCCGAGGCGGCGGCGCCGCGGCCCGCGCCGCGGCCGCGGGCAGCCACACCGTGACCCGGGCGCCGCGGCCCTCCTCGCTGGCCACCTCGATCCGGCCATGGTGGCGCGAGACGATGCCGTACACCACGGACAGCCCGAGCCCGGTCCGCGTCGGCGTGCGCGTGCTGAAGAACGGCTCGAAGATCCGGCGGCGGGTCTCCTCCGACATCCCCTCGCCCGAATCGGAGACCGTGACCTCGATGCCGCCGTCGCGGCGCCGCGTGGCGAGGCCCAGACGGCCGCCCCGGGGCATGGCGTCGATGGCGTTGAGGATCAGGTTGGTCAGGGCCTCGCGCAGCTCCGCCGCGTTGCCGAGCACCGCCGGCCCCTCCTCGAGGTCGGTGATGACGTCGATGCGCACGCCACGCGCCTCGGCCTCGTCTTTCCAGAGCCCGCGCGTCAGCGTCGTCGCGTCGTGCACGAGGGTGCTGACGTCCACGAGCCCGGGCGGCTCGTCGGAGCGGGTGGCGGCGAATCCCTGCAGCCGGCGGACCACGTCGGCGGCGCGCCAGGCGGCCTCCTCGACCTGCCCGAGGCCCTCGCGCACGGGCTCGTCGGGCGTCCGCGCCAGCATGAGCTGGGTCTTGCCGAGGATGATCGCCAGGATATTGTTGAACTCGTGCGCCACCCCTCCCGCCATGCCCCCGAGCGCCCGCGTCTTCTCCGTCTGGACCAGCCGCTCCTGGGCGACGGTCAGCGCCTGCAGCGCGCTGCGGACCTCGCCGTATAGCCGCTCGTTCTCGATGGCCAGGGCGGCGAGCGAGGCCAGCATCTGCGCGGCCTCGACCTCGTCGGGCGCGAACTCGCGCGGGCGCGGAGCCCCCAGGTAGAGGGCGCCGACGACCTTGTCGTGGACCCTGAGCGGCACGACCAGGCAGGCGCGGATCTCGAGGCCGGGCAGGAGCGGCGCCTCGCCCTCGGGCCGCTGCAGCAAGTCATGGCAGGCCAGTGGCCGGCCCCCCTCGAGCACCTCGCGCGCCAGCCCGGCGTCCACGCTGAGCCGCCAGGCATCCGCCACGTCTCCCGGCACCCCCGAGGAGGCCGCCAGCCGTAGCGACCCGGACCCATCGGGAACGGCGAGCGCGGCGAGGCGCACGTCGAGCAGGCGGCAGCCCACCTCACAGGCCCGCGACAGGGTCTCCGCGAGGTCGCGTCCGACGAGCGCCTGCCCGGACAGGACCTGCAGCTCCCGCAGCCGGCCGAGGTGCCCCGCGGCGCGCTCGACCAGCTGCTGGTGGGAGAATGCGGTGGCGATGCGGTCGGCGATGATGAGGAGCAGCCCGATCTCGTCCAGGGTGAACGGCGCCGACCGCCCGCGGCGCCCCGCGTAGAGGACGCCCAGCACCTGCCCCTCGCCGCGGATGGGGACGGCGACGGCGTCGCGCACGGGGAAGCGCGCCACGAACCCGTCGCCCGGCGTCACGTCCGCGGGACGCGAGTAGGTCAGCGGCCGGCCTTCCTGGAACGCGCGCCCGATCAGGCCCTCGCCGCCCGGGATCGACACGCCGCCGAGGTCGTCGCGACGGAACCCGCGCGCCGCCGTGGGCACGAGGTGGCCCCGCTCCGGATCGAGCACGAAGAGCATGGCGCGGTCGGCGTCGAGGAGCCGGGCCAGCCCGTCCATGGCATGGCCGAAGACCTCGCCGGGCGCGAAGCCCGACGGCGCGATGGCGAGCACCTCCTCGATGCCGCTGAGCGACTGGGCGTCCAGCGGCGCGATGCTGTCGCCACGGGCGGCAGGCGGGGAGGGGGCGGCGGGCGCGTTGCCGCCGAGGACGCGGATCCGGTCCCGGAGGGTGTCGAGGGCTCGGGTGATCTCCAGCAGCTCCTCGCGGAGCTCGACGGCAGAGCGATCCGCGTGAGGCGCCCCCTCACCCATGGGCCGCCCTACGCCCGGTCGCTGCTCGGACGAGCTGTCATTGGCGTTGGCCAGAACCTTTGTTCGTAGCAGCCGCCATGCCAAGTCCTGAGCACGGGGGGCGGGTTGCTAGCCGTCTGATTTCATTGTGCAATATCTCTACGAAGACACGCCCCCGGGAACGCGGGGCGCGGAAGCGCGATCAAAGCGTAAGATTCTCCGACTGGCTGCCATCCGCGCTGCCGGCCAGGCCGGACTCCCGGGCTACTTCTTGAGCGTGCGGATGAACTGGATGACGGCCCAACGCTCGTTCTCGGGCAGGTGCTTCCACGGCGGCATGGCGCCTCGGCCGTTGGAGATCTTCCAGAACAGTTCGCCGTCGGAGTCGGTCTGCACGCGGGCCGAGGTCCAGTCGGCGGGCTTCGGGTTCAGCGCGGCGGCGGCGGCGCCATCGCCCTTCCCGCCGGCCCCGTGGCACGTCACGCAGTTGACCTGGGCGATCTTCTTGCCGTCGGCTACCGCCTTGGCGCCGGCGGGCAGCGGGTTCTTCTTGCTCTTCTCCAACGCCGGCGCGGTCCAGGGACCCTGCGCCCATGCCACCGCGCTCACCGCGAGCCCGGCGATCACGATGGCCGCGATCACGCGCCGTCTGCTGGATCGCATCGACCTCCTCCTCCTCCTGTGGCATCGACGCGCCCGGCGTCCGCGACGCGCGCGCCTCGTCGAGACTAGATTCACAACGCCGTGCCATTAGACACCCGCCTCGTTTCGACCGTCAAGGGCTTTCCCGTGCGCGCGGCCCGGATGGGCGGTGTGCTATCGTGTCCCCTCCCATGACCAGCGAGCGCCTCCACGTGGTCGCCGTCGTCGGCGCCGGGCCGGCCGGGCTCTTCGCCGCCCGAGCCTTGGCGGCGCACGGCTGCCGCGTCCTGCTGCTCAACCGCGACGTCAAGGCGGGCGGGCTCGCGGAGTACGGCATCTTCCTGAACAAGTATAAGATGAAGAGCGGCCTCCGCCGACAGTTCCAGAAGATCCTCTCCGATCCCCGCGTCGCCTACCGCGGCCACGTCAGCGTGGGCGAGCGGGGCGCGCTGCGGCTCGACGACCTGCGGGGCGGGGGCTTCGACGCCATCGTGTTTGCCATCGGCGCGCAGGCCACCAAGTACCTCGGCGTGGAGGGCGAGCGCCTGCCCGGCGTCTACCACGCCAAGGACCTCGTGTACCACTACAACCGGCTGCCCCCGTT
>Ga0184637_10003347_pt1 | contig 10018 bp, 9 predicted proteins | sample PLM3_127_b2_FD_133143 | JGI IMG/M metagenome (GOLD analysis project Ga0184637, IMG submission 133143) | Groundwater sediment microbial communities from an aquifer in East River, Colorado, USA - PLM3_127_b2 | ecosystem: Environmental > Terrestrial > Soil > Riparian zone | place: USA: East River... | reverse complement strand
CTATAGCAGACCACTATAATGAGCCCTCTTTGGGCGGACCTGCCGCCGTCGCGCCTCCGGCGCTTTGGCGAGCCTCGCCGAAGCCTTGGCGGAGGCGGAAAGGTCCGCCCCTACATACGAACCTGAAGGTCCGCCCCTGCAGATGAAGGGGGTCGAGGGAACCCATGCCCGAGGCGACGCTTCTCTCGAATTTCATTGGTGGCCGCTGGACGGCCGCCACTGCGGCCGGGTACCTGGATGTCCACAACCCTGCCTCCGGCGAGGTGATTGCCTGGACGCCGCTGTCGGGCGCGCAGGACGTGGACCGCGCGGTCCAGGCGGCGGCGGAGGCGTTTCCCGCCTGGAGCGAAACGCCGCCGGTCGTCCGCGCCCGCACCATGTTCGCGTTCAAGGCGCGGCTCGAGGAGCACTTCGAGGAGCTCGCGCGCCTGGTGACGACCGAGCACGGCAAGACGCTGGACGAGTCGCGCGGCAGCGTGCGGCGCGCGATCGAATGCGTCGAGGTCGCGTGCGGCGCCCCCTCGATGCTGATGGGCTACGGGCTCGAGAACATCGCCTCGAGTATCGACTGCACGGTGATGCGCCAGCCGATCGGCGTCTGCGCGGCCATTGCGCCGTTCAATTTTCCCGCGATGGTGCCGATGTGGTTCCTGCCGTTCGCGGTCGTGTGCGGGAACACGTTCGTGCTGAAGCCCTCGGAGCAGGTGCCGCTGTCACAGGCACGGATGTTCGAGCTGCTCGAGACCTGCGGCCTGCCGCCCGGCGTCATCAATCTCGTCCACGGCGGCAGGGAAGTGGCGGAGGCGATCTGCGATCATCCCGGCATCAGGGCCGTGTCGTTCGTGGGATCGACCGCCGTGGCGCGCCTGATTTATCAGCGGGCGACGCACGCCGGCAAGCGCGTCCAGGCGCTCGGCGGCGCCAAGAACTTCATCGTCGTCATGCCGGACGCGGATCTCGATCGCGCGATGCCGATCATCACGGAATCGTTTTACGGATGCGCGGGCGAGCGGTGCCTGGCCGGCAGCGTCCTCGTGCCCGTGGGGCCCTCACACAAGGACGTGCGCGATCGCATGGTGGCGGCGGCGGAGGCGCTCACCGTCGGCAATGGCCTCGAGCCGGGTGTCAACATGGGCCCCGTCATCACCGCGCGCCATCGTGAGCGCGTCCTCGGCTACGTGGATCGCGGGATCGCGGAAGGCGCCAAGCTGGTCGCCGACGGCCGCCGGCGGAAGCTGCCGGCCGACGGGTTCTTCGTGGGGCCGTCGGTGTTCGACGAGGTGTCGCCGTCGATGGCCATTGGCCGCGAGGAGATCTTCGGACCGGTGGCCACGGTCTGTCCCGTGAAGGATCTGGACGACGCGTTCCGGATGATGGCGGCGCATCCGAATGCCAACGCGACGTCGATCTTCACGTCGAGCGGCAAGGCCGCGCGCGAGTTCGCGCACCGCGCGACGGCGTCGATGGTGGGCGTCAATATCGGCGTCGCCGCGCCGATGGCGTATTTTCCGTTTGGCGGCGCGCGCGACAGCTTCTTCGGCGATCTGAAGGTGCACGGCCGCGACGCGTTCGAGTTCTACACGGACAAGAAGGTGACGATCAGCCGGTGGTTCTAGCAGGCGGGCCTTTTGGGGGCGTCAGGTATTGAGAAATTGAACAGAGGAGGCTGACCATGCGTGTTTGGATACAGGAAGCGCAGATTCGGCACAACCAGGTGGTGAACTCGATTCGTCACCTACAGCGCAAGATCGGAAATCACGGCGTGCAGGGGCTGCTGGAAGAACGTACGAGAAATGTCGAAGGAGGTTCGATAACTGGTCCTGCCCGATTCGGTCACGATTTCAGCCAAGTATCACTGAATGCCGCTGCCCACAGTCAGCCAGCCAGGGTCGGCACTCCAGGAGACATATCCGAACAGGCGGCAGATCACGCCGCGGAGCAGGTGACGCGTATGCCCGAGCCGGTAGCAGGGAGCAGCGCGCAGAATGAAGGAAGCAGCCGGGCAATTCAGCGCAGCGACCAGACGCTTTCGTCACAGGACAGGTCCTTTTTTGAGCCCCGCTTCGGTCATGACTTCAGTCAAGTTCGGATCCATGCCGACGCAAGGTCCGCCGAGATGGCTGAGGCGTTGAATGCCGATGCCTTCACAGTGGGCCGCGACATCTACTTCGGTGCCGGCACGCTGCGGCCCCGGACCACGGAATCGGATCGGCTGCTTGCTCATGAGTTGACTCACGTGGTGCAGCAGTCACACACCGGTCCCGCCGTCCAGCCAAAACTTAAGATCACCGGGAAGGCAGGGGATCTCTCGCGCGCGCTCACACTGCTGAACGCCAATTTGGGCGGCTTCTACTATGTCTCAGTGGATAAGTCGGGTGAGGTCAAGATCGATCCGGTCCGCGCCGCGCACACCTCGTCGATCACGGGTCCGGGTGCGCAAGAAAAAGCGCTGGCTGAGCGGCTGTGGGCTGTCACCAACGATCCCAAGGACGTCCTGATGACCGTTAGCGCCGGGTCGAAGACTCTTGGCGGAAGCTACGCCACCGGTGACTTTGATATCGCCGATCTTGAGACGTATGGCGTCGCCGGGTTGATCCACGAGATCGAAGAGCAGTACCAGAAGCAGGTCAAGGGACTAGGCTTCGGGACCGACACGTCGGGGGCTCATAGTGAAGCGATAAAGGCCGAGTCGGAGGTCAGAGGTGCAAAGCGAGGCGCGCAGAAGATGATATCCAAGACAGCAAACGCCGACGGAACGATCGATGCTGTCGTCGAAATACCGCACACGTTTCCGGACGGAACGGTCAAGACCATGGTCATGACTATAAAGAGCAACAACATCGTGTCGGTTACATGGAAGTAATGCCATTGGTGCGAGATCGGGTCGCGTCGTCAATGAGCGACCCCTTCCGTCGCTCGCGATGTTGAGGGTGTGCCTGATCGGGCCGCTGCCACTAATGGCTATTTATTGCGATGGCCCGCACAAACGCGCCGAATTGGGGGCGCACCGTGACTGAGCGTGATTCTACTGAACCGCTGGATTCGGCTGCCGTCGCTCGAAAAATTGACGACCTCAACAATGCCGATATCCACTGGGATGGAACTTTGGTAGGCCTCGTCCCCACCATTGTTAGCGACTCCGCACGTCAGTTGCTCGCGTCGGGCGACCTGGTTATTCCACAGCTTGTTGGAGCGCTTGAGGACGAGTCGAAGTTTGCTGTGGCTCATGTGCTGCTCACCCTGCTGTCCGGCGTCGAGCATAGCGTCATGCCCTGGAACGGCCTTACCGTTGACATCTCACCCGATGGTCAAGCGCGGTTCGATGCAGGCCAGCGCGTTGAATTGCTGCGACGCTGGCGAGCTTGGCAACAGGCCACGCCACGTCCGCGATCGCTCCAGGAATAACACCCGCGCGAGCTGCAGCAGCCTGCTCCGCGGGAATCCTGGCGTCGACGACTCAGTCAAGCTGCCGCTGAAGCGGATTGCGTCAGACCGCGAATGGGCAATACGAGACCCGTGGAAACGCAGAAGACGGCTGTCCGAGAGCGGTTACCGTCAAGGTTTATCGAAGTGATTGACGCGTTCCGACAGGCGTTCCCATTGGACACCGAGCGTTGAATGGTTGGACGCGGTTCTACTCAGTCTCATTTGAACGGCTAACATCCAGATGGAGCGGACGCCCCAACGGCCCGTACTGCGATGTCGCTGTAGCGCGCGGCTCATTTGGCAGTTCGACCGACATGGAGCTGCGGAAGACGCCGCGTGACTCGAGAAAGACCGGCGCCAGAGCAGCCGTAGTGAGGGCCAGATGGAAAGATCGGTTGAGATCCTTGCGATCGTGCTCTTTGGAGTCATCGGGCTCTCGCATGTCGTCCAGCCTAGGGCATGGGCAGACTTCTTCATCTTCATCCGCGGTAAGCGAGAGACGGGCGCCTTTATCGACGGCTTCTTGCATCTCCCTCTCGCCGCCCTGATCATTGGGTTTCACAACGTGTGGTCAGGGATACCCGCGGTCCTTACTGTCTTGGGTTGGGCGTATCTCATCAAGAGCATCCTGCGCTTCTGCCTGCCGACTCGGGGATTACGGATGATGGAGCGAGTGTCGGTGGAGCGGGCGTGGGAGTTTCAAGTGGCCGGCGTGATTCTTGTGCTTCTTGCGGGCTTGCTCGGATACGGGGTTTACGTCGGCTAGATCGTCACAATATATGGCTCGCGCTGGTTACAATCTCAGTCCGGCAGACGAATTGGGTTTCGTGTCGAAGAGGTTCGGATTAGACGATGTCGAAAGAGGAGGAATCATGCTCCGTCGTTGCGTTACACCTTCACGCCGCGAGTTTCTGCAGGCAGGGGCCGTGGCGATGATCGGCGCCGAGTTCGGGGCCGGCCGCGCGGTCGCGTTTGGCATGGCTCAGACCAGCGGGCGGTCGACTCCTCAGATGGCATCGGTCAAGGCGCTCGTCTTCGATACCTTCGGCACCGTCGTCGACTGGCGCACATCCGTGATGCAGGAGGTAGAGGAACTGGCGAGGCGGAAGGGTCTGACCGTGGACGGGGCGAAGTTCGCCGATGCCTGGCGTGCCGGGTACCGCCCGAGCATGGACCGCGTCAGAACGGGTGAGCTGCCTTGGACCAAGCTCGATCGCCTGCATCGGATGACCCTGGACAAGATCCTCATCGACTTCCGCATCACCGGGCTTTCGGAGGCCGAGACCGACGCGCTCAATCGTGCCTGGCATCGGTTGCGCCCATGGCCGGACGCGGTTGCTGGACTGACACGGTTGAAGAAGAGATTTACGATCGCGCCCCTCTCGAATGGCAACATCTCGCTGATGACGGCCATGGCGAAACATTCGGGGTTGCCGTGGGACTGCATTCTGGGGGCCGAGCTGGTTCGCCACTACAAGCCCGACCGCGAGGTCTACCAATCCGCCGCAGACCTTCTTGACCTCAAGCCTGCCGAAGTCATGATGGTGGCGGCCCACTCGGGCGATCTGCGCGCGGCCAAGGATGTGGGGCTGAGGACAGCGTTCGTCACGAGGCTGCTCGAGTATGGACCGAATGGGAAACCTGACTTGAAGGCGGACTCACCGGTCGACATTTCCGCGAAGGACTTCAACGACTTGGCCAGCCAGCTGGGCGCATAGATCCGTTGCAGTCCAACATGATGGACGTGTGATGGTCCACAGGATTGTGGCTCTCGGACTCCTCCTTCTGTGGCAGCCAGTGGCCCTCGCTGCCCAGACCGAACCCTGGCCCGAGTTCCGGGGGCCGACCGGCCAGGGACACTCGACCGGCCGCGACGTGCCGCTCGAATGGAGCGAGTCGCGCAACGTCCTCTGGAAGACGCCGGTTCAGGGTCGAGGATGGTCCTCTCCCGTTGTTGAGCGCGACCGCGTGTGGCTGACGACGGCAGTCAGCGCACGGGGCGGGACGTCGCTTCGCGTCATGGCGTTCGACGTCGAGACCGGCCGGGAAGTGGTGAATGCCGAGGTCTTCCATGCGGGAGATTCGGACCTCCTGAATTTCAAGAACAGCCACGCGTCTCCGACACCGATTGTCGAAGGCGATCGCGTGTACGTGCATTTCGGTGCCGGCGGCACGGCGGCGCTGACGACATCCGGCGAGATTGTCTGGAAGACGCGGTTGTCCTATGAGTCCCAGCACGGGAATGGTGGTTCTCCAGTGCTGTACAAGGATCTGCTGATCGTCAGTTGCGATGGCAGCGACCAGGCGTTTGTCGTCGCCCTCGACAAGGCGACCGGCAAAACTCGATGGAAGAGGCCGCGGCGGTATCCGTTCGACCAGGCGTACTCGACTCCGCTCGTCATTCGGGTGGGTGAGCGTGACGAAGTCGTCAGCGTGGGCGCCTACCGCGCCGCGGCGTACGATCCCGCTTCCGGGGCGGAGATCTGGAGAGTGAGTTACGGCGATGGGTTTTCCAATGTGCCTCGTCCAGTCTATGGGCACGGCCTCGTCTATATTGCGACTGGATTTCAGGAACCTTCGCTGCTTGCGGTGCGCGCTGACGGCACAGGTGATGTGACCAAAACGCATGTCGCATGGAGGATGAGGCGCGGAGCGCCCTACACGCCGTCGCCTGTGCTCGTCGGTGGCGAGCTATACGTCGTCAGCGACCTGGGGATCGTGTCCTGTCTCGATGCCGTGACGGGAACGGTGCACTGGCAGCAGCGGATTGGAGGCAACCACTCGGCGTCGCCGATGTTCGCCGCGGGACGGATTTATTTCCTCAGCGAAGAAGGCGTCACGACGGTGATTGCTCCTGGCAAGACGTTTCAGAGGTTGGCCACGAACGAGCTCGACGGTACGGCCCTCGCCTCCATGGCTGTGTTCAGCAGCTCAATTCTTGTTCGCACACAAAGTCACCTGTATCGGCTCGGCGTTCGGTAGGACGCGGCCGACGGTTTGTGCCATCATGTCGCCGCGGCGCGCGTACGCGTTTCTGGTGTGCCTCAGGAGGGGCGATGAGCAGCACGATCCGAACGGCTTCCGGCGGCGTCTCCGATGCGAGAGCGGCGCACACGCCGGCGAGCCCCCCGCCGGGCGGTATCCATCCCGAGTCGGGGAATCGTCTTCCGCTGATACAACGTGAGAGCCTCGACGAGCCCGGCAAAACGCTCTACGACAAGACTGACGCGGACGCGCGATCCGGGCGGTCGCTCGTCGGATTCCAGGGGCCGAACGGCATTATCCTCTACAGTCCGCGCGTGGCGGACAGCGATCAGCGCAAGAACGACTATCTTCGTTTCGAGAGCCATCTGGGCCGGCGGTTCTACGAGTTGGCCATTCTCGTGACGGCTCGAGAACTTGACCACCAGTTCGAATGGACGGCGCATGAGCCCGCCGCCCTGAAAGCGGGCGTCGAGCCGGCGATCATCGACGTCATCAAATACGGGCAGCCTCTCGCGGGCTTGCCGCCGAAGGACGCCGCGATCATTCAGCTGGGTCGTGAGCTTGTCGGGCGTCGATCTGTCGAATCGGGCACGTTTGCCGAAGCGTTGAGACTCTTCGGCGCGCAGGATCTCGTCGACGTGGTCTCGGTCATCGGTCATTATTCGGCGGTGGCCGTCCTCCTCAACGCGTTCGATCAGCAGCTCGCGCCTGGTCAGATACCGTTGCTCCCCGCGAGGTAGACGGACGCTGAGGGAACACAAAATGCTTTTGACGAAAGATGATTCAGGAGGCTGTATGAAGCGCAGACGATCGCTCATCTCCGCAGCCGTGGCGTGCCTGGCGGTGCTCGCCTCATCGGCCTGGGCGCAGGACCTCGGTCCGAATGTCCGGAAGATCAAAGACGGGATCTACGTGCAGTCGGCGCGGGAGGTGAACTCGAATAGCGGGATCATCCTCACCCGGGAGGGAGTGGTCGTGATCGATACCGGCCAAACCGTGACCGATTCCCGCGAGGTGGCGGAGGTGGTCAAGAAGCTGACGCCGCTGCCGGTTCGTTTCGTGATCAATACCGAAGTCCATCCGGATCACACGACGGGCAACTTTGTCTTCTCTCCCCCGGCCGTCGTCATCAATCACGCGGGCGCCTCCGACGCGATGCAGAAGGCCGACAATCCCAATCGGTTCAACAATCCCACGCTCGCCCCTGAGATACGCGCGGCTGCGCAAGGCTACCGCCTGGTCACGCCGCAGATCGAATACTACGAGAAGACGACCTTGCGCCTGGGCGAGAGGACCTTCGAGCTGCTGCACCTGAAAAATGCCCACAGCGAGGCCGACACCGCCGTCTGGCTTCCCAACGAGCGCGTCCTGTTCGCGTCGTCCGCCGCGATCCCGAACAGCATCAATAACGTTCGGGCTTTCGTCACCATTCCGGACATCCTCGCCGCGACAAAGATGATGAAGTCGCTGAATCCCGAGGTCGTCATCCCGGGACACGGCTCGTTTGGCACGACGAAGATCTTCGACGACAGCGAGCGCTATTACGGGCTGCTCGTCGAGCGCGTCGGCGCGATGGTGCGAGGGGGAAAATCCCTCGACCAGATCAAGCAGGAGCTGCGCATGCCCGAGTACGAAGGCTGGTCATACCAGGAGCGGATGCCGAGCAATATCGAGGCGGCATACCGCGCGGTGAGCAAAAGGTAGTGCGCGGGAGCACGCAGGAGGACATCATCATGTGGCAGAAGTCACACGGAGGAATCCATGCTTGGTAACCGCACGATACTCGCGACAATCGGCCTGGCGGTGGTCTTCGCCTCAGGCTATGCTGCCGGCCAACGCCAGCCGCCGCCGGCGAACGTCGGCCAGAGCCAGGAGGCGCTGCGCTCCCTGGACCTCACGAATGAATTGGAGTCGACAAAGGGACGGCCGCTCCGGATGCGCAAGATTACGTTGCAGCCGGGCGGGGTCCAGGCCCTTCACAATCACGTGGGTCGGCCCACCGTCACGTACATGCTGCAAGGACAGATGACGTACCACCAGGATGGCAAGCCGGACGCGGTCGTGAATCCCGGCGACGGCTCCGCTGAAGGCCGATCCACGACACATTGGGGCGAGAATACGGGGAAGGTGCCGGCGGTGTGGATCGCGGTAGACATTCCCACGCCCTAGGAGGCGATGTGGCCACACGAGACAACTCAGTTCTGACGCGCCGCCGGATGTTGCAGGGCGCGGGTGGCCTCATCGCCGCCGCGGCGTTTCCCTCCTCGGCCGCTTCGGCAATGCCGCTCGCCCAGGGCGCACCGGCGCCGAGGGCGGCGAATGTCACCGGGCGCCTGGCGCGCTACATGGTGGAGGCCCGCGACCGCTCGCTGCCTCCCGATGTCGCGCGCGAAGCCAGGCACCGCATCCTCGACACGCTCGGCGCGATCATCTCGGGCGCCCGCCTCACCCCGGGCGAGGCGGCCATCCGCTACGTGCAGACGCAAGGCGGGACGCCCGAAGCCTCCGTCCTGACCACGAATATCAGGACGTCCGCGGTCAACGCGGCGCTGGCCAACGGGATGTTCGGCCACGCCGACGAGACCGACGACTTCGAGCCGGTCACGAAGGCGCATCCCGGCTGCGCCGTCGTGCCCGCGGCACTCGCCATGGCCGAGCGCGAGGGCCGATCGGGCATGGAACTGCTCAGGGCCGTCACGCTTGGCTACGATCTTTGCTGCCGCTTTCTCCTCGCGCTCGGTCCGGACCACGTGCGCGGAACCCACCGCAGCGCGGAAGGCACCAGCGCCACCTTCGGCGCCGCTGCCGCCGCGGCCTCGCTGGCCCGCCTCGATGAAAGAGGGATGCGCTACGCGCTCTCGTACGCGGCCCAGCAGGTGTCCGGCATCTGGAGCTGGGCGCGCGATACCGAGCATATCGAGAAGGCGTTCGATTTCGGTGGAATGGGCGCGCGCAATGGCGTCAGCGCGGCGCTGATGGTGCAGGCGGGATTCACCGGTGTCGAAGACGTGCTCGACGGCGAGCACAACATGATCGAAGCCCTGTCCACTGAGCCGAAGCCGGAGGAAATGGTGGCGGACCTGGGCAGGCGGTTCTATGTCACGGAAACGGCCATCAAGACTTTCTCAGTGGGCTATCCCATCCAGGCCCCCCTGGATGCGCTCCTGACGCTGCGACGGCAGCACGGCCTCACCGCGAACAACGTTGAGCGGATTGTCGCCAGGCTGCCCGAAGACGGTGCCCCCATCGTGGTCAACCGTGCCATGCCGGACGTGAACCTTCAGTACGCGATGGCGGTGGCCCTCCTGGATGGCACGGTGTCGTTTGCCGACAGCCATTCCCTCGAGCGCATGAAGGATCCGCAGGTGCTGGCGGTGAAGGCGCGTGTGCAGCTCATCGCCGATCGCGCGCTGCTGGATCCTGACGCGCCGCGCAGCGGCAGGGTGGAGGTCACGCTGCGCGACGGCCGCACCGTGAGCCACTTTACGCGGCATCCGCCGGGCACGAAGGAAAACCCGCTCGATACGGAAGGCGTGATGGCGAAGACGCGCGGCCTGATCGAGCCGGTGCTGGGACCCGAGCGAACGACGGCGATCATCAAGGCGGT
>Ga0184637_10003346_pt1 | contig 10020 bp, 8 predicted proteins | sample PLM3_127_b2_FD_133143 | JGI IMG/M metagenome (GOLD analysis project Ga0184637, IMG submission 133143) | Groundwater sediment microbial communities from an aquifer in East River, Colorado, USA - PLM3_127_b2 | ecosystem: Environmental > Terrestrial > Soil > Riparian zone | place: USA: East River... | reverse complement strand
CGTGCTGCGCACTCCGGTATGAGCCCTTCGGGCGGCCGGGCGGGCTCATGCCGCCCTCGCGATGCGCCCGCTTTGCAGCGCTTCCATGATGCGATCGCGCGGGCCGTCGGCGACGACGCGTCCGCCGTCGATGACGATGACGCGCGTGACCATCGACAGCAGCGAAACGCGGTGCGTCACCAGCACCACGGTCTTGTTCTGCGCGAATGCGGTGAGGCGCTGCGTGATGAGCGACTCGGTCGAGAAATCCATGGCGCTGGTCGGCTCGTCGAGCAGCAGGATCGGTGCGTTGTGCAGGATCGCGCGCGCCAGGCCAATGCCCTGGCGCTGCCCGCCCGACAGCGACTCGCCGCGTTCGCCCACCGGCATGTCGAAGCCGCGCGGATGACGGTTGACGAAATCGCTCATGCCGGCAACTTCGGTGGCGGCCACGACAGCGGAATCGTCGGCGTAAGGCAGGCCGAAGGTGATGTTCTCGCGCAGCGTTCCGTAGAACAGCGTCACGTCCTGCGACACGTAGGCGGTGTTGCGACGAACGTCGGCTGGATCGAGCTGGCGCAGATCGATGCCATCGAGCAGTACCGCGCCGTCGGCCGGCTGGTACAGGCCGAGAATCAGTCGTTCGATCGTCGATTTTCCAGAGCCCACCCGGCCGATGAGGGCCACCCGCTCGCCGGCGGCGATCTTGAAGCTCACACCGTCGAGCGCCGCGTCCTGCCGGTGCGGATACGCGAACTTGACGTTGCGGAACTCGATGTCACCGCGCAGCTCGCGGCGGTGGACGAAGTTCTCGCCGGCCGGGCGCTCGACCGGGCGGTCCATCACCTGGTTCAGCGAGTCCATCGCTGTGCGGGCGCCCTGGTACTGCATCAGCAACCCGACGATCTGCCCCGCGGGCGCCAGCGCGCGAGATGCCAACATGCTCGACGCGATCAACGCGCCCATCGTCAGCTCGCGCTGGCTGATCAGGTACACGCCAACGATGATGATCGTTACGTTGACCAGTTGAGTGAGCCAGGACGTGCCGTACATCGCGTTCGACGACAGCGCCCGCATGCGCACGTTGATGCGCGCGAGAAAGGCGTTGGCACGTTCCCAGCGGGCCTGGATGACGCCCTCTGCCGCCTGTGACTTGATCGTCTCGATGCCGGTCAGGCTCTCGATCAAGGTCGCGTTGCGCAGCGCGCTGGCCTTGTACGTCATCTCCGACAGTTCGTGCAGTCGGTGCTGCAGGATGTAGCCGACGATCGTGATGAGCACGAACGCGGTCACCACCGGCACTGCAAGCCACGGGGCGATCCACGCCATCACCAGCACGAACAGCAGCGCGAAGGGAAGGTCGATCAGTGCGGTGACGGTGCTCGACGCGATGAAGTCGCGCACCTGTTCGAAGCCGCGCAGGTTGGCGGCGAACGAGCCCACCGAATCGGGGCGATGCTCGAGCTTCATGCCGAGCACGCGCTCCATCAACGTGGCCGAGATGTCGACGTCGATGCGCGCGCTCGCCTCATCGACGAAATGGCTGCGCAGCGAGCGCATGAACAAATCGGCACACAGCACCAGCAGCACGCCGATCGCCAGGGCCCACAGCGTCTCGACCGCATTGTTCGGCACCACCCGGTCGTACACGTTCATCGAAAAGATCGGGAAGGCGAGCGCAAACAGATTGATCAGCAGCGCAGACCACAAGACATCGCGGTAGACGAAGCGCTGGGTGAGCAGCGCGCCCCAGAACCAGTGGCCCGAGTGTCCCTTGCGCACCTCGGGTGTGCGCGCGTCGAAGCGGAAGTGCGGGCGGACGAACAACACCACGCCGGTGTGACGTTTCTCCAGCTCCTCGAGCGACAGCGTTGCCGACCCTTGTCCGGTTTCAGGCAGCAGCACGCGAGCCTTTTGCCCCTCAGCCTCCCAGCCGAGCAACACGCAGGCCTTGTTGTCCCGCAGGATCAGGATCACCGGCAAGGTTGCGCTGTCGATATCGGCCAGGCGCAGCCGCTGCAGCCGCGATGTCATGCCCACGCGCGCCGCGGCGCGTTCGGCGAGTTCGAGCGTCAGTCGGCCGTCGGCCAGCGGCAGTCCGGCCGACAGCGCCGCGCGCGACGCGCCCTGGCCATGCAGCCTGGACATCTCGAGCAGGCAATCCAGCAGGGGATCCGCGTGGATCAGGTCCTCGCGCAGGCGCTCGACCGGGGAGCCGGTTGGCAGGGGTGTCGATGAATGCAGCTGGGTCATGGGCCGTCGTTCGATCGTGCTGTCTCGTCAACTGATATCGACACAATGCACCTCGAACTGACCTCGGCGCAGGTCCATGAAATAGCAGCGGAGGGTTTCGCGCACGGTTCGAAAGGCGAGTTCGTCCCAGGGAATTTCGGCTTCGTCGAAGAGCTTGGCTTCGATGGTTTCGGGCCCGGGCGCGAAATCGGTATCGAGCAGCCGAGCCCGATAGAACAGGTGCAGCTGGCCCACTTGCACCACATTCAGTACGGTGAAAAGGCCCAGCAGCTCGATACGCGCGCCGGCCTCTTCATCGGTCTCGCGCAGCGCACCTTCCGTGGTCGTCTCGCCCAGTTCGAGAAATCCCGCGGGCAGCGTCCATTTGCCGTAACGCGGCTCGATGTTGCGGCGACACAGCAGCACGCGCTCGTCCCACGCGGGCACGGTGCCAACCACATTGAGCGGGTTCTCGTAGTGCACCGTTCCGCACACCGTACAGACGGCACGGTCGCGGTTGTCCTCGGCCGGCACACGGTATTGCGCAGGAGCGCCGCAGGCCCTGCAGTGCTTGATGCTGCGCACTTGAAACATGGGCGGCAAGTGTATAGCGCGACCTGCGCGCCATCGCCTTTCCGGAGTGCTGTCAAGGGGCAGGGACCCGGGCGTAGCGTGGCATGATCCTCAGGATCTCGCATTTATTGCGATTCAATGTCACGGAGCCCCGCTGTGACGCGGGGGCGTGCGATGGACCTGTACAGCTACTTCCGATCGTCGGCGTCGTATCGTGTGCGCATTGCGCTTGCGCTGAAGAAGCTCGACTGGAACTACATCCCCATACACCTCGTGAAGAACGAGCAGTTGCAGCCGCAATACGCCGACTTGGCGCCCGCCAAGCTGGTGCCGTTGCTGCGCGACGGCAACGAGGTGTTGAGCCAGTCGCTGGCGATCATCGAATACCTCGAAGAAACCTACCCGATGCCGCCGCTGCTGCCGCCCACCGCGGTCGAACGCGCCCGCGTGCGCGCGCTGGCGCTCGACATTGCTTGCGAGATTCACCCGCTCGACAACCTGAGGGTGCTGCGCTACCTGGTGCGCGAACTCCGCGTCGGCGACGAAGCGAAGGATCGCTGGTATCGCCACTGGGTCGAAACCGGTCTCGAGCCGGTCGAGCGCAAGCTTGCGGGCAGCCCCGCCACCGGCCGCTATTGCCATGGTGACGTGCCGACGCTGGCCGATTGCGCGCTGGTGCCGCAGATATTCAACGCGCAGCGCTACGACTGCCGGCTCGATCATGTGCCCACGGTGATGCGCATCTTCGAAGCCTGCATGCAGCACGACGCTTTCATATCGACGCAGCCTTCAGCCTGCCCCGACGCGACCTCATGAGCCCTGTCCGGCCGCCATGGGCCACGAAGGGGCCCTTACGGACCCCGGGGGGCGAATTTCCTCGAATGAGCGGGCCCTGGCTGTTGCCGAGTTGGACGGCAACCGAAGTCGGTGGCGCGATGAGCACGCGGCAAGGTGGCTTCAGTGCGGCGCCCTGGAACGAATTGAACCTGGGCGACCATGTCGGAGACGACCCCGAAGCGGTCACCGCCAATCGCGCGCTGTTCAAGGCCCGGATCGGCGCGACGCCCGTGTACCTGAGGCAGGTCCACGGCACGCGCGTCGTGCGCATCGCGGCCAGCGATGCGCGGCCGGGTGCCGTGACGCACGAGGCGGACGCGAGCTTGACGACCGAGCCGGGCATCGCCTGCACCGTGCTCGTGGCCGATTGCTTGCCGGTGCTGATGGCCGCACCCGGGGGGCGCGCGGTAGCCGCGGCGCACGCGGGCTGGCGCGGGCTCGCATCAGGGGTCCTCGAAGCGGCGGTGGCCGAAATCTGCGAGACCGCGTCATGCGATCCGGCGCAGCTGTGCGCATGGCTTGGCGCCTGTATCGGCGCGCAATGTTTCGAGGTTGGAGCCGATGTGTTGCAGGCTTTCGGCGAATCACCCGATCGTCCCGACGCGCAACGCTTTCAGCCGGTCTCATCGATGACCGACACGCCCAAGTGGCTGGCGAACCTCCCGCTGCTGGCGCGTGATCGACTGGCGAGTCTGGGTGTGGCCCAGGTCAGCGGCGAAGACCTGTGCACGGTCGAAAACCGGTCGCGGTTCTTCTCTTACCGGCGCGACGGCGTCACAGGCCGCATGGCGGCCGCTGTCTGGATCCGCTGAGCGGAATGCCGGATTCCGAAACAGCCTGTCATAATGCGGCAAGCCAAGGAGGCGATGATTGGGGCGCAGAAGCGCGTAATCTGTCGCGACCTGACCCCACCAATCAGCAGCAGTTTGCAATCCCGGCGGAGGAGACGATGAAGAGCAAGCAGGTCGCTTCGAGCAGTGCCCCAAGCGATGCTGCGCGCGCCTTTGGCTCGAGTGTCGGTGAAGTCTGGAAGGCCGTCACCGGCTTGAGCTTGCCGCTGCCGGCGCTGTCGAACCTCCAGCGCGACTACGTCAACGAGGCCGCCAATCTCTGGAATCAGACAGTTACGCGCAGCCAGGCCGACGCTGCCGAGCAAGAGAAGCCGCTGCCCGATCGCCGCTTCGCTGCTCCCGACTGGTTGAGCAATCCGGCTACCGCGTACACGGCACAGATGTACTTGCTGAACGCGCGCACGCTGCTGCAGATGGCCGAAAGCCTCGAAGGCGGCGACGAGAAGACGCGACAGCGCGTCCGCTTCGCGGTGCAGCAATGGGTCGACGCCGCAGCGCCCAGCAACTTCCTGGCGCTCAACCCCGAGGCGCAGCGCAAGGCGCTCGAGACCAAAGGCGAAAGCATTGCGCAAGGCCTGCAGCTACTGTGGAACGATGTCCAGCAGGGGCACCTGTCGCAAACCGACGAGCGCGTGTTCGAGATCGGTCGCAACGTCGCGACGACACCCGGCTCGGTCGTGTACGAAAACGACCTCTTTCAGTTGATCGAGTACAAGCCCGCGACGGACCTTGTCTACGAGCGGCCGCTCCTGATCGTGCCGCCTTGCATCAACAAGTACTACATCCTCGACCTGCAACCCGAGAATTCGCTGGTCCGCTATGCGGTGGAGCAGGGATATCGAACCTTCGTCGTCAGTTGGCGCAACCCCGACGAGAGCCTCGCGCACAAGACATGGGACGACTACATCGAAGACGCCGCGATCCGCGCGATCGACGTTGTGATGGCCATCAGCGGCCAGAACAAGAAGGGCGGCCAGATCAACACGCTCGGCTTTTGCGTCGGAGGCACGATTCTCGCGACGGCACTGGCGGTGTTGCGCGAGCGCGGTCGCGATCCCGCGGCCAGCATCACGCTGCTCACGACGATGCTCGACTTCGAGAGGACCGGCGTGCTCGACTTGTTCGTCGACGAGCCTTCGGTGCAGATGCGCGAAGTGACGATCGGTGACCAGGCGCCCAAGGGGCCGGGCCTGCTGAAGGGCAAGGAACTGGCCGCGACTTTCAGCTTCCTGCGCTCCAACGACCTGGTGTGGAACTACGTGGTCGGAAACTACCTGAAGGGCGAAACGCCACCGCCTTTCGATCTGTTGTACTGGAACGGCGACAGCACCAACCTGCCGGGCCCGATGTACTGCTGGTACCTGCGCCACACCTACCTCGAAAACAGCCTCAAGGTGCCGGGCAAGCTGACGGTGTGCGGCGAGCGCGTCGACCTCGGGTCGATCAAGGCGCCAACCTACATCTACGCATCGCGCGAGGATCACATCGTTCCGTGGGAAGCGGCCTACATGAACACGAAGCTGCTGAACGGAAAGAAGCGCTTCGTGCTCGGCGCCTCGGGGCACATCGCCGGCGTGATCAACCCCCCGGCGAAGAGAAAACGCAGCTACTGGACGGGCCCGGCCACGCTGCCGCGCAACTCGCACCAATGGCTCGCCCAGGCGACCGAGCACCCTGGCAGCTGGTGGACCGACTGGAGCAACTGGCTGAACGCCCATGGCGGCGAGCAGATCGAAGCGTCGCGCTCGCCGGGCAATCGCATCTACAAAGTCATCGAACCCGCACCCGGCCGTTATGTCAAAGCCAAGGCCTGATTCATCGACAACCTCATCCCGAAGGAGATTCCCATGACCGACATCGTCATCGTTGCAGCCACCCGCACAGCAGTGGGCAAGTTCGGCGGCACGCTCGCCAAGACACCGGCCGCTGAGCTCGGCGCCATCGTCATCCGCGAGTTGCTCAAGCGCAGCAACCTGCAGGGTGAGCAGATCAGCGAGGTGATCCTCGGTCAGGTGCTGCAGGCCGGTACCGGCCAGAACCCGGCGCGCCAGGCCGCCATCAAGTCCGGGCTGCCGCAGTCGGTACCCGCAATGACGATCAACAAGGTGTGCGGCTCGGGCCTGAAGGCCGTGATGCTCGCCGCGCAGGCGATTCGCGACGGCGACTCCGAGATCGTGATCGCCGGCGGTCAGGAGAGCATGAGCATGTCGCCTCATGTGCTGCTCGGCTCGCGCGACGGCCAGCGCATGGGCGACTGGAAGATGATCGACTCGATGATCACCGACGGCCTGTGGGACGTCTACAACCAGTACCACATGGGCATCACCGCCGAAAACGTCGCCAAGAAGTACGGCGTGACCCGCGAACAGCAGGACGCGCTCGCGCTCGCTTCCCAGCAAAAGGCCGCCGCCGCCCAGGAAGGAGGACGCTTCAAGGACGAGATCGTTGGCGTCACGATCCCGCAAAAGAAGGGCGATCCGATCGTCTTCGCGGCTGATGAGTACATCAACAAGAAGACCAGCGCCGAAGCGCTGGCCGGGCTGCGTCCGGCATTCGACAAGTCCGGATCGGTCACCGCGGGCAACGCTTCAGGGTTGAACGACGGCGCCGCCGCGGTGGTCGTCATGTCGGCCGAGAAGGCCAAGTCGCTTGGCCTGAAGCCGCTGGCACGCATCGCTTCGTACGCGAGCGCGGCGCTCGACCCCGCCTTCATGGGCATGGGGCCGGTGCCTGCCGCCCGCAAGGCGCTGGAGCGCGCGGGCTGGAAGCCTGCCGACCTGGACTTGCTCGAGATCAACGAGGCCTTTGCCGCGCAGGCCTGCGCCGTGCACAAGGAAATGGGCTGGGACACGAGCAAGGTCAACGTCAACGGTGGCGCGATCGCGATCGGACACCCGATCGGCGCGTCGGGCTGCCGCATCCTGGTCACGCTGCTGCACGAAATGGCCAAGCGAGATGCGAAGAAGGGCATTGCCTCGTTGTGCATCGGCGGCGGCATGGGTGTGGCGCTGACTGTCGAGCGCTGAAGAAATTAAAGCAGGGTGTCTCCGGGGTTGACTGCGCCAAGCGCAGCCCCGAGCCTTGCATTCGGACATTCAACACGAGCAGGAGCAGGCTATGGCACAAAGAGTGGCGTATGTGACTGGAGGCATGGGCGGCATCGGCACATCGATCTGCCAGCGTTTGCACAAGGACGGGCACAAGGTCATCGCCGGCTGCGGCCCGAGCCGGGACTGGAAGAAATGGCTCGACGAGCAGAAGGCGGAGGGCTACGCCTTCCATGCCTCGGTCGGCAACGTGGCCGACTGGGATTCGACGGTCGCCGCCTTCGCGAAGGCGAAGGCCGAGCATGGCCCGATCGATATTCTGGTCAACAATGCCGGCATCACGCGCGACCGCATGTTTCTGAAGATGACACGCGATGACTGGGACGCGGTGATCGACACCAACCTGAACTCGATGTTCAACGTGACCAAGCAGGTCGTCGTCGACATGGTCGAGCGCGGATGGGGCCGCATCGTCCAGATCTCGTCGGTGAACGGCGAAAAGGGCCAGGCCGGCCAGACCAACTACTCGGCCGCCAAGGCCGGCATGCACGGCTTCACGATGGCGCTCGCGCAGGAGCTCGCGTCCAAGGGCGTGACGGTCAACACCGTGAGCCCGGGCTACATCGGCACCGAAATGGTCCGTGCGATCAAGCCCGAAGTGCTGGAGAAGATCGTCGCGACGATTCCGGTCAAGCGGCTGGGTAAGCCTGAAGAGATCGGCTCGATCGTTGCGTGGCTTTCGACCGAAGACTCGGGCTTCACGACCGGTGCCGACTTCTCGTGCAACGGCGGTTTGCACATGGGGTAAGCGTGGAAGCAGGACAGGCCTTGCGGACCGTCCTGCGCCTCGCTCATGCCCGCGGCTTGCAAGCCCTTCGTGACCGCTCCGTCCCCCCAAGAGCCGCCAAACATCGCGGCGCCACCTTCACCGTGGGCGCCGTTGTCGCAGCCGGTGTTCCGCATGCTGTGGGGCACTTGGTTGGCCGCCAACATCTGCATGTGGATGAACGATGTCGCGGCCGCGTGGTTGATGACGTCGCTCAGCGACTCGGCGATGATGGTGGCGCTGGTGCAGACGGCGTCGACGCTGCCGGTCTTCCTGCTCGGCGTGCCGAGCGGGGCATTTGCCGACATCCTTGATCGCCGTCGCTATTTCATCGCCACCCAGTTCTGGGTGGCGGGTGTGGCAATCGCGCTTTGCATCGCGTCGCTGAGCGGCGTGCTGAGCGCATCGCTGCTGCTATTGCTGACCTTCGCCAACGGCATCGGGCTCGCAATGCGCTGGCCGGTGTTCGCGGCCATCGTTCCCGAGCTCGTGCCGCGCGCTCAATTGCCGGCCGCTCTGGCGCTCAACGGCATTGCGATGAACGCCTCGCGCATCATCGGCCCGGTGATCGCGGGGGCGCTGCTCGCGGCTGCCGGCAGCGCGTACGTGTTCTTGCTCAATGCCTTGCTGTCGATCGCGTCGGCCTTCGTGATCATGCGCTGGCGCAGTGTGCAGAAAGTGAGCGCACTGCCCGGCGAACGCTTTCTCGGTGCCATCCGTGTGGGCCTGCAGTACGTCGCCCAGTCGCCACGCATGCACATCGCGTTGTTGCGTGTCGGGTTGTTCTTTCTGCAATCGACGGCGTTGCTCGCGCTGCTGCCGCTGGTCGCGAAGACCTTCCCCGGAGGCGATGCGGGCACCTTCACGTTGCTGCTCGCCGCGATGGGCACCGGAGCGATCGTCGCCGCGATAGCGATGCCGCGGCTGCGCCAGGTCATGACGGCCGACGACCTGGTGCGCACCGGGACGCTGCTGCATGCGTTGGCGACGCTCGTGGTGGCGTTCTCGCCCAACCTCTATGTCGCGTTGCCCGCGATGGTGGCCGCCGGCATGGCCTGGATCTCGGTGGCCAACGCGCTGACAGTCACCGCGCAACTTGCGCTGCCCGACTGGGTGCGCGCGCGTGGCATGTCCATCTATCAGATGGCGCTGATGGGCGGTTCAGCGGTCGGCGCGGCGTTGTGGGGACAGGTCGCAACGTTGACCGACCTGCGTACAAGCTTGCTCGTCGCATCGGTGGCCGGCCCGCTGGTGTGGCTCGCGACGCGCCGCTTGCGGCTGGACCACAGGCCCGAAGAGGACCTGAGCCCGGCGCACGCGTGGGACGATCCCGTGACGGCCTTTCCGGTGCCGCCCGAAAGCGGCCCGGTGCTCGTGACCATCACGTATCAGATCGACCCTGCGCGCGCCGATGAATTCATCGCACTGATGGACGAAAGCCGGCGCAGCCGCCTGCGCCATGGCGTGCTCGCGTGGGAGCTGTTTCGCGACACAGCGCACCCGGGGCGCTACATCGAATACATCATCGATGAATCCTGGGTCGAGCATTTGCGCCGCTTCGAGCGCATGACCTCCAGCGAGGTGGCGTTGCGCGAGCGCAAGCTCTCCTTTCACATCGGTTCCGAGCCACCCGTGGTGTCGCGTTTCGTCGCGGAGCCCGTGGCCTCGCGCTAGT
>Ga0184637_10003345_pt1 | contig 10021 bp, 7 predicted proteins | sample PLM3_127_b2_FD_133143 | JGI IMG/M metagenome (GOLD analysis project Ga0184637, IMG submission 133143) | Groundwater sediment microbial communities from an aquifer in East River, Colorado, USA - PLM3_127_b2 | ecosystem: Environmental > Terrestrial > Soil > Riparian zone | place: USA: East River... | reverse complement strand
CATGCGCCTATTCCGTGGCGTAGCGTGAGAACTCCAGCCCGCTCACGTCGATGCCGGGCTGGCGGCCATGGATCAAGTCGGCCACCACGCGGCCCGAGCCGAGCGACATGGTCCAGCCGAAAGTGCCGTGGCCGGTGTTCAGGTACAGGCCGCGCAACGGGCTGCGGCCGACGATCGGCGTGCCGTCGGGCGTCATCGGGCGCATGCCGGTCCAGAACGTCATCTCGTCGCGGACGAAGCCACCGGGAAAGAGGTCGGAAAGCACATGGACGATCGTGTCGAGGCGGCTTTGGCGCAATCGGTTGTCGTAACCGCCGACCTCCGCGGTGCCGGCGACGCGAATGCGCGAACCCAGCCGCGTCAGCGCGACCTTGTAGTCCTCGTCGACGATCGACGATTGGGGCGCGTGCGCCTCGTCCTTCACCGGCACGGTGAGCGAATAGCCTTTCACCGGATAGACCGGCAGCTCGATGCCAAGTGCCCGCGCCAGAAGCGGCGAGTAGCTGGCGAGCGCGAGCAGCGTCGCATCGCCGCGCAGCACACCTTGCGACGTGCGAGCGCCGGTGACGCGGTCGCCTTCACGCGCGATCGCGTCGATCTGCGTGTCGAACCGGAACTGCACGCCCATCGAACGCAGCCGCTCGTGCAGCAGGTTGCAGAACATCAGGCAGTCGCCAGTCTCGTCGTCGGGCATGTGCAGCGCACCGGCGATGCGGTCGCGCACGCCGGCGAGGCCCGGCTCGACCTTCACGCAGCCCGCGGCATCGAGCACGTCGACACGAACGCCGAAGCTGCGCAGCACGTCGAGGTCGGCGTTGACCGACTCGAGCCCCTGCGCGTCGCGGAAGAACAGCAGCGTGCCTTGCTGGCGGTCGTCGTAGCGCCAGCCGGTCTCGCGGCGCATCGCGATGAAGCAGTCGCGCGAGTACACGGCCAAGCGCTGCATGCGCTGCAGGTTGCGCGCGTAGGCGCGGCCGGTGCAGTTGACCGTCATCTTCCACAGCCAGCGCCATTGCGCCGGGTCTAACTTCGGGTAGAGGCGAAATGGCCCATGCTTGGCGAGCATCCAGCCGATCGCCTTCTTGATCACGCTCGGCGAGGCCCAGGGCGCGGCATAGCTCGGAGAGATTTCGCCGGCATTCGCGAAGCTGGTTTCGAGCCCGGGGCCGGGCTGGCGATCGATCACCGTGACCTCGTGGCCGTCTTGCGCCAGGTACCAGGCGCTGCTCATGCCGACCACGCCGGCGCCGAGCACAAGGACCTTCATGGCCGTGCTCCCACGGGTTGCACGACGTGTTTGACCTGCTGGAACGCGGCAAGCCCCCAGGGCCCGAGCTCGCGCCCGATCGACGAGCGCTTCATGCCGCCCCACGCGGTCTGCGGGAAGATCAGCTGCGGCATGTTGACCCACACGAGCCCGGCCTCGATGGCGTTGGCGACCCGCGCGGCACGCGCGGGGTCGCGCGTGACGACCGTGCCGACGAGCCCGAACTCGCTGTCGTTCGCCAGTGCGATCGCTTCGGCTTCGCTCGTGAACGTCCTGAGGCATGCGACCGGGCCGAAGATCTCCTCGCGCCACAGGCGGCTCGTCGACGGTACGTCGGCATAGATCGTCGGCTGCATGAAGAAGCCCGGGCGATCGATGCGCTCGCCGCCCGCAAGGCGCTTGAGGCCTTCGACGGATGCGGCCGCCACGTAGCTCAGGACCCGCTCGAGCTGCGCGCGACTTGCGAGCGGGCCCATCTGCGTCCCCTCGGCCAGCGGGTCACCGACGCGCAGCGCGGTGGCCGTCGCCGCCAGCCGCTCGGTCAGGGTGTCGGCGATGGCTTCGTGCACCAGCACCCGCGAGGTCGCCGAGCACATCTGGCCGGCGTTCATGAACGCCCCCGCGAAGACCAGTTCGCAGGCCTGGTCAAGATCGGCGTCGTCGAAGACGACGATCGCCGACTTTCCGCCGAGCTCGAGGCTGACGCCCTTCACGCCCTCGGCCGCGCTTTGCATCACCCGCTGGCCGACTGCGTTCGAGCCGGTGAACGACACCTTGCGCACCTTGGGATGCGCGACGAGGGGCGCGCCGACCTCTATGCCGGTGCCGACCACGACGTTGAACACACCACTCGGCAGCTCGGCGTCGTGGGCGATCTGCGCCAGCGCCAGTTCGGGCAGCGGCGTCACTTCCGAGGGCTTGAGCACGACCGCATTGCCCGCTGCAAGCGCCGGTGCGACCTTCCACGCCGTGGTCACCATCGGGAAATTCCACGGCACGATCAGACCGGCGACACCGTAGGGCTCGCGTCGCACGCGGGCGACGAAGCCGGCATCGGGCAGCGGCACCGGCGCGTCGGCCTGGCGTTCGGCGGCCTCGGCGAGCATTGCGTAGTACTCGAAGCAGCTCACCACGTCGGCCACGTCGAGCCGCGCTTCGGCCAGCGGCTTGCCGTTGTTCAGCGATTGCAGCCGGGCCAACTCGAGCTCTTGCCGCCGAACGCCTTCGGCAATGCGCCGAAGCGCTCCGGCGCGCGCGCTCGCGCCGCCGCGTGCCCACGCCACTTGTGCGGTGGCGGCGGCCTCGACTGCTGCCGCCACGTCGTGTGCGTCGCCGAGCGCGACCTCGGCCAGACGCGATTCATCGCTCGGGTTCAGCACTGCCAGGCGCCGGCCGCTCGCGCCATCGCGCCATTGACCATCGATGTAGTGCTGGGTGCGCATCGCGATCAGACGCTGGTGCGGGCGAACCAGGTCGCCTCGTCGATCTCGATCAGCGTGGGGGCCTTGCGGCCCGGCGTCGACTGCAGCGCGCGGCGCAACTGCGCCGGGTCGGCCACCCGTTCGGCATGGCAACCGAAGCCCTGCGCGATCGTCACGAAGTCGGGCGTGCGCAGATCGACGCCGATCGTCGCCACGCCGTGGCGCAGCATGTACTTCTTGATCTCACCATAGCCCTGGTTGTTCCACAGCAGCACGATCACCGGCAGCTCGGCCTCGACCGCGGCGGCCAGCTCCGGCAAGGTGAACAGTAGCCCGCCGTCACCGACCAGCGCGACCACCGGCTGCCCAGGCGCCGCCAGCTGCGCGCCGATCGCTGCGGGCAGACCGTAACCCAGCGTGCCGTAGCCGGTCGACGCATTGAACCAGCGGCGCGGTGCGTCGGGGTTGAAGCTCAGATTGCCGGCGTAGACCGTCTGCGTCGAGTCGCCCATGAAGATGGCGCCCGGCAACGTCTGCGCCGTGAGCTCGATCAAGGTGTCGAGGCTGCGTGTCGGTGCATCGAGTTCGCTCCATGCAGCGTCGCGCGCCGTACGGGCCCGCGCAGACCCCCAGCCGGGTGTGGCAGCGCTGCCGGCCAGTGCCAGCCGCAAGGACGCCATCGCAAGCCCGGCATCGGCCGCGATCGCGAGGTGCGGCTTGAAGTTGCGGCCGAGCTGCTCGGCGTCGATATCGACGCGGATCAGCCGTCCCGGCAGCTCGAAGCCGCCGTCGAACACGGTGTCGTAGTCGGTCTCGCCGAGCTCGGTGCCGACCGCGAGCACGACATCGGCTTCCGCCGCCAACGCACGGCCGCAGCGCATCGACTGGATCGATCCGGCCAGCAGCGGGTGATCGCTGGGCAGCAGACCCTTGGCGTTGATCGTCAGCATCACCGGCGCATGCAGCGACTCGGCGAGCGCTCGCAATTCGGAGGCAGCGCCGATCGCCCCACCACCGGCCAGGATGAGTGGCCGTTGGGCGGCCGCCAGCAGCGAGGCCGCCTGCTGCGCCAGCACCCACGACGGCGCGGGCGGCGGCGACGCCGGCGCCGGTTCCACCGAGAGGTGATCGGCGGGGGCGACGATCACGTCGAGCGGAATCTCGATGTGCACCGGCCGCGGGCGGGCGCTGCTGAATAGCGCGAAGGCCCGGGCCAGCACCTCGGGCAAAGCGTCGACCGACATCAACGTGTGCGAGAACGCGCTCACGCCGGCGAACAACTGTTGTTGTGAGGGCAGCTCGTGCAAGCGGCCGCAACCGCGGCCGAGCTGGTCGCGCGCGTTGACGCTCGAGATCACGAGCATCGGCACCGAGTCGGCGTAGGCCTGCGCCATCGCGGTCGCGATGTTCGTCATGCCCGGGCCGGTGATGATGAAGCACACGCCGGGCTTGCCGCTCACGCGCGCATAGCCGTCGGCTGCGAACCCCGCGCCCTGTTCATGGCGTGGCGTGATGTGGCGCAGCCCCGATTCGGCGACCCCGCGATACAGCTCGACGGTATGCACTCCCGGAATACCGAAGATGTTCTCCACGCCGTACCGGGCCAGCATCCTGACCAAGACTTCGCCGCATGTCGCCATGACCGCTCCTATGGGTCTCCGCCGAGCTGATCGCCGCTGGCCCAAATCGGCTGATGACGTGGGCGGGAGGCGGCGCATTGTCACGGTTGTCCACGCCGTCGCACAACGCATTTCTTTGCATGGCAGGCATGCAATCTTCTCGTGACTGGATTGCGGCGATCTGGCTTATCGTCCACCCCGGCGACTTGTGTTCGCCAGAGCTTTCACGCGAACAACCAGCCACCGGGGTGCTCGCCCGGCGGCGCGAGCCGGAGAGAACCCTGATGACAGCCCGTGAACCACTGACCAACGCCTTGCTCGATGCTCGCAAGGCCGCCTGCACGCCGCGCGGCGTCGGCGTCATGTGCAACTTCTACGCCGAGCGCGCACGCAACGCCGAATTGTGGGATGTCGAGGGTCGCCGCTATATCGACTTCGGCAGCGGCATCGCCGTGCTCGCCACCGGCCACCGCCACCCGAGGCTGATCGAAGCGATGCGCGAACAGCTCAATCGCTTCACTCACACCGCGTACCAGATCGTCCCGTACGCGAGCTACATCGAACTGGCCGAGCGCATCAACCTGTTGACGCCGGGTCGCCACGCGAAGAAGACGGCGTTCTTCAGCACTGGGGCCGAGGCCGTCGAAAACGCGGTGAAGATCGCGCGCGCCGCCACCGGCCGACCCGGCGTCATCGCGCTGGGCGGTGGCTTCCATGGCCGCACCTTCATGGGCATGTCGCTGACCGGCAAGGTCGCACCCTACAAGCTTGGCTTCGGCCCCTTTCCGGGCAGCATCTATCACGTGCCGGCGCCGATCGAGTTGCACGGCGTTAGCAGCAGCGATTCGCTGAAGTCGATCCAGGCACTGTTCAAGGCCGACATCGAAGCGAGGCAGGTTGCCGCCGTGATCGTCGAGCCGGTGCAAGGCGAAGGCGGCTTCTACATGATGCCGGGCGACTTCATGCTCGGGCTGCGGCGGCTGTGCGACGAGCACGGCATCCTGCTCATCGCGGACGAGGTGCAGACCGGCTTCGCGCGCACCGGCCGCATGTTCGCGATGCAGCACTACGAGGCAGACGGCGTGCAGGCCGACCTGATGACATTGGCCAAGAGCCTCGCAGGCGGCATGCCGCTGTCGGCGGTCTGCGGACGCGCCGAGATCATGGACGCGCCCGCGCCCGGTGGTCTGGGTGGCACCTACGCCGGCAACCCGGTAGCGATCGCGTCGGCGCTGGCCGTGCTCGACGTGATCGAGGACGAAGACCTGTGCGAGCGTGCGAACCAGCTCGGCGATCGCCTCAAGGCCAGGCTTCATGCCGTGCAGGCGACGCAGCCACGCATTGCCGAAGTGCGGGGCCCGGGTGCGATGGTCGCGGTGGAATTCTGCGACCCGGCGACCGGCGAGCCGGACGCCGCGTTCGCCAAGGCCGTGCAGCAACGCGCGCTGAAAGAAGGCCTGCTGTTGCTCACCTGCGGGGTGTACGCCAACGTGATCCGCTTCCTGTTCCCGCTGACGATCGAGGACGCGGTGTTCGACGAGGGGTTGGCGATCCTCGAGCGCGCGTTGCAGGCTTGACGGAGGACTGCGCATGATCGAACTGCAAGACCCCACACTGCTGCGCCAGCAGGCCTTCCTCGCCGGCCGCTGGGCCGATGCCGACAACGGCGAGACCGCGCCGGTCACGGATCCGGCGACCGGCACGGTGATCGCCAGCGTGCCGATGATGGGCACGGCCGAGACGCGACGTGCCATCACCGCCGCGCAGGCGGCGCAGCAGGCCTGGCGCCGCGTCACCGCAAAGGAGCGTGCGGCGGTGCTGCGCCGCATCTCCGAGCTGATGCACCGGCACAAGGACGACCTCGCTCTGATCATGACGCGCGAGCAGGGCAAGCCGCTGGCCGAGGCGGCCGGCGAGATCGTCTACGCGGCATCGTTCATCGAATGGTTCGCCGAAGAGGCGCGCCGCGTCTACGGCGAAACGGTGCCGGCGCCGCTGGGCGACCGCCGCATCGTCGTCATCAAGGAGCCGGTGGGCGTGTGCGCGGCCATCACGCCGTGGAACTTCCCGACGGCGATGCTCGCGCGCAAGGTCGGCCCGGCGCTGGCCGCCGGCTGCGCGATGGTGGTGAAACCGGCGCTGCAGACGCCGCTGTCTGCGCTCGCGTTCGCTGCGCTGGCCGAGCGCGCCGGGCTGCCGGAAGGGCTCTTGTCGGTGCTCACCGGCAAAGCGAGCGCGATCGGCGCCGAGCTGACCGCCAACCCCATCGTGCGCAAGCTCACCTTCACCGGCTCGACCGAGGTCGGCCGCACCCTGATGCGGCAATGTGCCGACACGATCAAGAAGGTGTCCTTCGAGCTCGGCGGCAACGCACCGTTCATCGTCTTCGACGACGCCGATCTCGACGCCGCGGTCGAAGGCGCCATGATCTCCAAGTACCGCAACACCGGCCAGACCTGCGTGTGCGCCAACCGCATCTACGTGCAACGCGGCGTCTACGAGACCTTCGCCGCGAAGCTGGTCGAGAAAGTCCGCGCGCTCAAGGTCGGGCCCGGCACCGAGCCGGGCGTCGCGCAGGGCCCGCTGATCGACGCCGCCGCGGTGCGCAAGGTCGAAGAGCATGTTTCCGACGCATTGGCCAAAGGCGGCGAGCTGCTCGTCGGCGGGCGCCGCCACGCCCTCGGTGGGAGCTTCTTCGAGCCGACGGTGATCGGCCGGGCCACGCGCAGCATGCAGTTCGCGCGCGAGGAGACCTTCGGCCCGCTGGCGCCGCTGTTCGTGTTCGATACCGAGGACGAGGTCGTGGCCGCGGCCAACGATACCGAGTTCGGTCTTGCGAGCTACTTCTACACGCGCGACATCGGCCGAATCTGGCGCGTCGGCGAGGCGCTCGAGTACGGCATGGTCGGCATCAACACCGGTCTCATCTCGACCGCCGAGGCGCCGTTCGGCGGCATGAAGCAGTCGGGGCTCGGCCGCGAGGGTTCGCGTCATGGCCTGGACGACTACCTCGAACTGAAGTACCTGTGCATGGCGGGGATCGACAGATGAGACGAGGCTACCGGCGCTTCGCGATCGCCGGCATCCAGATGGCGGTGTCGGCGTTCGAGGAGAACATCACGCGCATGGGCCGCTACGTCGCGCACGTGCGCCAGCGCTTTCCGTGGGTCGGCATGGTGCTGTTCTCCGAACTTGCTCCCTTCGGACCCAGCCCCTCCAAGGCGCAGCCGCTGCCTGGCGAGGCCGAACAAAGGCTCTGCGATATTGCGCGCCAGCACGGCGTGTGGCTGATCCCGGGCTCGTTGTTCGAAACCCGCCAGGTCGGCGCACGCACGGCGATCTACAACACCACGCCGATCATCGACCCGGCGGGCACCGTGGTCGATCGCTTCTCGAAGCTGTTCCCGTTCCGCCCGTACGAGAAGGGCATCGATGCCGGCGACCGATTCGTCGTCTTCGACGTGCCCCACGTCGGGCGCTTCGGCGTCTCGATCTGCTACGACATGTGGTTTCCCGAGACCACCCGCCAGCTGATGGCGTTGGGCGCCGAGGTGATCCTGCACCCGACGATGACCGACACGATCGACCGCGAGGCCGAGCTGGCCATCGCGCGTGCCTCGGCGATCACGAACCAGGTCTATTTCTTCGACATCAACGGCGTCGGCGACGGTGGCGTCGGACGCTCGATCGTCGTCGACCCGTCGGGATACGTGCTGCACCAGAGCGGCAGCGCAGCCGAGATCATCCCGGTGGAGATCGACCTGGCGCGATTGCGCCACGAGCGCGAGCACGGCGCGCGCGGGCTCGGCCAGCCGTTGAAGAGCTTTCGCGACCGCGCTTGCGACTTCGACGTCTATCGCGACCGAACGCGACCGGGCGAGGCGCTCGCGGCGCTCGGCCCGCTCGTCAAGCCCGGCGATCGACCCGGCACCGACGCGCCCACGGGTCCCGACGGATCGGGCTGATCCGCGCCACCGGCCCGCCCCAGACCCTGAGGAGACAAGACGATGGAAAAGGTCCGCAACGTATCCGACCTGCTGCTGATGTTCCACCGCAATGAGCGGCCGATCTACTTCATCAGTGCGACGAACTTCAACCTGCTCGGCATCGACCGCTGGGTCAACCGCTTCCGCTACATCAGCTACATCGACTGTTTCGACGGGCGGCACCCGAACGTGTTCGTGCCTTCGCCGACGCCGCACCCGGAGTTCGAATCGATCGAGGAGATCAACAACCACCTGCTGCAGCACAAGGATGTGGTCGACCTGATCGAGCGGCGCGGCGGCAAGCCGGTCGCCACGTTTCTGATGTTCGACGAGAAGACCGAGGCGCTGGCGCGAGAGATCGGCCTGGAGATCTGGTTCCCGCCGGCGGCGCTGCGCACGCGCTGCGACAACAAGATGGAGACGGTGCGGATCGGCAACAAGGCCGGCGTGCATTCGGTTCCCAACGCCCTCGAGAAGGTCGACAGCTTTCAGCACCTGATGGAGATCGCCGAACGTGCCGGCCTCGGCCGCGATTTGGTCGTGCAGTCCGCTTTCGGCGACTCGGGCCACACGACCTTCTTCATCGCCTCGCAGGACGACTTCGACAAGCACAAGGACGAGATCGTCAACGACCCCGAGGTCAAGATCATGAAGCGCATCAACTGCCGTGGCGCCACGCTGGAGGCCTGCGCTACGCAGTCGGGCACGCTGGTCGGCCCGCTGCTCACCGAGGTGGTCGGCGCGCGTGAGCTGACGCCGTACAAGGGCGGCTGGTGCGGCAACGAGATCTTTCCCGGTGCATTCACCGAGGACGTGCGCGCGAAGGCCCGCGACATGGCTGAACGCTTCGGCAACCAGTTGCTGGCCGAGGGCTACCGCGGCTACTTCGACCTCGATTTCCTGACCGATGTGGACTCGGGCGAGGTTTACCTCGGCGAGCTGAATCCGCGCATCTGCGGCGCCAGCCCGATGACCAACCACGCCGCGTTCGCCTACGCCGACGCGCCGTTGTTCCTGTTCCACCTGCTCGAGTTCTCCGGCGTGCCGTTCGAGCTGAACGTGCGCCAGCTCAACGAGCGCTGGGCGCAGCCGCATTTCATCGATTCCTGGTCGCAGGTCGTCATCAAATCCACCGAGGACAAGGTCGATGTCGTGACCCACGCGCCCCCCACCGGCATCTATCGCATGGGCGAGGACGGATCGGTGGCCTATCAGCGTTTCGACCTGGAGCGGCGCGCGATCGACAACGAGCGCGAAGCTTTCTTCCTGCGCATCACCGGGCCGGGCGACTACCGCTACGAAGGCGCCGACCTCGGGATCCTGATCACGCGCGGCCGCTCGATGGACGACAACTTCAAGCTGAATATTCGCGCCCGGGACTGGATTCGCGGCATCAAGAACTACTACGGCAGCAAGCCCATCGTGGCGCAGCAACACGATGCTCCGACGCCGGGTGCGTTCAAGATGCTGTAATCGGCATTCGATGCCGATCCAAGTCCGCTTCGAAACGCTGATCGAGGACCAGCCTGGCCCGCGCTGGGGCTCGTTGTTCGAGCGGTTCTGGCCGGGCTACCGGTCCTGGTTCCTGCGCAGCGGCAGCGTCGGGAGACCGACCTACCTGGAATGCCGGCGCGCCTTGCGCCAGCACATGCCCGAACTGGCGCCCACCTGGGAACGCCTGGTCGAACTCGCCGGTGGCGGCGATGTCGAGGCGCGCTTCCTGTCGCT
>Ga0184637_10003344_pt1 | contig 10025 bp, 11 predicted proteins | sample PLM3_127_b2_FD_133143 | JGI IMG/M metagenome (GOLD analysis project Ga0184637, IMG submission 133143) | Groundwater sediment microbial communities from an aquifer in East River, Colorado, USA - PLM3_127_b2 | ecosystem: Environmental > Terrestrial > Soil > Riparian zone | place: USA: East River... | reverse complement strand
GGCGATCAGCGCTGGTTTCAGCATGAGCGCTCGGTCGGGCGGCTGGTGCACGGCATCCTCCTGGCCCGTTTGCCCCGCCGCGAGGTGGCCGACCTGGTGCAGGACGTCTTCCTGGCCGCCTGGCGGCGGCTGCCGGCGCTGCGCGACCCGTCGGCGTTCGGCGGCTGGGTGGCGGCCATCGCGCGCCGCTGCGCCGCCGACTTCTACAGGCACCGGCCCACGGCCGAGCCGCTGGAGGAGGAACCGCCGGGGCCTTCCGCGGCACCCGAGGCCTCGGACGTGCTCGCCGCCGTGCGCGCGCTGCCCGAGGCCTATCGCGACACGTTGGTTCTGCGGCTGGTGGAGGGCCTCACGGGGCCAGAGATCGCCGCGCAGACGGGCCTGACGCCCGGCTCGGTGCGCGTGAACCTCCATCGCGGGCTCAAGCTGCTGCGCGAGCGGCTCGGGGGACGACCATGACGGACGCGTATCTCTGGGACGGCTCGCCGCCCGCGGATCCCGAGGTCGAGCAGCTCGAGCGTCAGCTCCGATCGCTGGCATTCCAGCCGGACCCGCTCGACCTCGACCGCCCGGCGCCCGCGGGGAGCGAGCGCTGGGTGCCGCCTGGCGTCACGCACGCGCGCTGGTGGCTGGCGGCTGCGGCCGCCGCGCTGCTGGCCCTGGCGGCGCCGCTGCTGTGGTTCCCGGGCCCCGTGGCACCGGGCTGGAACGTCGTGACGCTCGAAGGACAGCCGACCATCGAGGGCAAGGTGGCCCAGCCCGGATTGCGCTGGAGGGTGGGGGAGGAGCTGCGCACGGACGCGGTGTCGCGCGTGCGCGCGTCGTTCGTTCACGGCGAAGTCGAAGTGGACCCGCTCTCGCGCGTGCGCCTCCTCCGCGCCTCGGCGCAGGAGCAGCGGCTGCGTCTCGACCGCGGCCTCGTGCGGGCCCGCGTCGTGGCGCCGCCCCGGCTGTTCCTGGTGGAGACGCCGTCGGCGCTGGCCGTGGACCTCGGCTGCGCGTACGTGCTGCGCGTGGACGAGGCCGGCGCGGGCCTGCTGGAGGTGACCGAGGGCCAGGTCGCCCTCGTGGAGCGCGACGTCGAGTCGGTGGTCCCCGCCGGCGCGTTCTGCCGCCTGCGGCCGGGCCGCGGGCCGGGCACGCCCTGCTTCCAGGACGCGACCGCGGAGTTCCGCGCCGCGGCCTCTCGCTTCGACGAAGACGCGCAGCCGGCCGCCCTCGACGCCCTCCTCGAGCAGGCGCGGGTGCGCGACGGGATCACGCTGTGGCACCTGCTCTCGCGCACCGAGGGCGCCCAGCGGCGGCGCGTCTACGACCGGCTGGCCGCCCTGGCGCCGCCCGTGGGCCTGGCGGAGGACGCCGTGCTGCGTCTCGACCCGCAGGCCCTCGGCGCCTGGCGCCGGCAGCTGGGCCACGGGGCGCTCACGAAGAAGAAGGTCATGAACCCTGGAGGTGTGCGATGACGATGCGGCGCAGCTCGATCGCCGTCCTGTTCGCCGCGGCCGCGGCGCTCTTCGCCGGGAGCCGCGCGGCCGGCCGCCCGGCGCCCCGCTTCACCGTCCACGAATGGGGTACGTTCACGGCCGTGGCCGCGCTCAACGGGCGTCCGCTCGTGTGGCGGCCGCTGGCCAGCCCGCAGGACCTGCCCGGCTTCGTCTACTCGATGCGGTCGGACGCCGAGGGCCGGTTCCGGAATAAGAGCGCCACCGCCGCGCTGGCGCGGCTGGAGACGCCGGTCCTCTACTTCCACGCCGACGAGCCGCTCACGGCATCGGTCTCGGTCCGCTTCCCGGCCGGCCTGCTCACCGAGTGGTATCCGCAGGCGCGGGCCGGCGGCTCCGATCTGCACTGGCCGCGCGTCGAGGTGCGGCCGGGCGAAGCCGCCGCGTACCCGGCCGAGGCGCCACCCAGCCACTACTACCAGGCGCGCCGCGCGCAGGCCGCGCCGCTCACCGTGCGTGGCGAGCGGGGCGCCGAGCGGGAGGGCTTCCTCTTCTATCGCGGCCTGGGCATGGTCGAGCTGCCGCTGCGCGTGGCCTCCGTCGATGGACGCTTCCGCGTGCAGCCGCTGGCGAATGCGCCGGCCGAGGTGATCGTCTTCGAGAACGTCGGCGGCCAGGTCGCGTGGTCGCGCGAGCGCGTGGACGATCGGCAGGTCTGGTTGGACCATCCGCCCGCACGGGACGTGCAGGAGCTCCAGGCCGAGCTGGCCGCGATGCTGACGGCCGAGGGCTTGTTCGCGAAGGAAGCGGAGGCGATGGTCGCCACCTGGGCCGAGTCGTGGTTCGAAGAGGGCGCGCGCGTGTTCTACCTGATGCCGCGGGCGCAGGTGGACGCCGTGCTGCCGCTGCGCATCGATCCGGCTCCGCAAGAGGTCGTGCGCGTCATGGTCGGCCGCCTCGAGCTGGCCACTCCCGAGCGGCTGGAAGCGCTGCGCGCGCGGCTGCGCGACCTCGACGAGGCGGCGCTCAGCAGCGGCCTTTCGGACACGCGCCGCTCGCTCGGCCGCTTCGCCGGCCCGTTGCTGCGCGAGCTGCTCGTCCGCGAGCGCGATGCGACGATCGCGGACCGCGCGCGGCGGCTGCTGGAAGAGTGAGCGACCGCTTCTCCCTTTGTCGCGGACACGCCTGGTGTGCGACCATGGCGCGCGAAGGAGGGAGCGATGGTTCCACTGACTGCGTTGTGGGTCCCCATCTTGCTGTCGGCGGTGATCGTGTTCGTGGCCAGCTCGATCCTGCACATGGTGCTGCCCTTCCACCGCAAGGACTTCCGCAGGCTGGCGGCCGAAGGCGACGTCATGGACGCGCTGCGCAAGTTCGACATCCCGCCCGGCGACTACATGATGCCGGCCCCGGAGACCCCGGCGGCGATGAAGTCGGCCGAGTTCCTGGACAAGATGAACAAGGGACCGGTGGCAATCATGACGGTCATGCCGAGCGGGCCGCCGTCCATGACGCAGAGCCTCGTCTTCTGGTTCGTCTACTGCGTGGTCGTCACCGTCTTCGCCGGCTACGTGGCCGGCCGCGCCCTGGCGCCAGGCGCCCAGTACCTCGACGTGTTCCGATTCGTGGGCACCGTGGCGTTCGCCGGCTACGGCCTGGGACAGTGGCCGCAGACGATCTGGTACAAGCGCGCCTGGGCGACGACGCTCCTCTTGACGATCGACGGCCTGATCTATGCGCTGCTGACGGCCGGCACGTTCGGCTGGCTCTGGCCGCGGTAGGGAGCCGCTCGTCGAACGTCCGCCGTACCGCCCGCAGCCGCCGCGGCTACCGGTCGCCGTCGCACCCGAGTGCGAAAGCGATCGCGGCGCAAACGTCGCGCAGTCGAGCCGGCGACAAGCTGGTGATCCGCCGACCCAGCGCCTGCCGGTGCACCGTGACGAGGTTGTGGAGGTTCACCGCACAGGTCTGTTTCATCCCGTCTTCCGGGCCCAGGACGACTTCCGACGGCACGCCGCGGACGGTGGAGGTGATCGGAGCGATCGTGACGCGCGTCAGGTAGCCGAGCGCAGAGGCGCGGGTCAGGACCAGCACCGGCCGCTGCTTGTCGGGCGGAGGGAAGCGGACGAACCGCACCTCACCGCGGTCTACTCCTTCGGCCACGCCGCAACTCGATCCCAGACGGCGAACTGGCCGTCCTGCTCAGGAAAGCGCTCGTAACCCGCGCGGTCGGCCGTTTCACGCTCACGGACCCTTGCCTGGCGAAGGTAGTCACGCAGCGCCTCGCGAAACAGCGCCGAGCGGTTCAACTTGAGGCGGGCCGCCGCCCGGTCGGCAGCTTTGAGCAGCTCGCCGTCGAGCACGATCTGTATGGTCTCCACGTGTTGAGTATTCTCCACAGTCAGCTCCACAGTCAATGGCAATGGTGCTCCCGCCGCCGGACAGCTCGGGTCCAATCGCGAGCCCGCGGGCGAATGCTTCATCGACCGTGCGATGTATGCTGGCCGCTCGATGGGCCAGACGCGCGTCGACCTTCAGCACCTGCTGGAAGACCTGCGGGACGCCTATCCCTGCTCGCTCGAGGAGACGATCCTCACGGAGATCGTGGCCAACGCGCTCGACTCGGGCGCGGCCGCCGTTTCCTTCCTGACCGATCCCGCCGGCGCCGTGCTGGTGGTGGTGGACGACGGGTCCGGCATGTCGCGCCGCGAGCTGGCCCGCTACCACGACATCGCCACCAGCTCCAAGCGCCGTGGCGAGGGCATCGGCTTCGCGGGCGTGGGGATCAAGCTGGGCCTGCTGGTCTGCGCCGAGGTCATCACGGAGGCGCGCCGCGGCTCCACGCACGTGGCGACGCGCTGGCGCCTGGCCGCGCGCAACCGGGCCCCGTGGCGCTGGGTCGACCCGCCTGGCTACGTGGGCGACCGCGGCACCGCCGTGTGCCTGCGCCTCCGAAACCCGCTCTCCCCGCTGCTCGACGCCCGCGTGATCGAGGACGTGCTGCAGCGCCACTTCCAGCCGCTGCTCGAGTCGGTCTTCGACGGCTTGCTCAACGCGCACTACGCGCGCGGCGTGGTCTTCCGCGTGGACGGGCGCGATCTGCAGCGGCGATCCGCACCGCCGGGCGCGACGCTTCTCGAGGTGCGCCTTCCGCGCAAGCGCAGGCCGGCCGCGGTGGGCTACCTGTTCCGCTCACCCGCGCCGCTCGGCGAGTCGGGGCGCGGCGTGGCCGTGAGCACGCTGGGCAAGGTGATCCGCCGGGGTTGGGACTGGCTGGCCATCGCGCCGGAGGCGCACGACCATGTCGGCGGGCTCATCGAGGCGCCCGGTCTGGCCGACGCCCTGACGCTGAACAAGGCCGACTTCCTGCGCAGTGGCCCCCGCGGCCTGCTCTACCTCACCTACCGCAAGGCCGTGCAGGAGGCCGTGACGGCGCAGCTCGAGGCCTGGGGCGACCGGCTGCACCCGGAGAAGGCGGAGCGGCGCGTCACGCGGCCCGTGGAGCGCGACCTCGAGAGCGTGCTCGTCGACCTGTCCGTGTCGTTCCCGGCCCTGGCCGCGCTCGTGGAGCGGCGGCCGGGCGGGCAGCGGCGCCTGCCCACGGCCGTGGAGTCGGCGCAGGGGCAGCGAGTGGTGGCCAGCGAGCACGCCTCCGCGATGCGTCATGCGGAAGAGCCGGCGGTGCCGCGGCCGCCGGCCCCGCACGACGCCCCCGGCTCGGCATCACCCGAGCCCGTCCCGTCCGAGAAAGCCGCGCGCGAACGCGCCAACGAGGCCACGCTTGCGCCGCCGGCACCCGGGCGCGGGCCTCGCAAGGCCGCGCGCTACGCCCTCAGCATCCAGCTCGAGGACCGCGCCGACGCGCGCGAGCTGGGCCGGCTCGTCGACAGCACGGTCTGGGTGAACACCGCGCACCCGGCCTACCGGCGCGCCGTGGCCTCGCGCGCCGAGGCGTACCACCTGGCACTCACCGTCGCCCTGAGCCTGGCGCCGCTGGCGGCCGAGCCCGGCGCAGCGCACGAGTTCGTCACCGCCTTCCTGGCGCGCTGGGGTGAGGCCCTGCAGCGCGACGGGCGCCGCGCGCGGCGGGGTTGATTGGTTGCGGATCCGGTGAAGCGGATCCCGGCGAACGTGAGCGTCAGTGCTGATGCGGTGAGGGCGACGGGGCGGGCGAAGCGCCGGGCGACGGGCTGGCGCGCATCGCATGGCCCTTGGCGGTGTTCTGGATCGACACCACCTGCCAGCCGTCCCCCGCGCGCGTGAAGAGCGCCGTGGCCACGCCGGGCCGGCTGTGCTCGATCCCGCTCAAGGTCCAGTTGAAGCGGGCCCAGGCCACGTCTCCACGGCCGCCGGTGACGACGTCGCTGACCTGGAGCTGGGGCTTCGGCGTGCGCGCGAAGATGCGCGTGAAGAGTCCCACCACCCGCTGCTGGCCCGCGAAGACGGCGCCGTCGTCGGCGATGTAGACGGCGTCGGGCGCCAGCGCCGCCTCGTAGTACGCCAGGTCCTGCGCGTTGTAGGCGCGCACGCCGCGCTCGACCTCGGCGGCGATCTCCGGCCGCGCCTGGGGCGCGGGGCTCGCCGAGGGGGAGGGCTGCGCGGCCTGCAGGAGCAGGAGCGACACGGCCAGGGCGTTGACGGCCATCGATGCCTCCAGTCTCAGAACTCCACCGACACACCGACGGACAACCGCCGGGAAGCGTGCTCCGTGCGCGACGATACTACCGTCAACGACAGCGGTCCCTGCAAGGGGACGCTCGCACGCCTTGCGGGAGCAACCGCCCAGGGCACCGACTCCCAACGCTCGCTGCGCACCAGGGTTCCGACCCCGGCACCGACGAGGGCCCCGCCTGCGACCGCGCCGGCCACGAATCCGGCGGAGGTTCCCGACGAGTCGCAGTCAGCCCCGCACCCCACGTCCTTTAGAGCGACGGCGGCCAGGCCGAGCACCGCCCCCAGGAGGATGCCCGACCGTGTGTGGCCGCGCCGCCCGCGCGAGATCTCGATCCTGGTGATCGACGAGCGCGACAGCGCCAGATGATCGGAGGTGCCGTTCGTCGACAGCGTGAGCGTCTGGCTGTCGAAGGTGCGGAGCGGCCCCACGAGCGTGCGCTCGGGCGCGGAGGGCTCGCGCACGGTGACGCGCACGCGCGTGCCGGTGGTGAGCGGTGAGGTCGATGTCGCCTGGACGACGGGCAGGACCAGCAGTACGAAAGCGGCAGCCGGCATGGGGGCCCCTCCTCTCTCGAAAAACGCGAGCGGTTCGCGCTTCTCAAGAGCGTAGCCCGTGTTGGCCCACGCGCCGGGCCTGGCCGCAACGAAACCTGGCCCACCTCGGCATGGGTGCTGTGCTAACCTTCGCCGCAATCGCCAGCCACCCTACCGGAACAGGAGGACGCCGTGGGCATGCAGACGGTCGTCATATTGAACGTGGGCAGCGCGAGCTTCAAAGCCCGGCCGGCTTACGCCGTCACCAAGCCGGGCGAACAGGTGAAGTTCAGCAACTATACCGGCCAGATCGTGACGCTGACGTTCCCGACCGGGCTCTTCGACAAGAATCAACTGATCCTCTCCAACGGAGTGAAGGACACCCTCACCGTCCAGGACGTCGCGGATGACCGCTACACCTACACGGGCGATGTGAACGGGGTAGAAGTGGTCGGCGAGTCCAGCCCCGAGATCATCGTCGATCGTTAACCACGCGCTCGGCGCAGGCTGCCGAGGTTGTCGGCTCGGCTCAGGTGCTTGTAGCTGTTGTCGGCCATGGCCGGCATCTTGGTGCCCACCAGCCACACCACGGCCCAGATCTGCCCCCCCAGAGTGGCCGGGAGCGTGAGCCAGAACCAATCGAAGAAGAGTTGCTGGAAGAGCGCCCACCGGAAGGCCACCGCCAGCGCCAGCTCCACGCCGCGGGCGAGCAGGAAGGCCGCACCGAAGAAGGCGAGGAAGCTGTGGGTGCCGATCAGGCCAAAGGCCCGGCCCAGGATCCTGTGGCCGGCGGCGAGGGCCGCGCTCCAGGCAGGCCGGCGTCGTCCGACGAAGGCGAGCACGCCGCCGGGGATCGCCAGCTCGAGCGCGCGGACCGGCACCCGCTCGAGGCGGTCGCGGCCGGCCACGAGGTCGGCCACCTCGCGGCGCAACTCCGTCTCCACGCCCCAGCCCACGATGGTCGGGGCGCCGCAGCGGGCGTGGCCCATCTCGATCTCCGCGTCCACGCGGTAGACCGCGTTCACGTTGCGGCGGTTGGGCTCGACGGCGTCCTTCAGCGCCAGCCAGTATTCCGCGCGCGGCGGGCCCTCGTCCGCGCGGTGGACGACGCGGTAGAGCCGCGCGTAGTGGAACTCGTCGAGCTCGCGCGGCTCGGCCAGCCGCTCGCCGCCCTGCGACACGTGCAGCCAGGTATCGAGGATGCGCAGGGTCTGGCCGAGCGGCTCGGGGTAGACGCGATCGGGCGTGTCGTGCTTCGTGTGGATCTTTCCCCCGAACACCAGAGGGGAGGCCTTGCCCGGGAGCAGCGCCACCAGCGCCGCGCCCGGTCGCCCCGCCTCCAGGAAGCTGATGTGGTCGGTCGTTCCGCCGGCCAGGTAGGTGTTGTACTTGATGTCGTGGAGGTGGGCGGCCTCGTGAAGCAGGTCGTTGAGTTGCTCGTGCCCGGTCAGGGGCAGGAAGGCGCGCAAGAAAGTGGCGCCCAGCGCGCTGTCGGGGATGTAGAGCCGGCCCTCGCCGACGGAGTCGACCGAGATGGCCGCCCGGATCAGCTTCCTCCCGGCGGGGGAAAGGCCACGCACGTACTCGCGCGATCCGGACACGCCGAAGCGAAACATCGACAGTGGGATCAGCAGCAGGCCCAGCGCGGTGATCGCGTACACCCCATGGGCCCAGGCCACGTTGGCCAGGGCCAGCCCCACGCCGAGCACGAGCTGCGACGTGAAGCCGATGAGGCCGCACTCCTCGGAACCGGCCAGCAGGTAGGTGTGCGTGAGGGGCGGCCGCTGCGAGGCCCGCAGGTCGGTCACCAGGTACTGCTTGACGATCTCCTCGCCGGTGCCGTTGTCGTCGGCCCCGGGGCCGCGCCAGGTGTCGTAGTGCGCCACCAGCACCAGCCGCTCCGGGCTCGCGCCGGGCACGGTGAAGACGTAGTTGTAGGCGGTGGTCCGCCGGGCCAGCGGACGGAGCAACAGACGCTCGATGACGACGACGGGCTCGTCGCCCTCCGGCGGCTCGTTTGCATCGACGACGCGGCCCGGGAACTCGCGGCCGAGCCAGGCCACGAACTCGTCGGCCTTGCGCTCGTTGGCCGCATCCCAGGACTCGCCGGTGTGGCGTTCAGCGCCCACACGGATGGACTCGAGCAGCTCGGCGACGCGCGCCGCGACGCTCTCGTCGGACGTCAGCCGGCTCCGGCGCAGCCAACGCTCGACGCGGCCGCTCATTGGGCGCGGAGTCTAGCAGAGCCCTTCACCCCTGACACGCGCTGTCAGGCCCTCCCGCGCACACTCGGTGCATTCCATGGGCTGCGGTAGGCTTCGCGCATGCGCGCCCGGCGGGTAGCGGCGTCCCGGATGGGGCCGGCGGTCCGCAGCCTCTCCACGCGTCCGCCCCTGCGCCGGCTCTTCTGGGCCGTGGGCCGGCTGCGCACGGGCCGGCCGTTGCGCGCCACGGACCTGGCCGCGCAGTTCGAGGTCAGCGTCCGCACCGCCTACCGCGACCTCGACTTCCTCCGCGACGAGTGGCGCGTCCCGCTCGAGTACGACCATCACGAAGGCACATACGTCCTCACGGAGCCCATGGGCACGCTGCCGCTCGTGAGCATCAGCCAGGGCGAGCTGCTCGCGCTCTATTTCGCCGAGAAGGTGCTGCGGCAGTACCGCGGCACGCCCTTCGAGCCCGACCTGCTGAGCGCGTTCCGCAAGATGCAGGAGCTGCTGCCCGACGAGGTGCGTGTCTCACCGGCCAGCCTCGACGAGTACCTCTCGCTGGACCTCGGTCCCATCCACGCGCCCGATGCGCAGGTGTTCAAGGAGGTGCTGGGCGCCCAGCGCGCCCGGCGCGTGGCGCTCATCCGCTACAAGAGCCTCAGCAGCAACCGCACCACCAACCGCCGCATCCACCCGTACCACGTGTTCAACCTCAGGGGGAACTGGTACGTGGCGGCCCGGGACGAGCGCCACAAGGAGGTGCGCGACTTCGCGCTGCACCGCATCCGTCGCGTCACGCCCACGACCGAGACCTACGAGATCGCACGCGACTTCGACTTCGCGCGCTACGCGGCGCAGGCCTTCTCGATCGAGAAGGGCGGCAAGGCGGTGGAGGTCGCGATTCGTTTCGCGCCGCGGCAGGCCCGCTGGATCCGCGAGCGGAAGTGGCACCGCACGGCCCGCATGCAGGAGGAGATCGACGGCAGCCTGGTGCTGCGGCTGAAGGTGCCGATCACGAGCGAGCTCCAGCGCTGGGTGTTGCAGTTCGGAGCCGAGGCCGAGGTGGTGTCGCCGGCAGCATTGAGACGCGGCGTGGCCGACCAGCTGCAAAGGGCGTTGGCCGGCTATCGAGCGAAGGGGTAGACGAGATGCCGTGGTTCCGGGT
>Ga0184637_10003343_pt1 | contig 10027 bp, 19 predicted proteins | sample PLM3_127_b2_FD_133143 | JGI IMG/M metagenome (GOLD analysis project Ga0184637, IMG submission 133143) | Groundwater sediment microbial communities from an aquifer in East River, Colorado, USA - PLM3_127_b2 | ecosystem: Environmental > Terrestrial > Soil > Riparian zone | place: USA: East River... | reverse complement strand
TGAAAACAAGAAGTCAGACAACTTTTTGTCTGGCCTTTGCACTAGGTAGTCTCGGTCTTGCTGCCGGCCGCCACCGCACCTGCGGTTATCAGGGCCGCATTGGTCTTCAGCAGCGCTCCAGCGGCAAGTGCGTCTCCGGAACCTGGGGCGGAACCACCCGCAACCACATTGGTCGTGCCGGCGACTTCAGCGCCCTGGGCGTAAACGCCCGCGGAAACCGCTGCAGGAATCAAACCGACAGCCACCTTTTTCATTTGTTCCTTATCCAGAATCGTCAAATTTGACAATACCGGCGACCTGAAACTCCGGACCATTATGCTGCTCTGATACCTTGATTGGCAAGCACTTTTTGGCGCCGGCTCTATAGGCAAGGAAACCAGTCGGCCGCGGCGGTGCTCAGCAGCGCGCCGGGCTGCGGCGCGCCTGCTGCGGCGGAAGCCGCGGGCCCTTCGAGGCGCAACAGGCGCACCTGCACGGTATTCTCCCCGACCGATTCAATCAACCCGGCCTGCCTGACCTCGAAGGCGATGCCGATGCTCGCCCACGAACACACCTTGGTTCCGGGCGTCAGCGCTTCGCTGCGGGCCTTCTCCACCGCCTGCCGGCGAACCTCCATGGCGGTGTAGCCGTAACGGTCGTCCTCCTTCCACAGGCCCTCGAATCGGTCCCCCGTGAACCAGTAGTACGTCCCCCAGCCGTGGCGGCGGTCGTCCACGTAGTCGCCGACATAGCGCTCGCCGGCCCAGGGCGAACCGCGGCCCCAGACGTACATGCCCTTGCCATGCTTGCGGTCGGCGACGAAATCGCCCTCGTAACGGTCGCCCCAGGGCCAGGTCTTCACCCCTTTGCCGTGCTTGAGCCCCCTGCGGAATCCACCCTCGTACTCCGCCGAGCCGCGGGCGTAGCCCGTGCCATGCGCAAGGCCATTCCGGCACCCGCCCTGGTAGAAACCCTGCAGCTCGGGATCGATGACTTTGCAGTCGGCAGCAATGGCGCCCAGTGGCACCGAGACGGCCAGCGTGAGTAGGATGGTCTTGAGTAACATCGTTTTTTAGTGGCTCGTGGCTAACATATAGAGAAAAGAGAAAAGGTTAAAGAGGAAAGTAAAGACCTAACGCAGTTTCTCTTTCCACTTTCCACTTTCCTCTTTCCTCTTTCCTCTTTCATCTCGCCTTTTTTCGGCCCTCCGTCCTCAGTCCTCAGTCCTCGTACCTCGGCCCTGCCCTTCCCCGTCACTCGTCGGGAACAAGCACGTGAATCCCCATGACCTTCCGGAGTCGCTTGTCGTTAGTCAGCAGCGCATGCGAGCCGCTTGCGATCGCGGTCGCAATCTGGATCGCGTCCGGAATCCTGAGTTTGCGCTCCGCGCGCAAACGGGCTGCTGTCACTGCCACCTCCTCGTCAACCGGCCACAACTCCCAACCCGGAGAACGGGTCAACGTCTCCCGATACCGCGCGGCGAGCACTTCGTCTTTCGCCTGCAGCGGTCCGGTCAGCACCTCAGTGAGCGTAATCGCTGAAATGACGATGCCGAGATCGCCCCGGTCCGCCGCATCGAACACCGGCGCGAATAGGGGCGCAAAAGTAGGATGGTCCTGCAGAAAATAGATGATCGGGGCTGTGTCCAGGGTGATCACGTGTAGTAGTTTGGACACGACCAGACAGGCAGTGTCCGAAAGGCAACTTCCGGCCCGAAGCTGACCGTCGCTCTGCCCGAAAGCCGACGTTTAACGTCCGCGGTGAGATGTGCGTGCGAGTGGCGACGCTCGCGGAGCGTCATCCTCGACCGCGTGGTTAGGTGCTGGTATGCGCCACCAGTGGAAACTTCTCGGGGTGGCGGATGGATTCGACGGCCAGATCCACATCGAGGTCGGGCCAGTAGAGGTGGTGCGATTGAGGAAGCTCGACGTTCATGAGCTTCGCGATCGGGGCGTCCTTGAACCACGGAAACTCCGAGAAAGGCACGAACAATTCCTCGGCTCCCAGCATGAGCCAAAAGCCGTGAGTCGAGACGTTCGTGACTTCAACGTCCAAAGTGCCTGCGCCAAGCAGCACGGATGTCATTTTCGTGTTTCCGGATCAGAGCCTCGGCCGCCCGAATCTGGCGGTCGTTCAGGCCGTAATTTTGCGCCAGTTCGATCTGCGGCTCAAGCCAGAATTTCGCTTCCCCGTCCGCGTGATGAATGTGCACGTGGAGCCGGGACTCCTCGCGAGAGAAGAAAAAGAACCTGAATCCGTCCTCGCGAAAGATTGTCGGGCTCAAGGGCTATTCTTCCGGCACCTAACAGTTATTCACCAGACCGGCCGGTCGTACTATCGAAATTCTCAAAAGTTCCCGATTTGCGCTAACTGCTTGATTCATGACTGGAGCTTCTTGGTTGTCTGTCCGCAATTGCGATGATAGTACGGACAGAAAATGTTAGGTTGTTGTGGAGCCTTAGCGCGAGGGTCCGCTTTGGATGAAATTTTCGACGGACCGGTTTTGGCCGTTTCCAGCCCCTCAGATATGAGTTGGCGTCGACTTGGTCGGGCACTGTGTGTCAGCTCAAGTCTGAGCTACTACAGATCACGGCCCCGAGCGGAATCTGATCAAGCAGCGAAGCGCTCAACGCCATTCATCCCGCAGTCGCGAAACCTCCACTGCGGCATTCCGCTTCCAGATCTTCCTTCCGGTGCCGCGCAATTGCGTCACGGTGACGCCTCGGCCCTTCTTCATCGCCTCGTCCGCGGGGACGATCGCGGCATACGGCTTGCCGTGCTTGGTGATAATGGTCCTGTTTCCGCGATGCGCAGCCTCCACGAGCGCCGGCAATTCCTGCCGTGCCTGCTGCACGCCTTTGGTCCGTTTCGACGCCATTTGAATTCCCTTTCTGTACAGACTGTACAGTCTATGAGCCTTTTGCCTCCAACGTAATCGTCGAGTTGCGGCCCTGCCCTTCGGCTCCGCATTCGATTTCCACTCGGAGCTCGGCCCTCGTACCTCCGCCCTGCTATTCCCCGTCACTGCTCACCGCCCTTACTTTCCTCTTTTCTCTTGCCTTTTCTCGGCCCTGCAATTCCTCGTCACGGCCGTTTCCGCCACTTCCAATACAGGAATACGGCGAATACTGTCCCGATTTCATCCGCCATCCAGTCCCAGAACGACGCATCCCGTCCGACGATGAACGACTGCTGCCATTCGTCCGCGGCGCCGATGACCGGGACCAGGATCAGCGGCACCATCAGCCAGCCCAGGCCGACGCCATGCGCCAATAACCCGGCCATGATCCCGTAATACGTAAAGTGCACCGCCTTATCGAACGGCGGTGGAAAAAGCGACACATCTGCCGCCCTCTCCACCCCGGCGAACGGAATCACGGCCATGAAAAAGGCGGCGAGAACACAGCCGCCTCGAATCCACTGACTGTTTATCACCATTTTGTACAGGCTCTTTCCAACCTACCAACGCTTACCGTCGGTATACGTCCTTGCGACTTCCAATTTTGATCACGAGCAAGACGAAATTCTCATCCTGCAGGTCGCATATCAGGCGAAAGTCGCCGACGCGATACTTCCAGAGCGTCCTGAGGGCGCCTTTGAGCGCCTCACCGAACAGGCGTGGGCTCGCCGAGGAAGCAATGCGCTCCCGAAGAAACTTGACCAGCCGACGCTGATCTTGCGGATCGAGCCGTCTAAGCTGCTTTTCCGCGTCTTTGTCCAGCCGAACCTGCCAGACCAAGGCGGGCCTCAATTTCCTCTAAGGGAACAGAAGGGTTTTTCTTCTTCAAAACCGCCATCGCATCGCGGTAATCTTCGGCATCTTCGAGATATTTCCTCAGGGCCGAACGAACCAGTGACGCCTTGGATTTCTTTTCCAGGCGGGCCTGACGCGCAACCGCTTCTTCGAGGTCGGCTTCAAGTTTGACTTCCAGCATTCTCAGCTCCAAGTTTGCAGCGCTACTGATGAAATGCTACCGCAAATTACTCGCCTTAGGCGCTGGACCTGAAAAGTAGCTAACTTCTTGCACGTCGTTCGGCACTCGACGCCACTTTCATGGCAATCTTGATGCCATGAAAGCCACCATTGACGCCGCCGGACGGATCGTCGTGCCCAAGCCGCTGCGACAGGCCCTGGGACTCAAACCGGGCCAGGCGCTGGAGATCAGCGCGCGCGACGGGCGCCTTGAGATCGAGATTGCCCCGACCCCGATACGGTTGAAGAAGCGGGGGAAAGGGCTGGTTGCAGTCCCAGATGCCGAACTTGCCTGCACTCACGGCCGAACAGGTTCGCGACACCCTGGAGCGCGTCCGGCGTTGAAGGCGGCCGACACCAGCCTGGTCATCGCCGCCTTGGCATCCTGGCACGAGAGCCACGAGGCCGCGCGACGCACCCTTGACCGCGGGCTACGCCTGATCGAGCACTGTGCGCTTGAGACCTACTCCGTGCTTACCAGGTTGCCTCCTCCTCACCGGACTTCCGGCTCGATTGTCCGTGATTTTCTGGAGACACGGTTTCCACAGCCGTTCCTGCGGTTGAGCGCACGGGGCTACAAGGACTTCATTTTCGGATTGCCCGGCCACGGGTTGACCGGCGGCGCCGCATACGACGCGCTGGTGGCCGCGACTGCGGCTGGCTGCGGTGCCGAACTAGTCACCTGCGACCGGCGCGCGCTGCCGGTTTACGAGCGTTACGGCATCCGGACCCCGCTACTCCCATGACATGCTCTGGGCACTGAGCACTATAGCTTTTCGCACTTAGCACTGAGCACCGAGCACTGCTTTTACGCACTTCGCACTGCGCACTCGTTTCTCGCTGAGTCTCGAGTCCTCGACTTTACTGGTCACTCGTCACCAGTCACTGGTCACCGCCCTTACTTTCCTCTTTTCTCTTTCCTCTTTCCTCTCGCCTTTTCTCGGCGCTCGGCCCTCGTACCTCGGCCCTGCTCTTCTCGCACTGAGTACCGATATCCTGCACCGCAAAGAAATCGAGTCTGACCGTAAATACGCGGCTTTGCTTCCATCGAAGCACAGGGCTCCTCTCGCGCGCGTCTCACTGCGACCTGACGTGACGAATCATGGCGTCAACGCCGGGACTGGTGTTTTCGGTGGCGATCTTGACGGCAGGATGGCGCCGGGCAAAGACGCGGAATACCTCGTCGGCGAAACCCTGTCCTACCGATTTCACGTCCCGGAAATCGAGCACGATTTCGCTGAATTTCTCGAGATTGGCGACCAGCCGCTTCGCCTCGGAGCGCGAGACGAAGTCACGCTGCAAGAGCTTCACGAGCACTCTCGTCTTCTGGAACCGGAAGTCGTACTCCTCGGGCGCGAATTCGGAGAAGATTTCCTCGATGAAGCGCCGGCTGCTGCGCTGGATTGCGAATGAAACCCCGGTGCCGTTCAGGAAGCGCGGATTGGACACGAACACGTCCTCCTTGACCCGGCTCCATTCGACCTGAATGCGGTGGGACCGGAGCACGAAGCGGTCCGCCACGCGCGAGGTGAAGAAGATGCCTTCGCCCCTATGGGCTTCGCGCATCGTGGTGGTGCGGCCCTTGAGGAGTTCCACGAGCGCGGCATGTTCGCCCTCCAGGCGAAGCTTGGAGGCAATGGAGTGAAACACCCCGATTCCGGGGTCGCGTACCTCGAAGGAGAGCATCCCCGGCTCGAGCCGAAAGCGGACCGAGCAACGGTCCGCCTCGGAGTGCTCGATTGCATTGTTCAACATTTCGGTAAAGGCGTAATGGACGATAGCCTCCACGTTCGGCCTGAGCGCGCGGCGCAGGTTGAGACCCGTGGCAAGCTCGTCCCAGACCCGGGCCTCGTCCAGTCCCCGCGTGCGCAGCACGCGCGACACCGCGGCGGCCGGGGGAGCCCGATCCCGCAGCATGTAGCGGGCGCCGCGTGCCGTGCCGGACCGGACCACCTTCCCGGCTTCGACCAGGCTCCGTACGTGGATGCTAAGGGCCTGCCGGCTGATGCCGACGTGCGATCGCAAATCACCGCCGGTCGCCGAGCGCCGCCGGGCAAGATAGGCGAGGATTCTGCGCTTGGTATCCACCCCGCCAACGCTCGCAGATCGTCAACTTTTTGTCAACTTTCCTAAATTCATAACGTCAACCCTGTGCCACGGCGGTGCGGCGTCCGGCGGCCAACAACTCCGTGCGCGACAGCGTAAACAGATTCAGCAGCAACAGGATCAGCAGCGCGCAGCGGCCAGCGAGGCTCTCCGATACCGCCTGCATCAATGCAAACACCTGCGAGCCGGTCAGCAGATAACGGCCGGCGCGTTTTCGATCCTCGTCGATCCGGATCTTAAGATGTCGCAGCAGCGCAGGCGCGTACTGGATCTCATCGATGATCACCGGTGGTGGATAACGATCCAGCAGCCGCTCGGCCGCGGTCTGCACCGCCTCGGCATTGGCCGGAAGGTCGAGACTGAGATAGGACGCTTTCGGAAACAAGTGCCGGAGTAATGAAGTCTTGCCTGTCTGGCGTGCGCCGGTCACCAGCACGGCCGGAAACTGCTTTACCATGCGGCGCCGCACGCCGTGCTGGTCCACACCGGCAGGAACGCGGAACGTCTGGCCGACAGGACCTGGGCGATTCCGTTGTCGGCGGCACTCGGCACCGCGGCATAGACGCAGCACCCGCCTTTCACTCGGCCATCGGCCCTGCTCTTCTCGCACCCAGCACCCGCCCTTGCTCGACGCTCGGCCCTCGAACCTCGGCCCTGCTCTTCTCGCACCGGTCACCAGTCACTGGTCACCGCCCTTACTTTTCTCTTTCCTCTTTCCTCCTCACCGAGAGAACGGGTTGCTGATCAGGAGTCCATCGATCCGCTGCCCGTCCCGCCAATCCTGCGAGTACACGATTTTACAACCGGCCAACAAAGCGGCGGCGATAATCACCGAATCGTAGACGGAAAATTTGTACCGCTCCGCCAAATCGAGTCCTCGTAAATGAGTCTTCAGCGTGATGGGCTCCACGCTGCAGATCGCTCGGATCGGGTCAAGGCATTCGTGAATCTCCGGAATCGTCATGCGAAGCTTCCGGGAAGTCACGGAAGCAAACTCATTCAGGACCTGGACACTGATGACACCGCCATCGGCAAGCAACTCCTCGGCCCGTTGCGCAGTGTCGGTATCTGCGGACAGCAGATTAAGCAGAACGTTGGTATCGAAAAACTTCTTACTTCCCACGCCCATGCGCTTCGAGACGGTCGAACCTGAAATCGGCCGGCAGCCGGCCTCGAAATTTCCGCAATCCCGCCAGCAGCTCGCGCGACCCGGGCTTCTTTTTCACTTCCAGCGCCCGCGAACCCACCACATCGATCTCGATGTCGTCCCCCTCCTTCAAGCCGAGGACCTCCACAACCGCGGCCGGCAAACGAATCGCCAGGCTGTTACCCCATTTGGCGACTTGCATAGAACCACCCTCCTGCAAAGATATACGAAAACATATTGTATATCCTTTTCGTCACCCCCTGAAGGCGGGACCCTCGTTACTTTGCCCTTTCCCCTTACCCCTTTTCCCTTTCATTCATCCGTTTTTTCGAGTGTTGGAGTTATTGACAACGCTCGGGCATGTTGGTAGTGTCTCCAACATGAAGGCAGTTCAGCTTGTGCGTACCCGTATCATTTATTCTGAAAGGGCCTTCGCCGAACTCGCGCTCTGGCAGGTTCCGAAGCCGGTTGCCGGTTCGGTTCATCAGTTCAAATACAGGCTGGCCTACGTAGTTGATGGCGTATGCGTCCTCCGTTACGACAACGAAGCCGGCAAGGGAGACCATCGGCATTTCGACGGCAGGGAAAGTAATTACAACTTCAAAACACCGGATCGGCTGATTGCCGACTTTCAACGTGATATTGCGAGGTGGAACAATGAAAACCGTGACTCTTGACGTACGCGCCCCCGCTGATTCGATGTCGGACTTCGCGCATGGCTGGAAGACGGGCAAACCTCAAAAGGCCGCACGTATCAGCTTCGCCACCCCGGAGTTGCTCTGGCAGGTTCTGACCGTCAAGCGATGGGAGTTGCTTAAGGCGTTATGCGGGGCGGGGCCGGTGTCCATCCGTGAGGCAGCCCGGCGAGTCGACCGTGACGTCAAAGCAGTGCACAGCGATGTGACGGCTTTGCTCAAAGCCGGCGTACTGGATCGTGCTGAAGGCGGGGGTATTGTCTTTCCATTCGAGGCAATAAAGGTTGAGTTCCTGTTGCAGGCAGCGTAATTCGTCCGCTGAATTTCCCCCTTTACTCAGTACCCCTCAAGGGCCCCGTAGGGCGCACCCCTCAAGGGCACCCGTCGAGCACGTATTGAAAAAAAATTATTGAAGGAAAGGTATGGAAAAGAATCCTCAGCGCTCAATTTTCAATCCTGTTTTTTGTGTCTCGTGGCTTACAAAGGGGTTTGTGCTCTTAACTTTCCCCTTTGACCTTTTACCTTTCCCCTGTCTTTTGCTTTTCCGCAGCACACAGCACGCAGCACTCGCCTCCACTCGGCCCTCGGCCTTGCCGTTCTCGCACTGAGCACTGGGTACTTGGTACTGAGTCACTGCTTTTACTCAGTCCTCGGCCCTCCGTCCTCAGTCCCCGCCCGTACTTTCCCTTTTCCCCTTTTACGCGGTGCTGATTAACTGCTGCGCTTTTAGTTTCTCCGTCAACTCTATGACGTCGCGCTGGATGTCTTCGCGCGACACCTCAAATTCCGCCTGCATCGCGTCGCAGACTTCCGAAAGCGTTTTGCCTTCACTCATCAGTTGCCAGATGCGCGCGCCGACCGGATCCAGACCGAAGTACGTCCCGGTAGCCAAGTCCAGAATCACCGTCTCCGCGCCTACCTGGCGCGCCATCACCTGCGCTGGTATTTGTATTTTGTCGGAGAGATTCATGCTGTCGTATCCTCTGTACGCACGTGATCCACGATCGCCCTTCTGACCTGTGCCAGATCTTCGAAACGCCGTGGATAATCCAGGCGATAGTATATCGGCCGGTTCGCCAAGCGGGACAACTCATCGAAGTGTGCCGCGAGTAGCTCGCGCTCCTCGATGTCGAGCAGGAAAGAATGCTTCACCAGCTCGATCAAGGCGTCACTGGGCTGCAAGCGCGCAAACGCCGGCGCCGACGACGAGCCCGCGCCGAGAAAATACACCCCTTGAAGCCGCCGTGGCTGTTCGCAAAACAAAATATCGTCACCCGCCAGGAATCGCGCCTTGGAGGTATACGAGACCGGTGGGGCCTTCCGCGCGCCCGTGCGCATCAGCGCATCCTGACTGTCTTCCCATAGACGAATGGAGGGGTGACTTGGCAGAACACGCCAATCTCCCGCAACTGTCTCCACCGCCAGTCCGTCATCGGTGAGAAAGCGCGATCCGGTGGTGGCGAAACTTGCCACCAGGGTGGACTTGCCCCGGCCGGACTCGCCCATGAAGGCAACTGCCGCGTCGCCTATCTCCACGGCGCTGGCATGAAAAACCAGTTTCCCCTGTCTGCTGAGCGCGAGCGGCAACACCTGATTCAAATAGAGGTGTTGCAGCGATTGATCCGAAACGCCAGGCACGGGCCAGCAGCTCACCGTGCGGCCATCGCGCGTCACCAGGAAATCCGCGAGATCTGGAAAGCGCAGCAGATAACCGCTCGCAGCGCGATAGAACTGCGTCCAGGTCGTACCGTCCGGGAAGATCCATTGGTGGAACAGCGCATCGCCGAGGGGTATTTGCGGGCGCGCCTCTGCCAAACTGTAGGCCGTCACTCTCCGGTATCCCTGCCCAGCACCCGTGCCACGAAGCGTGCAATTTCGCCGCTGGTCGGGAACAAGTTCGGATGATCGCGCAGCACCGCCTGTTCGATTTCCTGCGTTGTTCTTTTGCCATCACAGTATCCCAGCACCGTCATGCGTGCCCGCCCTTCGCGGCTCAATTGCGGAACATGGTTGGGGTTGGCCCGGATCAAATTCTCCGGCGACAACAGCATGCTCTGCCAAGTCGAATGGCTGAAGCGTTGTCCTGTGGTTGAGAATTCCACGGTCCACGCAATTAACTGCTCGGCC
>Ga0184637_10003342_pt1 | contig 10028 bp, 7 predicted proteins | sample PLM3_127_b2_FD_133143 | JGI IMG/M metagenome (GOLD analysis project Ga0184637, IMG submission 133143) | Groundwater sediment microbial communities from an aquifer in East River, Colorado, USA - PLM3_127_b2 | ecosystem: Environmental > Terrestrial > Soil > Riparian zone | place: USA: East River... | reverse complement strand
TCGGCCGAGGTGGACGCCGCGCGCGCAATCCTTCAGCACGACATCCAGGAGATGCTCGACAAGGCCGCGCGAGGCCAGAGGTTCACGGACGCGGATCGAGCCCGCTACCGCCGCGACAAGGCCTTCGTCGCCAAGCTCAGTGTCCAGGCCGTGAATCGGCTGTTCGAGGCCAGCGGCGCGCGCGCCGTGCTGGCGTCGGAACCGATGCAGCGCTTCCACCGCGACGCCCACGGCGCATCACACCACGCGGCGCTCAGCTGGGACGTCGCCGCCGAGCAATTCGGCCGCCAAGCCCTCGGCCTCCCCCCCACCCAGTAGGAACGGAGAATCGACGGGGCCCCCGGCCGAGCCCGGGGGTATGAAATCGCCGCGGAGCAGTCGATGAGGCGGGGAAGGAGCGAACGCTCCCCCCGCCGTCGCCCAAACAGCGGTGGGGGGTGTTGGGCCGGGGGAGTCCGAGGGGGGCGTAGCCCCCTTCGCTCGATGAGTCCGGCGCTCGCTCCCCCCCCCAACTTCAATCGAAAATCAGGCCCCCGTCGACGTTGAAGGATTGTCCGGTGATGTTCCGCGCTCCCGGGGAGGCCAGGAAGACGGCCATGGCGGCGATGTCCTCGGGCGCGTTGGGTCGTCCCAGTGGAATGCCCGCGTTGCGGCGTCGCGCCATCTCCTCCACGCTGAGGCCCTCCTCGCGCGCGCGCGAGCTGAGGTTGTCCTCGGAGAGCGCGGTGACGGTGGTGCCCGGGCAGATGGCGTTGACGTTGATGTTGTGGCGCGCGAGCTGGAGGGCGGCGATCCGGGTCAGGGAGATCACCGCGCCCTTGCTGGCCGCGTAGATGGCATTCGACGTGCCCGCGTACCCCTTGCCGGCGATGGACGCGATATTGACGATGACGCCGCTGCGGCGCGCGATCATCTCGCGCGCCACCCGCTGCAGGCAGAAGAAGACGCCCTTGCCGTTGACGCGCATGATGCGTTCCCAGTCGGCCTCGGTCAGATCCATGATGTAGGCGCGGCGAGTGACGCCGGCGTTGTTCACCAGGATGTCGATCTGGCCGAAGGTATCGGCGACTCGCCGGGCCATCTGATCGATGCTGGCGAGGTCGCCCACGTCGGCGTCGAGGGCCAGGCTCCGGTGGCCGAATGCGCTGACCGCATTGGCCGTCCCCTTGGCCGCGGCGGGATCGATGTCGACTGCTGCAACGTGCGCGCCGGCTTGCGCCAGCGCGATGGCCGTCGCCCTCCCGATGCCGTTCCCCGCTCCGGTGACGATCGCGACACGGTCTGCGAGACTCATCGCCGCCTCCTTTAATCCCTCATGTCCTACAACCCCACCGCCTCGGCGACGAGCCGCGCGAGCTCGACGCGGAGCTCGCGCGCGACTCCCGCGTACCGCGGGTCGTCGATGCAGTTGGCGAGCTCGTAGGAATCGGCCTCGAGGTCGTACAGCTCGTCGACGCCGTCGCGGTTCACCCAGTGGATGAGCTTGTGGCGCTCGGTGCGCACCGCCTTGTAGCTCATGCCGACCAGCCACGGCATGGCGTTCTCGGTGAAGTACTCGACCAGGAAGGAGCGCCGCCAGCCCTGCGCGCGTCCGGCGAGCAGCGGCAGCAGCGAGCGGCCCTGGATCTGTGGCCCCGGCGTCCCGCCGGCCAGCTCGAGGATGGTCGGCGCGATGTCGATGGCGAGCGCCATCTCGCGCACCGACGTGCCCGCCCTGGCGAGGGGCGGATAGCGGAGCACGAACGGCGTGCGAATCCCTTCCTCGTAGGCGAAGCGGCGCTCGGGGCCGAGGGCGTGCTCGCCGAAGAAGTAGCCGTTGTCGCCCAGGAAGAGGATGAACGTCCGGCCGAGCTGACCCGTGCGCTCCAGCGCCTCGAAGATCATCCCGACGCCCTCGTCGACCGAGGCCATCATCGCCGCGCGGAGGCGAATCTCCTCCTGCGTCCCGGCGTGGATCGCGCGCAGTACGGCCTGCGCCTGCTCGCCGGCGCGGAGGCGGAAGGCCTCCGCCCACGCGGGCTTGCTCTTCACCACGTCGTCGGGGGCCAGCATGTTCGGCCGGCGCGGGAACTCGCAACCGCGATAGAGATCGGCGTGCCGGGGGGCTGGCTTGTAGCCGTAGTCCTTGCGCGTGAGATCCAGCGTGCCGTCGGCCGCCTGATGGGCGTCAGGATGCACCGCCTTGTGGGCGAAGAAGAGGCTCCACGGCCGCTCGCGCGTCTCCTCGACGAAGGCCACCGCGCGCTCGTTCAGGAGATCGGTGATGTACCCGGGCGTCCGGACGGACTGGCCGTCCTCGTTCAGGGTGGGATCGAACAGGCTGCCGTGGCCGTCGAAGCTCACCCAGCGGTCGTAGCCCGGGCGGGGGCTGCCGTCGTTGCCCATGTGCCACTTGCCGACGTGCGCGGTCTCGTACCCGAGGCGCTGCATCTCCAGGTGGTAGTTGGGCAGCCGGTGGCTCAGGGCGTCGCGCGCGACGTTGTCGATGATGCCGTGGCGGCTCGCGTACTGCCCGGTGAGGATCGACGCGCGGTTCGGCGAGCAGAGGGGCGTGGTGTGAAAGGCGTTCGCCCACTGCACGCCCTCGCGGGCGAGGCGGTCGATGTGCGGGGTCTTCATGTACGGATGGCCGCCCGCGCCGAACTCGTCGAAGCGCAGGTCGTCGATGAGGATCACCACGACGTTGGGCCGCTCGCTCATCACGCTCTCCGGGGTGCGGTCACCGGCCGATAGTAGCCGATCTCGCGCCGCGCTTCTTGACGCGCGTTGACCGGCGGCGATGGCCGCGGCGCGCAGTCGCACGGTGACGGGCCTGGTGGCCCGCGCAGTGCTGTATGCTTACGGCGCGCCGGGCAAGACGTCGTGGCGGACGGCGCCGTCAGCATCAGCGCGAGGGCCGATGCCGTCCGATGAGGAACGCGCGTCCCCACATGCCCGCGCCCGGCAGGTTGGAAGCGTCCGGCGGTTCTCGCACCGCGAGGGTGCCGAGGTCGACGAGGTCGTCGACGCCGTGCACCGGTCCCTGAAGCCGCCCCGCCTGCCGCGCGGGGGAGAGAGGAGCGACCATGTGCAGCCCCCGACTCGTTCGCCGTCTCGTCATGTTGGTCGTCGTGCTCGCCGGATTCGCCGGCGTCCCGTCCGCGCAGGCTGCCGATGAGGTCCGCATCGGCGTCGTCTGCCCGCTGACCGGCCCCACCGCCAAGTTTGGCCAGGCCCAGCGCAACGCGCTGACCATGGCCATGGAGGACGTCAACGGCGCCGGCGGCATCAAGTCGCTGGGCGGCGCCAAGATCAAGCTGGTCTTCGGCGACACCCGCGGCGAGGCCGACATCGGGGTGACGGAGACCGAGCGCCTGATCACGCGGGAGAAAGTGCACGCCTTGATCGGCGCCTTCCAGAGCGGCGTCGGCTTCCCGTCCTCCGCGGTAGCCGAGCGGCACCAGGTGCCGTGGCTCACCTTCGGAACCTTCGACAAGATCACCGAGCGTGGGTTCAAGTACGTCTTCCGCGCGCACGCCAACGACACCATGAAGGCCCGCACGCTCATCGAGGGCCTGGTGGCCCTGGGCAGTCGCGGGGGCGGCCTGAAGTCGGCCGTCATCATGGCCGAGAACACGGAGTGGGGGAAATCGGTCAGCGACAAGCAGCGCGGCTTTCTCGAGAAGGCCGGGGTCAAGGTCCACTTCGTGGAGAACTACCCGTTTGCCGCGCCCGATCTGACGTCGCTGATCGTCAAGGCCAAGGGAACCAATCCCGACCTGATCGTGGCCGATTCGTACCTGGGCGACGCGCTCCTCATCACCCGCCAGATGCACGAGCAGGAGCTGCGCCCGGCGGCGTACGCGGCGGGCGGCGGCGGCCACGTGCAGCCCGACTTTCTGAAGGGTGCGGGCAAGCTGTCGGAGGGCATCATCGCCGCCACCATGTGGGACGCGGCCATCGGCAAGCGAGTACCGTGGATCGCCAAGGAGAACGAGCGGCACGTGGCCCGCTTCGGCGTGCCCTACACGGAGGACTCGGCCGGCTTCTACCAGGCCTTCTACGTCATCGTCGACGCGCTCGAACGGACGAAGACGCTCGGGACGAAGGAGTTGCGCGACGCCATCGCCGCCACCAGCATCACCGACGTCAATCACAAGGCGATGCTGATCCCGTACAAGCAGATCAAGTTCGACGAGACGGGCCAGAATCCCTTCGCCACGGCCCTGGTGGTCCAGACGCAGGGCGGGAAGTTCCGCCTGCTCTACCCGGAATCCGTCGCCGAGCCCGACGCCAAGCTCGTCTGGCCCTATCTGGGGACGCCCCGCTAGCGCCGCGAGCGGTTTCAATGAGGAGTTTCTGGCAGGCCACGGTCAGTGGCCTGCTCATCGGTGGCATCTACGCCCTCATCGCGCTGGGGCTGAACATCGTCTTCGGCACCATGCGGGTGGTGAACTTCGCCCAGGGCGCCCTGCTCATGGCCGGGATGTTCATGGCGTACTGGCTCTGGGAGCTGGGCGGGGTGCACCCGTACCTCTCGCCGCTCGTCACCGTGCCCCTGCTCTTCGGCCTCGGCTACCTGATCCAGCGCGCCTGCGTGTCGCCGCTCCTGGCTCGCGAGCGGGCGCGCGAGCCGATGAGCGTGCTCCTGGTCACCCTGGGTCTCGCCCTCGTCCTCGAGAACGCGGCCCTCCTGTTCTTCTCGGCGGACTTCAAGACCGTGCAGACCGACGTGTCGCTCGCCACCTTCAAGGTCGGGGGGATCATCGTGAGCGTGCCGCGCCTGGTCGGCATGGGCGCGATGATCGCCACCTGCCTCGGCCTCTACCTGTTCTTCACGCGCACCGATCTGGGCCGCGCCGTGCGCGCCACCGGCCAGGACCGCGAGGTGGCCCGTCTGATGGGCATCGACGATGCGCGCATCTACGGCTTCGCCTACGCGCTGAGCGCGGCCCTCATGGGCGTGGCCGCGGCCGTGCTGGTGCCGTTCTTCTACGTGCACCCGGCTCTGGGGACGTCGTTCCTCCTCAAGGTGTTCGTCATCGTGGTGCTGGGGGGCATCGGGAGCATGCCGGGGGCGGCGCTCGGCGGGCTCATCGTGGGGGTCGTGGAGGGCATCGTCGGCCTGTACATCCAGGCCTCGGCCGCCCAGATCGTGCTCTTCGCGGTGTTCATCGGTGTGCTGTTCCTGCGCCCCGCCGGCCTCCTCGGCGTCGAGCGGCAATGACGGCACCCGCCTCGCCCCCACCGCCGCGCCCCCTCGCCACGACGGTGGCGGCGGCGCTGGGCGCGGCCCTGCTGCTCGTGGCCCTGCTGCTCCCGCTGGCCACGCGGGCCATCCTCGGCGACGACACGTACTGGCTCCAGGTGCTGATCTGGGTGATGTTCTTCGCCTACCTCAGCGCGGCCTGGAACCTGATCGGCGGATTCGCCGGGCAGTACTCCATCGGCCACGCGGGGCTGGTGGGCATCGGCGCCTACACGTCGTCGGTCCTCGCCATCCAGGCCGGGCTCACGCCGTGGCTGGGGATGCTGGTGGGCGGCGCGCTGGCGGCCCTCGTGGGCGGCGTCATCGGCTATCCGTGCTTCCGCCTGCGCGGCACGTTCTTCTCGCTGGTGACCATCGCCTTCGCGGAGATGCTGCGCGTCGGCCTGGAGCTGACCGATCGCCTGGGGCCGATCGAGATCAACGGCGTGCGCGGCCTGCTGCTCCCCGTGCTGGGCGACCGGCCGTGGATGTTCCAGTTCACCAGCAAGCGCCCCTACTACTACGCGATGCTGGCACTGCTCCTGGCCGTGCTCGCCGCCGGCTGGGCGGTGAAGCGCTCGCGGCTCGGCTACTACCTGGCCGCCATCCGCGACGACGAGGACGCCGTGGCCGCGCTGGGCATCAATCCCGCGCGGGTGAAGCTGGTGGCCATGATGCTCAGCAGCTTCTTCGCCGCCCTGGGCGGGACGTTCTACGCGCAGCTCGTCGGTTTCATCACCCCCACGCGGACCATGAGTCTCGACTTCTCCGTCCAGATGGTCATCATGGCTGTCCTGGGCGGGATCGGCACCGTGCTGGGCCCGCTCTGGGGCGCGATGGTGCTGATTCCCATCGCCGAGCTGACGCGCGCCTTCTGGGGGGGCAGCCTGCAGGGTGTGCATCTGATCGTGTACGGCGTGCTGCTGGTGCTCGTCATCCTCTACTGGCCACAGGGCATCGACCCATGGGTGCGGCGGGGCGTCGACGCGCTGGCCCGCGGGTGTGAGCGCTGGCGGGCGGCGCCCCCATCGGCGGTGAGCGTCGAGAACGCACCGCGCATCGCGCTGCCCGCGGATGGCCTGCTCGGCGCCCGGCTCTCGCGCAACGGGGCGGGGCCGCTCCTCAGCGTCCGCGGGCTCAGCCGGAGCTTCGGCGGCGCGGTGGGAGTCCGCGACGTCAGTCTCGATATCGCGCCCGGCGAGGTGGTCGGCATCATCGGGGCCAACGGTGCCGGCAAGACAACGCTGTTCAACCTCATCACGGGCGCCCTCGCGCCCGACGGGGGCGAGATCCAGTTCGACGGGCGGCGGCTCGCGCGCGAGAGTCCGGACGCCCGCAACCGCCTCGGTATCGCGCGCACCTTCCAGATCGTCCGCCCCTTCGTGGGCATGACGACCATCGAGAACACCATGGTGGCCGCGTTGCCGCGCGCGGCAAGCGTCGCGGAGGCGCGCCGGGAGGCCGCGCGCTATCTGGAGTTCGTCGGCCTCGCCCATCGCCTGGACGTTCCGGCGGGCGGGCTCAGCACCGGCGAGCGCAAGCGACTCGAGCTCGCACGGGCCCTGGCCACCCGGCCGCGCCTGCTGCTCCTTGACGAGGTCACGGGCGGCGTCGACCAGCGCAGTCTGCCCGGCCTGGTCCGCCTGATCCAGAAGGTGAAGGGGGAGGGGCTAACTCTGCTTGTCATCGAGCATAACCTCCGCGTGATCAGCGCGGTGGCCGATCGGCTGGTGATGCTGCACCTCGGCCAGAAGATCCAGGAGGGGCTGCCCGCCGCGGTGGTCAGCGATCCCGAGGTCGTCCAGATCTACGTGGGAGGCTCCGGTACTAAGCGTTGACGGGCTCGAGGTGAGCTACGGCGGCTACCTCGCCCTGTCCGGCGTCTCGCTGCGCGTGGACGCGGGCGAGGTCGTCTGCCTGATGGGCGCCAACGGCTCAGGCAAGAGCTCGTTGCTCAACGCGGTTTCTGGTCTCGTTCTGCCGCAGCGAGGCACGGTCAGCTTCAACGGCGAGGACGTGACGCGCGTGCCGACCTACCAGCGCCTCGGGCGCGGGCTCGCCCACGTGCTCGAGCGGCGCCGGCTCTTTCCGTATATGACCGTCCAGGAGAACCTGCTCCTCGGCGCCTACCTGCCGGCTCTGCGGCCAGCTCGAGGCGCCGCCCTGGAGCGCGTGTTCGCCATGTTCCCCGTGCTGCGCGATCGCCGTGGTCAGCTCGCCTCCACCTTGTCGGGCGGCGAGCAGCAGATGGTGGCCATCGGCCGCGCCCTCATGAGCCGGCCGCGCTTCGTCATGCTGGACGAGCCCTTCCTGGGGTTGTCGCCGCGCCTGGTCCTCGAGGTCTCCGAGACGATCCAGCGCATCGCCGCGGAGGGTGTCACCGTGCTCTTCACCGAGCAGGCCATCCAGCAGTCACTGTCGATCTCGCACCGCGGGTACATCCTCGAAAGCGGGCGGCTGGCCTTGACAGGTACGAGCGGTGAGTTGCTGGCCAACGATCTGCTGCAACGCGTGTACATGGGCCTGGAGGAAGTCACCGGGTCCGAGGGCGGGTAACGGCGGCGTCGCCCAGAGCGCCGCTGCCGGGACTGCGAAAAGGAGAATCGCTCGTGCCCAGGATCGACGTCGCTGTTCCGGACATCCCGCAGCCCCTCGCCAACTACACCCCGGCCGTCCGGGCCGGCCACCTGGCCTTCGCCGCCGGTCAGCTGGCGAGCGACTTCAAGCAGGGAGTAGCTGCCGAGGCGCGGATCGATCCGGCCTTTCCGTTCTATGGCTCGGCGATCAAGAAGCAGACGCGGTACATCCTCGAGAACCTGGCCAAGACATTCACGGCGGTGGGCACCTCGCTGGGACACGTGGTGAAAGCGCAGGTGTTCCTCACGGATCTGGCCAACTTCAACGGCTTCGACGAGGTCTGGAGGGAGTTTTTCCCCACGCCGCCCCCGCGGACCACGGTCGGCACGACGGGCCTCCTGGTCAAGGACACGCTGGTGGAGATCGATCTCATCGCCACGATGCCCGATACGCCGGCCCGGGTCATCATCTCGAATGTGCCTCGCCCGCTGGCGAACTACTCCGAGGCCGTCGTGGTCGGCGACCTGGTCTTCGCCGCCGGCCAACTCGCCAGCGACTTCAAGACCGGCGTGCCGGCCGAGGCCCGCGTGGACCCGGCGTTCCCGTTTTACGGCTCTGACATCAAGCGCCAGACGCGCTACATCCTGGCCAATCTGGCCAAGACCTTCGAGGCGGCCGGCACCTCGCTGGAACACGTGGTGAAGGCGCAGGTGTTCCTCACGGATCTGGCGAACTTCAACGGATTCGATGAGGTGTGGAAGGAGTTCTTTCCCACGCCGCCTCCGCGCACCACCGTCGGCACCACCGGCCTCCTGGTGAAAGACACGCTCGTAGAGATCGACCTCATCGCCGCGCTGCCCGCGACCAGGCCGCTCAACGTGTCCGTGACCGACATTCCGAAGCCCCTCGCTCACTACACCCCGGCCACCCGGGTGGGGGACCTCGTGTTCGCGGCGGGGCAGATCGCCAGCGACTACACGACGGGGGTGGCGCTCGAGGCGGGGGTGGACTCCGCGTTTCCGTGCTACGGATCCGACATCAAGCGCCAGACGCGCTACGTCCTGGACAATCTGGCCAAGACCTTCGGAGCGGCGGGCACCTCGCTGGAGCAGGTGGTGAAAGCGCAGGTGTTCCACACGAATCTGGCTAATTTCGACGGGTTCGACGAGGCCTGGAAGGAATTCTTCGCCACGCCGCCTCCCCGGACCACCATCGGCACCACGGGCCTACTGGTGCCGGGCTGCCTGGTGGAGATCGACCTCATCGCCGCCATGCCCTGATGAGCGCGCTCGGAGTTCCGTATCGGATCATCATTCCCCTGACTATGGTCCTCTGCGCGACGCTGACGCTGATGCTCGATGCTTCGGCCTACCCGCCCGTGTCCGCACGTCTTCAACCTGGGCCCAGCCACGTCCGAGGCCCGGTCAATTGAGAGTTCCTGTGGTGCTAGACTGCCGATACTATCCATTGGGGGGCCCGCGTTGTCATGTCCAGGGAAGACATTGGCGGAACAGCGGCTGGGCGGCGTCAACGGGTAAGGACTCCCGACCTGAGCTTCTCAACACGGCCAGGCCGTCCTCGTGGCGTCAATGATCGGACAATCACGCTCGACGTGAGGAGGTGTGTATGACCATCGCCACCGTGGTCCTGCTCGCGTCACTCGACTCGCACGACCGGACGGCAACCTCACCGGCGTGACCTGCATGACGACCGAACTGAGCCCGAGACGACTCGAGCTGCTCAAGGAGGCGGTCCCGAAAGCATCCCGCGTCGCCTTCCTGCACGCTTCACTGTTGAATCCTCTCCAAGCAGCTCGATGACCTTCTCGGCATCGCCTGGACGTACGGCCAGCGGGCTCAGCACCGGCGAGCGCAAGTGACTCGAGCGGGCGCGGGCCCTGGCCACGCGGCCGCGGCTGCTGCTCCTCGACGAGGTCACCGGCGGCGTCGACCAGCGGAGCCTACCCGGTCTGGTCCGCCTGATCCAGAAGGTGAGGGGAGAGGGGGTTAACTCTGCTTGTTATCGAGCACAATCTCCGCGCGGTCAGCGCGACTGGTTGGTGATGCTGCATCTCGGCCAGAAGATCCAGGAGGGGCCGCCCGCCTCGGTGGTCAGCGATCCCGAGGTCGTCCAGATCTGCGTGGGAGGCGCCGGTGCTCGAGGTTGACGGGCTCGAGGTGAGCTACGCCGGCTACCTCGCCCTGTCCAGCGTCCCGCTGACGGC
>Ga0184637_10003341_pt1 | contig 10030 bp, 10 predicted proteins | sample PLM3_127_b2_FD_133143 | JGI IMG/M metagenome (GOLD analysis project Ga0184637, IMG submission 133143) | Groundwater sediment microbial communities from an aquifer in East River, Colorado, USA - PLM3_127_b2 | ecosystem: Environmental > Terrestrial > Soil > Riparian zone | place: USA: East River... | reverse complement strand
GTCAGCGGCCTGAGCCGGCGGGGGCCGGGGCTGAGGGACCTCGGTCGGGAGTCCGAGATGGGCGAGGATCCGGCGGACCACACGAGGATCCTCAATGGTCGCGAGCAGGCGCATGCGGCCGCCGCAGCGCGGACACGCGAGGACATCAAGCTCGAAGGCGCGCCGCATCAGGTCGGCCCAGGCCCAGTATCGACGTTTACCAGGGGCCTTGCTCAGGGGTCCGTTCCATGGCGCGTCTTCACCTGGGCTACAGCAAGGAGATGCCAAGAGAGACGTTCTTGAAAAATGCGACGTTATAACGCTGGAGTGAGGTATGAACGGTGGTGGTGGAAAACTAGGCAGTAGGGCAGAGCTGCCGGCCGGGTTGGCTCCCGCTGTGCTCGGCGGCCCGGAGTATAATGGCATCGGCAATGGCCGGAATCGCCGTTGATCAGCTTGCTCTGCAATCGGCCCCGCACTGATTCCTGCCGCTGCACCGGCTAGGAGGCCAAAGGCGATCGGAGGCTCCTGATTGAGCTCGTGAAATCCTTCAAACGATAGAAGAGAAGGAGATGCTATGAAAGTTGAACAAGAGCTGGCGAGGCTGGGATTGAAGCTTCCCGAGCCCATGCCGCCAGTGGCCAACTACATCGGGGCGGTGCGGGTCGGCTCCCTCCTCTTCGTTTCGGGACATGGCCCGCGCATGGACGGAAAGCTCATGTTCCAAGGGAAGGTCGGCCGGGATCTCACGGTGGAGCAGGGATACGAGGCCGCCAGGCTCGTCATGCTGAACTGCCTCGGCACCATCAAGCGGGAGATCGGCGATCTCGACAAGGTCGAGCGGATCGTGAAGCTTCTCGGCTTCGTCAACGCGCCGGAAGGGTTCCGCGAGAGCCCCAAGGTCATTAACGGCGCGTCCGACCTGCTCGTGCAGCTTTACGGCGAAAAGGGGCGCCACGCCCGCTCCGCCATCGGCGTCGCCGCCCTGCCGATGGAGATCGCCGTCGAGATCGAGATGATCGTCGAGCTCAAGGAAGAGGCGTAGGAGACCTGATGGATCGCCTGTTCTTTGCCCTCAGCGCGATTTCCGCCTTTCTGGCTGTCGCCCTTGGCGCCTTCGGCGCCCATGCGCTGAAGGCGCGGCTCTCATCAGAGATGCTGGAAGTCTTCGAGGTGGGCGTGCGCTACCACTTCTATCACGCGCTCGGCCTCTTTGTGGTCGCCTGGGCAACCACACGCTGGCCGGGTGGTGCCGTCATCGCGGCGGGCTGGCTATTCCTGGCTGGAACGGTGATCTTCTCGGGGAGCCTCTACCTCTTGAGCTTCACCGGGCAGCGCTGGCTCGGAGCCGTGACGCCGATTGGAGGCGCGGCCTTTCTCGCCGGCTGGCTGTGCCTGGCCTGGGGCGTCTGGCCGGCAGCTGCCCGGTAGGAACTTCCGGCGCCGTGATAAAATGACCGGGGAGAGCAGTCAGATGAAGGAAATCGTTTTCCTGGGCGAAAACGCCCCGGAGGGCGGCTTCACCGCCCGAGCGCTCGGAGAGTCTATCTTTACCGAGGCCGATGACCCGGCGAGCCTCTGCACGCGGGTGCGTGACGCCGTACACTGCCATTTCGAAGAGGACTGCGGACCTGAGACCATTTACCTCCAGTTTTCGGATGGAAACGGTCGCACGGACATTGAAACCCAATGACCGCAAGAGAAGCGACTGCCGAAGTTTTTTGGACCGCATTCCGCGCTCTGCCGAAGGCCGAGCGGGAAACAGTGATCCAACGACTCGTCCGTGATCCGAAATTCAAAGAAGAGCTTATTGACATTGTCACTGCCCTCCAGCGCCAACACGAGAAGGCAATCCCTTACGACCGGGTACGCGCCGATCTGAAGAAGACCGGCCGGTTGTGAGTTATAGAGTCCTCATCAAGCCGTCCGCTCGAAAGGAACTCGGGGCGCGCGCTCGACGCTGATTTTCGAGGGAAGGCAGTGGCGCTGACTGAAGCCGACACCTGCCGGATGTACGTCCTTCCGAAGCTCTACGCCGCGGGATGGACGGACGACCAGATCAGCGAGCAGAAGACCTTCACCGATGGACGGATCATCGTGGCCGGCAACAAGGTCCGTCGCCTCCCCCAGAAGCGCGCCGATTATCTCCTCCGCTACGCCCGCGACTTCATGATCGCGGTCGTCGAGGCCAAACATGTCTACAGAAAGCCGGGGGATGGTCTCCAGAAGGCGAAGGACTATGCCCAGATCCTGGGCCTGAAGTTCGCCTACTCGACCAATGGTACCAGCATCGTCGAACATGACTTCCTGACAGGTCTGGACCGAGACCTCGAGACCTTCCCCTCGCCGTCCGACCTGTGGCGGCGCCTCCGTCAAAGCGAGGGCATCGAGCCGGAGGATATCGCAAACCGGCTCCTGACCCCCACCTTCCGCTACTACCAGGAGATCGCCGTCAACCGCACCGTCCAGGCGGTGCTCCAGGGAAAGCGCCGCATTTTGCTTAACCTTGCCACAGGGACCGGGAAGACCATCATCGCCTTTCAGATCTGCTTGAAGCTCTGGAGCAGCCGCTGGAACCGGGCCGGCGAGTATCGTCGGCCAAAAATTCTCTATCTCGCTGATCGCAACATCCTCATCGACGACCCCAAGGACAAAATCTTCACCCCCTTCGGCGACGCGCGGTGGAAGATCGAGGGCGAGGCAATCAAGGGGCGCGAGATGTACTTTGCCATCTACCAGGCCATCGCCAAAGACGAGCGACGCCCTGGGCTGTACCGAGACTACGCGCCGGACTTCTTCGACCTGATCATCGTGGACGAGTGCCACCGGGGAAGCGCCGCAGACGAAAGCAACTGGCGCGAAATTCTCGAATACTTCCATCCGGCCGTCCAGATCGGGATGACCGCGACTCCGCTCAGGGAGGACAACAAGGACACGTACCGCTACTTCGGGAACCCGCTCTACACCTATAGCCTCCGGCAGGGGATCGATGACGGCTTCCTCGCGCCCTATCGGGTTCACAGGGTCGTAACCACCGTGGACGCAGCCGGCTGGCGCCCCGACAAGGGCGAGCTGGACCGTTACGGGCGCGCGGTGCCCGACAAAGTCTACGGCACGAGGGAGTTCGAACGGGAGGTGGCGCTCAGGGCCCGAACCGCGGCCATCGCCCGTCATCTGAGCGACTACCTGAGGAACACCGACCGGTTCGCCAAGACCATCGTCTTCTGCGTCGATCAGGAGCACGCCGAAGAAATGCGGAAGGCGCTCAACAACCTGAACGCCGACCTGGCTAAAGAACATCCCGATTACGTGTGCCGGGTGGTTTCTGACGAGGGCCAAATTGGGCGGGGACACCTAAGCCGCTTCCAGGAGCCCGAGATCGCCACGCCTGTCATTGTCACCACCTCCCAGATGCTCACCACAGGCGTGGATATTCAGACGTGTAAGAACGTGGCCCTGGCCCGGGTCATCAACTCGATGACCGAGTTCAAGCAGATCATCGGGCGCGGAACTCGCGTCCTCGCCGACTACGGCAAATACTTCTTTTCCATCCTCGACTACACGGGAAGCGCGACGCGCCTCTTTGCCGATCCGGAGTTCGACGGTGACCCCGCTCTGATTACTCAGGTGGATATTGATCAGAATGGCCAGCTCGTTCCGGGGAGCGAGGTCACTGAGACGCCGGTGCCCGAGGCCTACCCCGAAGAAGAGGAGACCCTAAACCCACCCGGCCACCCGGGCACGGCGGAAGGCCCGGAAGGACTGCCCCGAAAGTATTACGTGGACGGCGGAATCGTCGAGATCGCGGCGCATCTCGTCTATGTGCTGGACCCCGACGGCAGTCAGCTCAGGGTCGTCAAGCTCACCGACTACACTGCGGACAAGGTCCGGACGCTCTTCACGTCCGCCGCGGACCTGAGGGCCCGATGGAGCGATGCTGAACAGCGAGCGCTAGTCATCTCAGCACTGGAGGAGCGCGGGATCGCGTTCGAGCGGTTGGCAGAAGTAACCAAACAGCCCGAGGCCGACCCCTTCGACCTTCTCTGCCACGTCGCCTTCAACACGCCGCTGCGTACCCGCCGGGAGCGGGCAGACCGATTGCGCAAGGAACAGAGGGACTTCTTCCAGCGTCACGGCCCAGAGGCCCACCAGATTCTCGATGAGATTCTCGAAAAGTACGCCGAGCATGGCATGGCACAGTTCAAAATCCCGGAAATCCTGAAGGTGCCCCCGATTTCCGACCATGGTAACGTTCTCGAGATCACTGAGAAGTTCGGCGGTCCGGACCGCCTCCGTGAAGCGCTGGCCGAGATGCAAAGTCTCCTCTACGCCGCCTGAGAGGTTCCTGAAGCATGGCAGGCAAGGGAAAAACTGAAACCCCACTGACAACCGCCCAGCACCTCGGCTCGCTCATCAAATCCGCGCGCGACATCATGCGCAAAGACAAGGGGCTGAACGGGGACTTGGACCGGCTCCCCATGCTGACCTGGATCATGTTCCTGAAGTTTCTTGACGATGCCGAGCAGGTGCGTGAAGCCGAGGCGAAGTTGGAAGGCAAACGATTCCAACCGGCCATCGAGTCCCCCTTTCGGTGGCGCGACTGGGCTGCAAAACCAGACGGCATCACCGGGGATGAACTGATTGCCTTCATTAATCAGGACGAGGCCGTGCGGCCCGACGGAAAGCGGGGCCACGGGCTCTTCGCCTATCTCCGGTCGCTTCACGGCGCAAACGGCGGCGACCGCCGGGACGTCATCGCCACAGCCTTCCGGGGCACCGTGAACCGAATGCAGTCCGGGTACCTGCTTCGGGACGTGCTGAACTTGGTCAACCGGATCCACTTCACCTCATCCGAAGAAATCCATGTTCTCGGCCACCTCTACGAGTCCCTTCTTAAGGAAATGCGGGACTCCGCCGGCGACTCAGGAGAGTTCTACACGCCCCGGCCCGTGGTCCGCTTCATCGTTACGGTGACAGACCCGCGCTTGGGTGAGACGATTCTCGATCCAGCCGCCGGGACCGGCGGCTTCCTCGTCGAGGCGTTCGAGCATCTCAAGAAGCAGTGCAAGAAGGCAGAGGACCACGCCGGGCTCCAGAGAGGAAGCCTCTCCGGTGTGGAGGCCAAATCGCTCCCGTATCTCCTCTGCCAGATGAATCTGCTCCTCCACGGCCTGGAGTCTCCCGAGATCGACCCCGCGAACTCCCTCCGATTTCCGCTACGGGAGATCGGCGATCGGGATCGCGTGGACGTCATCATGACCAACCCGCCCTTCGGCGGTGAGGAAGAGCGCGGCATCCTCTCGAACTTCCCCGAAGACAAGCAGACCACCGAGACGGCGCTCCTCTTTCTCCAACTCATCATGCGGAAGCTCCGCCGGCCTGTGGGTGGGCGGCGGGGCGGCCGCTGTGGCATGGTCGTCCCGAACGGCACCCTCTTCGGCGATGGCGTCTGCGCCCGCATCAAGGAAGAACTGCTCAAAGAATTCAACCTCCATACCATTGTCCGGCTGCCCAACGGCGTCTTCGCCCCCTACACGAGCATCCCCACGAATCTCCTCTTCCTCGATCGGTCGGGGCCGACCAAGGAGATCTGGTACTACGAGCAGCCCTTGCCCCAGGGCCGAAAGCAGTACACCAAGACTCAGCCCCTTCAGTTCGAGGAATTCGCCCCCTGTATCGCCTGGTGGCACAACCGGGTCGAGAACGAGCGAGCCTGGAAGGTCTCGGTTGAGGGCGTGCTCAAGTACGGCGACGACGGCAAGCTCTTCTCAGCCAACCTCGACCTCAAGAACCCCAACAGCAAGCAGGATCTCGAGCACCTGCCCCCAGAACAACTTGTGGACGACATTCTGGACAAAGAGCGGCGGATCGCGGAGATCCTCGACGAGATTAAGCGGGTCCTGGCGACAACGGAACGATGACCACCCGATTCCCGATGGTGCCGCTCGGTCAGACCATACGCCACCGCAAGGAGTTCATACAAATCAATGACCTCGAAACCTACAAACGATGCCGAGTCCAGCTCCACGCTAAGGGCATCGTCTTGCGAGATATGGTTTCCGGCTCTGAAATCAAGACGAAGGAGCAGCAGGTTTGTCGGGCTGGAGAGTTTCTCGTCGCTGAAATTGACGCCAAAGTTGGGGGTTTTGGTGTGGTCCCCGACGACCTGGACGGAGCGATTGTCAGCAGCCACTACTTCCTTTTCGAGATAGATGAGACAGCTTTAGACCGTCGCTTCCTCGATTACTTCATACGCACCTCCGCCTTCCAGGACCAAGTCTCTGCCCAGGGATCAACCAATTATGCGGCGATTCGCCCGAATGACGTGCTCAGGTACCAAATGCCTCTCCCCTCCATGAAGGAGCAGCGGCGGATCGTGGCGCGAATCGAGGAACTGGCCGCCAAAATAGAAGACGGCCGCAGCCTTCGGCAGCAGGCCGCGGGCGAAGCCCACGTAATACTTCGTGCCGCAGTCGGCAAGATGGACAGCCAACTGCGGAAACCCTCGTCAATGACCATGATCGAGAGGCTTGCGTCGCGTGAAAAAGGAAGTCTGCGAAGTGGCCCATTCGGCAGTGCGCTCCTTCATTCAGAGTTCGTCCCTGATGGAGTGCCCGCAATCGGAATTCAGGACGTCCAAGAGAACAGGTTTGTTTTGACGCGCCGGTGGAACGTCACCGACAAAAAGGCCGATGAGCTCAAGCGATACACAATCAAGCCACGGGACATTCTTGTGACGGTGATGGGGACACTCGGCCGCTGCTGCGTTGTGCCCGATGACGCGCCCCGAATGGTGTCGACCAAACACGTGTGGACCATCACGCTGGACCAAACGAAGGCCGAGCCGCGCTGGGTCTCGTACTGGCTCAATTTCTCACGCAACGTCCGCGAAGAGCTTCTGGGGCAAGGCGCAGGCACTGCGATATCCGGATTAAACGGCGGGAAGATTCGAGTGCTTTCCTTGCCCGCTCTTTCACTCTCCGAACAGCGACGGATCGTGGGGGAGTTGGACACGCTGAACGGAAGGGTGGACGCGCTGAAACGACTGCAATCCGAGACTGCCGGCGAACTCGACGCCCTCCTCCCTTCCGTCCTCGACAAAGCCTTCAAGGGGGAGTTGTAGGGAGCGCAACGGGTCGTAGACCTACCTTAGTCCATGGGGCAATATCTTTGGTTGATTCCCATCGGGCTGCTCATCGGGGCCTATGGGACCCTCATCGGGGCCGGCGGCGGCTTTGTCCTCGTCCCGTTTCTCCTCTTGCTCTACCCCAATGAAAGCCCCGAAATCATCACGAGCATCTCGCTGGCGGTCGTCTTCTTTAACGCCCTCTCAGGTTCCATGGCGTATGCCCGAATGCGGCGGATTGACTACCGGTCAGGACTGCTCTTCTCGATAGCGACCATCCCGGGAGCCATTCTCGGCGCCCTCACCACGAGTTTTATCCCGCGCCGAGCCTTTGACGCCATCCTCGGGCTTCTGATGATCCTGGCTTCCGTCTTTCTGAGCCTGCGTCCTCGAATGAGGAAGGCAGCGGACCTCGCGCCGGATCCTCGCCATGTCTCGCGGACCTTCACTGACGCGGACGGCGCCGTCCACACGTATTCCTATAACCAAACGTATGGCGTCGTGATGAGCCTCCTTGTTGGCTACTTCTCGAGTGTCTTGGGGATCGGCGGCGGCATCATTCACGTGCCCGTCCTGACCCACCTCCTCAACTTTCCTGTCCATGTCGCGACTGCCACATCGCAGTTTACGCTCGCCGTCATGGCCCTGGCCGGGACCGTGATCCACATCGTGACTGGGGCCTTTCATCGCGGCGTCCGGCGGACCGTCTCCCTTACCATCGGTGTCCTGCTTGGAGCCCCCGTGGGCGCGTGGCTCTCCAATCACGTGCAAGCGGACTGGATCATCCGGGGGCTCGCGATCGCCCTGGGCCTCCTCGGCCTTCGGATTCTCGTCACGGCTCTCTGAGGTGGGCGCGCGCTATTAGGCTATGGGAGATTCGTCGCCCCCGCGCGCGTCAATCGCAGCGCTTGAGGAAGATGTCCCACATCTTTGCCGGGCGAGGGCTCTCGTTGCGGACGTCGTGGGGCGTGAGACCTGGCATCCAGTAGACGGAGCCGGGACGGAGGCTCTGCCGCCCCAGCGGGCTCTCGACCGTCAGCTCTCCCTCGATGACAAGTCCGATTTCCGCCTCGATCCCCTGGTGGCGGCCGGTGGCACCTCCGGGCACGAACGTCTGCATCGTGACGCGAATCGACTGGTTCTCGAAGACCACCTGGCTCGCAGGCATCTGCGCCCCCACCGCCACGGGGGACAGCAGTCCAGCCAGGATCACCGCTATAAGCGCTCTCTTCATCTCGGCTTTCTCCTTTCGATGGGATTATCTCGTCTCGACGATGGGCTGGGCAAGAATCCACAGGCTCACCATCGTGTAGCCGACCATGAGAACCAACATTGGGAGCTGGCTGCGGAGCGCGGCGCGTCGATCCCGGAACTCGCGGAGGGCAACCGCGTGAGCGACGTAGACCGCGATGACGTGTCCGGCCACGATAGCGATGACGGCCGTGTACCAGGCGAAGCGGGCCCCCACGATGCCGATGTCGGGCCGGTAGCGCGCGGTGCCGAAGAGGTTCCAGTCGAGTCCCAACGGATCAGAGACCAGCCGGATCAGGAGCTGGCCCTGGATCAGCAGATACGTGAGGTAGTGGGCCAGATGGTACGCGATCGCGATGGGTACGAGCGAGAGCACGAAGAGGCGGGCCACCGTCCCCGTGGAGAGCTGGTCGCCGGCCGCCCACGCCATCCAGCGGGCGAACAGGAGGTAGACGAGCAGGAACACCAGCGGGAAGACCAGGAGACCGAGAGTGCCGATGACGGTCAGCCGCGCGGTGTCGAGTGGCGCCAGCGCCGCGTAGAGCGCGCGCTCCAGGCCGGACCAGGCCGGCGTCGCCGTGAAGCCGTCGAAAGTCACCGTCGACAAGAGGAGAAGGACGAACACGACCATCGACGGCGTGATGTTCCCGGTGTTGAGCAGCCCGGCTCCGTAGGGACGCAGATTCCACTCCCGCCGGGACGGTGCGGCCCGATCGAAGCACTCCCCGCAGTCGACACAGGCGCCGTCCGGATCCGCACAGGCAACCGCGCACCGCCGACAGGCGTCCCGGTCCGTGACGCGAACCTCCGTGGGAGCGAACCGGGCGAGGACGCCGAAGGCCACCGCGAAGGGGTCTCCGTGTCTGAGCCACACGGCGCGTCCGAAGAGGAACATGCCCGCCCAGGTGAGGAGTGAGTAGCCCACGGTGAGGAGGCCGAGCTGGGCCGGCAGCGTCCGCCCAGTGAAGACCAGCTCGGTCCAGGCGAAGGTCGCGAAGAGGACGACGGCCGGCCACGCGCCGAGCCGCGACGGATATGGAAACAGTGCCCGATGCTCCCCGAGAAGCGTCTCGGCCCAGGCGAAGATGGCGGCCCAGGGATTCACGACGGCCCAAAGGTTGCCGACGAGCGCTGAGAGGTATGCAAACCCCACCCACCACGCGACCCAGATGGCGGTGGGGGCGATGTTCCGCGTCGGGTTCTGATGGCCGACCAGGCTCGCCACCAGGATCAGGAGCAGGAGCCCGACCGAGACCACCCGAGTCGCGAGCCGCACCCGGCCATCGGCGAGCAGCCGGCCAAGCCGGAAGCGCAGCAGGTTCACCCGCCAGTGCCCGTGGATCCCGGGGCGCGCCGTGACGAAGAGCCCGATGATCGCAAAGGACAAGGCGACCGCCGTGGCGGCGGCGGCGACCCAGAGCCAGAGCGGGACCGGCAGGTCGTAGCGCTGGCCGAAACCGTGAGCGAGAGCGGGGCGGGGCGTCAGCGCGAGGAACGCCCAGGCCGCTAGCAGGCTGATGAAAAAGGCCCATCTGCGGCGTTGGCTTCGTTGCTCGTCGTTGCAACGTACGACCCAGTACGCCTTGTATCTTTCTCTTGGACCCATGCTATGGTCACAACACGAACTCGGACGGGACAGACCGATACGCCTCGGGTCGTGGGAGACCGTGAGTG
>Ga0184637_10003339_pt1 | contig 10031 bp, 5 predicted proteins | sample PLM3_127_b2_FD_133143 | JGI IMG/M metagenome (GOLD analysis project Ga0184637, IMG submission 133143) | Groundwater sediment microbial communities from an aquifer in East River, Colorado, USA - PLM3_127_b2 | ecosystem: Environmental > Terrestrial > Soil > Riparian zone | place: USA: East River... | reverse complement strand
GGCACTTACCTGCAAGCGATCAAATTCAAGTCGGCGCAAGTGTTGCCGGAGACATCCGTCAAGGTCGGCAACGCAGTTCTCAAGCACGGCGAAGACTACGTCATCCTGCCGCCTTACACTTCGGAGCAGGTGGATGCCACAGGCGGCGTAGTGTTCGCCGGTTACGGCGTTGTCTCGCCCGACTTGAAACGCGACGACCTCGCCGGGCTCGAACTAAAAGACAAAGTTGTGATCATTCTCAGCGGGCAACCTCACGGCGTAGATGCGGCCGCATGGAAACGCGCCACCAGTCCGCAGGTTAGGGCGATGAACATTTTCGGTCGCGGCGCGGTTGCCATGATCGTTGCCAACGCCGGCACGCCCGCCCAACCTTTCGCCACCATCGCCAATTATCTTTCGCGCCGCCGCGTCAGTTTGGCTTCTGCGCCAGCGCCACTGTTCAAGATACCGCCGATTCTGATCGTCGGCGATGCGGCAATGGAAAAAGTTTTCTCCGGCTCAGAAATGACGTACGCGCAAAGTCTGGCGAAGGCCAAGTCTGGTGTAAACGTTTCACGCGATTTTGGGAAGACGGCGACACTTGCATTGCGCTTTAAGCGCGAGGAGGCAAACAGCAGCAACGTGGTTGGCGTGCTCGAAGGCTCCGATCCGAAACTGAAGGAAGAGGCGGTGGTCTTTTCCGCGCATTACGATGCTTACGGCATCGATGGCGGTCACATCTATCCCGGCGCCGCGGACAACGCGCTCGGCACGGCGACCATCACGGCCATCGCCGAAGCCTTCGTTAAGAGCTTTCCGACGCCAGCTTCGCGCCCGCGTCGCTCAATTATCTTTCTGGCAGTGACCGGTGAAGAGTATGGTTTGTTTGGCTCGGAATACTGGGTGCAGCATCCAACCTGGCCGCTCGACAAAATCGCCGCGGATATTAACTTCGACGGCATCGGGACCGAAATTTATGGTCCAGTAAAACGCGTCGTCGCGTTTGGCGCGGAGCATTCTGATCTGGGCACAGTCTTTGAAGACGTTGCCACGGCTACGGGAAACATCGTCACGCCCGACCCGTTGCCGGAGGAGAACGCTTTTGTTCGCTCGGATCATTATGCCTTTGTGAAGAAAGGCGTGCCTGCGCTGATGCTGCTAGGTGGTCCGGCAGGCGACGTATCTCTCTGGATTCCGCGCGCGAAAAAATGGCTGGAGACTGACTACCACTCGCCCAGCGATACAGTGAAGCCTGACTGGAACTGGACCGGGCCCCAGACGTTGGGACAGGTGGGTATGATTATCGGCCTGCGGGTTGCGAACGCTGACGCCATGCCAATGTGGCGCACGACGTCTCCCTTCAACAAGCCGCGCAATCCACCTAAAACGCTGCCTGGGAATTGAGGGTGACTCGTAAGGTTTGAAAGCGGGCGGAAGCCCGACCTGGCAGAAGCCCGACAGTTAGGGAGGGCTCAATTTGGATCCTCTACTTCGATCGGAGCCCTCCTTAACTGTCGGGCTTCTGCCATTCAACCATTCCGGCGTTCGAGGTTATAGTCACGGAGACGGCGATAGAGAGTTGAAGGAGAGATGCCGAGGATTTCGGCTGTCTTGCCGCGGTGCCAGCCAGTTTGTTCGAGCGCAACAAGGATTTGCTGGCGCTCCACGTCGCGCAAGGACGTGGGCGACGCACTGGGAATGGGACCAAACGAGCTTGCGCCTGTACTGAGGTCAACGGCAGCAGCGGGCTGCGAAGTTGGAGCGGTAAATACAGCCCCCGGGACTGAAGGTCGCACCACCTCCGGAGGTAATTCGTTAATGGTGATGCGGCCATTGTTGGAAAGAATCACCGCCCGCTCGAGACAGTTCTTTAACTGGCGCACATTCCCCGGCCAACTGTAGGCGCACAACGCATCGAGAGCCGGCGCTTCAAGTTCGGGCGGAGTCGTGCCCCCGACATCATTCAATAGATGTCGTGCCAGCGGTTCGATATCTTCAGGTCTTTCACGCAATGGCGCGAGGTCGATCTGAAAACCATTGATGCGATAGAGAAGATCGGAGCGAAACGATTCATTGGCAACGACCGACTCGAGATTGCGGTTCGTTGCGGCAACAATACGTACGTTGACTTCCACTTTGCGCACTCCACCCACCCGGAAAAATGTTTTCGTTTCAATCGCCCGCAAGAGTTTCGCCTGAAGTTGCGCGGGCAGTTCGGTTACTTCATCGAGAAACAGCGTGCCGCCGTCGGCGAGTTCAATCAGTCCCAGTTTGCGCCCTTTTGCACCGGAGAACGCGCCTGCCTCGTAACCGAATAGTTCCGATTCAAGCAACGACTCCTGAAACGCAGCGCAGTTGATATCAATAAAAGATCCATCGGCACGAGAGGACAAACGATGAATGGCGTGGGCGATAAGTTCCTTGCCCGTGCCCGACTCGCCTGTTATCAACACTGACGCCTCAGAAGGAGCGACGCGCTCCACCAGTCTGACCGCCTCAGTCATCGCGTCGGAAACGGAGACGATTTCAGGCAGCCCTGACTGCCGCGCCAGTTGTTCGCGCAGGCGCAGGTTGTCCACGCGCAAGCGACGCTTCTCTGCCGCCTGCTTCACGCGCACATCTAGTTCCGTAATGCTGTAAGGCTTGGTGAGATAATCGTAGGCGCCAAGCTTCATGGCTTCGACGGCAGTTTCCACCGTTGCCTGCCCCGTCAGCATGATCACCTCGGGCGGGTTTGGCCGCTCATGAACGCGCCGGAGGACTTCCATGCCATCGATCTTCGGCATGTTGATGTCGCAGAGCAACACATCGACGTTGCTCTCCTCAAGCTTGCGCAGTGCAGCATCGCCATCCGGCGCGACCTGCACACGGTAGCCCAGCCGCTCCAACTCCTTCTGCAACACCATACGAAGATTTGCTTCGTCCTCGGCGATCAGAATTCGTGCTGCCTTTTGCTCGTTCAAGCCTGCGGTTCTCCGTCGTTATTGATTGCCGGAAGTGAAATGGTGAAAGTAGTGCCGACGCCCAATGTAGATTGCACGTCGAGACTACCGCCGTGCTCCGCTAAGATACCATAACAAACTGCCAGGCCGAGACCAGTACCTTTACCGATCTCTTTGGTGGTGAAGAAGGGTTCAAAGATCTTTGTTACATTTTCCTGGGGAATCCCCACTCCGGTATCGCTGACTTCTATCAGGACATTGCTCCCATTTCTTTTGCTGGCGATTCTTAGCACGCCCCCGTCAGGCATCGCGTCTATTGCGTTTGATGCCAGCGCAATCACTGCCTGCTGCAGCTGCCCTGCGTCACCGGAAATGGCCGGCAATTCCTCAGGCGTGTCGATTTGAAATTCTACTTTCTCCCCACGCTGCTGATGCGATAGCAGGCGGGTGGCTGAAGATATGACGTCCGCGAGGTTAACAAGCACGTGTTCTGTCGTTCGTGTCCGACTAAAGTCCAATAACCCGTTGGTAATCATCTTGCAGCGAAAAGCCTCACTGCGAATCAAACCAAGATACTCGCGAAGGTCATCAAGCGCAGCTGATTCTTTGAACTCGCCTTCGCTAACGCGGGACTCCAGAGCTTCGGCGCAGGCAGAAATGGTCGCTAGCGGATTGTTTATTTCATGAACCACTCCCGCGGCCAGCCGTCCGATTGCGGCCAGCTTCTCAGCGCGAGCGACGGCGCGGTAAGCTTCGACACGGTCAGTGATCTCTTCACCTATCGTGATTACGTGCGACACTTCGCCGCTTCGATCGATCCACATCGGAATCTTGCTTATTAGCCAATGCTTCATTTCGCCGTTTGCGGCAGCGGTCGCATGTTCGATGCGTTGGATCTCTCCGCTTTCAAACACACTGGCGAATTCGCCCTCAAGCAGCTCCTGGTTCTGGCGAGTCAGGACGCCGAAGATATTTTTTCCCATCACTGAGCCGCGCGGTATGCCAAGCTCGCCCAGCTCGCGGTTGCGGTTCCAGGCAACGATCTCGTAGTTGCGATCGATTGCGTAAAGCGAGAGCGGCAGGCTATCGATAATTGCCTCGATGAAGCGCCGCTGAGCTTGCACTTCCGCAGTGCGTCGCTCGACTTCAATCGTCAGATTGGCCGACGCATCCCGGGCGGCCTGGTATAGACTTGAAATGTGCGCAGCCAGCGCGGCCTGTTGCGCGGCCGCATCAACCAGCCGGCATACGGTGTCGTCGCAATCTTCGCGCTTGTCAAAGGCTACAATCAACGCGCCCTTGGTGCGGCCTCCAAACCTAAGGGGCGCCGCGTATTCCACCGCATGGGCTTCGTCGCGCAGGAAAAATTTGTGCTGGTCGCTGATGAGTACCGGCACCGCGCTTGACGATGTTGATGAAGTCAGCCAACTCCTCAAACGATCAACTTGCAACAGCGCAGAATCTTCAGCGCTACCCTCCCGATCAAACACACAGGCAGCCTCGCTTTTCTCGCCCAGACTCACAAAGGCGGCACACATAGCGGCGCTGGTACCCTCGTAAGTCGCTCCGGTCACACGACGCACCAACTGGTCAGGCTCCAGCGTCCGCAATAACCCGCGACCCAGATCAGCCAGGAATCGCAACTCACGATTGCTTCCGATGAGTGCCCATTCTCTCTGGGCGGCTCGCAAGTGGGTCCCGGATCTGGAAACGATTTCGGCTGTAGCAGACTTGGCTATGTAGTCGTCGGCTCCCGCAGCGAAGGCCTCCAGCTTCTGACTCTCAACTTCGTCCTTAGAGAGAGCAATCAAAGGCAGTTTGCTGGTTGATGGTTGCGCGCGAAGAATTTTGCAAAGCGCAAGACCATCGACTCCAGACAAGGCGAGGTCGATCACGACAAGATCGCAAGGTTCTTTCTGAAGTAAGCGCAGCGCTGACGTAGCGTCCCCAACACTGGACACACGATAGCCGGCTTTTTCGAAGACCATGCGCAGACGCTCTCGCTCGTCGATATCGTCGTCAACAACGAGAACGTTGGCACTTTGGTCGGGGTTAGTGGCAGAAGGCATGCTTGCAATCCTGAGACGAGGGGCCGGTCTGGGGTGACCTTGGCCCCCGGAAAAAATGCGCCTTAGGGTTCGGTTACGCGACTCCGGAGTACGCATCTCCTGACAGCGATTGAAAGCGATGGAGATAGGAATGTCAAGACTGTTGAAATGGCGGGCTGGAAATTGAAGGGGACGCACATAAGCGTGCGCCCTGCGCGGACACGAAGGTCCGCCCCTAAAACGGACCAGAATTTCTAGTTGACTGAAACTGAAGCGAGGTTCTCGTTCTCGAGTTCCGCGAGGTCGCCGTCTTTGAACTCGATGATGTCTGCGGACGGCAGGGCCTTCTTCGAGATTTTGTCCAGCTTATGACTTGACTTAGCGCGGTACATAGCCAGGTCGGCGACTACTAGCAGTTGATCCAGAGTTTCGCCCTCGACGCCATATGTCGCAGTGCCCACGCTTATTCCTACCCGGGCCTCGCCGCGGCCGGGAACAGGTAGCAAAAACTCTGAAACAGCGGTTTCAATACGACTTCGTAAGTCTTCAACCTGATTGCCTACCAGTTCCTGAACGATGGCAACGAACTCGTCGCCGGCGTAACGCGCCAGAAAATCGTACTCGCGAAGTTGAGCCTGAATGATTCGTCCCATCTCACGCAACATCTTGTCGCCCACTTTGTGTCCAAAGGTGTCGTTGACAATTTTGAAGTTATCCAGATCGAGCATCACCACCTGGAAAGGCCGCGCGTTGCGCCGGGCTCGAGAGGCTTCCTCATCAAAGCGGAGAGCCATATAGCGCGCGTTGGGTAAACCTGTCAGCGGATCAGTGAGCGCATTCGATTCCGCTTCGGCGTGATGCATTGCGTTTGACAGTGCGTCTGAAGCCAATCTCGTTACCGTTTCCAGTAAACGCATGTGGTCATCTGTGTATTGCTCCAGCTCGACGGAATAAACTGACAACGCGCCTAACAAGATTTCCTCTTTGAACAAAGGCAGCGAGGCCATCGAGCGGTATTCGCGTTCAATATCGAGTCCGGCGAAATCAAGACTCGGGTGAAGTTGATTGATCGGACTGCGATTCGCCAGGGCAAATCCCGTCACTCCTTCACCCGGCGCGACACACTTTGTCGCGAGGATTTGCGCGTTTCTTCCGGCGACGTGAGCCGGTGTGGCATAGCCCTTTACGTCGTCGTAGAGGTACACCACGCAAGTGTCAAACGGGACTACATGGCCAACCTTGTCCACTAAAACTTCCACAGTGTTGCGCACGTCCAGAGACGATCCGAAGGTTCGCGCTATCTCATATAGGGCATAGACCTCCTGGTGCGCGCTTTTGATCTGGTCGTAAGCTATGTAGCAACCGCGCGCCCTGGTCTGGGCCATATCCATTTCTGTCAAGGCAAAGGGTTCGCGCACTTCTTTTGACGGCAGTTGTTGTGGCAGACCGGCAGCGGCGATTTGCGATTCGAAGCGCGGCAGATGTTTTATGAACAACTCAACTAGCCTCGGGTCGAAATGATTGCCTGAACCTCGCAACAACAATGCGATGGCTTCGTCGCGCGTCATGCCGCGACGGAAAGGACGATCTTCTCTTACCGAGTCAAAGCAATCGACAACTGAAATGATTCGCGCCGTGATCGGTATCTGTTCTGCTTTGAGCCCATCGGGATAGCCAAGCCCGTCCCACTGTTCGTGATGATGCCGCACGATCGGCGTTACCGGATAAGGAAAGTCAACGCGGCTTAGTATCTGCGCGCCGACGGTAGTGTGGATTTTCATTTTATCAAACTCGGCGGGAGTCAATCTGCCGGGTTTGTTAATGATGTGCGCAGGCACTGCAAGTTTCCCAATGTCGTGAAGCAACGCTCCTGCTTTCAAGGCCGCAATTTCTGACTTCGAAAGGTTCAGGACTTCACCCAGCCCTACGGCGTAGATTTGCAACCGACGCACATGACAATGCGTAGTTTGATCCTTGGCGTCAATCGCAGTTGCCAACGCCTCGGCAGTGGCAAAGTGTATTCGGCTGAGTTCTTCCGTTTCACGCGTCTTGGCGGTAAGACGAGACCAGGCAAGATAAACTACCTGGACGCCGGCGAAGATCGTGATGGTTAGCAAGGCAAGTGAGGACACCTGTTGAATTGCCCAGGCAGCTATGAAAGCGAATACCGGCAAGAATAAAAAAGCGGAAACGCCCCAGTCGGAACTCTGGGCTGTAATCAGTCACGTTGGGCTGTTTCATCCACACTGCTCAAACTCACGAGGCGCTAAATAAAAACGTAAAAGACCCTCAGCCCCCTTTTTCCCGCGCAACTGACCGATGGTCGTAGTCAGTTTAGCGGCCGGAAGCAAAGCTGGGAGTGATTCAGCCTTGCTTCCGACCATCGAGCGGGGCAAGCGGGCAAGCCTCCGAGCTTGCCTTGCTGGGTGAGAGTCTTGTCAAAATCGAGTATCAGTCACATCCTGAAGCACCGATTTTAGAAATTAGCGGCTCGGACTCCGTGCGGAGAGCCCGTGAAGCCTGTGAGCTTCTCAGCCGCGCCTATTCCTTTCTCAATTGTTGTGCCGCGTACGAGAGACTTTTGCTGATTTTGGAACTGGCAGACTTACTGAGCATTTTACGAAGCTCTCTTCATGCCAAAATTCAATCAACGCCGCCGAAATCGATTTGGTGTCAGATTGAAAGGTCAGATTGATAACCTCAGTCAGACTGCATAATTGCTGAGTTGACAAACATTCAATTGTCCGTGCACCCTTCGTCTTTGCCGTCAAAACGACCGAGCATTCGCGGGTGAGTTGCAGTACCGTTTTGCATACTCATCACTCATCGCTCATCACTTTCCTGAGTCAACCAAAGTGGCAGGTTCAAGCACACCGTTAGAAACAACCCGACAGGCCGGTTACATCGAGTTGATTCGGGGCAATCGTAGTTTTCGCCAGGTCTGGCTCGGCCAGGTCGTAAGCCAGATGGGCGATTGGTTTAATACGATCGCCCTCTACACGATCATTCTCAATCTGACGGGTTCGGGCCGGGCTGTTGGACTCTTGTTAGTCGCTCGCTTCCTTCCGAGTTTTGTATTCGGTTCGCTTTCCGGTGTTGTTGCTGATCGATTCAGTCGCCGCTCGATAATGATAGTTTCCGATCTGCTGCGCGCGGTGGTTGTGTTGGGCTTTCTTTTTGTTCGCCGCGCAGATCAGCTGTGGATCGTTTACTTCCTCACAGTACTGCAACTGGCGCTGTCTACGTTTTTCGAGCCGGCCAAGACCGCTGTTATTCCTTCGATTGTTTCTGACCGCGAGCTCGTTGCGGCAAACGCGATCTCTTCCGTAACCTGGTCCGCGATGCTGACGCTTGGGGCAGCTATCGGCGGCGTGGTCACGGGATGGTTTGGTACCGACGTCGCCTTCATTCTTGATGCGCTGACATATCTGCTTTCGGCAGCGCTGATCGCCAGCGTGCGCTTGCCCAAACGTCCGCCTCGCGAGAAGACTAAGCTCACTATCAGCCGAGCCTTGGGCATCCTGGAGACCATTGAAGGTGTGCGATACGTAAAACACCGGGCGCGCGTCTTGGCTCTGCTGCTGGTGAAACCTGCCTGGGGATTGGGTGGTGGAATATTGACGCTGCTGGCAGTCTTTGGCGAGAAAATATTTCCCGTGGGTAAGAGCGCGGCTACGGGCATCGGTGTTCTTTTTGCAGCTCGTGGAATCGGCACGGCCGTCGGGCCGATTGTTGCTCGCCGAATTTCGGGTGAAGGCAAGCAGCGCATGCAGGCTTCGATCGGGATAGCTTTTCTGATCGGCGGTGCGTTCTATATGGCTTTCGGCGTTGCGACGAGTTTTGTTGTTGCACTCATCGTTCTGGGACTTGCGCACACTGGAGGCAGCATCCTTTGGGTCTACTCTACTGTGCTGCTACAGCGCGACGTCGAGGACAACTTTCGCGGGCGCGTATTTGCCGCCGAATTGGCTTTACTTACACTTACAATGGCAGTCTCAAACTATGCAACCGGCGAACTGCTCGATCGTTTCAGGCTTTCGCCTCGCGCGGTCGCCGTCGGAATCGGTGCGTTTTTCCTGCTTCCCGGCGTCGCCTGGTTTGCTACGCAAAGATGGTGGGACAAGGATCAGGACGACCGGACGGAAGAACTTGTTCCTGGAGTCCTGACAGATAATTGAACTCTCGATTAGGAGCAATAAATGGAATCGACAAGTGAACAAAAAACGAATGCTGAGCGGCCGCGAGAAGTTACGAGAGCGGTCCAATTTCTCGTCTCTTCATTGGCGATTGGATTGCTAAACGCCATGTTCCATCTGGTACAAAGGACATCCGGCGCTCCTATGGTTTTCGCGCTGCTCATAGTCATCGCGTTTTTCGGTCTCCTCTTCTTCTTAGTGATGAAGATATCGGCCGGGAGAAATTGGGCGCGAATTATCCTGCTAGTGCTGGTTCTCTTCGGAATCCCTTTCGCGATTCCAGCCTACCTGGAAGAAGTAAGAAGAAATGTCCTGTCTGGAACCCTTAGCATCATCATCTCGATCTTGCAGTTGATCGGAACCTATCTGCTCTTCACAAAACAGTCCAACCTTTGGTTTAGAGCGCGCAAATGAGTATCACAGTCGGAGTAATGGGTTCAGCCGGCGACGCTTCACCAGCAGGCGACAAAGAAGCGCTCGTGGAAAAAGCTAATGCTCTAGCTAAGGTTATCGCGACGCGTGATCTGGTGCTTTTGACTGGGGCAACGACGGGAATAGTCTACGTCGTCGGCAAATTTGCGCATGATGCCGGAATTTTCCATTTGGGAATTTCGCCTGCCAGCAACAGCCGGGAGCACGTGGAAAAATACAAACTGCCGTTAGACGCATGCGATGTAATCGTCTATACCGGTTTCGGATTGAAAGGGCGGAATGTTGTGCTTGTACGCTCCTGCGAAGTTGTGCTGTTTATTGCCGGCGCAATGGGCTCGCTCAATGAATTCACGATTGCTCATGATGAAGGAAAAGTTATCGGCTGTTTGACAGGCACGGGCGGTGTCGCCGACGAGGTGGATTACCTGCTCAAG
>Ga0184637_10003338_pt1 | contig 10031 bp, 11 predicted proteins | sample PLM3_127_b2_FD_133143 | JGI IMG/M metagenome (GOLD analysis project Ga0184637, IMG submission 133143) | Groundwater sediment microbial communities from an aquifer in East River, Colorado, USA - PLM3_127_b2 | ecosystem: Environmental > Terrestrial > Soil > Riparian zone | place: USA: East River... | reverse complement strand
GGCCAACGCTTGCGCCGTGGTCCGCCGCCGCGTCCACTCCTGCAGTCGCGCACGCTCCGTCGGCGCCACCACCAACCTGGCCTTCGGTCGTCCCAGCCCCATCGCACCCTCCTTGTAACAGGACGACGCGACACTACTCTAGTTATTCGACTTATTCACGACTCAGGACACTAGCATCGGGGCGAGTATGCCTCCGAGTGGGAGGCGATCTGCTCGATCGGGGAGAGGATCGGCTGCTCGGCCGAAACCCTTCGCAAGTGGGTTCGCCGGACAGAGATCGATTCGGGCGGTCATAGCGGCCTGACGACGGAGGAGCGGGTCCGGATGAAGGATCTCGAGCAGGAGGTGCGCGAGCTCCACCGAGCGAACGAGATCCTCCGGAAGGCGTCCGCCTGTTTCGCACAGGCGGAGCTCGACCGCCGACCGAAGTGATGGTGTCGTTCATCGAACACCGCGCGTCGCACGGGGTCGAGCCGATCTGCAGGGTGCTGCCGATCGCCCCGTCGACCTACTACGAGCAGAAGGCTCGCGAGGCGAACCCCTCGCGGCTGCCTCGCCGGCTCGCCCTGGACACGGTGCTGCGCGAAGAGATCGAACGGGGCTGGAAGTTGAATCGCTCGGTCTATGGGGCTCGAAAGGTCTGGCTTCAGCTGAAGCGAGAGGGATTAAGCATCGCCCGCTGCACGGTCGAGCGCCTGATGGCGCAGATGGGGCTGCACGGCGTCGTCCGGAGCCGGGCCTTCCAGCGGACCACGATCGCCGATGAGGAGTCCGAGCGCCCGGAGGATCTTGTTCTCAGGGACTTCACGGCGGACCGTCCGAACCGCCTCTGGGTGGCCGACCTGACTACGCACAGTGCCGACGACCTTGCCGCCGTCGCTGCTGCGCTGAACAGCCGCCCTCGCAAAACGCTCGACTGAAAGAGTCCAGCAAAGGTCCTGGATGAGCTTCTTTACTCCTGCTAACAAGACCCGTTGCGACGACCCCTTGAACCTGCGCAGTACGTGTTGATCCGTTACACGGAGAGGCTTGCAGAGGCGGCATCGAGCCATCGGTCGGCTGTATCGGTGACTCGTACGACAACGCCCTGGCGGAGACGATCATCGGGCTCTACAAGACCGAAGTGATCCGCCGCAACGGTCCCTGGCGCGGAATCGAGGACATGGAGTTTTCAACACTCGAATGGGTCGACTGGTTCAACCACCGTCGCCTGCTCAGCCCGATCGGAGATATTCCCCCGGTCGAATTCGAGGCGATGTACTACGCAAGGCAGCAGAGTTCGGCCATGGAGGTCGGACTCAACTAAACGAGTCTCCGGAGAAACCGGGGTGGTTCGAAGTTCGACGAGCGGTTGGTTGGTTCAACCAGGAGTGTACGCCGCTCTCCTTTCGACTTCGCTCATACACACTCTATGCCGCAGTACCCATTCTTTCCCTCCCTCCAACGTCTCGGAGTAGCGGCAGTGTCTTCCAATGCCTCCCGCACCTCTGATACAGCCACCCCCCTCCGCTCTCGAACGAAGTTCATCATCGGCCTTGTGCCTGCACTGCTCGCGGCAGCTGTCTTCGCAAACACACTTGCAAACGAGTTCGCCTACGACGACGAGTTTGTCGTTGCCAGGGCTTCCGATTGGGTGGTGCATTGGCACACGCTGGCTCGCATTCACTCGCGATCCCTCACTTACGCCACTCACGTCCTCGACTTCTTGGTGTGGGGCAACTGGGCGCCCGGGTTCCATTTGACCAATCTGATTCTGCATGCGATCGCGTCATCGCTCGCTGCTGGCGTCGGCTTCATTCTGACGCGATCTCCACGAACAGGCATTGTCTGTGGGATGCTTTTCGCCGTTCATCCGGTACATGTCGAAGCGGTCGCCTCCATCGCGAATCGCAAGGATATCTTGGCTACGATTTTCGTCCTACTCACGTTGGTGGTCTGGCTGCGCGCGCGGCGAACGAAACGTCACTACTTCGCGACCTTCTCCTTCCTGGTTCTCGCTTTTCTCGCGAAGGAAATAGTCGCAGCGGGCGCCGTCCCGATGCTATTCCTTGCTGATCTTCTAATCCGCTCCGACCCAACCAAGAGCACCCTTCGACGTCTCACGAGGGCCGCGTGGTACGGCTTGCCAATGGTACTCCTAACGCTTGCGGCGACTTTCACGCTGCTTGATGTTCCCAAATTCCTCCGGGATGCTTCCGTCAACCGAATCACCGAGGGGCTCGTTGGCGATTATGCCTCTGTCCTGGCGACAAGTGCTGGTGCCATTCCCGACCGTTTTCGACTCCTTTTCCTTCCCGTTTCCTTGACCGCAGACTACCCCGTACGCGTACAACACCAGTTCACAGAACCGTGGGTGATGCTGGGCATCGGTATGCTCCTCTTGTGGCTGCTGATCGCAGTCGCCGTCGCTCGTCGTGCGCCGCTCGTCACTTTCGCAATGCTCTGGGTGATCGTGACCTACCTTCCGTGTGCCAACATCGTACCGGTAACGCATTTTTTTGTTGCTGAACGCTACCTTTATGCTCCGTCATTTGGGATATGCCTCTTGCTGGCGGTGATGCTCGAAGAAGCCCTAGCGTTCGCGGAGCGGAACGCACTAACTTACCTGAAGTGGGCGGTTATGATCGCTTGCGTTTCTGTGATTGCCGCGGCTGGCGGTCGCTCTATTGTGCGCAATCGAGATTGGCATGACAGCGCCGCCCTTGCCTCAGCGGCGCTTTCGGCAGGATTCGACACCTGGCGGATGCACTCCATGCTCGGCATGGAGATTGTCGGGGAAACGGTGGGCGAGGATCGCGATTATGCCAGCGCAGCCGCGCATTTGAGGCGCGCTGTACAACTCAGACCGTTCGATCCCGTGCGACGATACGAACTCGCGACTGCCCTCGTGCTGATGGGAAGTATCGACGAAGCTCAGAAGCACATTCGTGTGGGGTTGATGCGTCGGGATCAGGATTTCCGGGCGCCACGAGCCCTCGTAGTGCTGGGCGTCGCGTTTGCCTTCAAGGGAGAGATCGACGAGGCCATCCGACAGTACTGGCACGCTCTAGAGCTGAAGCCCAATGAGCCGGAAGCACACCACAACTTGGGAGTTGCGCTTGCGTCCAAGGGCAATCTCGACGCTGCGATCCGACACTATGCCAAGGCTCTCCGGCGCAAGCCCGGCCAAGCGCAAACCCACTACAGCATGGGCTTCGCACTTGCGTCCAAGGGCCAAGTCGGCGAAGCGATACGTCACTATAGGCGTGCCGTTGAGATCAATCCGGATCACATTCAAGCGTGCAACAATCTGGCATGGATGTTGGCGGCAGACCCAAGTTCCACGCCCGACCAGTCACTCGAGGCGATCCGCCTGGCCGAGCACGCGTCCGAGTTATCCAGGTACCGGGATCCTTCGATCCTCGATACGCTGGCCGCAGCGTACGCCGCTGCTGGTCGATTCACCGACGCTGTTACATTCGCGCGCAGAGCGTTGGTGCTCGCATTTGGGGCGCAAGACGCCCAGGTGGCCGGCGATATCCGCGGACGGCTCCAGGTCTATCAGCAGATGGCGCCATTGGATTCAAGGCCGTGACACCAATCGCGAACTCGCCCCCTCCCTAGTGTCGAGGTGTCATGGGTAGACGAGCCCGGAACGTCGCGGCGCTCCCGAGGGCCTACCAGCGGTTCATCGTCGCTGGTGACACCCCGCACACGGCGCTCAAGTCGCCCTTCTTCATCATCTCTAGCTCTAGGTACAGCCGTTCCCCGAGGATCGCGCTGGGGCGGCCATCACACCCTGCCTCCGGCGACCTCGAGTGGAGACCCCGCGGACACCCCGGGCGATGGGCGTCATACGCCCGGGTAGTGTGGCTATATCAACTCGGAGCCCGCGTGGAGCGTCGGCCAATCTTTCCGGGATCACGTCCGGCGCCCGTCGCCTGCCCGTGATCTTTTTCTTTGGTAAGCCGGAAGTTACACCTCCTTGTGGCCTCGGTGCCCGGGACGAACCCGAATTCCTCCAACTTCGCGCTAGTGCAACGTCCCTTCTGTAAGAGCCGACGCATCGCAGCGTAAAGTTAAGGTGGCGGGCCACGCCCGCTTTCCTTGTGGGTAACCACACACCACGAGGAGCTTGACGACATGGCCCACCACGAGGAACAGCCTACCGCGATCGAGAGCGTGCTGGAACTGCTGAGCGAGCACGGGCTCGGGGCGATGGCAGAGGCGATGCAGACGTTGCTGAACGAGGCGATGAAGCTCGAGCGAAGTGAGTTCTTGCGCGCCTCGCCGGGCGAACGAACAGATGAGCGCGCGGGGTACGCGAACGGCTTCAAGGACAAGACGTTGCGCAGCCGCATCGGCGAGCTCGCGCTGCGCGTTCCGCAGGTGCGGCCGCTGCCGGGTGGCGCGGCTCTGGGTTTCTATCCGAAGTCGTTGGAGCGCGGGCTGCGCAGCGAACGCGCGCTAAAGCTCGCGATTGCGGAGATGTACGTGCAAGGCGTGTCGACGCGCCGGGTGACGGAGATTACGCGCGATCTGTGCGGGCTCGAGGTGACGAGCACCGACGTGTCGCGCGCGGCGGGCCGAGCTGGACGCGCAGCTCTCGACCTGGCGCGAGCGACCCCTGGGACGCTGCGGGTATCTCGTGCTCGATGCCCGCTACGAGAAGGTCCGCTGTGATCGACTGCGCCGTGCTGGTGGCGATGGGCGTGCGCGAGGAAGACGGTAAGAGGACACTCCTGGGCGTTTCGGTCTCGCTCTCGGAGGCCGAGGTGCACTGGCGCGCGTTTCTCGAGGGGCTTCGCCAGCGCGGGCTCCAGGTGACGAAGCTCTCGTGCCGTTGATTCCACCTCCGCGCGCCCATCAGGTTCGGTACCACGGGATCCTGGCGCCTGGTGCTAGCCAACGCGATGGGATCGTGCCCGCTACCGAGGTTGAAGGTCCCGCCGACGACTCGACGCGGCTCGGCCGTGACTCCATCGCACGCTGCGCGCGCGAATCGCGCGAAGCAGTGGCGCTGCCCGGCTAACCGCATAGCCTCTCCGGTGCCGAAGTACGCCGGGAGAAGCCGTCGACCGAGAGAGAGGTTGGCCTCTCCAAAGAGGAAGCTCCCTCCGACGCGAACTCGCGAGACCGATCCCGCAGGATGCGATGGGCTTCACTGCTTCAGCACGTCTTCGACGTCGACGCCCTGCGGTGCCCGCGCTGCGGGTCCACGCTGCGGCTCGTCGCAGCCATCGAGGATCCGACGGTGGCACGGAAGATCCTCGAATGCCTGAAGGTCCCAGCTCGCGCACCCCCGCTCGAGTCCGCAGCAGCTGACGCTCCAGACCTGGGACACGCCGAGGACGACTGGCTCGTCGATCAATCACCTATCCATGACGAGCCCTAGCCCCTCGCATCCAAGTCCCAGCCGCGGTCGCGGCCCCGCACCGCCGTTGCCGAACCCCACCCCCGGTCCCCATGGTCCACGCTCGCCCCGCTCCCGCTCCGCGCAGGCCAGCAGCCCACGGGCGCTCATCGAATGTGCGATCGGGCCGCCGCGCGGCGGACTGCGCAGCTTGAAATCGCCCCGCCTCGGGGTGTCCCCGCAGGGCTTTGACAGAACGCTCATACCCGGACGTCACCCCAGAACGCAGCTCGTTCTTCCCATGCCCCGCTGCGGGCACGCTCGACCGATGTTCGCTCGCCTTCGGCTCGCCGCGCGCTTTGCTTTCGTTGCGGTGGCAGCGGTTCTATTCCGCCGTAGGTGCCTCCACGGCCTCGGGCTTCGCCGGCACCGGGCGCTTGATGCCTTTGGCGGCGTAGACGGCGTCGGCCAGGCGGCCGCGCACGTCGGGGCTCTCGAGCAGCAGCTTGCGGGCGTTCTCGCGCCCCTGCCCGATCCGCTCGCCCTCGAAGGAGAGCCAGGCGCCGCTCTTCTCGACGATGCCGCACTCGACGCCGAGATCGAGCAGATCGCCTTCGATCGAGATGCCGCGGTTGTAGAGGATGTCGAACTCCGCCTGCCGGAAGGGCGGCGCCATCTTGTTCTTCACCACCTTCACCCGCGTGCGGTTGCCGGTGACCTCGTCGCCCTCCTTGATGGCCGCGATGCGCCGCACGTCGAGCCGCATCGAGGCGTAGAACTTGAGCGCGTTGCCGCCGCTGGTGGTCTCGGGATTGCCGAACATCACGCCGATCTTCATGCGGATCTGGTTGATGAAGATCACCGTCCCTCGCGACTTCGAGACGGTCCCCGTGAGCTTGCGCAGGGCCTGGCTCATCAGCCGTGCCTGCAGCCCCATGTGCTGGTCGCCCATCTCGCCCTCGATCTCGGCGCGCGGCACCAGCGCCGCCACCGAGTCGACCACCACCAGCTCGATCGCCCCCGAGCGCAGCAGCACGTCGACGATCTCGAGCGCCTGCTCTCCGGTGTCGGGCTGCGAGACGAGCAGGTCCTCGACCTGGACGCCGAGCTTGCGCGCGTAGCCGATGTCGAGCGCGTGCTCGGCGTCGACGAAGGCCGCCACGCCCCCGCGGCGCTGCACCTCCGCCACCGCGTGCAGCGCGAGCGTGGTCTTGCCGCTCGACTCGGGGCCGAAGATCTCGACCACCCGCCCGCGCGGATAGCCGCCGATCCCGAGCGCGAGATCGATGCTCGGCGAGCCGCTCGAGAAGCTCTCGACCTCGCGGTCGACGCCGTCTTCGCTCATGGTGAGGATGGCTCCCTTGCCGAACTGCTTCTCGATCGTCGAGACGGCGAGCGCGATCGCCTTGTCGCGCTCGGACTCCACCGCGCTTCCGTTGCCGCGGCTCTTGCTGCTGGCTGCCATGTCTGGATTCCTCCGATGGTCCTTGGTTTCAGGGGTGATGGGAACTCTGTGAAGCGCCGCCGAGCGGCACTCGCTCGAGCGGGGTGTAGCGGGATCCGGAGGGGTGCAGCTCGCTCGCGAACAGCACCGACTCCGTCACTTCGAAGACCGCCGGCGGCACGGCCAGCTCGGCGAGCGAGGGCGGCATGCCGCGCTCGCGCACGCGCCCGAGCGTCAGGTGCCCGCGGAACGCGCGCGGCTCGGGTGCGCAGCCGGCCGCGACGACGCCGCGCTCGACCGCCTCGGCGAGCGCGGCGAGCGGCGCCTCCGGCGCGAGCTCGAGCACCACCACGCGCGGGCGGCGCCCCGGCGGGAAGCTCGCCAGCGCGCCGAGCTGCAGTGCAAACGGGGTGAGCGCCGCCGTCTGCGCGCGCACCTGCGCCGCGAGCGAAGCCACCCGAGCGGGCTCGATGTCTCCGAGGAAACGCAGCGTCACGTGCAGATTCTCCGGGCGCACCCAGCGCACGGCGTCGCCGCCGGGGCGTGCGCGCAGGACGGAGCCGGCTTCGGCGGCCGCCCGCCGCGCGGAGTCATCCAACTCGATCGCGAAGAACGTCCGCAGGCCCGCCTGCGTGAACTCCGCTCGGCTACGCCTCGCTGCGCGCTTCGCTTGCACAGGCTCCTCGTCATTTCGGCGACGCAGGCTTCGGCGGCGCACCGCCCGCCCTGCCGCGCATCAGCGTCGGACCCACCAGCTCCACGCCGAGCAGGGCCCGCCGCACCCAGTCGAGGGCCAGGCGCGCGCTGAGCTGGCGATGGCGCAGGCGGTCGAGCGGGAACACGAAGCCGGCGGCCGAGGTGCCCTCCGCCCTGGCCAGCGCCACGTGCACCAGACCCACGGGCTTATCCACCGTGCCTCCGTCGGGGCCCGAGATGCCCGTGATGGCGACGGCGAGGTCCGCCTGCAAGCGCGCCCTCGCCCCCTCCGCCATCGCGCGCGCCACCGCGTCCGACACCGCGCCGTGCTGCTCGAGCAGCGCCGCGGACACGCCGAGCAGCGCCGTCTTGGCCGCGTTCGCGTAGGCCACCACGCCGCCCTTGAAATACGCCGACGCTCCCGGCACCTCGCTGATCTGCTCGGCGAGCAGCCCCCCGGTGCAGGATTCCGCCACGGCGAGCGTCTTGCCCTGCTCGCGCAGCAGGCGCCCGACCACCGCCTGCATGGTCTCCTCGCCCTCGGCATACACGAGCGGGCCCAGGCGCTGGCGGATGGCGGCGCAGACCTCCGCGAGCTTCGCCTCGGCCAGGGCGGCGCTCGGCGCGCGGGCCAGCGGGCGCAGATAGTTGTCCGGGAAGGCGGTGCGGAAGCCCAGGGTCACGTCGCCCGAAGCGGCAATATCTTTTAGCTCGTCGTCCAGGCTCGACTCGCCCATGCCGAAGGTGCGCAGCAGCCTCGCGCGCACCACCGGGCCCCCGCCCCGGCGCGCCGCGATCCGCGGCAGCACCTGCTCGCGCAGCATCCGCTCCAGCTCGCGCGGCACGCCGGGCATGCAGAAGAAGAGCGCGCGGCCCTGCTCGAGCAGGAAGCCGGGCGCGGTGCCAACTGGATTGGGCAGCACCTCCGCCCCCTCCGGGAACCACGCCTGCTGCGCGTTGTTCTCCGACATCTCGCGCCCGACGCTGCGGAAGAACGCGCGGATCGTCTCGAGCACCCCCGGGTCGAGACGGTGGGCCCGGCCGAAGGCCTGTGCCAGCACCGCCGAGGTGAGATCGTCGCGCGTCGGCCCCAGGCCCCCCGAGACCAGCACCACGTCGCTGCGCTCCGCCGCGCGCCGGAAGGCATCGATCATGTCCGCCGGAACGTCGCGCACCGAGGTGTGGTAGTGCGTCTCGATGTCGAGGCCGAGCAGCTGCTCGGAGAGCAGCGACTTGTTGGTGTCGACGATCTCGCCGCGCAGCAGCTCGTCTCCAATCGTGAGGATCTCCGCCCTCATCGCGACACCGCGAGCTTTGCTCCGGCGAGCAGCAGCGCCGCGAATCCGCCGGCCACGACGTCGTCGAGCATCACGCCTGCACCCCCAGGAAAGCGCCGTTCCGCCCAACGCACGGGCCCCGGCTTCCAGACATCGAACACCCGGAATGCGACGAATCCGGTCACGAGCCAGAGCGGGGAGCGCAGGGACGCCGGGTCGCCGAGCAGCGGCGAGAGCGCCAGCAGCTGCCCCACCACCTCGTCGATCACGATCCGTCCGTCGTCCTTGCGGCCGAAGGCACGTTCGGCTTCGCCCGCCGCCCAGATGCCCGCGGCCAGCAGCGTGACCAGCACGGCCGCATACGGCAGGGCCCCGGCCGCGCTGAGCGGCAGGTAGAGCACGACCCCGACCGCGGAGCCCCAGGTGCCCGGGGCGATGGGCCCGTAGCCCGCTCCCGCGCCCGTGGCGAGGAAGATCGCCGCGCGGGGCGGGGATCCGGCCGGATGTCGGTCGGGGGATTCGATGGCGCTTCTCACGGGACCGCGGGTTCTTCGCGGCTCCGCTGGGACCACGGCGGAGGCTTGCCACAGCCTGCTGGCGCCGCGGCGGGGGCAGCCGAGCGCCAGCCGGGAGATTACTCTCCCGGGGCGTCTGGAGTCAACGAAATCGGGGCGAAAAAAACGAGAAAGCTCCGGCTGAAGCTGCTGGATTCCCGAGCGTTTGGGATTCCGAGGCAGAAACCGACCTGACGGGGAGGGCGATGGCAGCGATCCAGGGCCGAGGCTGTGTGCTGGGCCTCGACTACGGGAGCCGGCGAATAGGACTTGCCGTCTCGGACGAGGCGGGCCTGTTCGCATTTCCGGCCGGGGCGCTGGAGCGAACCGGCCTCCAGCGCGACCTGGTGACGCTCGCCGCGCTGATCGCCGAGCGGGGGGTCACAAGGGTCGTGGTCGGGCTCCCCCTTCATCTGTCGGGCCGCAGCGGCCCGGAGGCCGAGGCGGCGCGCGCCTTCGCGCGCGCGCTCGGCGAGGCCACCCAGCTTCCGGTCGACCTGCTCGACGAGCGCTGGACCACGCGCGAGGCCGAGCGCGCCCTGCGCGACGCGCCCGGCCGGCGCAAGCGGAGCCGCGGATCGGTCGATAGCGTGGCGGCCACCCTGCTCCTGCGAACCTACCTCGAGCGCGAGCGCAGGGCGGCCGGAGGTTCGTCGGGATGAGGCGTGGGGGGCTGCTGCTCACGGGGGTAGCGCTCGCACTGCTCGGCGCCGGCGCCGCGGCGATGG
>Ga0184637_10003337_pt1 | contig 10033 bp, 9 predicted proteins | sample PLM3_127_b2_FD_133143 | JGI IMG/M metagenome (GOLD analysis project Ga0184637, IMG submission 133143) | Groundwater sediment microbial communities from an aquifer in East River, Colorado, USA - PLM3_127_b2 | ecosystem: Environmental > Terrestrial > Soil > Riparian zone | place: USA: East River... | reverse complement strand
GTCAACGGCGTGACGTTTCACTATCTCGAGATGGGACAGGGGCCGCTGGTCCTCTGTCTCCATGGGTTTCCGGACAACGCCTACACCTACAGCGAGCTCTTACCCGCCTTGGCGCGCGCCGGTGTTCGCGGCGTCGCGCCGTGCATGCGGGGATACGCGCCCACCACGCCTCCGGCGGACGGCCGGTATCAGTCTGTCCTGCTGGCCCAGGATGCGGTGGCCCTCGCCACCGTGCTGGGAGATGGGCGTACGTTCCTGTTGGGTCATGACTGGGGGGCCCTGGCCACCTACGGCGCGGCGACGCTGGCCCCGGGCGCAATCGACCGAATCTCCACCATCGGGGCGGCCCATCCGCGGGCGGTGGGGGGAACCTCGCGGCGAGCTACGAACGGCACAAGGGCATCTGGCACGCGTACTTCTTCCAGATGCCCTTCGCCGAGCAGGTCGTGGCCGCCAACGACTTTGCCTTTCTGGAACACTGGTGGCGAGACGCCTCCCCGGAGTATGACCCCGCCCCTATCATCGAACGAGTGAAGGCGACGTTCCGTGAGCCCGGAGTGGTGACGGCGGCGCTCAACTACTATCGCCACACGTTCCATCCCGCAAACCGCGACCCGGGACTTCAGGTGTTGCAGGAGCGTATGAGCTCGGCGCCAACCCCGGTCCCCACGCTCGCGCTGCACGGCACCAGAGACCGGCCCGGACGACTCGAGGCGTTCGAAGGCATGGACGATCTGTTCCTGAAGGGCCTCGAGAAGGTGGTCTTCCCGGGAGCCGGCCACTTCCTTCACCTCGAGCGGCCCGGCGAGGTCAATCGGCGAATCGTGGAATTCCTCGCGTCGACACGCGTGAGCCCTGGCCCGAAGTGAGCCGCCGCGTGCTCAGGTCGTAGGTCGGGCCCGGGACAATCCTGGCTTCGCTCACCCCGCCATGGCTGGTCGAGCGGCGCGTCGCTCGGTGGCGCGCGAGCGCACGAGCGGGATCAGCTCCCGGCCGTAGTCCGTGGCGTCCTCCAGGGGATCGAAGCCGCGGATCAGGAACGTCGTGACGCCGAGGTCGTGGTAGTCGAGGAGCGCCTCGGCGACCTGTTCCGGCGTCCCCACGAGCGCGGTGGAGTTCTGCCGCCCTCCATTGAGCTTGGCGATCGCGGTCCAGAGACGTCGATCGACTCGTTCGCCCTGCGCGGCCGCGGCGAGCAGACGCCGGGCCCCTTCACTCTGCTTCGCCTCCCCGTCGCTCAGACCTGCCGCCGCACGCAGCCGCCGCGCTTCGTCCTGGATCCGCTGCGCCCGCGCCCACGCCGCGTCCTCGGTGTCCGCGAGGATCGGGCGGAACGACACGCTGAACCGGACCTGCCGGCCGTGCTCCGCCGCCGAGGCGCGCACACGCGCGATCGTGTCGTGGACCTGGGCGAGCGTCTCGCCCCACAGCGCGTAGATGTCGGCGTGACGACCCGCCACGCCGATGGCCGCGTCCGACGAGCCGCCGAAGTAGATCGGAATGTGCGGCTGCTGAGGGGACTTGACCTCGGAGAAGCCGCGCTCGAAGCGATAGAACCTGCCGGCATGGTCGAACGGCTTCGGGCTCGTCCAGACCCGTCGCAGGATGTCGACGTACTCGTCGGTCCTGGCGTAGCGCTCGTCGTGACTCAGGAAGTCGCCGTCGCGGCGTTGCTCTTCATCGTCGCCGCCCGAGATGATGTGCACGGCCAGCCGGCCGCCGCTGAACTGATCGAGGGTGGCGAGCTTGCGGGCGGCCAAGGTGGGCTCCATGAACCCGGGCCGGTGGGCGAGCATGAAGCCGATCCGGTCGGTGACGGAGGCGGCGTAGGCGGTCACCAGGAACGCATCCGGTCCGGTGGACTGATGGGCGATGAGGATGCGATCGAATCCGGCCTGCTCGTGCGCCTGCGCGAAGGCGCGCAGGTAGTCGCGATCGATCACCGGGCCCTGAGGCGGATGGATCTCCGAGACCCGACGTGTGGAAACCATCCCGATGAACTCGACGCTCATGCCCTTCCTCCCACGACGAATGTGCCGGTTTGGGCCATGAACACGATGCGCTCAGCGCGCGGCGCTCGAGGAAGTCTCGCCGGGGACCGGAAGGTCGCGGCCCATCGCGTAGAGCTCGGCGTTCGGCCGCATGTCGGCGAGGTTGGCCATGCGGTTGGACAGGTTGAAGAAGGCCGCGACGGCGCCGATGTCCCAGATGTCGGAGTCGCTGAAGCCGTGCTCGTGCAGCCGCGCGAGATCCGCCGCGTCGATGGCCGCCGACTCGCGCGTCACCTTGGCCGCGAAGTCCAGCATGACGCGCTGGCGAGGGGTGATCTCCGCCATCCGGTAGTTGGCGGAGACCTGATCGGACAGGTGCGGGTGCTTGGCCAGCACGCGGAGGGCCGCGCCGTGGGACACCGTGCAGTAGGTGCAGGCGTTGATGGCGCTCACCGTGAGCACGATCATCTCCCGCTCGGCCCGCGTGAGGCCCGAGGGCCCCTTCATGAGGGCCTCGTAGAACTGGAAGAAGGCCCGGAAGTGATCGGGCTTCCAGGAGTAGGCCCAGAACACGTTCGGCACGAAGCCGAGCTTCTTCGCGTTGGTCTCGATGACTTCGCGGATATCCTCGGGCAGGTCGTCCGGAGCCGGAACGGGAAATCGGCTGATCGCGCTCATCGAGATCTCCTCCTGGGCTCGAGCCGCATGCGGGGATGTCACTCGGGGTCAGGCCACAAACTCTATATCTGGACGCTACATACAACCGACATGGAGGATTGTTGCCCCGGGGATCTGGAAAGTCAACGGCCGATCTTGATAATCCCGATCGGAATTAATCCCGTACGGATCATGCAGCGGTCAGACGAAGGTGAGTGGCTCGACGATGGTCTCGCCGCGGGCGAAGCGCTCCAGGCTCAGCGGGGAAATGTCCAGAGTGCTCGCGCGGCCGTCGGCGATCAGCTCGGCCATGAGCTGACCGGCGATCGGCCCGTGCATGAACCCGTGGCCGCTGAAGCCGGCGATCACGAAGAGGCCGTCGGCGCCGGAGACGGCGCTCACGATGCCCGTCTGATCCGGCGTCATCTCGTAGAGCCCGGCCCAGCCCCGCATCAGCTGGGCCTCGGCGAGGGCCGGCGCGCGATGGATGGCGCGCTCCACGAGCGGCGCCGTCAGGCCCCAGTCCACGTCGGTGTTGAACGCGCTGCCCTCCTTGACGTGGCCGATGCCGAGGAGAAGCCCCGCGCCCTCGCGCCGCATGGAGAAGCCGAGGTGCGGGTCGATGATGAACGGGGTCGCCGCGGGGATCTTCTCGGCGGGAAACGGCGCCGTCACGAACTTGTGGCGCCGGCGGGGAGAGACAGGGATGTCCACGCCGGCGAGGCGCCCGACCACGCCCGACCAGCAGCCCGTCGCGATGACCACGACCGGCGCCTCGATGGCCCCATGCGCCGTGACCACGCCCGTCACTCGTGACCCGGCCCGCGTGAAGCTCACGACCTCGTGGTGCTGCCGGATGCTCACGCCCAGCGCGCGCGCCCGCGCGGCGATGGCCGTGGCGGCGAGGTAGGGGTCGGCGTAGCCATCCCGTGGCGAGAACGTGGCCGCCCGGAGATCGCGCGTGTGCAGATAGGGAAAGCGCCGGTGGATCTCGTCGGGCGTGAGGGTGTGCACCTCCACCCCCAGGCTCTGCTGCAGGGCCACGCTGCGCGTCGACACGGCCAGCTCCTCCTCGGAGGTGACGAGGATCAGGTAGCCGTGCTGGCGAAACTGCGGATCGACGCCGAACTCCTCGGCGAAGCGCTCGTAGGTCACGATGCTCTGCGTGGTCAGCTCGACGCCGATCCGATTGGCGTACTGGTGGCGGATGCCCCCGCTGGCCAGGGCGGTGGACCCCGAGCAGATCGTGTCCCGCTCGAGGACGACGATCGTGCCGAATCGCCGCCGGGCCAGGTGGTAGGCGGTGCTGGCGCCCATGATGCCGGCGCCCACGATGACGACGTCCGCGGTCTCAGCCATCGGTGACCTCACTCTTTTGCGGGCCCTGGCCCACGGATGAAGGTCGGCCTACTATGCCACGCTGCTCAGGCCCAGTGCGCGTGCCTTCGGCGCCCGTCGTGGCACGGCCGGTTCTCATTGACTTTTCCCGCGGCTTCGGTAGCGTAGCGGGCGGCAACGATCCAAGAAGTCAGGCGCGCAGGGCAGCTCGCCTCAGGAGTCTCCCATGATCTCGTCCGCACGGATGTACGAGTGGGCCCCGTCGCTGATCGCCGCCTGGCGACGGCTGCTCGAGGGCGTCGCTCGCCACGCCCGCGTCGATCTCGAGTTCCTGGACAACCGATCCGTGTCCCTCGACGACCTGTGGGCGCGGGAGGACATGGGCTGCGTGTTCATGTGTGGATATCCGTACGTGCGTCTGACGGAGCGTCCCGCCCTCCTCGCCGCGCCCGTCCCGTCGCCCACGCGCTTCGGCGGACGCCCCGTGTACGTGACCGACTTCATCGTGCGCGCGGACACGCCCTATGCGCGCCTCGAGGATACGTTCGGGCGGTGCTTCGCGTACTCGACCGAGCACTCTCACTCGGGCTACAACGCCGCCCGCTACCATCTGCTCCCGTATCGCTCAGCCACGCACTCCGCGCTCTTCGACACGGTCAAGGGCCCCTACGTGCGCCAACGCGCGGTCATCCAGGCGGTGCTCGACGGCGACGCTGACGTGACGGCCATCGACGGCTACGCCCACGACCTGCTGCGCCGCCACGACCCGGCCGTCGCCGAGCGGCTGCGTGTGGTCGCCACCACGGGCCCGGCGCCGAGCCCGCCGCTGGTGGCCTCGCCCTCGATGAGCGCCGCCCAGCGCGAGCGCCTCACCGCCGCCCTCGTCACCGCGCACGAACGCCCCGAGCTCGCGCCCGTCATGAAGGATCTCTTGCTCCTCCGCTTCGAGCGTGTGGTGGAGACCGATCTCCAGCTCTTCCTCGACTGGGAGCGCGCCGCCGCTGCCGTCGGCTACGCCAAGATCCAGTGACCGCGCGGCCCGCGCTCTCTCTCGCGCTCCCGTGATCACCCCGCTCAGCGGCGCAATCCACTAGCGCGATGCGAACGCTCATCCGCGGTGGATGGGTCGTGGGCTTCGCCGAGGGGAGCCACGTCCTGTGGCGCGACGGGGTCGCGGTTTACGAGGGCGATCGCGTCCTCCACGTCGGCTCCCGCTTCGAGGGGCGAGTCGACCGCGAGATCGACGCGCGCGGCAAGCTGGTCGCGCCCGGCTTCATCGACACTCACGTGCACAGCGGCCATCGCGCCTCGCACCGGCTCATCACGGACACCGGGCGGCCCGACTACTTCGGCCAGCCTTTTCTCGACATCAGCGTGGCGCGCGAGGGCACCCGCGTGGGCGGCGATCCGCGCTACCTGCGCCCGGACGATCGCGAGGCCGAGCGCGGCGGCCAGCTCCACGCGCAGTTCACCGTGGCCGAGATGCTCTGCAACGGCACCACGACCTTCATGGAGTTCGGCAGTCAGCTCCGCGTGCAGGAGGCCCTGCTCGCCGAGGTCGAGCGCCTGGGGTTGCGCGCCTATCTCGGGCCGGGCTTCGACTCCGGCCGCTGGGTCGGAGACGAGCGCGGCCGCCTCACGCGCGTGGTGGACGAGGCCGCCGGCTGGAAAGAATTCGAGGCGGCCTGCGCCTTCATCCGTCGGATCGACGGCAGCGTCGATGGGCGCGTGCGCGGTCTGATCGTGCCCCGCGAGGCGGAGACGTGCACCCTCGATCTGCTCCGCGCCGCGCGGCGGGTGGCGGACGAGCTCCATCTGCCCATCACCACGCACGCCGCCTACAACGTCATCGAGTTCTACGAGATGGTCACCGAGCACCGGCTGACGCCGATCGAGGTGCTGGAGGCGGTGGGCCTCCTCGGGCCCGACCTCACCATCGGTCACGGAAACCTCCCCGCCGAGGCCTACCCCTTCTACGCGGGAGCACACGATCTCGATCTGATGGCGCGCTACGGCGTGTCGATCTCGCACTGCCCGGTCAACATCGCGCGCCGCGGGCGCTCGCTCCAGTCCTGGGAGCGCTACCGCAAGGCGGGCATCAACATTGCCCTGGGCAGCGATACCTATCCGCGCGACATGATCATGCAGATGCGCATGGCCTCGTACTTCGGCAAGGTGATGAGCGCGAACCTGCGCGCGGCCTCCGCCGCCGAGGTGTTCGCCGCCGCCACCCTCGCCGGCGCCCGCGCCCTCGGCCGCGACGATCTCGGGCGCTTGGCCCCGGGCGCGAAGGCCGACATCATCCTCATCGACCTCACGGGTGGAGGCTCGCTCCGCTACGGGCCCGTGCGCGATCCCATCAAGAGTCTGGTGGAGTGCGGGATCGGCGACGACGTGGAGACCGTCATCGTGGACGGCGTGCCGCGCATGGAGAATCGCCGGATTCCCGGGGTCGACCTCGCCGACCTCCGGGCGCACGCCCAGGAGGCCGGGGAGGCGGTGTGGTCGCGACTTCAAGAGTGGGATCCCCTCGGCCGCACCGCCGAGCAGATGAGCCCCTGGTCGTTCCCGCTGATGAAAGGAGAGACGTGATGGCCCTGCTGTCCACACTGCTCGCGATGGCCCTCGGCCTGACCGTGGGCATCGGCGCGAGCTTCGCCCAGTCCGCCTACCCGGAGCGGGCCATCGAGATGGTCATCACCTTCCCGCCCGGGGGCCCCACCGACACCGCGGCGCGCCTCGTGCAGCCGTTCCTGGCCGCGAACCTGAAAGTCCCCGTGGCCCTCGTCAACAAGGGCGGCAGCGGCGGCGCCGCGGGGATGGACTTCGTGGCCAAGGCCAAGCCGGACGGCTACACCATCGCGGCCACCGTGCGCTCGACCGTCTCGATCACCCCGGTGATCCAGGCCAACGTCCCCTACCGGATGAAGGACTTCGAGATGATCGGCAGCTACGCGGCCTCGGCCCAGGCCATTCTGGTCAAGAAGGGCGCGCCCTGGAAAACCCTCGAGGAGCTGGTGGCCGACGCCAAGGCCCATCCCGGCAAGCTCACCTATGGCTCGGCCGGGCAGGGCACCAACAGCTACTTCACCATGGAGCTGCTGAAGCTGGCGCGCGGTCTCGACATCGCCCACGTCCCCTTCGGCGGCTCCGGCCCGATGAAGACCGCCATCCTCGGTGGCCATGTGCAGATCGGGGCCATCTCGCTGAGCACGATGATCCCCGTGATCAGGTCGGGTGACGTGGTCGCCCTCGTCATCAGCGGCGACAAGCGGAACCCGGCCGTCCCCGACGTGCCCACCATGGCCGAGAAGGGCGTGGCCGAAGCGTCGCTCAGCACGATCATGGAGCTGTACGCCCCCGCGAAGACGCCGAAGGCCGTCGTCGACCGGCTGGCCCAGGCGCTGGCCGCCGCCATGAAGAATCCCGAGATGGTGGCCGCCCTCGACAAGGCTGGCCTGGAGCCCTACTACAACTCACCCGATATCTCGCGCCAGCAGGCGGAGCAGGAGTACGAGGTGGTTCTGGCGGCGGCCAAGAAGCTCGGCCCCTTGAAGTAGGCGCGCGAAGCGATCGGCTCCATGGCGTGGCGGGATGCGGCGAGCGCGGGGCTCCTTGCCCTCGTCTCTCTCTACGCGCTGGTCGAATCGACGCATCTCGACGCCGGCACCATCACGCGGCCCGGGCCGGGCTTCTTTCCGCTCGTCCTCGCGGGCGCCCTCCTGCTGGTGTCGCTCGCCCTTCTCGCGCAGGCGTGGCGTGGGCGCCGGGCCGCCGCGTCGGGACCGGCGCCCGCGGGAGACGACGACGTCGCCCGCCGCCCCTGGGCGCTCGTGGCGACCGTGGTGGCCTTCGCGATCTACATCGCCATCCTCGAGCCGCTGGGGTTCGTCCTGGCCACCGCGGCACTCCTGGCGTTCCTCTTCGGCGCCCTGGCCCACTACCGATGGCCGATCGCCGTCGCCGCGTCCCTCGTGGTGACGCTCGTGTCCTACCTGGTCTTCAACACGTGGCTCCAGGTCAGGCTGCCCGCGGGCCCCTGGGGGTGGTAGCGGGGTGGATCTTCTCCACAGCCTGATCTTCGGACTCTCGGTCAGCCTCACGCCGGCGAACCTCATGGCGTGCTTCATCGGCGTCTTCGTGGGAACGCTCATCGGCGTGCTGCCGGGAATCGGCCCCGTGGCCACCATGTCGCTGCTGCTCCCCGTCACCTACGCCATGTCGCCGGCGGCCTCGATCATCATGCTGGCGGGCATCTACTACGGCGCCATGTACGGCGGCTCGACGACGTCGATCCTCGCCAACATCCCCGGCGAAGCCGCCTCCGTCGTCACGTGCCTGGACGGCTACCAGATGGCGCGCGCGGGGCGCGCGGGCCCCGCGCTGGGCATCGCCGCCTTCGGATCGTTCATCGCGGGGACCTTGAGCGTGCTGGGCATCACCCTGCTGGCGCCGCCGCTGGCCCGCGCGGCGCTGCGCTTCGGCCCGCCCGAGATCTTCGCCGTCCTGCTCCTGGGGTTCACGCTCGTCACGCACCTCTCCGGGGGCTCGAAGCTCCGCACGGCGGCCATGGCGCTGCTCGGCATGCTCCTGGGGTCGATCGGCATCGATCCCATCTCGGGCGTGGCGCGCTTCACCTTCGGGACCCTCACGCTCAACGACGGCGTCGGGCTCGTCCCCATGATCATGGGACTCTTCGGCTTGAGCGAGGTGTTCCTGAACATCGAGTCGGAGATTCGCCAGCAGGTGTTCAAGGCGCGCATCTCGGGGCTCCTGCCGACCCGCGCCGACTGGCGCGCCTCCGCCGGGCCCATCGGCCGCGGCAGCGTCCTCGGCTTTCTGCTGGGCATCGTGCCGGGAATGGGCGCCATCATCCCGACCTTCATGTCGTATGCGCTGGAGAAGCGCCTGTCGCGGCATCCGGAGCGCTTCGGCCACGGGGCCATCGAGGGCGTGGCGGGCCCGGAGTCGGCCAACAACGCGGCGACCGGCGGCGCCCTGATCCCGCTCCTCACCCTCGGTGTCGCCCCCAACGTGCCCATGGCCGTGCTCCTCGGCGCCTTTCTCCTCCACGGCGTGCAGCCGGGACCGCTCATGATCACGGAGCGGCCTGAGCTCTTCTGGGGTGTGGTGGCCAGCATGTACGTGGGCAACGTGCTCTTGCTGGTGCTGAACCTGCCGCTGATCGGTCTGTGGGTGCAGCTCCTGCGCGTGCCCTACGGGATCCTCTTCCCGCTCATCCTGCTCTTCTGCGTGATCGGCGTGTGGAGCGAGTCGGGCAATACCGCCGACCTCGTGGTCCTGCTCATCTTCGGGCTGCTGGGCTATCTCATGAAGAAGCTCGACTTCGAGCCGGCGCCGCTCGTGCTGGCCTTCGTGCTGGGCCGCATGGCGGAAGAAGCGTTGCGCCAGTCGCTGCTGCTCTCGCGGGGGAGTCCCGCCATCCTCGTCACGCGCCCGCTCGCCTCGGCCATCCTGGCCCTGGCGGTGGCGCTGGCCGTGCTCCCCGCCGTCGTGCCGGCCATCCGCGCGCGGCTGTCGAGATGAGGGGACTGGGAACATGGGGGCCTCGACAGGGCCCCCATACCCCCACTCGTTCGGGACGCCCCGGCGAAGCCGTGGCGCCCCTCGATATCCCGCGTCAGCTCCGCAGCAGGTCTTCGGCGATGCGCTTGACGTCGGCGGCGTCCACCTGGCCCTTGTGCGACTTCATGACGTCGCCCATTAGGCGGCCCACCTGCTTGGCGTCGTTGATCCCCAGCGCGGCGATGCGCTCCTGCACCAGCGCGCGCAGCGCGGTCTCGTCCATGGTCCGCGGGAGATAGCGCTCGCAGAATCCGATCTCGACGCGAAGCTGCGCCGCCTGCTGGGCACCGCGGTCCCCCACCTTCTCGTACTCCACGAGCGCCTTCTGGAGCTGCTTGCGGTAGGCGCCGATCACGTCGAGGAGCAGGGCATCGTCGACGGTACCCGCGAAGCCCTTGGCCGTCGTGCGCTCGGTGAGCTTCGTCTTGATCATGCGGACGACGTTGGCCGTCGGCATGTCC
>Ga0184637_10003336_pt1 | contig 10034 bp, 8 predicted proteins | sample PLM3_127_b2_FD_133143 | JGI IMG/M metagenome (GOLD analysis project Ga0184637, IMG submission 133143) | Groundwater sediment microbial communities from an aquifer in East River, Colorado, USA - PLM3_127_b2 | ecosystem: Environmental > Terrestrial > Soil > Riparian zone | place: USA: East River... | reverse complement strand
TAACCGCAATTCGGGCACACGGTGTGAGCGAGGCGCATCTCGCCGCAGTTGCTGCAAGCCACGATGGCGCGCGGCGTCAGCCCGTCTTGCGCGCGGCGGCGGTTGCGGCGGCCCTTAGAGTGTTTGCGTTTTGGATGGGGAGGCATAACCGTTCCTTTTCGTGCTGTAAGATGGCGGGTGAGTTCGCATAAGAACGCCTGCCGTCCTTTGATTTCACTCAGGACTCTGGCAGGCGACTGGGGGGCATTATAAAAGGGCAGGGAGGGGCTGTCAAGGAAAACCCCAAAGCTGTGTTTACGCAAAAGATGTCGGGCAATAAGGGGCCTCCCCTCTCCCGACTGCGTTTTCAGTCGGGAGAGGGGTCGGGGGTGAGGGGGTTATCCGCCTCCCGCTGATTGGCTCTGGTCGGCCTTGAGCCTGGCGACGCCGTTGCGCACCTGGGTCAGCGATTTCGCCAGTTCTTCCTCCAGGCGCGTCAACACCTCGAGAGCGTAGTCGTCGGCGTCGGCGCGGATGCCCTCGGCGTCGGTCTTGGCCGCCTGGATGATCTCGTTGGCGCGCGCCTTAGCGCTTTCCACCAGCGCCTCGCGGTCAACCAGTTGGTCACTCTTCTCCTTCGCCAGTTGCACGGTGCGCGCTGCTTCCTCCTGTGCCTGGGCCAGGATACGGTCGCGCTGGTTGAGGATTTGCTGAGCCTTCTTGACCTCGTCCGGGATCGAGACGCGCATCTGGTCAATCAACTCCAGCACGCGGTCTTCGTCCACGGCCAGCTTGCGCATGAGCGGGATGGGCAGCCCGGCGTTGAAAACTTCCTCTAAGCGGTCAACCAGGTGGAGGATATCCATACGACCCTCGGGAACGGTGGTAATCAAGCGCCTAAGATACAACGATTAGGCGCGAAACGCAATTCGTTAATCGCGAAGCGAAGTCATCGGCACCACTTTTCCCCCCTCGTCGCCCAGTTCGGTGAACCGGCGCTTGAGGGCGGCAGCCACGTGCGGCGGGACGAGCGAACTGACGTCCCCGCCCAGCGAGGCAATTTCGCGCACGGTGGTGCTGCTCACGAACGAGTGCTCCTCGCGCGTAATCAGCGGCACGGTTTCAATCTCCGGGGCGAGGCGGTGGTTAGCCAGCGTCATGCGGAACTCGTGCTCAAAGTCCGAGAAGACGCGCAGGCCGCGCACCATCACCTGTGCGCCCACCTTGCGGCAGAATTCCACTGTCAGGCCGCTGTAGCCGACCACGCGCAAGTTGGGCAGGTTCAGGCTACCGACGGCTTCCGTCACCAGCGCGATGCGCTCCTCCGGCGAGAACAGCAGGGACTTGAGCGGCTTGTCGTACACGGCCACCCGCAGCTCGTCGAAGAGCAGCGAGGCGCGGTGGATGATGTCCACGTGCCCGTAGTGGATGGGGTCGAACGTGCCAGGGTAGACAGCGAGAATTTTCAAGGCTGCATCTCTCGGTAAGCGTTTGGATAGTGGAGGTCGGAAGTCAGAGGTCGGAGAGTGCTCTGACCTCTGACTTCTAACCTCCGACCTCTAAATCTAACTCACATCTCCCGCGCCGGGCGTCCAGAACTGTGTTAGCTTCTCGGCCAGGGATTGATGCTCCGGCCGTTGCAAGTCGGGGTCGGATTCGAACAGCCGCCGGGCCTCGCGCCGGGCTTTCTCAATGGTGGGGAGGTCGCCCAGCTTCGCCATTCGCACGCTTCCCGCGTCGTAACCCGATTGCCGCGTGCCCAAGAAGTCGCCGGGGCCGCGCAGGTGCAAATCCTTCTCGGCCAGCACGAAACCATCCTGCGTCTGCTCCATCGCCAGCAGGCGTTCGTCCGGGTGTTGAGCCAGGGTCGGGTCGTCGGAGGCGAGCAGACAGGATGACTTGTGTTCGCCGCGCCCCACGCGCCCACGGAACTGGTGCAGCTGCGCCAGCCCGAAGCGGTTGGCGCCCTCAATCAAAATCACGGTAGCGTTCGGCACGTCCACGCCCACCTCCACCACCGAGGTCGAAACCAGCACGTGATAGTCCCCGGACCGGAAGCGCGTCATCACCTCGTCCTTTTCATCCGGCCTCATGCGCCCGTGCAGCAGGCCCAGCTTGAAATCGGGGAAGACCTCTTTTTGCAGACGCACGTGCTCCTCCACGGCGGCCTTCGCTTCGATCTTCTCCGATTCCTCGACGAGCGGAAAGATGATGAAAGCCTGCCGCCCCTTTTGGAGTTGCGAGCGGATGAAGGCGTAGCCGCGCTCGTGCTCGTTGGCGCGCAGCAGGTGCGTTTCGATGGGCTGGCGGCCCGGCGGCATCTCGTCCAGCACCGACAGGTCGAGATCGCCGTACACCGTCAGCGCGAGCGAGCGCGGGATGGGTGTGGCCGTCATGACCAGCACGTGAGGATTAGAGCCTTTGCCGCGCAGCGCCGCGCGCTGCGCCACGCCGAAGCGGTGCTGCTCATCCACAATCGCCAGCCCCAGGTTGGCAAACTCCACTGGCGCCTCGATGAGGGCGTGTGTGCCAATGACCACCCTGATCTCACCTGAACGGAGGCCGGCGTAGATTTCGTCTTTCTCTGAGGCTGAGGTCGAGCCTTGTAGAAGGCGAATCGCGCGCGTAGCGGGTGTATCGCGTAGCGCGGGAGCAAGTAAATTGGATAGGGTTCGATAGTGCTGCTCGGCCAGGATGCTGGTCGGGGCCAGCAGGGCGGCTTGCGCACCCGCCTCAGCGTGCGCCGCTATCGCCATCGCGGCCGCCGCGACGGCAGTTTTGCCTGACCCCACGTCGCCCTGAAGCAAACGGTTCATCGGCACGTTGCGAGCCAGGTCGGCGCGGATGTCGGCCAACGTGCGCTGCTGTGCGCCCGTGAGCGTGTAGGGCAGGCTGTGCAGAAAAGCATTGAGCCACTCGTCGCTCGTCCCAAGAGGCACGCCGGTGGCCGCCTGCCAATCGCGGCGCTGACGTAGCACGCCAAGTTGCAGCAAGAGCAACTCGTCGAACGCCAAACGATGCTGCGCGGCGGCCAGGGCCCCTTCAGAGTTTGGATAATGAATCTGAGCCAGCGTCTCGGCGTAGCCCATCAGCCCGGCATGTTGCACCACATCGGCGGGCAAGGGGTCGGGCTGTTTGCGCGCCCAATAGTCCACCAGTTGCAAAATGAGCTTGCGGACGTTGTGCTGTGTAATGCCCTGCGTGAGCGGATAGACCGGCACGATGCGCCCGGTGTGCAAAAGCTCTTGGTCGAGCGGCTCCCACTCCTTGGGCTGCAAGATCAGCCGCCCGAGGTATTGATTGACTTTGCCCGCGATGACGATTTGCTGGCCGGGCCGGATCTGGCGGGCAAGGAAATCCTGGTTGAAGAACGTGGCCTCGATCATGCCGGTCGTGTCCGAAAGCACCACCTTGAAGGCCGTCATCCGCCCGCTCTTCATCCGGCGCACCCGCGCATCGTAGACCGTGCCCACCACGCTGCACTCTTCGCCGTACACCAGCCGGTTGATGGTCTTCATCCTGGCGTAGTTGTCGTACCGGCGTGGGAAGTAGAGCAGCAGGTCACGCAGGGACTTGAGGCCCAGGCGCTCGAACTTGCTGGCGGTCTCGGGACCCACGCCGTTCAGCACCGTGAGAGGCGCATCCAGGGCGGCGTTGGGGTCGCGGGGCATGGGCGCTTTAAGTGAGCGCGGCGCGAAAGGGTGGCGCGCGATGCGGCGTTCGGCCTCTGGCGCTTCCACCGGGCGCGGATCGAGCGTTTCGACGTCGGACTCCGTCTTTTTGGGAGTCGTCCGGCGCTCAACGGCCGAGGGAGCAGGCGGTGGGGCTGGCGCTTTCACCTCGGTCGCAAAGTTGTCTGGTGATGGCGGCGCCTCGATAGGCGCATGAGCCGCTTGAGGCGCGAGCGGAGGCGGCTGGCCCGGAGGCGTCATCCCTGGTTCGCGCCGGGGCAGGTCTGGAGGGCGAGGGGTGCTCGGCCTGGGCGGCAGGGCCTGTACTTTGGAGCGCTCAACCGGAGCGGGCCTGGGCGTTGGGGCAGGCGGCTCCGCTGTGCGGCGGGGTGGCGCAACGGCCGCCGAGTTGGAGGCTGGAGCAGTTTGCATAAGCCTGAGCAGGGCCTCAACCGCCGCCGCCCGCTCGGCCGGAGGCGTCTCAGGATAAACGCGGATGCGAGAGACGATCTCGTCTATCAGAGCCGGGTCGAGGCCAGCCCGGCGTGCGTTGGGCTCCCAGTATCCCAGCATCTTCGGCAGGCCGCCGATCACGGCCTTGTTGGGGTAGCCGTCTTTAATTTCGAGCTTGAGGACTTTTTGAAGCTGGTCGAGGGCAGGGTGCATGAGGGCGATTGTACCTTAATCTTCTGGCTCCAGGTTTTCTTTCACCGGCTCCGACTCGCCCTCGAAGATGATGACGCCCATGGCCTCCGGGCCCAGGAACGTGCCCAGGCTCGGCCCGTAAGTCAGCACGGGCCACTCGCGGCCCGGAAAATCCATCGCCAGTCGGTCGAGCAGCAGGCGCGTGTCTTCGGTGGGGTGGGATGCGCTTTGCAGGATGCCCATGCGCTCGATGTCGGAGAACTCGATCACGAACTCGACGATCTTTTCGATGGCCTGCTGGCGGGTGCGCACCTTTTCCATCGGCACGATGCCGCCCTCCTCGAGAGTGAGGAACGGCTTGATGCCGAGCATCGCCCCTAGCACCGCCTGCGCCTTGCCGATCCGCCCGGCCTGGGCCAGGAAGTCCATCGTCTCGATGAAGAAGACGGTATACAGCCGGGGCACCATCCCGCGCACCAGGCGCACCACCTCGTCGAGCGAGTCGCCGCGCTCCGCCGCTATCGCCGCCGCCTCCACCAGAATGCCCAGCCCGATGGAGGTCGAGAGCGAGTCAATCACGTGAATCTTGCAGCGGCCCTTCACGCTCTCCGCGCCCAGGCGGGCGTTGTGAGCGGTATGGCTCAGCTTGCCCGAGACGTGGATGGAGACGATTTTGTCAGTGGTTTGCACCAGGTTTTCGTAGATGGCGGCAAACTGCTCCGGGGTGGGCGACATGGCCATGGGCAGGGGCCCGCCCGCCGCCACGCGCTTGAAGAACTGCTCCGCGTTGAGGTCAACCCCCTCCTTGAAGCTCTTGGGGCCGAACTGAATAGTCAGCGGCACGACGGTGACCGGGTGCTGTTGCAGAAAGTGGGGGTCGAAGAAGTGTGCCGTGCTGTCGGTGACGATGCAGACTCTAGGCATATTAAGTATCGCGTATCACCTATCGCCTAACGTGCCCTACTGATCTGGTTTCGCGATAAGCCATTGGTGATAAGCTATTCAGCAGATAAGATGTAGTAATAATGCGGCTGGCCGCCATGGTGCACCTGGACTTCAGGCGAGGAATAGGCGGCGCGCACGGCCTCGGCCATGTGCTCGGCTTGTTCGGCGGTCACGTCGGCTCCGTAATATAGGGTGATGATCTCGCGCTCGTCCGCGCCCATCAGGCCCAGCAAGCGCAGGAGGATAGCCTGCAGGGTGTCGCCCGCCAACTTGAGTTGGCCGTTGTGCAGGCCGATGACCTGGCCCTCTTTGACGCCTACCCCATCGAGTTCCACGCTGCGCGTGGCGGTCGTCACCTCGCCGCTCTCCACTTCGTCCAGCGCGCGCTCCATCGCAGCGCTTACGCTCTCCAGGTCACCATCAGGGAGCCAGTGTAGCATAGCGGCGATGCCCTGCGGCACCGTGCGAGTCGGAATTACCCTTACGTGCTTCGCCGACAGTTCGGCGGCCTGTCTGGCAGCCAGGATGATGTTTTTGTTGTTGGGCAGAATGATGATGTGGTCGGTGGGCAGTCTGTCAATGGCGTCGAGCATGTCCTGGGTGGAGGGATTCATCGTCTGCCCTCCGGAGATGATGGCGGCCGCGCCCAGCGGCCCGAGGATACGCGATAGCCCTGGGCCGGGCGACACCGCGATCACGCCAACTTGGCCGGGGCTGACCGGCGTCAGGGTCAGCGGCTCTTCGGCCCCCGCGTCCTTCTTCAAGCCATCCACCTGGTCGAGCAGGTTTTCCATGTGCACGTTGACGACCGTGCCTAACTCCTCTGCGAGTTCGATGGGCTCGTAGCGTTTGGACTTCAACAAGTGTACGTGGACGCGGTACAGCCCGTCGCCTTCGCCGACCTGGATCGAAGTGCCCATCCGCTCAAGGCGGCTGTAGAGGATGGGGATATCTAGCGGCTGGAGCGGACGGAAATCCACCACCGTCTCCCATTCCTGGCCGGGCTCCACCGCGTTCAGGGCCGCGCCTACCGCTTCCAGGTTAAGCGGCTGAATGATGACCTCGATCGCACGGTCGAGCGGTTGGCCGCGCAGATAGCGCATCATCCCCTCTACTAGCACGGCCAAACCCTTGCCACCCGAATCCACCACACCGGCTTGCTTGAGCACCGGCAGCAATTCGGGCGTGCGCGCCACCGAAGCGGTGGCGGCGTTCATGATCTGCTCTAACAGCCAGCGCATATCCTGACTATGGATCACGGCCTCCTCGGCGGCGGCGGCACAATCTTTAATGACGGTCAGGATCGTTCCCTCCACCGGCTTGACCACGCCTCGATAAGCTGTATCACGCGCCTGGCCGAGCGCGCTGACCAGGGCCTCGGCGTCGAAGGTTTCCCGATCCTCGAGTTCGCGCGCAAAGCCGCGCCAGATTTGGGAGAGGATGACGCCGGAGTTGCCGCGCGCGCCCATGAGCGCGCCGTGGGCGACAGCGTGTGCGATTTTGCCCACATGGTTGCCGGTGCTGTGGGCCACTTCTTTGTAAGCGGCCTGCATGGTCAACAGCAGGTTGGTTCCCGTGTCGCCGTCGGGGATGGGGAAGACGTTGAGGGCGTTAATGGCCTGGTGGTTGGTCTCCAGCCAGGTGAGGGCGGCCTGTGTGAGGCGCTTGAGCCCCTGGCCATCGCACTGGCGCAGCTCGTTAGCGAGGCGGATTTGGCGCTCAGTGAGTTGAGAGGCGAGGTCCCAGGTCGTCATGTGGCGTATCGCTGATAACGCCTGCCAATAAGCGACGCATTACGCATCGGCGCTGCTCACGCGCAGGCCCTGCACGTGCACGTTGACGTCGCCCACCGGCACGCCCAGCGCCTTCTCGACGTTGAAGCGCACGGCGTTGGTCACGCTGCTGGCGACGGCGGAGATGCGCGTGCCGTATTCGACGATGATGTACAGGTTGATGGTGATCTCCTCGCCATGTACCACCACCTCCACCCCGTGGCGTGGGTCGCGGGTGATGATATTGGTCAGGCCGTCCATCACGTTTTTGGGGGCCATCCCCACCACGCCGTAGGATTGCAGCACCGCCTGGCTGGCGATGGTGGCAATGGCGTTTGGCGATACTTCGATGCTGCCTAACTCGTTGGTCTCACTGGCGGTCATAGATGGCTTGGAAGTGGAGGTTGTAAGTTAGAGGAGCGATCCCTCCCACCTCTCACTTCCCACTTCCGCTCTCCGGTTGATAGAAACGATACTCTATGGTAACATCCCGCTCGCTGTCCGGTCAGGACTTTTCATCCGTCATTAGCAAAGGAACGACGACCATGGCGAAGTGCATGAACTGCGGCAAGGAACCGGTGGTGGGCCGGAACGTCTCTCACTCCAAGCGCCACACTCCGCGCTTCTTCCGCCCGAACCTGCAAAAGGTTTCCGTTTGGGAAGGTGGCCGCAAGGTACAAAAGACCTTGTGCACCAAGTGCATCAAGACGATGAGCAAGCTCAAATAACGTTTGTTGCACCGCTCAAGCCGGTCTGAACCCTCAGACCGGCTTTTTTGTTCTTGGGGGTCGTTACTGCGGCCTAAGCGCAGGAATAATACACGACGGGAGGGTGAAAAGCAAGGTTTTAATGCCCATAGGCCGGGTAAGTGTGCTAAAATCGAATGTATCTTCTAGGGTTGGGTATATGGCCTCCTCGATAGATCGGGACATCTTATTTCAAACGCTGCGTGGTTATGCTGAGGTCAACGCTATAACCGAGGCCGAGCGCCGGGAACGTTTGGCGCGGATTTCAAGCGCTGAGAACTGGGAAATTTTTGATGCCTTGTATGAAACTTGGGAAATAACGGGGAAACGAGCAGGAGGCAATTGGGAAGCAATAGCCCGCCAACGGCTAGCCGATGCAATTGCTTTGCGCCGGGCCTTTGAGGTTGTTGCCCGCCGCAAAGGGTTAATATGAACAAGCCTCTAGCCGCCGCTTGGGAGGTCAGCCAATTTCTCGAGGCACTTCAAGTGCCTTACGTCCTGATTGGGGGCTTAGCTGTTCAACAGTGGGGCAGCCCGCGCTTGACGGTAGATGCTGACTTTACCGTGGCGGCCTCCCTGGAAGGTTCAGCCGATCTTGTAAAGTTGATGACTGAACGATTTTCATCCCGTGTGGCCGATCCCCTGGCAATGGCTCGTCGGACTCGAATGATGCTAGTCACGGCTAGCAACGGGGTAGAAGTAGACATTTCCTTGGCTTTGCCGGGCTATGAAGACGATCTTTTCCGTCGCGCTATCAACCTTGAGGTTGAACCTGGAAAGTCCATCCGCCTCTGCTCGGCGGAGGACTTGATTATTCACAAAGCTATTGCGGGCCGACCACAAGACCTTTCTGATATCGAAGGCGTGGTGCTGCGCCGAGGCGAGCAACTTGATGTGGCTTATATTCGCCGTTGGCTAGCCGAGTTTGCTGAGGCGTTAGCTGAGCCCGATATCCTACAACGCTTTGAGCGGGCCTATCAAAGACGTTAGACTCCGAGAATCTGAAATCATCCCCTGCGTATTTCCAAAAGGGAGGACTGACACTTATGATGAAGACAAAGTTTGTCTTACTCTGCGCGTTGCTGGCGTTGCCCTGGCTCGTTGGTGCGGCCCAAGCGGCAGGTGAGCCGTGCGACCCGGCGGTTGCCTGCTTCGATGTTGCCCTCGGCTCGGCCAGCCTGGTGGGCGATTTCTACATTGACGGGGCCCTGGCGGCACCTGGCGTCAACAGCGCCCGGCTGGTAGGCGCACCCGCTACGCCGCACACTGTCGAAGTCCGCAATATCCAGGAACCGGGTGGGGCGGGTTTCGGAGATTTGTTCGTTTACCCCGATCAGAGCGCGGTCCAGCAAACGAACGCGGGATGGATCTGGCGCTTGTACTTTTATCCCCAGCGCGTGTACATCAGGGGTACGCTCAACTATACGTGTGCCCCGCGTGGATACCGCGCTACTGACGTGCTGGCCTGCCGCCCGACGATTGATGGCGTGCCCATGCCCGACGTAGCTCCCGGCGGCAAAGCGGCGTACACCCTCACTCCCGGCGAGCACACCGTCCACACCGACCTGGTGGGCGACTCAGCCGGGAATTGGAGCCTGACGGCGCGCGACGACGTGGCGAATATCGTCGGCGGGCGCAACGCCTGGCTCACCACCTCTTTCCCACTCAAGGGCTTGCTCAAGATCAGCCTGGTTCCCAATGGCATCGTCGCCGACCTGTACGTGAACGGCGCGCTGGTCGCTCCGCAAAGCGCCTCGGCTGAATTGTTCGTGGCCCCTGTCGCGGCTAACACCATCGAGGCCCGCAACGTCACCGACCCAGCGGCCGGCGGAAACTGGAAATTCAACGACGTGACCGTGTCGGCTATTGCCTACGAAGGAGGCACCCGCTACGTTTACCTGCGCCCGGCCAAAGTGTGGCTCACCGGCAAGCTTAATCTGTCTTGTTACCTGAGTCGCATCACGCTCACCGACGACGCACAATGCTCGGTAAGCGCCGATGGCGTACCGCTGGGCACGCTGGCCCACAACACCCGCGCCACATTCACCATGGCGACCGGCAGTCACGCGATTGAAGTGACCGTGGCTGGGGCCAGCGCCGGGCGGTGGGCCGGGCCCATCAGCTTCACCCAAAACATTTTCGGCGGCGGCAACGCTTATTACACCGCGCGCTTCAATCTCATCCCTACCGCGCCTCCACCGCCTTCGGGAGGCAATCCACCTCCGCCGCCCTCCGGCGGGGGGGGCAGCACTCCGGGCGGCTTTGAATTAGGCGGG
>Ga0184637_10003335_pt1 | contig 10034 bp, 19 predicted proteins | sample PLM3_127_b2_FD_133143 | JGI IMG/M metagenome (GOLD analysis project Ga0184637, IMG submission 133143) | Groundwater sediment microbial communities from an aquifer in East River, Colorado, USA - PLM3_127_b2 | ecosystem: Environmental > Terrestrial > Soil > Riparian zone | place: USA: East River... | reverse complement strand
GTATTTTCCCGGACAAGCCGATCTCGCAGAAACCGGCGGAAGTGCGCATGGGCAACGGCAAGGGCAACCCGGAATACTGGGTGTCCGAGATCAAGCCGGGGGCCGTGCTTTACGAAATGGACGGCGTGAACGAGCAGGAAGCGCGCGAAGCATTCCGCCTGGCGGCGGCGAAGCTGCCGCTGCGCACCACGTTCGTTGCGCGGATGATGGGCGGTGGAGGCTAAGTGATGAAGGCAGGCGAATTGAAGGGAAAATCTCCGGACGAACTGCAGCAGGAGCTCAACTCGCTGCTCAGGGCGCAGTTTGGCCTGCGCATGCAGAAGGCCACCCAGCAGCTCACCAACACCAGCCAGCTCGCCAAGGTGCGGCGCGATATCGCGCGAGTGCGCACGATGCAGGCCGACAAGGGACGGGTCAAGGCATGAGCGAAGCAGCGAACAAGCGACAGCTGACCGGGCGCGTCGTCAGCGACAAGATGAAAAAGACGGTTACCGTGCTGGTGGAGCGGCGCATGAAGCACGCGCTCTACGGCAAGTTCATCACGCGTTCCAGCAAGTACCACGCCCACGACGAGGCGAGCGAGTGCAAGCAGGGGGACCTGGTGCTGATCGAGGAATGCCGGCCGATCTCCAGCACCAAGGCCTGGCGCGTGATCCAGCTGGTGGAGAGGGCGAAAACAGTTTGAGGTAAGGAATGAGGGGATATCTCCCCTCATACACCCTTACAAGAGGGGAATTTAGTGGTTTTAGCGTTGCGGAATCAGCGGGATAACCGTATAATCCGCAACCTTTTCGTCGCGTCCCGGCGTTGTAAATGAGGGGCGCGGCGACCGACCCGGACGGGCTCCAATACTGGCCGCATGGCGGTCAAGTTGGAGAAAGACAGATCAGTGAGAGAACGATGATACAGATGCAGACCATTCTGGACGTGGCCGACAACACCGGCGCGCGCGCGGTCATGTGCATCAAGGTGCTGGGCGGTTCGAAGCGGCGCTACGCCGGTATCGGCGACGTTATCAAGGTGAGCGTGAAGGACGCCGCCCCGCGCGGGCGCGTCAAGAAGGGCGAGATCTACGATGCCGTGGTGGTGCGCACTGCGAAGGGCGTGCGCCGCGACGACGGCTCGTTGATCAAGTTCGATTCGAACGCCGCGGTGCTGCTCACGCCCAAGCTGGAACCGATTGGCACGCGCATCTTCGGGCCGGTGACGCGGGAATTGCGCAGCGAGCGCTTCATGAAGATCGTGTCGCTCGCGCCGGAAGTGTTGTGAGGGGGCCAGGTAGCATGAACCGCAGAGACGCAGAGGCGCAGAGAAAGACGAATGAATATCTCAGCGTCTCCGCGCCTCCGCGGTGAAAATGAGATCGAGAACTGCGATGAGGAAAATCCGAAAAGGCGACGACGTCATCGTGACGACCGGCCGTGACAAGGGCAAACGCGGCACCGTGCTGCGCATCATGGACGCGGAACGCGTGCTGGTCGAGGGCGTGAACAAGGTGAAGAAACACCAGCGTCCGATCCCGATGAAAAATGTCACCGGTGGCATCATCGATAAGGAAATGCCGCTGCACGTATCGAACGTGGCGCTGTTCAACCCCGGCACCAAGAAGGCCGACCGCGTCGGCATCCGCATGCTGGAAGACGGCCGCCGCGTCCGTTATTTCAAGTCTAACGGTGAAGTGATAGACGCATGAGCGCAGCCAAGGGCAAGGACACCAAGGGCGCCAAGGACGCGAAGTCGTCCAGAGACGCCAAGGGCCAGCAGAAGGAAGCCCGCGCCCCGAAGGAAGCGGCAAAGCAGCCCGCCACGCCGAAGCGCGCGAGGGAAGCGAGGCCAGAAGCGGCGGAAGCCCCGGCGCCGAAAGAGAAGAGACCGGAGCGGCCGGCTCCCGTGCCGCGCTTGCAGGTCCTCTACCGCGACACTGTGGTGAAGCAAATGATGCAGCAGTTCAGCTACCAGACCTCGATGCAGGTGCCGCGCATCGAGAAGATCGTGCTCAACATGGGCGTAGGCGAGGCGGTTGCCGACAAGAAGATCATGGACAACGCGGTCGCCGACATGGCCAAGATCGCCGGCCAGAAGCCGCTCATTACCGCGGCGCGCAAGTCGATCGCCGTCTACAAGGTTCGCGCGGGCTACCCGGTCGGCTGCAAAGTCACGCTGCGCGGCCGGCGCATGTACGAGTTTCTCGACCGCCTGGTCAGCATCGCGATGCCGCGCATCCGCGATTTCCGCGGCATCTCGGCGCGGGCCTTCGACGGCCGCGGCAATTACAACATGGGCGTCAAGGAACAGATCATTTTCCCCGAGATCGAGTACGACAAGATCGACGCGATCCGGGGCATGAACATCACCATTACCACCAACGCAAGATCCGACAACGAAGCGAAGGCGCTCCTCAGCGCCTTCCGCTTCCCGTTCCGGAACTGAGCAGGAACTGAGGCGAATACCTATGGCAAAAACGGCCGTGATCAACCGCGACAAGAAACGCCGCCAAACCGTCAAGAAATACGCCGCCCGGCGCAAGGAGTTTCTGGAGATTGCCGGCAACCAGAAGCTCTCGCCGGAGGAGCGCTACGCTGCCCGCGAGAAGCTGCAAAAACTGCCACGCGACGCTTCCCCGGTACGGCTGAGGAACCGCTGCGCGCTGACGGGGCGGCCGCGCGGCGTCTACCGCAAGTTCGGGCTCGGGCGCGGCAAGCTGCGCATACTCGCGCTGCACGGCGAGATTCCGGGCGTGATCAAGGCGAGCTGGTGAAATATACGTTCAAGGTTCAGGTTCAAAGTTCAAAGTCGGAACCCAGAAAATTGAACCTGGAACCTGGAACGTTGAACTAGGAACCGAAAACATATGAGCATGACCGATCCGATCGCCGATATGCTGACGCGCATCCGCAATGCGCAAAGTTCGGAAAAGCCGTCAGTGGCGATGCCGGCGAGCAAGCTGAAGGGCGCGATCGCCCAAGTGCTGAAGGACGAAGGTTACATCGATGACTTCGCGGTGCGCGCGGGTGAGGGCAAGCCCCAGCTCGAGATCAGCCTTAAGTACTACGCCGGCAAGCCGGTGATCGAGAAGATCGAGCGCGTAAGCCGTCCGGGATTGCGGATCTACCGCCCGAAGGACGATCTGCCGAAGGTGATGAACGGGCTCGGCGTGGCGATCGTCTCGACTTCCCGCGGGGTGATGACCGACCGCAAGGCGCGGGGACTCGGCGTCGGCGGCGAAGTGCTGTGCATCGTCGCATAGCGGGAGCGCGCCATGTCTAGAATTGGAAAAGCGCCCATCGTACTGCCAGAGAAAGTCGAGGTGGCCATCACCCCGGAGCAGATCTCGGTGAAAGGGCCGCTCGGCGTCCTCACCCAGAAGCTCGTGTCGGATGTGACGGTCGAGAAGGTGGATAACCAGATTCGGTTCAAGGCCGCGGGCAATTCACGGCAGGCCAACGCAATGTCGGGCACGCTGCGGGCGCTCGTTGCCAATATGGTGACCGGCGTTACCAAGGGCTTCGAGAAGAGGCTGACGCTGGTGGGCGTCGGCTACCGCGCACAGGCCCAGGGCGAAAAGCTCAACCTCACACTTGGTTTCTCCCATCCCGTGGCGCACCTCATGCCCAAGGGCGTCAAGGCGGAGACTCCGACGCAGACCGAGATCGTGCTGAAGGGCATGGACCGGCAGCAGGTCGGCCAGGTGGCCGCCGAGGTCCGCGCTTACCGCAGCCCCGAGCCGTACAAGGGCAAGGGCGTGCGTTATGCCAACGAGCAGGTTGAAATCAAGGAAACCAAGAAGAAATAACGGGGAAGCACATGTTTGACAAGAACCAGCAGCGTTTGCGCCGGGCCCGTCAGACCCGCGCCAAGATCTCGGAACTGGCGGCGGTGCGTCTCACCGTGCACCGCTCGAACTGCCACATCTATGCGCAGGTGATCGACGCCGGCGGCTCGAAGGTGCTTGCCTCCGCCTCCTCGGTCGAGAAGGAGACGCGGGGCAACATGAAGAATGGCGGCAACGTCAAGGCGGCGGCCGAAGTCGGCCGGCGCATCGCCGAGCGGGCGAAGAAGGCGGGCGTTGAGGCGGTCGCTTTCGACCGCTCGGGCTACAAGTTTCACGGGCGCGTCAAGGCACTGGCGGAAGCCGCGCGCGAAGCGGGCCTCAAGTTCTAACAGGACTGAACCATGGCGAAACTACACGCATCCAGGATGCAGACGGGCGAAGAGCGCGGCGACGGGTTACGCGAGAAGATGATCGCGATCAACCGCGTCACCAAGGTGGTGAAGGGCGGCCGCGTGCTCGGCTTTGCGGCGCTGACCGTGGTCGGCGACGGCGACGGTAGCATCGGCATGGGCAAGGGCAAGGCGCGCGAAGTGCCGGTGGCGGTGCAGAAGGCGATGGAAGAGGCGCGCCGCAAGATGGTCAAGGTGAATCTCAAGAACGGCACGCTGCAGCACGCGGTGATCGGACATCACGGCGCCTCCCGCGTCTACATGCAGCCCGCTTCGGACGGAACCGGCATCATCGCCGGCGGTCCGATGCGCGCGGTGTTCGAAGTGATGGGGGTGCATAACGTGCTCGCCAAGTGCCTGGGCTCCACCAATCCTTACAACGTGGTGCGCGCGACCATCAACGGGCTCACGGACATGAATACGCCGGCCGAGATTGCCGCCAAGCGCGGCAAGACGGTCGAGGAAATCACGGGATGAACATGGCACAGGCGAAGCCGGGCGGCAAGACGCTCAAAGTGACGCTGGTGAAGAGCCCTATCGGCACCAAGCAGGAGCACCGCGCCAGCGTGCGCGGGCTGGGCCTGCGGAAGATCCGCCAGACGGTGGAGCTGCCGGACACGCCGTCCGTGCGCGGGATGATCAACGCCGTGTCCTACCTGGTGAAGTGCGAATGATGCCGTTCCGACTCATCGAAACGAATGACGAAGGGCGGGATCGTAATTCCTGTTGGGGAGTCAATTTCATCACCTTGATTGGAACGGCATCATGAGACTCAACGACATCAAACCGGCTGCCGGCTCTACGCATTACAAGAAGCGCCCGGGCCGCGGTATCGGCTCCGGACTTGGCAAGACCGCGGGGCGCGGGCACAAGGGGCAGAAGGCGCGCTCCGGCGGCTTCCACAAGGTCGGCTTCGAAGGAGGCCAGATGCCGCTGCAGCGCCGGTTGCCGAAGCGCGGCTTCGTCTCGCACCTGCGCAAGGATACCGCTGAAGTGCGGTTGAGTGACCTCCAGAAGATCGCAGCGGACGTGATCGACCTCGCGGTGCTGAAGAGCGCGGGCGTGGTGCCGCATCCCGCGCTGCGCGCTAAGGTAATACTCGCCGGCGAAATCAAGCGCAAGGTGGCCCTCAAGGGCCTGCTGGTATCCAAGGGCGCCCGCGCCGCGATCGAGGCCGCCGGCGGCAACGTCGAGGCGCCGGCGCCGGCGCAGCCGGCCGGCAAGCTCAAGGCCAAGGGCGGGTCGGCCCAGCCCGCGGGCAAGTAAGAGTCAGAGGACCGAGCGACTTTGGCTGCCAACGAATCCATGCTGAGCCTGGGCCGGATGGGCGACCTCAAGCGTCGCCTGCTGTTCCTGCTGGGCGCCTTGATCGTATTCCGCATCGGCTCCTTCATACCGGTGCCGGGAATCGATCCGGACCAGCTGGCTGAGCTGTTCCGCTCGCAGCGCGGCGGCATCCTCGACATGTTCAACATGTTCTCGGGCGGCGCGCTGTCGCGCTTCACCATTTTCGCGCTCGGCATCATGCCCTACATCTCGGCCTCGATCATCATGCAGCTGATGAGCGTGGTGTCGCCGACGCTGGAAGCGCTCAAGAAAGAGGGCGAGTCGGGGCGGCGCAAGATCACCCAGTACACGCGCTACGGCACCTTCGCGCTGGCGCTATTCCAGGGCATGGGCATCGCAATCGCGATCGAATCGCAGCGCGGGCTCGTGATCGAACCCGGCATCGCGTTCCGGCTCGTCACCATGCTGACGCTTACCACCGGCACCATGTTCCTGATGTGGCTGGGCGAGCAGATCACCGAGCGCGGCGTCGGCAACGGCATTTCCCTCATCATCTTCGCCGGCATCGCCGCGGGGTTGCCGCAGGCGGTCGTCGGCACGCTCGAGCTGCAGCGTACCGGCGCGCTGTCGATCCTGATGGTGCTCTTCATCGGGGCGCTGGTGATCGGGGTGACCGCCTTCGTCTGCTTCGTCGAGCGCGGCCAGCGGCGGATCCTGGTCAACTACGCCAAGCGCCAGGTCGGCAACAAGATCTACGGCGGCCAGAGCTCGCACCTGCCGCTCAAGCTCAACATGTCGGGCGTGATCCCGCCGATCTTCGCCTCCAGCATCATCCTGTTCCCGGCGACCCTGGTGGGCTGGTTCGGCCAGAGCGAGGGCATGACCTGGCTCAAGGACATCGCGGCGACGCTGTCCCCGGGGCAGCCGATCTACGTGCTGCTCTACGCCTCGGCGATCATATTCTTCTGCTTCTTCTACACGGCCCTGGTGTTCAACCCCAAGGAAACCGGCGACAACCTGAAGAAAAGCGGGGCGTTCGTGCCGGGCATCCGGCCGGGCGAGCAGACCGCGCGCTACATCGAGAAGATCATGATGCGGCTGACGTTGACCGGCGCGGTCTACGTCACGCTGGTATGCCTGCTGCCCGAGTTTCTGATCGTGTGGAAGAACGTGCCGTTCTATTTCGGCGGCACCTCGCTCCTCATCATCGTGGTAGTGACCATGGACTTCATGGCGCAGGTACAGGCCTACATCATGTCGCACCAGTACGAGAGCTTGCTGAAGAAAGCAAATTTCAAGGGGGGTATGTTCCCGTCGCGCTGATGGCCAAGGAAGAAACCATACAGATGCCGGGTGAGATCGTGGAAACCCTGCCTAACGCCACCTTTCGGGTGAAACTGGAGAACGGCCACGTAGTACTGGGACATATTTCGGGCAAGATGCGCATGCATTACATCCGCATCCTGCCGGGGGACAAGGTGACGGTGGAACTGACGCCCTACGACCTCTCGCGCGGACGCATCGTGTTCCGGGCGAAGTAAGGGAGTTTGCAGTGGGCAGTTTGCAGCAGGAAGTTTGGAATTGCTGCCAACTGCCAACTGACGGCTGCCAACTAAGGAGTTTGAAATGAAAGTAATGGCATCGGTAAAGCGGATTTGCCGCAACTGCAAGATCGTCCGCCGCAAGCGCGTGGTGCGCGTGATCTGCAAGAATCCGCGCCACAAGCAGCGGCAGGGCTGAAGAGCGGTGAACAGTGAAAGGTGAACAGTGAACGGTAAATCGAACAACCCGGAAACGCCGCAAACGCGGATTTTCCGTTTACTGTTAACCGTTTACCGTTTACTTGGATTTCAATAGACGCTAAAATCGCAAACTTTTTGCTGCGAGGACAGGCATGGCACGAATCGGCGGAGTCAACATACCAAACCACCAGCACGCTGAGATCGCGTTGACGGCGATCCTCGGCGTCGGGCGTTCGCGCGCGCGCACCATCTGCACCGCGTCCGGCGTCAACAGCTCGACCAAGATCAAGGATCTGTCGGACACGCAGATGGACAAGCTGCGCGAGCAGGTGGCCAAGTTCTCCGTCGAAGGCGACCTGCGCCGCGAGGTCTCGATGAGCATCAAGCGCCTGATCGATCTCGGCACCTGGCGCGGCAAGCGGCACCGCCTGGGACTGCCGGTGCGCGGCCAGCGCACCCGCACCAACGCTCGCACCCGCAAGGGCCCGCGCAAGGCGGCGGTGAAGACTATCAAGCCTGTGGCCACAGGCTAAGGAAGACTGATATGGCAAAAGCCAGCACCCGGGTGCGCAAGAAAGTAAAGAAGAACGTGGCGGAGGGCATCGCCCACATCCACGCGTCCTTCAACAACACCATCGTCACCATTACCGACCGCCAGGGCAACACGCTCGCGTGGGCGACCTGCGGCTCCAACGGCTTCAAGGGCTCGCGCAAGTCGACGCCGTTCGCGGCGCAGGTAGCGGCCGATCGCGCCGGCCGCATCGCCCAGGAATCCGGAGTGAAGAACCTGGAAGTATTCATAAAAGGGCCGGGGCCGGGCCGCGAATCCGCGGTGCGCGCGCTGAATGCCGCGGGCTTCAAGATCACCCAGATATCGGACGTTACGCCGGTGCCGCACAACGGTTGCCGCCCGCCGAAGCGTCGTCGGGTCTAGGAGAACATCATGGCAAGAAATCTCGACGCCAAGTGCCGGCAGTGCCGCCGGGAAGGCGAGAAGCTCTTCCTCAAGGGCGAGAAATGCTTTACCGACAAGTGCGCCATCGAGCGCCGCAACTATCCGCCGGGGCAGCACGGCCAGAAGAGTGGCCGCCTCTCGGGTTACGGCGTCCAGCTGCGCGAGAAGCAGAAGGTGCGCCGCATCTACGGGCTGCTCGAGCGCCAGTTCCGCAAGGTGTACCACGCCGCCGAGCAGGCGAAGGGCATTACCGGCGAGAGCCTGCTGCAGTTGTTGGAGAGCCGTCTCGACACGGTGGCCTATCGCATGGGCTTCGGGTCTTCGCGCACTGAAGCGCGCCAGGTCGTGCGCCACAATGGCATCCTGGTGAACGGCAAGCGCGTCAGCATCCCGTCGTTCCAGTGCCGGCCGGGCGACGTGATCGAGGTCGCCCAGAAAGCCAAGGACCAGTTGCGCATCAAGGGCGCGGTCGAAGCCGCCGAGGGCCGCGGCTTTCCGGAATGGCTGGAAGTGGACGCCAAGGCGCTCAAGGGCAAGTTCAAGAACAAGCCACAACGTTCCGAACTGCCGTCCACCATCAACGAGTCGCTCGTGGTCGAGCTCTACTCGAAGTAATTTCGCCGCAGTACATCGTAAAGGTATCCGAGCCATGGCTAGCAGCGCTTTTCTCAAGCCCCGCATCATCGACGTCCAGAACATTTCGCCCTACCACGCGAAGCTCACCATGGAGCCGTTCGAGCGCGGCTACGGCCATACGCTGGGCAACGCGCTGCGCCGGACCCTGCTGTCCTCCATGCCGGGCTACGCGGCGACCGAGGTCAAGATCGGCGGCGTGCTGCACGAGTACTCCACCATCGATGGCGTGCAGGAAGACGTGGTCGATCTCCTGCTCAACCTCAAGGGCATCGTGCTGAAGATGCACAACCGGGCTGAAGCCCTGCTCTCGCTCAAGAAGTCGGGCGAGGGCGTGGTCACCGCCGGCGACATCGAAGCGCTGCACGATGTCGAGATCGTCAATCCCGATCACGTCATCGCGCACCTCGCCGCCGGCGGCAAGCTCGACATGCAGATAAAGGTCGAGCAGGGCCGCGGCTACACCGCGGCGACCACCCGCCGCACCTCCGCTGAGGAAGGGCGCAGTGTCGGCAGCATCCTGCTCGACGCCTCTTTCAGCCCGGTGCGCCGCGTGAGCTATGCGGTCGAGGCCGCGCGCGTCGAGCAGCGCACCGACCTCGACAAGCTGGTGGTCGACGTCGAGACCAACGGCGCGATCGACCCGGAGGAGGCCGTACGCTACGCCGCGCGTATCCTGGTCGAGCAACTGTCCGTGTTTGCCGACCTCAAGGGCCTGCCGACGCAGATCGAGGAAAAGAAGGCGACGCAGATCGACCCGATCCTGATGCGCCCGGTGGACGACCTCGAGCTCACCGTGCGCTCGGCGAACTGCCTCAAGGCGGAGAACATCTACTACATCGGCGATCTCATCCAGCGCAGTGAAACCGAGCTCCTGAAAACGCCGAATCTCGGCCGCAAGTCGCTGAACGAGATCAAGGAAGTGCTCGCTTCGCGCGGTCTCACGCTCGGCATGAAGCTTGAAAATTGGCCCCCGGCCGGTTTGGAAAAACTGACCACGTAGGAATCAGGAACGAATCATGCGTCACCGTCACGGACTCAGAAAGCTCAACCGCACCAGCAGCCACCGCCTGGCGATGTTCCGCAACATGGCGAACTCGCTGCTCAAGCACGAGGCGATCCAGACCACGCTGCCCAAGGCGAAGGAATTGCGGCGCGTGGTCGAGCCCATCATTACGCTCGGCAAGAAGCCTTCG
>Ga0184637_10003334_pt1 | contig 10038 bp, 5 predicted proteins | sample PLM3_127_b2_FD_133143 | JGI IMG/M metagenome (GOLD analysis project Ga0184637, IMG submission 133143) | Groundwater sediment microbial communities from an aquifer in East River, Colorado, USA - PLM3_127_b2 | ecosystem: Environmental > Terrestrial > Soil > Riparian zone | place: USA: East River... | reverse complement strand
TTGAATACTGCGCCCATCGGCACGTTGAGGTTGATGCCCTTGGGCGGTACCGGCTTCAGAAACCACTTCTCGTAAATGGCGTTGATACGCCCGGTCTTGTAGAGATTGCGCATTGCGTCGTCCACGACCTTCTTGAAGGCCGGGTCGTCCCTGCGCAGCATGATGCCGTACGGCTCGACCGTCAGCGCATCGGCGGAAATCACCCAGTCCTGGGGGCTCTTGGAGTTCGCGACCAGGCTGTAGAGCAGGATATCGTCCATGAAGAACGCCACCGCGCGGCCGGTCTCCACGGTCAGGAACGACTCGGCGTGGTCCTTGGCGGCGATGATGCTCATGCCGAGCTTCTTCTCCACGTTCAGTTCGGTCGCGTTCTTGATGTTGGTCGTGCCTGAAGTCGAGACCACGGTCTTGCCCTTCAGGTCGCTGAGGGTCTTGAGGTTTGAAGCCTTCTTCGACACGAAGCGGTTGGCGGTGACGAAGTGCGTGATGGTGAACGCGACCTGCTTCTGGCGCTCGAGATTGTTGGTGGTCGAGCCGCATTCAAGGTCGATCGTGCCGTTCGCCATCAGCGGGATGCGCGTAGCCGAAGTCACCGGGTTGAACTTGACGTCGATCTTCGCCACCTTGAGCTGGGCCTTGATCGCGTCCACGACCCTCATGCAGATGTCGACCGCGTAGCCCACCACCTGCTGCTTGTCGTCGTAGTAGGAGAAAGGTATCGAAGTATCGCGGTGGCCGATGGTGATGCTGCCGCTTTCCTTGATCTTCTTGAGCGTGCCGGTCAGCTCCTGCGCGCCGGCGGCACCGGTCATGGCGCCCGCGACAAACAGGGCGAGGAACATTCTGGAAACACGCGTCATGGTCGACTTCCTATGTCTTAACTGGTTGGTTTGTAAGGAGGTAATACACCTGCCATGGGAATTCAATCTAGCCTAATGACCTCGGCTTGTCCAGCATGAAAAGCGGCGCCGCTTTTCATTAGCCCGTCAAAAAATCCTCGATCAGCTGGGCCAGCCGCTGCGGCTGGTCGTGGTGCATCATGTGGCCGCAGTCGTCGAGCACCACCTCGCGGTGGTCGCGGAATGCGCCCTTGCGCTCCGCCAGCTGCTCCGGCGTGTCCTTCATGCGCGCCGGGATTTCCGACTGCCTGCCCGAAACCAGCAGCACGGGCGCGGTGACGCGCCGCCAGCAGGCAATCGCTTCGTCGATGCGAAACAGGTACGGATTGAAGGTCTTGTGCCGCGGGTCGCTGTGCAGCACGATTTCTCCGCCGGGCAGCTGCTTCGCCCAATGCTGCGCGAGGAAAGCCGCGTGTTCCTCCGGCAGCCGCGGGTTGGTTTTCCTGAGGCGAGTGGCGACTTCCTCGAACGAGCGGTACGGCTTGAACGCCGGCGGTTCCTTGAGCTGGTCGAGCCACTGGGCGTAGCGCACGGGCGCCTGGTCCGGCGCGTGGCGGGCGAGCCCGAGGCCTTCCATCGACACCAGCCGCGCGACGCGGTCCGGGCGGATGCCGGCGTAGACCGAGGCGATGACGCCGCCCATGCTGTGTCCGACGAGCCGGACCGGCTCGCCGGGCTGGTAGTGGTCGGCGAGGGCTTCGAGGTCGGCGTAGTAATCCGGAAACCAGTAGCCCTCGCGCGCCCATTCCGACAGGCCGAAGCCGCGCCAGTCGGGGGCGATGACATGCCAGTCGCGGGAGAAACTGTCGACCAGGAACTGGAACGATGCGCTCACGTCCATCCAGCCGTGCAGCAGGAACAGCCTGGGCGCTGCTGCCTCGCCCCAGATGCGGACATGGTGGCGCAGTCCGCGGATTGCGTGAAATTCGGAGCGGCTCGGTTTCATAAATCGCTATCCATCGTTTAATATTCGGGATCGGCGGCGAATTCTACAATATGCACAAAACCGGCTTCCTCCGCGACGTCGCGCTGCGCGCACGCGCCGCAATCACCCTCGCCCTGCTGGGCGTGCTTGCCGGCGGGATTGCGCCGGCGCCCGCCGCGGAACGCTACGAGCAGGGGCTGCTGTGGCGCATCGAGGGAAAAAACGCGCCGGCCAGCCACGTCTTCGGCACCATCCATCTCGCCGATCCGCGGGTGACTGCCCTGCCGCCCGCGGTGGCGATGGAGTTGAATCGGGCGCGCAGCCTCACGGTCGAGGTGACGCTCGACCCTGGCGCCATCCTCCTGCTCGCCAGTCGCATGATCTACGGCGATGGGCGCGATCTGCAGCGGGTGGCGGGGCCGGAACTCTTCGCAAGAGCCGTCGCTATCGCCGCCGGACTCGGGCTGCCGGATCCGCTGCTGCGGATGTTCAAGCCGTGGGCGGTGGCGCTGCTGTTGAGCGCGCCGCAGCAGGATCCATCCGGAGTGCTCGACATCATGCTGGCGCGCATCGCAGCCGAGCAGGGCAAGCCGGTGCACGAGCTGGAAAGCCTGGACGAGCAGATCGAAGTCTTCGAAGGCATGTCCGAGGCCGACCAGGTGGCCCTGCTCAGGCACGTGGTGGATAACTACGAACGCATGCCGGCGTTCATTGGGCGTCTTGTCGAAGCCTACCTCGCGCGCGACTTGGCCGGACTGTGGCGCATCAGCGAGGAGAGCGGCGGTGAAGGGGCGGAAGCCAAGCGGCTGAGGGCGGTATTCGCGCGCCGTCTGCTCGACGAGCGCAACACGCGCATGGCCGAGCGCTCGGAGGCGCGGTTGAGGGAGGGCGGCGCGTTCATCGCTGTCGGCGCGCTGCACCTCTACGGCGGCGCCGGCTTGCTGTCACTGCTCGAACGGCGGGGCTGGCGCGTCACGCGGGTTTATTAGGTTGGTGAAGCGTGACTCGTGATTCGTCCCACACCACCCCGGCGCTTCACGCCACCCCTCCTCAGGAAGGAGGGGAGCAAGAAAAAACATTCCCCTCCTTGTTGAGGGTGAGCCGGAAAACTCCCCTCCTGCCAGAGGAGGGGTGTCACGAAGTGACGGGGTGGTGGGAGAAAACGTGCCTGCGCACGTCTGTACCGGCGAACGCCCGATACGATGCATCACCCATCACGCTTCCAGGCGCGCGGCCTGCCGGGCCTCTGTTCCGCGTGGTGGATTATTTTCGGAGAAATTTTTCCGCACGCAGTTAAATTTCGCGCTCGCGCGGCGTAGAATTCCGGACATGCCCGCGCCATCGTTCGTCCATCTGCGATTGCACAGCGAGTATTCGATCGTGGATGGCATCGTCCGCCTGGAACAGGCGGTGGCGGCGGCAATGGCCGACGGCATGCCGGCGCTGGCGCTGACCGACCTGTGCAATGTCTTCGGGCTGGTAAAGTTCTACCAGGAAGCGCGCGGCAAGGGCGTAAAGCCCATTATCGGCTGCGACGTCTGGCTCGAGAACGAGGCCGACCGCGACAAGCCATACCGCGTATTGCTGCTGTGCCAGTCCCGGGCCGGCTACCTCAAACTTTGCGAATTGCTCACCCGCGCCTACCGCACCAACCAGTACCGTGGCCGGCCCGAATTGAAAAAGGGCTGGCTGGCGGAAGGCACCGCGGGGCTGATCGCGCTCTCCGGCGCGCACCACGGCGATGTCGGGCAGGCGCTGGCGGTGGATAACGCGCAGCAGGCGCAGCGGCTCGCCCGCGACTGGGACAGGCTGTTCCCGGGCCGCTTCTATATAGAACTGCAGCGGCTCGGCAAGGGCGCCACCGTGATGGGCGCCGCAAGCGTGCCGGTCGAGAGTTACGTGCAGCGCGCGCTCGGACTGGCCTCGGCGCTCAAGCTGCCGGTGGTGGCGACGCACCCGGTGCAATTCCTGAAACGCGACGATTTCCGCGCCCACGAGGCGCGCGTGTGCATCGCGCAGGGCTACACGCTGTCCGACCAGCGCCGGCCGAAGCTCCACAGCGCCGAGCAGTATTTCAAGACGCAGGCGGAGATGGCCGCGCTGTTCAAGGACGTTCCCCAGGCGCTCGCCAACAGCGTCGAGATCGCCCGGCGCTGCAACCTGAGCATCGAGCTCGGCAAGAGCCGGCTGCCGCAGTTCGTGACGCCGAACAACGTCAGCCTCGACGATTACCTGCGCAGCCGCGCCAACGAAGGCCTGGAGCGGCGGCTGCCGCAGCTCTACCCCGACGCGGCGGCGCGGGCGGAGCAGCTGCCGCGCTACCGGGAGCGGCTCGAGTTCGAGATCAGGACCATCCAGAAAATGGGGTTTCCCGGCTACTTCCTGATCGTCGCCGACTTCATCAACTGGGCGAAGCGCAGCGGCGTGCCGGTAGGGCCGGGCCGCGGCTCGGGCGCCGGGTCGCTGGTTGCCTATTCGCTCGGCATCACCGATCTCGACCCGCTGCGCTACGACCTGCTGTTCGAGCGCTTCCTCAATCCCGAGCGCGTCTCGATGCCGGACTTCGACATCGACTTCTGCCAGGACGGGCGCGACCGCGTGATCGAGTACGTGAAGAGCAAGTACGGCGCCGACTGCGTGTCGCAGATCGTCACCTTCGGCACCATGGCGGCGCGCGCGGTGGTGCGCGACGTCGGGCGCGTGCTCGATCTCTCGTACACTTTCTGCGACCAGCTCGCCAAGCTCATCCCTTTCCAGCCCGGCCGCTATATCACGCTCGAGGACGCGCGCAAAGAGGAGCCGCAGTTCAGGGAGCGCGAGCAGAAGGAAGAGGAGGTGCGCGAGCTCATCGCGCTCGCCGAGCAGCTCGAGGGCCTGACGCGCAACGTCGGCATGCACGCGGGCGGCGTGCTGATAGCGCCCGGCAAGCTCACCGATTTCTGCCCGCTTTACACGCCGGACGGCGCCGACAGCGCGGTCTCGCAGTTCGACATGAAGGACGTCGAGGCGGTCGGGCTGGTCAAGTTCGACTTTCTCGGCCTCACCACGCTCACCATCCTCGACTGGACCCTGAAGTACATCCGGGGGATGAAGGCGGAGGGGGAAGAGAAGCGGGAAAACACGGCCGGGGCTCCTTCCTCATCCCTCATCCCTCATCCCTCATCCCTCAACTTGAGCGCGCTGCCGCTGGATGACGCGGCGACCTACCGATTGTTCGCGGCTGCCGATACCACGGGGGTGTTCCAGTTTGAATCGCGCGGCATGCGCGATCTCCTCACGCGCGCGAAGCCAGACCGGTTCGAGGATATCGTCGCGCTGGTGGCGCTCTACCGGCCGGGGCCGATGGAACTGATCCCGGAATTCATACGGCGCAAGCACGGCGGGCGCGTCGATTACCCGGACCCGCGGGTGGAGCCGATCCTCAAGCCCACCTACGGCATCATGGTGTACCAGGAGCAGGTGATGCAGATCGCGCAGGTGATCGGCGGCTATAGCCTGGGCAGTGCCGACCTGCTGCGGCGCGCGATGGGCAAGAAGCTGCCCGAAGAGATGGCCCAGCACCGCAGCAGCTTCGTGGCGGGCGCGGCGAAAAACGAGGTCAGCGCGCGCAGGGGCCACGAATTGTTCGACCTGATGGAAAAATTCGCGGGCTATGGGTTTAACAAGTGTGTCGTGGGTTCGACGCGGGTGCAGGATGCGCGCACTGGCGCGCGCTGGACAGTGCGCGAGTTGTTCGATCGCAGAAGGACTCTCGATCTGGCCGTGCATTCACTCGGGGATGACTGGCGTTTGCGGCCGCGCATCGTGCGTGGCGTGGTCTGGAACGGCCGCCGGCCGACCTTCGAGCTGCACACGGCGCTGGGCCGCCGCATCATCGCGACCGATAACCATCCGCTGCGTACGCTTGACGGATGGATCTCGCTGCGTGATCTAGCGCCCGGTGACCGCATTGCCGCGCCGCGCCGGCTTGAAGTGGCGAGTACGAGGCGCTGGCCGGAGCATGAGTTGATCGTGCTCGGAGGGTTGCTTTCGGAAGGCAATACCTGTCATCCAACTTGCCTGTATTACTACAACAACGATTCCGCGCTAATTGCCGACTTCACTCGCGCCGCGAGCTGCTTCCCGAACACGGTTGGAAGGGTGGCGGCGCGTGGCGACGGTCGCTTCGAGGTGTGCCTTTCCACGGGGCGCGATACGCGCTTCCATAGGGGCCAGCGGCCATGGAACACGACCGAAGGTAATACGGCGCTCGCGCAGGACGAGCTGCCCATTCGTAGCGGCGCGTTCTTGTGGGCGCAACAGCTCGACTTGCTCAATCGCCGCGCCGATCGGAAGCGCGTTCCAGGCGCGGTATTCACGCTCGCCGACGAGAGTATCGCCTTGCTGCTCGGTCGCATGTGGTCGGGCGACGGCTTCTTCATCGGGCTGTCGAATACAGTGCCGTTTTACGCCACCAGTTCGGAAGGATTGGCGCGTGACGTGCAGGATCTTCTGCTGCGGCTTGGCATCGTGGCGCGCATCCAAAGGAAGCAATTCAAGTATCGAGGAGGGATGCGCCCCGGTTATGCCGTGTATTTGATTGGCGAGGACAGCGTGCGACGGTTTGTCGAGCGCGTCGTACCGCATTGTGTTGGGCGCGATGCGCCGATCCAGGCGTTGAAGGCGCGACTAGGGGTTGTGCAAGGCGGCGTCAGCAGCAAAGATACGGTGCCGGCCGCCGTACGTCTCCGGGCTAATGCAGCGCGCATCAAGACGGGACTGACGTGGCGCGAACTGGAAGTTCAAAGCGGTGTATCGGCCAGGGAGTTTTACGGTCGTGGGTTGGTGGGCAAGCGCGGGTTCCGTCGTGCCACCGTCGGTAGGCTCGCCGCATACTTCAACGACGAAGGACTGCGTAATTTGGCAACGTCGGACGTGTACTGGGACACCGTGGTCGAAATCGTGCCGCGTGGTGTCGAAGATGTATACGACCTGGAGGTCGATGAAGACCACAATTTCGTCGCCAACGGCCTGATCGTGCACAACTCCCACGCCGCCGCCTACGCGCTGGTCGCGTACCAGACCGCCTGGTTCAAGGCCCATCACGCATCGGCGTTCCTCGCCGCCAACCTGTCGGCGGTGATGAACGACACCGACAAGGTAAAGCAGTTCGTGGACGATGCGCAGGCGCACGGCGTGGTCGTGCGCGCGCCGGACATCAACGATTCGAACTACCGTTTCGAGCCGGTCGACGCCAAGACCGTCCGCTATGGGCTCGGCGGCATCAAGGGCACGGGCGAGGCGGCGATCGACTCCATCAGCGGGGCGCGCAAGGAGGGCCCGTTCAAGGACCTGTTCGATTTCTGCCACCGCGTGGACAAGCGGCTTGTCAACCGGCGGGTGGTGGAGTCGCTGATCCGCGCCGGCGCTTTCGATTCCATCAACGATCACCGCGCGAGCCTGCTCGCGTCCGTCGGCATGGCGCTGGAGAGCGCGGAGCAGGCGAGCCGTTCCGCCAACCAGGTGAGCCTGTTCGGGGACCTCTCGGACGCGGCGCAGCGGCCCGCGCTCATCGCGGCGCCGCGCTGGGACACCAAGGAGCGGCTGCAGAACGAGAAGCTCGCGCTCGGCTTTTACCTGAGCGGGCACCTCTTCAACATCTACCGCGATGAGGTGCGCCGCTTCACCCGCACGCGGGTGGGGGAGCTGGGGTCGCTGTCGCCCGGGGAATACGCGGGGCGCACCTACTGGGTCGCCGGCGTGGTAATGGGGGTCCGCATCCAGAACACGTCGAGCGGGAGAATGGGCGTGATCACGCTGGCCGATGACTCGGACAGCAACGAGGTAATCTTCTTCGGCGAGGTTTTCGACAAGTTCCGCCAGAAGATCAAGGAAGACGAGCTGCTGGTGCTGGAAGTGCAATTGCGGGCGCGCGGCGGCGGCCGCAACGCCAGCGGCGACTACGAGAACGCGGGCGAATCGCGTCCAAGCATACGCGCGATCAACGCGTTCGATCTGACCGAGGCCCGTAACCGTTTCGCGCGCGGCGTGCGGCTTACCTGCAACGGCGAGTCCTCGGGCGGCCGGCTGCGCGACCTGCTCGCGCCCTACCGCAGCGGTCGCTGCCCGGTGTCGGTGGTCTATTCGAACCGCGGTGCGGCCTGCGAGATCGATCTCGGCGACGCCTGGCGCGTTAACCTGCACGATGATTTGATCAAGTCGCTGTCCGATTGGCTTAGCCCGGAGAACGTGAATATCGTCTACAGCGAATCGCGGGCGGAGCAGTAATAAATTAGCCGCCAAGGCGCCAAGGCGCCAAGTAAAGCTGAGACACGAAGGACACCAAGGACACGAAGGAAGACCGAATTGAACCGCCAAGACGCTGAGAGAATCAAAATAAGAACTGAACCGCCAAGCACGCCAAGACCGCAAAGAAAAACAAGAACCAAAATAGACAGGATTAACAAGATTTACAGGATTAGAACAAGAGAATTCCCCTCCTGCCTGAGGAGGGGTGGATGCGAAAAGACTCAAATCGCGCCTTCCAGGCGCGGTATACGCGGGGTGGTGGGAGATCATCCCTCATCCCTCAGTCGTCACGCATTGGCAGCAGCTGCAGTGCTGCTGCTCTTCGCCGCCGAACCGGCGTTCGGCGGCGAAGCGGAGTGGAAGATGCTGCACGACCAGGCTACCGCGCACCTGCAGCGCAGCAGCCTGCAGCAGGCGGAGCTGTTCGCGCGCGAGGCGCTCACGGAAGCGGAGTCGTCGCTCGGGCCGGACCACCGCGCCACGGAACAAAGTCTTTCGACGCTGGCCCTGGCCGTGCGGCTTCAAGGCAAGCAGGACGAAGCCCTGCCCCTGGCGCAGCGCCTGGTCGCGATTCGCATCCGGCACTACGGCGCAGATGATCCTTCAACCGGCATCGCGCTCCATAACAATGCCGAGATTCTCATCGCGCAAGGCCAGTTCGCGGAAGCGGCGAAGCTCGAGGGCAGGGCGCTCGCGGTCTTCGAGAAGAAGCTCGGCGCCAACCACTTCCAAACCGCCGCCGCCCTGCACAACATGGGCGCGATCCTGCTGAAGCAGGAAAAATACAAGGAAGCCGAGAGCTACCTGCGTCGCGCGCTGGCAGCGAAGGAGAAATCCCTCAAGCCCGGCCATCTCAGCCTCGCCCACACCCTGGACAATCTCTCGGCGGCACTCGACGCGCAGGGCAAGCAGATCGAGGCGGACAAATACCGGCGCCGGGCGGAGACGATTCGCCGCAAGGCGAGCTCGGTTCAAAACCAGAAAAGCTGAACCACGAAGGACACAAAGGACACAAAGGAAGACAAGAACCAAAAGAGTCGAATCACGACTCACGCCCTCCACAAGCTCCCCTCCTTGGCGAGGAGGGGTGGCACGTCAGTGCCGGGGTGGTGGCGCTTTTCCCTCATCCCTCATCCCTCATCCCTCGGGTCTACTCCGTGGGCCGCGCCTCGAACGTCGCAAAATCCCCGCTTGCCTCGGTGACCCGCACCTCGGCAACGATGGCGCTGGGTGGCCCGCGCCGCGTCCAGGCGATCATCGCCTCCACCGCGCCAGAGCTTCCCTGGACGACCGCTTCCACCGTACCGTCGCGACGATTGCGTACCCAGCCGGCAACGCCCAGCGCGCGTGCCTTGCGCTGCATGTAGAAGCGGAAACCCACGCCCTGCACGCGGCCGGTGATGGTGAGCTGTCTCGTGATCGTCATTGCGGACCCTGAATATTAATGTATCCTCTACCGGAATATCCGCTGGCGAAGGAGGCAATCATGACTGCGACTCGAATTGGTTGTGCATTGGCAGCGGCGACGCTGCTTTTTGTGATGGGATGCGCGTCCACCGGCAGCGGAGACGCGAAGTCCAACATCGCGCCCGACAAGGTCGTCTATCACGTCAACGACACGGGCGCGCAGGCGGTGAACGCGCTGCGCAACATTGGCAATCACCTGGAAGTCAACCCGCAGGCGAAGATCGTGGTGATTACGCACGCGCAGGGCGTGGATTTCCTCATGGAGGGCGCGAAGGATCGGAACGGCAATCCCTACAACGTCCGTGTCGAGGAACTGAAGTCGCAGGGCATCCAGTTCGATGTGTGCGAGATCACCCTGCGCAACCGCAAGATGACGAGAAGCCAGTTCATTCCCGAAGCGACCTTCGTGCCTTCCGGCGTCGCCGAGATCACGCGGCTTCAGCAACGCGAGGGTTACGC
>Ga0184637_10003333_pt1 | contig 10042 bp, 7 predicted proteins | sample PLM3_127_b2_FD_133143 | JGI IMG/M metagenome (GOLD analysis project Ga0184637, IMG submission 133143) | Groundwater sediment microbial communities from an aquifer in East River, Colorado, USA - PLM3_127_b2 | ecosystem: Environmental > Terrestrial > Soil > Riparian zone | place: USA: East River... | reverse complement strand
GACCTCCTGAAGCGCGAGTGGGATGTCGCCCGACTCGATACGAGATAGCTGAAGCAGCTCTTCCACCATCTGGACTAGACGGTCGAGCTCGGCGTCGGCGCGCGAAAGGAAGTCTCTGGCCGTCGCTGGGTCATCGACGGCGCCGGCGTGGAGCGTCTCGATCACGGACTTGAGCGCCGCCAGCGGTGTACGCAGCTCATGGGAGACGTTGGCGACGAAATCGCGGCGTACTTGCTCGGCACGCCGCACTTCGCTGATGTCGTGGAAGACGACGAGGGAGGCCCATTCGCCTCCGTCGACGATCGGGGTGATAATTACCTGCAGAAAGCGCCGGTTCGGTCTCTCGACGACGAGGCTGCGCGGCTGCCCTTGCTCGCGACTCGAGCGAAGCGCCTCCAGGGCCTGGGCGTCGGGTATCGTCCAGACGAAGGGGTTGCCGATCATCTCTTGCCGGGAGCGGAAAAGGAGCTGCTCCGCGGCCGCGTTGGCAAAGGCGACCGCGTCTCGTTCGTTAAGCGCAACCACGGCGTCGGCGCTGCTGTTGAGGGCGGCCAGCATCCGGCTGCGGTCCTGGGAGGCGGCGGCGATGAGCCCCTCGATGCTTTGGGCCATCTGATTGAAGGCGTCAGCGAGATCGCCGATCTCCCCTGCCGGTCTGGGGCCGATACGCTCACGGAGCTCGCCGGCGGCGATGCCGCGGGCGGCACGGGTGATCAGGCGGATCGGCGAGACTATCGACCCGCTCAGCAGCAGGGTGAGCGACGCCGTGGTGACCAGCGCCACGGCCAACGCCATTATGAAGGGACCGGCGGAGAGCGCCACCAAGGTGGTGACGAGTACCGCCATGAAGGCGGCGCCAATGCGAAGGCGAATTCCGCCGAGCATTTCAGGCGTCGAAGCGATAGCCGACCCCGCGAATCGTGATGAGCCTGGCGGGCCGCTCCGGCTCTTCTTCGATCTTCTGGCGCAGCCAGCGTATGTGGACGTCCACAGTCCTTGTGTCGCCGGCGTAGTCGTATCCCCAGATCTGGTTCAGGAGCTGGTCGCGCGTGAACGCCGTGCCGCGGTTGCGGGCGAAGAAGGAGAGGAGTTCGAACTCCTTCGGTTTCAACGAGAGGTTCCGTCCGTCGCGGGAGACTGTCCGCTTGCGTGTGTCTATGGTCATGTCTCCTGAGGTGAGGACGTCGGCGTCCGGGGCGGGCGCGTGTTCGGATCGCCGCAGAAGGGCGCGCACTCTGGCCACCAGCTCGCGCATGCTGAAAGGCTTCGTGACATAGTCGTCGGCGCCGATTTCAAGACCGGCCACCTTGTCCGTTTCGCCCCCCCGCGCCGTGAGGATGAGGATGGGAACGTGCATCTCCCGCCGGATGATGCGGCAGACCTCAAGTCCGTTGAGGCCCGGCATCATGAGGTCGAGCACGATGAGGTCCGGAAGGGTGGCGCGGGCGGCCGCCAGGGCACTCTCACCGTCGGCTGCGGTGACGACTTCGTAGCTCTCGCGCTCGAGATTGTACTTGAGAGTCGCTACGAGCGTTGGTTCGTCATCAGCGACGAGGATCTTCTTCACAGGCTTGGGGGCGATACACTCCAAGAACCATTATAGGCGCGGGGGGTGCGTCATTGTCACGCGTGGTCTGTGACGGGACTCAGGCTGCGGCGTAGCCCCAACGCTCCTGCACCCAGCGCTCTAGCCGTCCGAAGATGAGGAAGTCAACTACGAGTCCGATGGCTACAATCACCAGCATGATGGCGACCACGAGTTCCATGCTGTTGAGATTGCGGCCCTGGTCGAGCAGTTGACCCAACCCGCCACTTACGAATATAAGTTCACCCGCCATTAGGGACCGCCAGGCGAACGACCAGCCGAGCTTGAGGCCCTGCGCCATCGCTGGCAACATGGCAGGGATAAGAACATACCGCGTCAGTTGCAACCGGTTGGCTCCCATGGTCAGGGCTGCCTTTCTGTAGATCGGCGGAATGTTCTGGACGCCCGCGCGGGCGGAGATGGCGATCGCGAAGACCGAGCCCATCAGCACGACGAAGACGATCGCCTTGTCGTTCAGGCCGAACCAGAGGATGGCCAGCGGCAGCCAGGTAATGCTCGGCAACGACTGCATACCGAGCACCAGGCTGCCCAGCGTCTCGTCCACCCGTTTCCAGGCTCCGGCGGCCATCCCGATCGCCATTCCGATGACAAGAGATATCGAGTATCCGATGAGGAGCCGCCGCATGCTGATCTCGACGGCGTCCGTGATCTGCCCGTTGTCGACGTAGCGCCAGAACTTGTCCCATACTTCACGGGGAGGCGGGACCACATACTCCGGCCAAATCTCCAGCATGACGACCGCCTGCCACACGCCGAGTAGCGCCAAATAAAAAGCGGCAACGGGGACCGCTCTATATGGCATAAGCGTCCTCCGGGTTGGCCACTGCGTAGATGTCGTGTTCCAGTTCGGTGCGGATCTTGGCGGCGAGGTCGACAATTGCGTGCGAATCCGGGCTGCGCGGCCGCGGCAGGTCGACGTGAATCTCCCGCTTCAGGCGTCCCGGGGCCGGCGTCATGACGAACACCCGGTCGCCCAAAATTGCCGCTTCTCGCACGTTATGCGTCACGAAGAGCACCGTCGCGCCCGTCCGCGTCCAGATCTCCTGTAGCTCTCCTTGCAGTACGTCTCGCGTCTGGGCGTCCAGCGCCGCGAAGGGCTCGTCCATGAGGAGCATGCGCGGTTCCACCGCCAACGCCCGGGCTAGCTGCACCCGCTGACGCATCCCGCCGGATAGCTCGTGCATGTAAGCTTTGCTGAACCTCTTCAGGTTTACCAGCTCGATGTAGCGGTCAGTGAGCTGCCTGCGCTGTGCCCTTTTCTTGCCGGCCATCTTCAGTCCCAACTCCACATTGGCCCTGACGTTCAGCCACGGGTAGAGGGCGGGCTCCTGGAAAACCACGACGCGCTCCGCCCCGGGCCGGACGATGCGGCGGCCCTCAAAGAGGGCCTGGCCTTCATCCGGGTGGTCAAGTCCAGCCACGATGTTGAGCAGCGTGGACTTGCCGCATCCCGACGGGCCGACGATGCAGACGAACTCCCCCCGCTCAACACGAAGTGAGATGTTGTCGAGAGCGGTCGTGTCGTGCCGTTTCGTGTGGAATCGACGGGCGACTCCACGCAATTCCAGGAGCGCCGTCGCCTCATCAGCTCCCGGGGCCGGCTGTGGATTGAACGCCAGAACCATCCCTATCTTCCGACTTCCAGCACAACCTCCGGGAGTCCCTTTTCGTTAAGAACCTGGTTGAGGAGGTCTAGCGAGTAGATGTTCGCGTCCGGCACTTCGTCGATGAACCCCAGCTCCTTTGCGGAAGCGGCGGACACGAAAAGGCTGGAGGAGATGGGGTCGTAGGTGGACTCGATGTTCTGCCAGGCTGCGTCGATCACGTCCTGTGGCAGTCCGGCGCCGGTCACTTCTTCGATGCCCTCGTTCACCAGCTGCCTGGCTTCGACCGGATTTTCGTTGATCCACTCGGTCGTCTCGACGTGCGCCTGGATCAGCTTCTCCACTGTTGATGGGTGCTCTTCCAGGAAATCGGTGCTGACGATGAGATGCGTGGTCACGAACGCTCCGTCCGGCCAGAGATCCCGCTCGTCGAGAAAGACCTCTCCGCCCGCCTCCTGGATGAGGCGCGTTGCCCAAGGCTCCGGCACCCAGGCGCCGTCAATCTCACCTCCCTTGAACAGGTTCAGTGTGTCCGGGTTCTGCGTGGGCAGCACTTCCACGTTTCCGCCGCTCTCTTTCGCGCCGAGGCCGTTGTCCAGGAGGTACTTGCGCAGAGCCACGTCTTGAGTATTGCCAAGCTGGGGACTGGCTATCCTCTTCCCGTCGAGGTCACCCGGCTGCTCGATCCCCGCTTCCGGCCGCACGATTAGGAGCGCTCCGCCGCTGGTGGCGCCCGCAACGATGCGCAGCGCTTCCCCATCCGACTGCGCATAGCCGTTGATGGCGGGGTTTGGACCGATGTAGGTCGCGTCGATCGCGCCGGCGAACAAGGCCTCAATCGCCGATGGACCGGCGTTGAACGTCTCCGTGTCAAGGGTCACCTTTGGACCGAGGATCTCCTCGTAGATCCCGCGCTGCAAGCCAACGATGGGCTGCGAATGCGTGATGTTGGGGAAGTAGCCGAGACGGAGCGTGACGTTCTCCTCCTCCGCGACCTGCGTGCCGCCCGGCGGGTTCGTGGCCGTGGATGTTCGGTCGTCATCATCTCCACAGCCGGCTGACGCCAGCACGAAGGCTGAGAACAGGAACAATCCTATCAGTTTCTTCATTGACGATATCTCCTTTGAGATTGCCGTTCCGTGCAAACTCAGGCCCCCGCTTCGCGGGGGCAGGTACAGGCGCAGTGCATGGCGAAGGAAAGGACAATTGATGGCATGACTAGATGCAATACATTCCTCGTTCGGTCCCGCGGGCGCTTCGCTGGCGTTCGGCCAGGTCCGCAAAGGTGGTGCTGTCCAGGACATCGGCGATGGCATCCCGAACGTCGAGCCAGAGCCCCCTGAGGACGCATTGGTCTTCGCTCGGGCACCGATACGTGGGGCACGGCACGTGGGAGGATTGGCTCGCGCAAGGGCTCGGCGACAGGGGGCCATCCATCACCCGAATGACCTCGCCGACCGTAACGTCGCGCGCTTCTCTTGCCAGCTCGTAACCTCCGTGGACACCACGGTGGCTTCTTTACTATCTGCGCGGAACGTAGCCTGGTCATGATCTGCTCGAGATACTTCGGTGAGATGCGCGTTCTCTGCGCAAGATCGTGGACGGACAGGGCACGAGGCCCTTCCGCGAGCGAAAGCTCAAGAAGGACACGAGCGGCGTAGTCACCTCTGGTGGAGAGCTTCATTTCTTATAATGCCCACTACTTAAGTAGGAATTATCACTGGATAGCGTGGCGTTTGTTAATAGACCGCGAATTTGACTGTGGCAAGACGGGGGCGGTCCGGTTGTGGCGCAGCGGGAAAATCGATACGCTTTCTGGCAGGGCCCGTAGCTCAGCGGTAGAGCTCCGGACTTTTAATCCGGGAGTCGTGGGTTCGAATCCCACCGGGCCCTCCACAGAATTCCCGTATGAAACTATCAGCCGTGCTGGTTTAGAATTGCGCGTTTCGGTCCGTCCGACAGCAACGTTGACAGCAACGCGACGTTTGCAAGGCCGGGCGGGCGGATGGGGTTATGGTTCGGTCGAAGGGGCATCTGCTTCCCAAGTCTCCCGCCCTTCGCACTGTGCATCCTGACGCCAAACCACCAGCGGAATAGGCACAGTTATCTGCTGTAAACCGGCGGCGAACCCGGCGCATCATTCGTTCAGATTTGGTTCAGATCCTGGATGCTCAAGCTTTTTCCATTGACACATTACGAGGCGTGTGCTACCTAACGCTTGCGGAGCAACATCACCGTTGTTAGTCGCTTGGCCGTAGAGTCACGGCGGTCATTTCGGTTGGGGCAGCAGGTCAGCGATTTCCGTCGCCGGCCTTTTGCGTGAGAAGGGGTGCCGTATAACGAGCAATTAGTTCTCGGTAAGAAGCCCCGCACGGCTGCAACCGCGCGGGGCCGGCGACAAAGCCTGGCTCGCAGACCACGTCTTTGCCATTTTCTATTTTAGTGCGCTTAGGCTGCCGCGGCAAAGGAGCCGGCCTCCGTCACGTCAACGGCCGTGCGGGGCATCACTGAAAAGGAGGTGACGCACGCGCACGGCCATTGCTTCTCCCTGAGCATCCGACCATCTAGTGCAAACGGAGGTCAAGATCATGAGACGAAGCGTAAGAATGAGGCGAGGCCTCGGTCCCGGCGCCCTGGCCATGCTGCTGGTGTTCGCGCTGGCGGCAATGGCGATCGGCTACGCCCTTTGGTTTCAGGTGCTGACCATCAACAGCATCGTGCAGACCGGCAACGTGCACGCCGCCTTCACGAACGCGTTCACCGACGACGATGACGTGCCCGACGACCCGGCCAGGGACGCCGGCGACAACGACGATTGCGCGGACCTTGGGGGCGTGGACATAGATGGCGATGGCCTCACCAGCTGCGACCCGGCAGCCAGCGAGGACGGCATCCCGGATAACCTTCCCGGGGGGCCCGGCCCGGAGCCCCGCCACGACAAAGACGTCGCGCGTTGCGACGCCTCCGTGGACGCCGCCGACTCGAGCGTGGGTCATATTCGCAAGCGCAACGTATATCCCGGCTACTTCTGCACAGCCTGGTTCGAGATCCACAACGACGGCTCGATCCCCGTGAAGCTCGCAAGAGTGCTGGTCAACGGGAAGCTGGTGACGCCAAGCCAGCCCACCCCCTTCGACCTCAACGGAGACGGCACGCCCGATATCGAGGTACACATAACGGGTCTGCAGACCTGCGTGCAGATCGAACCCGGAGAGAAGGTGCTGATGGACGTCGACCAACAGATTCTTCAGGGCGTTCCGCAGGGCGTGCTCCTGCAGTACTCCGTGCGCGTCCTGTTCGCCCAATGGAACGAGCAATGTCCGCCAACCCCCGCCGTGTTCGACGTGACGGCCACAGGTGTCTCGCCTTCGGCCGCCGCAGCGCTGGCCTCAGCTCTCAATCTGCCGAGCGACCCGCTTGCCCCCGATGGCTCGCTGCTGTTCGTCGACCCGGCCCGCTTCCAGGCCGTGCCGATGATGCCGGCAGAACCGGCCGGGCTAGACGAAGACGGGCAGGAGACAACCTCGGAGGCTATCAACTTCGACGCTCTTAGGCAGCTCACCGTGCCCAGTGATGAGGAGGTCCTGTCGCGCTTTGGCGAGGCGCTCGAGAAGTCACAGCTACTTCCAGCGTCTGATTTCGGCACACCCGCTGTGGGACACTCGATGTTCGATTTAGTGCTGGAAGGCCAGACGACTCAGTTCCCGCTCGACAGCCAGGTGAACTTCTCATTTCTTCTCCAGGGCGTGCCGGTCGTGGGCCCGGGGCAGAAGATAAAGGCCAGCTTTGACGGCGAAGGCATGGTCTCGCAGCTCATCTATGCTTCCCGCCAACTGAGCGAGGGCGACAGCGTACCGATCATTTCCACCGAGGAAGCCCAGCGAAGGTGCCTGGCCCTCTTCGAGCAGCAAGCTGGGACGCGACAAGCGAGCTTCTTCGACGTGTTCGCGGACCTCGTCTACTACGCGCCTCCTCTTGAGATGCAGGTGCAGCGGATCTACCCGCATTTCCAGTGCGGCGGCACCACCATGGTGGGCGGTGAGGAGATCATCCTGGAAAACATCCTGATCCCCGCTGTCACGGAAGGCGGGCCCGCGGTTGAGCTTTCGATGGATGTCGATGGAAGCTTTGTGTCGGCCCAGGCGGCCGTTAGCGGCGGCACAGCTCCCTTCAGCTTCCTCTGGAGCTCTTCCAATGTGACCTTCGACCCGGCGCAGGCGACTGCTGGCCCTTCGATCGAGTACAACGTCGTCAGCCGCGAGCCGGCGGACGTGGTCGACGAGACGCTATGCGTCACCGCCACAGACGCCAACGCCCTAACAACTACTGATTGCCAAACGGTCCAGGTCACCCCGCAACCTCTTATCGAAGTCCCCCACGAAAGCATAGAGGTTGGCAGCGAGTGGCTCGCGGCCTGCGCGGGATTGCCCGACGGAGCTCAGGAGGCAGGCGGATTCGTCAGCACCTTCCAGGCCGAGCCGGGCGTTACCGTGGACTTCAACTGGGGTGAGTTCAACGCCTGGGAGCAAGACTTTAAGGACCCCAGCAAAGGAGGAGATGACAGCAACTGGGTGGACGAGGTTGATGCCGTCTACTACACCGGCCATGCCAGCGGCAACGGATTCACCTTCTGCAGCAACGTAGACGATGGCCTCCTGCACTACAGCGAAGCCCTTTGGGGCAACTTGGACCACGAGTGGCTAGGCATCAGCGCCTGCGGTCCCCTGCAGGACTCAACCGGAGGTCTTACCTGGTGGCAGCGTTGGGGCCCCGCCTTTGCTGGGCTTCACCTCCTGGCCGGCCGAAAGACGGTCGGCTACTCGAGCACCGTTGAAGGGCAGATTTACGCTGAGACGCTGCTCGGGCGCGGGTTCTACGGTTTCTTCCTGGGTGCCCAGAGGGTGAGGACCGCCTGGGCGCTGGCTGAGTCCCTGACCCAGCCGAGCTCCGTCATTTACAGCTATATGGGTGTCATCGGGAGCGGCGGCGCGTCGAACTACAACGACTACTTCTGGAACAAAGGCCCCGTCGGTCCCGATATATTCTCGCCCATCGGCTACTGGCGGGTGTCCTCGCCGTCCTAGTTCGGGGTGTCAGCCTCCCGGGCCGCATCCTCTATGGCGCGGCCTGGGAGGCAACGACTCGAACTCCGGGCTTTTAGTCAGCAGGACATGCCGATGACGACACGAAATCGAGCACCGCCAACGGGCTTGATAACACTGGCCGTTTTGCTCGCGTTGGGGGCCGTCGGAATCGCCTACGGCTTTTGGAGCGGTACTCTCACGATTGTGGGTACTGTCGATACAGGAGCAGTGGACGGCAGGTGGGGGACTGCCATCTGCCAGGAGTTCCACACCTGGCCCAGGCTTCCGGCCGGGCCGGGTGACCTGGGTGAGGCTGAGGGCAAGGAGGTGGGTTCCGTCAGCGCTACGATCGACGAGGCCAATCCCGGCCTCCTCCGCGTGCTAGTCGAGAACGGCTACCCCAGCTATGCCGCAGACTGCGCGGTAGAGTACGTGAACGAGGGCAGCGTGCCGTGGGTGATCGCCGGAATCGCCGTCGAACCTGCCAGCGCCAACCTGACCAACTGTGTGCTGAGCGGGAGGCAGGCCAAGACACTCAGCTGCAACGAGCTCACTGTCGTATTCGTCGACGGCATCGGCTCGGAGATCTTCCCGGGCGACCTGGTCGCGAGCAGCCTGCGCGTTCATGTGGAGCAGGCCGCCCAGCAGGGAACCGAATACGGGTTCATGGTGGCGGTGTGCGTTGACCCTGCAAACGGACAGCCAGCCCCCGGCGACTGCGGCAGCAGTAGTCGATGACCGGCAGCACCGACGAAGCAGACCAGCCGGCTCGGTCCGGCCGTCTCTCCTGGTTCAGGGGCGGCCGGGCGCTGCCGGCGCTCGCCCGAGGGCGATTCTGCGTCTCGCTTGCGCGGCGGGCCTGGCCGCTTGTCGTCCTGTACGCGATTGCCGCGTATCTTGCGGCAAACTACGTTCTGCCAGACCTCCTATCGGCAGACACGAACCTCTACGTCGCCCAGCCGCTGATGTGGGGGCTCCTGGCTCTTCTCTCCCTGTCACTCCTCTGGTTGTCGCAGACAGCGGGATACCGGTGGATCGTTCCGCTGATGGTGCTCGGCGCAGGCTGGGCGGCCACCCTTCAGATTGCTTCGCAGATCAGCGCAGGCGCTCTCTACGGCTTCGGCCACTCGCCATACTCTCGCGAACCCGCGCAGATGGTGGAGAACGGCCTCTATGTGGGAACGGTGATCGCCGGCGTCGAGTGCAGCCGCGCTTATCTTCTTGGGTTGTCTTACAGGCGCAGTCCGTTCCTAGCTCTCTCGACGGCCTCTGTGTTCTACGCCTTGATTCTCGTACCGCCGGGCACCTACGAAATGCTCGATACGCCCCGGTCTGGTTTGCAGGCAGTGGGGCAGACGTTTCTGCCGGGCATTGCGCTAAGCGTGCTCGCGTCTTACCTGGCCGCTCAGGGAGGCGTACTCCCGGCCATCATCTATCACAGCGCGGTACAGGCGTTCGAGTGGTTTTCGCCTGTGCTGCCGAACGTCGAATGGACGCTTATCGCTTTCAGTGGCACCGTTGCCCCACTCATATCGCTCCTCGTTGTGCGAGGACTGCTGATCGATGAAGACAGCGAAGGCGAGCCCGTCCGCTACGACGTGCCTGCTCCGTGGGTGGCGGCGTCAATGGCCGTCGTGGCGCTGCTCTGGTTCAACATGGGAATGCTGGGTGTCCAGCCATCTGTGGTATCCGGCGGCAGCATGGAGCCTTCGATGGAGGTGGGCGACCTGGCGTTGACGAGGCCTGTC
>Ga0184637_10003332_pt1 | contig 10042 bp, 10 predicted proteins | sample PLM3_127_b2_FD_133143 | JGI IMG/M metagenome (GOLD analysis project Ga0184637, IMG submission 133143) | Groundwater sediment microbial communities from an aquifer in East River, Colorado, USA - PLM3_127_b2 | ecosystem: Environmental > Terrestrial > Soil > Riparian zone | place: USA: East River... | reverse complement strand
CTTATTGGATTTGATCTAATCGGCGTTCATCGGCGTTCATCGGCGGCTTCAATTGTTTTTCAGTAGGTCGTCGGCCAGTTGCGCATCAGATGCTGCCCGACGCCTTTGGTCGAGCGCAGGCGGTGCACCTGCAACATGCGGATGAGGTAATCGCGGGTCTCGTCGGGCCGGATCACCGCCTGCGCCGCATAGACCTCGGCCAGGCCCCACACGTCGGACGCCTGCTGAATTTGCGCGAACTTCTCCTCGAAGCCTGGCTCGCCCACGCCCACGCCGTGCACGATCCGGGTCGCGAACTCCGGGCTCATGAAACTGATTTCCGCGGTCGGCCACGCCGCGACGTCGTCAGAGTGGCGGCCGCCACCCATGCACACGTAGGCGCGGCCGTAGCTCTTGCGGATGATCACCGACAGGTGCGGCACGGTGACCAGCGTCATCGCGTTCATGAAATTCATGATTTTGCCGGGCGCCCCCGCGCGCTCGGCCTCGGTGCCGATCTGGAAGCCGGGGGTGTCCACCAGCAGCACGATCGGCACATTGAAGGAATCGCACAGCACCAGGAAATCCACGATCTTGCGGCAGGCATCGGCGTCGAGCGCGCCGCCGCGGTGCAGCGGGTTATTGGCGACGATGCCGACGCTCTTGCCGCCGAGCCGCGCCAGGCCCACGACCGCGCTCTTGCCGAAGCGCGGCTTCAACTCGAACAGCGAGTCCTGGTCGACGACCGCGCGGATGATGCGCTTCATGTCGTAGACCTGCGTGCGGCTTTCCGGCAGCACCGAGAACACCTGGCCCATGTCCGCGCCCGAGCCGGCGGGCACCGGCGCATCCGGCGGCGCTTCCATGTGGTGGCCCGGCAGGTACGAGAGGAAGCGCTTGATGGCATCGAACACTTCCTCTTCCGTGTCGACCACCTGGTCCACGAGACCGGTCACTTCGGCGTGGAGGCGCCAGCCGCCGAGGTCCTCGGGGTCCACCTTCTCGCCGAGCGCCATGGACACCAGGCGCGGGCTCGACACCGCCACGATGGCGCCCTTCTGCATCACCGAGAAATCCGCCTGGCAGGTGAGCCAGGTCGAGGAGCCGAACGACGGGCCCAGCGCGGCGGCGCACATCGGCGTCTCGCGCAGGCGCCGGAATTGCGTGTTGTCGTTGCCCAGCAACTGTCCCATGCCGCGCGAGCCCATCGCATCGGGCAGGCGCGCCCCCGTCGATTCGCCGATGACGACCAGCGGCATTCCGCGCTCGGTCGAGACGCGCTTCATGTGCGCGATCTTCTTGCTATTGGTGGCGCTGGTGGAAGCGCCTTTCACCGTGAAGTCATTGACGACGATGCAGACGTCGCGCCCATTGATCCTGCAGTAGCCCGCGAGCTTGCCGTCGGTCTGCGTCTCGTCCGCCTGCTCAGGGTAGACGCCCGATGCGCCGAACAGCCCCGACTCGAGGAACGTGCCCTGGTCAACCAGGTAGGCGATGCGCTCGCGCGCGTTCCACGTACCCCCGGCCGTGCGCTTCGCGTACTTCTCGGCTCCACCGCCCGCGAGCGCCTTCTTGCGTCGGGCATCGTACTCGGCCAGTAGTGCTTCGTATGCCATGACACGCTCCGCTACTCAGTGATTCGTGAATCGTGATTCGACCGTGCTGCTTCCTCATCCCCCCGGCCCGCCCCGCTGCATCGGGTCGGGCGTTCTCCAGCTCGGACGTGCGAGTCGCCAATCGCGCCTTCCAGGCGCGGTATACCCACGCCCTTCGAAACCCCGGACTCACTCCCGCCGCCCTCATCCCTCAAGAACGACGACGACCTGGCCTTCAGCGACTGATTCTTTTTCCTTCACCAGGATTTCCTTCACCCTGCCGGCATCCTCGGTGATCACCGGGATTTCCATCTTCATGGATTCGATCACGATAAGGGTAGCGCCGGATTCGACCTGGTCGCCCGGCTTGGTCTTGACCTGCCAAACGGTGCCGGTGATCTCGGACTTGATTTCGATGCGCGCCATGACTGCGGCTGCGGACAGACGGTTGGTTTGCTGCCGGATTCTGGAGAAATGCCGCGCCGAGTATAGCACGGCGGGTTGTGCGTCCCGCCGCCTCTGCGTAAAGTATAAAATCAAAGAACGGATGGACAGGATTAAGGAATCTCAGCGCAGGTAAGCGCGCCGAGATTCCTTAACGACATCTTTGTGCGGTTTTAATCTTGTAAATCCTGTTAATCCTGTCTATTTGTTTTTTCTGAACTGGGTCTTTAACATAAGTTGATCCTCATGTCCGGTCTGCCTACGCTCAAGGATGCCGCGCTCGACCTCGAAGGGCGCGTCGCTGTCCTCACTCTCAAGCGCGACGACATGCGCAACGCGCTCTCCGGCACCAGCCTCACCGACGACATCTGCGCCACCCTGGAGTGGACGAACGCCCGCGCGGAGGTCTCGGTGCTGATCATCACCGGCGCCGGCTCGGCGTTTTCCGCCGGCGGCAACATCAAGGCCATGCGCGAACGCGCCCTCAAGTCCACCGCGGCGGAGATGGAGGATTACTACCGGCGCAACATCCAGCGCATCCCGCGCGCGATGCAGGCGGCCGAGGTCGCGGTGATCGCCGCGGTCAACGGCCCGGCGATCGGCGCCGGCTTCGACCTCGCCAACATGTGCGACATCCGCATCGGCTCCGTCAACGCGCAGTTCGGCGAGACGTTCATCAATCTCGGCCTCATGGCGGGCGACGGCGGCGGCTGGTTCCTGCGGCGCGTGGTCGGCTCCCAGCGCGCGGCCGAGCTCACGTTCACGGGGCGCGTCGTCAAGGCGGAGGAAGCGCGCGCCATCGGCATCCTGCTGGAAGTCACCGAGCCCGACCGCCTGCTGCCGCGCGCACGGGAGATCGCCGCCCAGATCGCCGCCAAGCCGCCGCTCGCCGTGCGCTACGCCAAGCGCACGCTGCGGCTCGCGCAGCACCAGGGCCTCGACGAGCATCTCGATACCTGCGCTTCCTTCCAGGCCGCGCTGCAGAAGACCGGGGACCACCTCGAAGCGCTGGCGGCCTTCTTCGAAAAACGCAACGGCCTATTCAAGGGAACATGATGCTGCGATTCTCCGCCCGCCTGCTGCTGATGCTGGTCATGGCGGCGTGCTCCGCGCCGCTGCGTTCCCAGGAAGGCAGGATCGAGCCGCACGATGAGGCGCTGACCGACGCGTCGTGGGCGGCGTTCCGCGCCCGCCTGCTCACCGCGATCGAGAAGCGTGACCGCCAGTTCGTGCTGGGCGTGCTCGATTCCCAAATCCGCAACGGCTCCGATGCGCCGCGCGGCATCGCCGAGTTTCGCAAACAATGGGAGTTCGACGCCGATAACGGGGTGTTCTGGCGCATGCTGCCGTCGGCTCTGTCCGTGGGCAGCGCTTACCTGGAGCGCCGCAACCGTCCGCGCGAGTTGTGCGCGCCGTACATCCTCGGCAAATGGCCCGCCACTGTCGATCCCAGCGTGTACGGCGTCATCTCCGCCCGGGACACGATGGTAAAGGCCGGGCCGTCCTGGAATACTGACACGCTCACCCGGCTGTCGTACGAAATAGTGCGGGTAACCGACTGGGAAGTGCCCGACCTCGACCCCGGCTTCAAGCAGAACTGGACCAGGATCCGGCTGTTGAAGGAGGGCACCGGCTTCGTTCCCGAAGAGCAGATCCGCAGCCCGGTCGAGCACTCCGTCTGCTTCATCAGGACCGCGCGCGGCTGGCGCATGACCGTATTCGGTCCCGCCGGGCGCGACTGACACGACCGTGATTAGTGAGTCGTGATTCGTGAATCGAATCTCAACTTTCCTTCCCTCGCCCCCGCTCGGGGGAGAGGGTGGGGTGAGGGGGACTCGAATCACGAATCACAAATCACGATTCACGCTTTTGTCCGAGTTCTGCTGGCCCTTGCCCTCGCCATGACCGCTGCCGCCAGCCAAGCGCTCGACATCCAGGGCCACCGCGGCGCGCGCGGGCTGGCGCCGGAGAATACGCTGCCGGCGTTCTCGAAAGCGCTCGCGCTGGGCGTCAGCACGCTGGAGCTGGATTGCGCCATCACCCGCGACGGCGTGGTGGTGGTGAGCCACGATCCGGCGCTCAATCCCGATATCATCCGCGGGCCGGACGGAAAGTGGCTGCAGCAAACCGGTCCCGCCATCCACTCCCTGACTTACCAGGAACTCCAGCGCTACGACGCCGGCCGGCTCAACCCGTCGAGCGCCTACGCGAAGCGCTGGCCGGAACAGAAACCGGTGGACGGCACGCGCATCCCGCAGCTTGCCGACGTGTTCGCGCTGGTGAAGAAGAGCGGCAACGAGACCGTGCGCTTCAACATTGAGACCAAGACATCTCCACTCGCTCCGAACGAGACGGCGGCTCCCGAAGACTTCGCCCGTAAACTCCTATCAGCCGTGCGGACCGCCGGAATGGCCGGGCGCACGGCTATCCAGTCGTTCGACTGGCGCACGCTCCAGGTCGTGCAAAAGGAGGCACCCGAGATCCCAACCGTCTATCTCACCGTGGAGAAGGGCTTCATGGACAGCATCCAGGCGGACAAGGCGTCTTCGCCCTGGACCGCGGGATTTCATGTCAGCCGCTACGGCGGCTCCATCCCGCGGATGGTGAAGGCAGCGGGCGGCGCGGTGTGGTCGCCCTATCGCGCCGAGACGACGCGCGAGCAGGTGAAGGAAGCGCAGGCGCTGGGGCTGAAGGTTGTGGTGTGGACCGTCAACGAGCCTGCCGACATGCGGCGCATGATCGAGTGGGGCGTGGATGGCGTGATCAGCGACCGGCCCGATCTCCTGCGCCAGGTCGCCGGCGAAATGGGCCTCCCTCTCCCCCGCGCGACGCCCATAGCTGATTAGCGTTGGATATCGCAGACCGGGAAACAGGAACAGCGTTGACAACGGACCACGTAAAGATCGGCCTGCTGCTGCCGTCCACGGGGGTGGACTCCACACAGGGCACCGACACTGCCAAAGGGATCGAACTTTACCTCAAACAGATCGGCGGCCACGCCGGTCAACGTGAGATCCAGCTGATCAAGGAGGACGATCAGGCCAAGCCGGACGTGGCTCTCGTCAAAATCAAGAAACTCGTCGAGGTTGACCGCGTTGACTTCCTTATCGGCCCGATCAGCAGCGCGGTAGCGCTGGCGATCCGCAATTATGTGCACGAGCAGGGCGTCCCACTTGTGGTGCCGGCTGCCTTCACCCGTGTGCTGACTTCCCCGCAACAGGCATCGCCCAGCATCTTCCGTCTGAGCGAAACCAGCGACCAGTCGAACTATCCCATGGGCTCCTGGGTCATGCAGCACACCTCTTACCGCAGGTTGGTCGTGATGGCTGCGGATTTTGCGGGCGGCCGTCACTCGGTGGAGGCCTTCATGGCCGGATTCCGGGCTGTCGGCGGCGAGATCGCCGCTGAGATTTACCCGCCCTTCGGCACGTCAGATTTTTTTGCCTACCTGGGCCAGGCGAGTTCGATCAAGGCCGATGCGGTATATGCCTGGTTCGCCGGCGCTGACGCCGTTCATTTCGTGACGCAGTACCGCGATCGCGGTCTCAACCAGCGCCTGCCGCTGATCGGTCACTCTGCGTTGACGGTAGAAACCATACTGCCCGCGATCGGTGACGCGGCTCTCGGCATCGTGACTGTCGGGGCCTACAGCGCGGCACTCGATACCCCGGTAAACAAGCAGTTCGTGCGGGATTACGACGCCGCCTACCAGTCCTGGCCAAGCCGCTACAGCGAGTGCGGTTTCGATGCCGCTGCTCTCATTGCCGCCGCTCTCAACGTACTTGGAGGCGATCTGAGCGACCGCGGCCGGGTCCGTGACGAGCTAAAAAATGCGCTTCCCAGCTTCAATCCACCGCGCGGACCGATGCAGTTCGACGCATACCGCCAGGCCATCACGCCGATCTATATCACCAGGACGCAAAAGCAGGGCCAGCGCATCGTAAACGCCGTGATCGACACCATCCCGTCCGTGAGCCAGGAAGCTACCTGGGGCTGGTGGAACAAGAACTAGTCGGTCGCCTACCTCTTTATCCGCAGCAGCCTGTCGGACTCAGGTGTCCGACAGGCTGCTAACAGCAAAACCGGCCGAGAACTTTGAATGCAACCCAGGGTAACGACTCCGATTGGCCTCCGATGGGCACGCGCGTAGGCTGGAAATGAGGTTTTCGCTGTCATGTACTGCCGTTATCGTGCGGGTGGTTTTGCATAAGGAGTTTGTCCGACCTGAGTCCGACAAACTCCTCGGCAGTTACGCCGTGGCGTCCGGTCAGCCGGCTGCGCGTGCTACGATTCTGCCCGAACCCCGATTCATTGGAGGAGCGTTCATGGTCAAACTGGAATTTCACGACCCGTCCGGCGCGCTCGAAGTGACGCAGCCGCATGCACCGCGGCTGGCGTCCCTCGAAGGCAAGCGCATCGGCATCGTCAGCAACGAGCAGTGGCAGGCGTACCGCATGCTGCCGATGCTGAAGGAGATGCTCGAACAGGATTTTCCGGGCATCACCGTGCTGCCGATCGACACTTTTCCCCAGGGCAATGCGCTGATCGGCGAAGAGCATACCGCGGCACTGGTGAAGAAGAGCGGCGTCGACGCCGTCATTGTCGGCAACGCGGCTTGAGGGGCCTGCGCCACAGCATGCGGCCGTGCAGCCGCTAGGATAGAAGCGCTGGGGATCCCGACCGTCACGCTGACGCGGACGGATTTCGTCGGGGTCATGAAAAACGCCGTGACCGGGATCGGGCTTGCCCCGGATGCGTCCATGGTCACGTTCCCGGTCAACATGTTTCTGCCCGGGAGCGATCTCACTTCCCTGAAACAGCGCAAGCGCGAGTTCTACGACGGCCTGATCCACTGGAAGTCGGCGCTCGCTCAGGAGGCGGGCTCAACCAGGATGCTCGCGGTCGAGGGCGCCAGCTACGAGGAGGCGCTCACCAGGGCAAACAACCTGCTCCTCACCAATCTGTGGGGCGACGGCTTGCCGCTGTGGCCGGCGACGCAGGAGCGCGTGGACTGGATACTCCGGGGTTCCGCGTTGCCGCGTACCCACGTGCTCGGCAAGTTCCCCCCCCGCGGCGGCGTCACCACCGTCGAGACCTGCGCCATCGCGCTCGCCATGGCAGGCGGGAGGCCGGAGTATCTGCCGGTCCTCGTCGCCGCGGTGGAAGCGTGCTTCGACCCGGCCAACGGCTTCGACCAGTTGCAGGCAACCTCGGGCGCCCCGTTCCCGGCCGTCATCGTCAACGGTCCGATCGCGAAACAGATCCGCCTAAACTCGGGCTTCGGCCTGCTCGGGCCGGACCCGCAGCGCCCCGCCGGGGCGAGCATCGGACGCGCGCTGCGCCTCCTGCAGCAGAACGTGGGCGGCGCGCTGCCGGGCGTCGGCACCATGGCGATTTTCGGCGCCATGCGCTACACCAACGCGGTGTTTGCCGAGGACGAGGACGGGCTGCCGCCGGGCTGGCAGCCGCACGCGACCACGCGCCACGGGTTCGCGCCGGGCACCAACTCGGTCTCGGTTGTTTTCGCAAGCGGAGTGACGAACGTCCGCCGCCGCGGCGCAAAGAAGGAGACGCCGGAGGAAGACGCGCTGAACGGCATGTGGCGCATGGCGGACTTCATGCGCACTCCCAACCTCGCGGCGCTCGCGGGGTGGGAGAAGGGCACGCCCGGCATGATGATGATCGCGCCGATTGTCGCGCGGCGGATGGCGGAGCTGGGCTGGACCCAGAAATCGATCCGTGATTTCCTGTGGGAAAACTCGAAGATCCCGATGGAGCAGATGCGCCGCGCCGGCGCGCCGGCCTGGATCGAGATCGACGCCAACCCGGTGACGCGGGACAGCATCAAGCTGGACCCGTGGCCGATCTGCATGAAACCCGACAACATCGTGCTCGTGGTCGCGGGCGGCGGGCACCCGACCCACAGCTACTGGCTGCAGGCGCATTCCCCAAGTGTGCAGGGGCGCGTCATCCGCGTGCCTGAAACATTCGACCGCCTGCTCGCCAACGCCGACCGAGACCTGGGGTGCGGCGAGGATGCGTGCCGCGTCTGAGTGTCGAGTGTCGAGGAATAAGTGTCGAGTGAATAAAGACGACAACGATAGGTCTAAGGTTCTTCCCCTCGACACCCGCCCCTCGCCCCTCGTTTAGCTGAAGTGGCCGATTCCGCGCGCCATGAGCGCCGCGAACAGCAGCAACAACGCGACTCCCGCCAGCTCCCAGTGCATGATCGAACGTATCGCGCGCAGCTTGCGCGGGTCGGTCACCGGAACCTGCCCCTGCTTGAGGGCAGCCCTCCACGACAGGAACTCCCGCGTTGGATAGATCGAGAGCAACCCGACCAGCGCGAACAGTGTCAGCTTTCCGAGGAACGGCGCGGAGTGGAAGTAGTAGGCCGCGCCCTTCTCGAAAATGAAGACGCGAAGCAGCCCGACCACCAGCACCACGCCAGAGGACAGGCCGAAGACAACGTCTGCGCGGACGATCTTCCGCGCGCTCGCCACCGTCAGCGTGTCCCTGATCAGGACGAACTCAACGGCCAGCGCGGCAACCAGCGCGAACGCCGCAACGTGGTGCAGAAACGCGATCGCAGCTGCCATGATTCTTGAGACTGGTCAGAGGTCCTCGTGGATGCAGAGGTAGTTGCCCTCGGTATCCTTGAACCATGCGGCTTTCTCCGCGCCCAGCACGCAGACGTGGTTGACCGTCTTCAGGCCAGGGAAGTCGTAGTCCTCGAACACGACGCCGCGCTGCTTGAGTTCCTGGATCTCTTTCCCGATGTTCTTCACCTGGAAGCTCACGACCGTGTGCTCCGCCTTGGTCCCTTCGGGCTTGGGGAACAGCGCGATGACGCCGCCGCTGCCGCCGGCGAATTGGAACTTGCCGTCCGGCCGCGACCCGAGAGGCTTCAAGCCGAGCTTTTTCTCATAGAATTCCCGCGCCCGGTTCAAGTCCTTCACCGGGAGCATCGTTGTTACCGGTGCATTAGTCAGCATGTCGTCAACTCCTTAGAAGAGTGGAAATGGGAAATAGGGAATAGAAAACTGAGGCCCGCGAAGCACCGTTCTTTCCATTCACCATTCGCCGGGTCAAAAGCTGGTGGGCCAGTTCGCCAGCCGGTGATCGCCGACGCCGTTCTTGAGCCGTTTGCGGTGCACCTGCAGCATGCGGATGAGGAAATCGCGCGTGTCGCGCGGGTCGATGACGTGCTGCGCCTCGTATAGCCGGGCGAGCTCCCACGGCGTGGTGTCGCGGTTGACCTCGGCAACCAGTTGCTTGAAGCGCTCGGGGTCGTCCTCTTCCTTCACCCCGTGGAGCACGTTGACCGAAACACGCGGGTCCATGAAGCCGAGATCCGCGGAAGGCCAGCACGCGAGCTCGTCGGTATTGCGGCCACCGCCCATGTTGATGAACGCCTGGCCGTAGCTCTTGCGCGTGATGACGGTGATGCGCGGCACGGTGACCAGGCTGAGCGCGTTCATCCAGTTGATGACCTTGCCCGGCATGCCGCGCAGTTCCCCCTCGACGCCGATCAGAAACCCCGGCACGTCAACCAGGAACACGATGGGAATGTTGAAGGAGTCGCACAGGACCATGAAGCTGGTCGCCTTCTGGCAGGCGTCGGCGTCGAGCGCGCCGCCCTTGTACAGGGGATTGTTGACAATGAAGCCGGCGCTTTTTCCATCCAGCCGCGCGAGCACGGTAGAGACCGACCGGCCGTAGCGTTCCTTCAGCTCGAAGCTGGAATCCTTGTCCGCGACCGCCGCAATGACCTTGCGCGCGTCGTACACCTTGTTGCGCTCCTCGGGCACGATCTCGAGCATCTTGCGGCACGCGTCGCCCGAGTCCGCCGGCACCGGGTGTTCGGGCGGGGCTTCCATGCTGTGCGCCGGCATGTAGGAGAGAAACCGCTTCACCGCGTCGAGCACCTGCTCGTCGGTATCCACCGCCATGTCGGCCAGACCCGAGATGCCCGTCAGGATTTTCCATCCGCCGAGGTCTTCGGGTTCCACGGGTTTGCCGAT
>Ga0184637_10003331_pt1 | contig 10042 bp, 5 predicted proteins | sample PLM3_127_b2_FD_133143 | JGI IMG/M metagenome (GOLD analysis project Ga0184637, IMG submission 133143) | Groundwater sediment microbial communities from an aquifer in East River, Colorado, USA - PLM3_127_b2 | ecosystem: Environmental > Terrestrial > Soil > Riparian zone | place: USA: East River... | reverse complement strand
GGCGGAGCGTGGGCGGATGGCTGGCCAGGGCCTTCCAGAAGTTGTTGACGCGATCCGTCTTCCGCGTGGCCATGATGTCGTCGTAGACCGCGCGCACCTCGGCACTCGCCTCCGGGTACTCGATGAACTTCACGGTCGCCATGGCTTCTCCCCTTCGTGGGTATGCGTGGCATCGTCGACGAGTGCCCGGAACGGTGGGGGCGCGCCGTCGCGCCAGCGGTCCGGAACGATCCCGAACGCCTCGATGAACCGCTGCCAGCCGCTCGCGAAGGTCAAGGTCATGCCGAGATCGATCAGCTCGTCGCCGGTGAAGTGCCGGCGCAGCATGTCGAGGAACTCGGGGTCGATGGTCGGCCGCTCTCCGGCCAGGCGGTCGGCGAGGCGGAGCGCCGCCTTCGTCCGCTCCGGCAGGTCGGAGGCTTCGTAGTCGGCGAGCTTCATCACGAGGTCTTCCGTCGCGCCCCGGCTCACGGCCGAGGATGACCGCGCGAGGCTTCAGTGCACGCAGCGGTTGGCCCAGGCCAGCCGCACGCGCAGCAGCTCGAACAGCTCCGGCTCGATGGTGGAGCCCCCGCCGTAGATGTAGCGGATGAAGCCCCACGTGGCCTCGAGCAGCCCCGGACGGCGGGCCATGGTGAGGAAGAGGTTGTCGTCCTCGTAGGCGTTGCGGTACCAGCGGTCGAGGAGCCGCTGCAGCGGCTCGCTCAGCTCGTCCCGGCGCGCCTTCGGCAACAAGCCGCGGTCGTTGGCCATGGATGCCTCCCTGTCGTGTGAGCCGCAGGACGTCGCGGGGCTGGGGCCCCGCCGTCCGAGACGAACCTCAGAGTGGTCGGCGTCCCCCAACGGTACACCGGCCGGTGGTCTTGACAGGGCCTCCATCGCCGCGGTACGACGAGGCACCGCACTCCGCTCGAAGAGGAGAGGATCCATGAAAGTGAAAGCGGCCAACGGCTTCGCCCGCATCCTCAAGGCCGAGGGCATTCCCTGGGTGAGCTGCTATCCGACCAATCACGTCAACAACGCGCTCGGCGAGGAAGGCGTCCCCATCCTCATGATGGGCGAGGAGCGCTTCGCCGTCGCGGTGGCCGACGCGTTCTCGCGCGTCACCGCGGGGAAGCAGATCGGCGTGTGCACCGTCATGGCCAATCTCAATGCCGCCGGCATTCAGATGGCGTACGGCGCCATCGGCCAGGCCTGGGAGGATTCGTCGCCGCTCCTGGTCATCACCGAGGGCGTGGGGCAGGGGGCGAGTCGGCACACGCACTACGACATGGCCGAGGCGCTCAAGTCGGTCACCAAGTGGGTGGGGAAAGTCGACCGCGCGGAGCTGATTCCCGACTTCACTCGCCGGGCCTTCACACAGCTCCGCTCGGGTCGGCCCGGTCCGGTCCTCCTCATCATTCCGCGCGATCTCGGGGAGTACGACGCGGACGAGCATCCCTACTCGCCGGTGAAGGGATGGCGATCAGGCCCCGATCCCGACGACGTGAGGGCCGCCGTCCGGGCGCTGCTGGCCGCGAAGGATCCCCTCCTCTACGTGGGCGAAGGCGCCGTCTACGCGGACGCCGCGAGCGAGCTGCTCCAGTTCGCCGAGCTGGCCCAGGTGCCCGTGCTGACCACCTTGAAGGCGAAGGGCATCTTCCCGGAGAACCACCCGCTGTCGGTGGGCGTGCGTGGCTCGCTGGCCGAGCACTTCCTGCGCAAGGCCGACGTGCTGTTTTCGATCGGCTCCAGTCTGTTCCCCAACCGGTTCAGCCACGCCGTGCCCGATGCCGACAAGAAGACGATCGTCCAGTGCACGGTCGACACCTTGGACATCAACCGCAGCTACGAGACCCGCCACGCCGTCATCGGCGACGCCAAGCTGACCCTCCAGGCGTTCATCAACGAGCTGTCCGCGCGCGCGGGGGGCGTGCGCAAGAAGCCGGAGCTGATCGAGGAGATCCGCGCCGCCAAGCAGGAGTTCCTGGCGAAGTTCCGCCCCTGGATGGAGTCGACCGAGACGCCCATCAACCCGTACCGCGTGATCGGCGACCTCATGAAGGTGCTGGACCCGAAGAACTCCTTCGTCACCGCCGACTCCGGCAACACGCGGGACCAGACCAGCACGGTGTACGAGGCGCAGATCCCGCGGGGCTTCCTCGGGTGGGGCAACGTGTCCACCCTGGGCTTCAGCCTGGCGGGGGCCGTGGGGGCCAAGCTGGCGTTTCCGCAGCGCCAGTGCGTTCACGTCACGGGCGACGCTGGCGTCTGCTACATGATGGGCAACTTCGAGGCCATCGCGCGCTACAAGATCGGCATCACGACCTTGCACATCAACAACGGAGGCTACTCCGGCTACGGACCCGGCTTCTGGGGCGGCGGCCACGACCCCTTCACCTGGCAGGTGTCCGACCACTCGCGGGCGTGCATGGCGTCCATGGCGAGGGCGGTGGGCTTCCACGGGGAGGACGTGACCGAGCCGTCGGAGATCATTCCCGCGCTGAAGCGGGCCCTCGACGAGAACGCCAAGGGGCGGCCGGCCTTCCTGGAGTTCATCTGCTCGCACCATCCGGTGCATGGAGGCTGGGTCAGGCCCGGCTAGATTGGTGGGCCAACCATTTGCGGCCGGGCCGGCCCGCGGCTATGATTCGCCGGCATATGAGGTTCGTGAGCCGGCACCGGGTCCTGTTGGTCCTGCTGGCACTCGGCGTGGTCGTGGTGGGGCTGGTCGGCTATCGCATCAAGCAGCAGCAGGCGGCCGCCGTGCCCCGCCGCCAGATCGAGGTCGTCGTCGGTGTGGCCAAGCCCGTGCGCAAGGACCTCGACGTCAAGCTGTCCTACACGGCCGACGTGCTCCCCAACCGCCAGGTGGCGCTTTTCTCCAAGGTGAGCGGCTACATCAAGAAGCTAGGCGCCGAGCGAGGGGATTTCGTGCGCGAGGGCCAGCTCCTGGTCGAGATCGACGCCCAGGAGTTACAGGCCGCGGTCGAGCAGGCCCGAGCAGCGGTGGCGACGGCCGAGTTCAACCTGAAGGTGGCGGAGTCCAATCTGGAATCGGCCCGGGCGAACTACGCCAACCAGGAAGCCAATCTCGTGCGGGCGCGCGCGGTGGCCGAGAACGACACCCGCAACGCGAAGCGGTCGGCCGACCTCCACGCGCGGGAGCTGATCTCTTCCATGGACCGCGACAACTCCCAGACGACGGCGGAGGCATCGCAGGCCGGGCAGGCCGCCGCCGCCGCCCAGCTCGTCGCCGCACGCAGCCAGATCGTCACCCAGGAGAGCCAGATCTCCCTCGCCCGCTCGAACATCGAGCGCGAGAAGGCGGCGCTCAGGATCGCCCAGACCAACCTCGACAACACCCGGGTCCTGGCGCCCTTCACGGGGTACCTCTCCGCCCGCAGCCTCGACCTGGGCTCCGCCGTCAACTCGCAGGCCGCCGCGACGTCCAATTCTTCGGTCGGCATCATGGTCTTGCAGGATTTGGAGGTCGTGAAGGTCCTGGTCGAGATCGAGGAGCGGCACGTGTCGCTGGTGCGCGTCGGCTCGATCGCCCGGGTGACCGTGGATGCCTACCCCGGGAAGACCTTCCAGGCCCAGGCCGTCCGCATCGTCCATGCACTGGACCCCCGGTCGCGGACGCTCGGGGTGGAGATGGAGATCCCCAACCGCGACCACCTGCTCAAGCCGGGTATGTACGCCCGCGTCGAGCTGGTGATCGACCGGCACCCCAACACGATCCTGATTCCCGGCGAGGCCGTGGTGACCGACGGCGAGAAGTCCGCGGTATTCGTGGTGCGCGAGGGGATCGTCGAGAGGCGCCCCATCGTCACCGGCGTCGGCGAAGGCACCACCATCGAGGTCACCAGCGGGCTCACCGGCGACGAACAGGTCATCGTCGAAGGCAAGGAGCTGGTGCGCGAGAAGCAGAAGGTGCGCGTGGCCGCGCGCGGCGGCGAGGGCGGGGCCGGAGGAAGGCCGGACGGCAAAGGTCCGGGCAAGGCGCCCGGCCCACCCGAGGGTAAGAAATAGCGTGTGGCTGACGTTCCTCGCCCTGCGTAACTCCATCGCCATCCTGATGGCCTCGCTGGCCATCGCCATCCTCGGCTTCGTGGCGGTGGAGCGGCTGCCCATCGATCTCTTCCCCAACATCAACCTGCCCATCATCAACATCGGCACCGTGTACACGGGGGCCGGCGTCCTCGACATCGAGAAGACCGTCACCTATCCCATCGAGAAGGCGGTCAGCGCGGTCAGCGACGTCAAGCACGTCGAGTCCAAGTCACGCCAGGGCCTCTCCACGGTCCGCGTGTGGATGAACTGGGGCGCCGACGTCAACAACGGCCAGACCGAGGTCATCCAGCGCATCCAGCAGATCCTCAGCTCGCTGCCCACCGGCATCAAGCAGCCCTTCATCCTCCGCTTCGATCTCTCCAACATCCCGGTGGCGCTGGTCACCGTCTCCGGGGGCGGGCTGGACGAGAAGCAGCTCTACGACCTGGCCTACAACACCATCGAGCCTCAGTTCGAGCGGCTGGGTGGGGTGGCCTCCGCCTCCGTCGACGGCGGGAAAGTTCGCCAGATCACGGTGAACCTCAACCGCGACCAGCTCTACGCCAAGAGCCTCTCGGTACTCGACGTGGTGCGGGCGGTCAACGACTCGAACTTCTTGCTGCCCGCCGGCGACATGAAGGTGGGCAAGCTCGACTACAACATCTACACCAACAACCAGTTCAAGCTCGTGGAGCCCATGGGGGACATCGTCGTCCGTAAGATGGGCGCCAGCGGGGTGCCGATCCACGTCAAGGACGTGGGCACGGTGGTGGACTCCAACGAGACGCAGACGGCCATCGTGCGCGTGGACGGCGAGCGCGCGGTGTTCATGCGGGTGCAGAAGCAGCCGGGCGCCAACACGGTGGGCGTGGTCGACCAGGTCAAGGAGCTGCTGCCGAAAGTCATCGGGGTGCCGCCCGGGGTGAAGCTCAACATCACCCTCGACCAGTCGATCTACATTCGCAAGGCCATCCAGAGCCTGTGGCATGAGGCCCTCCTGGGCTCCATCCTCGCGTTCCTCGTGATCCTGGTGTTCCTCCGCTCGCTCACCTCCACGATCATCATCTCCATCGCCATTCCCCTCTCGATCCTGCTCACCTTCATCTGCATGTACTTCCTGGGGCAGACCATCAACGTGTTCACCTTGGGGGGGCTGGCCCTGGCCGTGGGCCGCCTGGTCGACGATTCCATCGTGGAGCTGGAGAACATCAACCGCCACCTGGCCATCCCCGGCAACCCGCGGCGCAAGGCCGTGCTGGAGGCGGCCCGGGAAGTGGCCATGCCCATCTTCGTGGCCACCATCACCACGATCATCGTCTTCGTCCCCACCGTGTTCCTCGAGGGCCAGACCAAGCTTCTCTTCATCCCCCTGACCTTCACCATTTCGGTCTCGCTCTTCGCGTCATTCCTCGTCTCTCGCACGGTCACCCCGCTGCTCTCGCTGAGGCTGCTCAAGCCCGAGCGGCCGATCGACCCCACGTCGCGAAAACCCTGGCAGCGAGTGGCGCGGTGGTCGCAGCGGTTCTTCGACGGGATGGAGGCCTGGTACGAGCGGCTGCTCCAGTGGGCGCTCGGCCACCGGGCGACGGTCATCGTCACCGTGCTCGTGTGCTTCACGGGCAGCCTCTTCCTCGTGCTGGCGCCCCGCTTCGGGCTCAAGCCGCTGATCGGCTCGGAGTTCTTCCCGGGCTCCGATGAGGGCCAGTTCCGCGTGGCCATCAAGGCGCCCGTGGGCACCCGGATCGAGGAGACCGAGCGAATGGTGCGGGGCATGGAGGCGATCATCCGCGCCAGCGCGCAGCCCGGAGAGATCCAGAGCCTCGTCTCCAACGTGGGCATCCCGCAGGGCCGGGGGGCGGTGTTCACGCAGAACACCGGGCCCCACAGCGCGCTGATCCAGGTCTACCTGACCACGGCGGACAAGCGGAAGCGCAGCGACAAGGACATCGTCAACGACCTCCGCCCGAAGTTCGCCGGGAAGTTCCCCGGGACCAGCTATCGGTTGATCACCGGGGGCCTGGTGTCGCGCGTGATCAACTTCGGCTCGGAGACGGCCATCGAGGCCGAGATCCTCGGCTACGACCTCGCCACCGCCGAGGCGCTGGGCCGCGAGGTCGCCCGCGTCATGCAGTCCACCGAGGGCCTCGCCGACGTCAACATCAGCCGGGACGCGAACTATCCGCAGTTCGAGGTGGCCGTCGACCGGGAGAAGGCGGCCTCCGCCGGGCTGTCCCAGCGTGACGTCGCCCAGGCCGCGCTGTTCTCGCTCAACTCCAACGCGAGCGTGAACCCGTCGGTGTTCACCGACCCGCGCACGGGCAACCAGTACAACGTGGTCGTCCAGCTCGGCGAGGCGTACCGCCAGACCCCCGAGGACCTGGGGCGGATCTTCGTCACCGCCAACGACCGCCCGGTCCTCTTGTCGACGATCGCCCAGATCACTCGCTCCACCGGCCCCGTCGAGATCGAGCGCAAGTACCAGCAGCGCATCGTCCGCGTGGCCGCCAACGCCGTCGGCCGCGATCTCGGTTCGCTCTCCGATGAGCTGGAGGCGAAGTTCAAGCAGCTGCCCAAGCCCCCGGGCTTCTCCGTCCGCCTGGGCGGCCAGACCGAGCAGCAGCGCGAGGCCTTCAACGCCCTCTACTTCACGTCCCTGCTGGCCCTGATCCTCGTGTACATGGTTCTCGCCTCGCAGTTCCGGTCGCTGATGGACCCCTTCGTCATCATGTTCTCGGTGCCCATGGGTCTCATCGGCGTCTTCTGGGCCCTGTACCTGACGAACACCACGCTCTCGACCACCTCTTTCATGGGCATCATCATGATGGTGGGCATCGTGGTGTCCAACGGCGTATTGCTCGTGGAGTACATCAACGAGCTTCGCCGCCACGGCATGGACCTCCACACCGCCGTGCCGCGGGCCGGTCGCATCCGGCTGCGCCCCATCCTCATGACCACGCTCACCACGGTGGCCGGGCTTCTCCCCATGGCCCTCGCCTTCGGCGTGGGCACCGAGGCCAACCAGCCGCTGGCCATCGCGGTCATCGGCGGCCTGCTGGTGTCCACGTTCTTCACCCTGATCCTGATCCCCACCCTCTACGTGATCCTCGAGGAACGCTTCCCGCGCCAGATGCGCGTCGCCGAGGCCGCCGAGAGCCAGTAGGCAGGGCAGTCCTCCCATGTGGATGACCTTCCTGGCGCTGCGCAACGCGATCGCCATCGCCATGGCGTCGTTGAGCATCGCCATCCTCGGCCTGGTGACCCTCCAGCGCCTGCCCATCGACCTCTTCCCCAACATCAACCTGCCCATCATCAACGTGGGCACGCTCTACACGGGCGCCGGCGTGGTCGACGTCGAGAAGACCGTCACCTATCCCATCGAGAAAGCGGTCAGTGCCGTCAGCGACGTGCGCTTCGTGGAGTCCAAGTCGCGCCAGGGGCTCTCCACCGTGCGCGTGTGGATGAACTGGGGCGCCGACGTCAACAACGGCCAGACCGAGGTCATCCAGCGCATCCAGCAGATCCTCAGCTCCTTGCCCACCGGCATCAAGCAGCCCTTCATCGTCCGCTTCGATCTCTCGAACATCCCGGTGGCCCTGGTCACCGTGCACGGGGGCGGTCTCGACGAGCGCCGTCTCTACGACCTCGCCTACAACGTCATCGAGCCCCAGCTCGAGCGCCTGGGCGGGGTGGCCTCGGCCTCGGTCGACGGCGGGAAGGTTCGCCAGATCACCGTGAACGTGGACCGGGCCCGGCTCTACGCGAAGGGGTTGTCGATCCTGGACGTCGTGCGGGCCGTCAACAGCGCGAACTTCCTGATGCCCGCCGGCGACATCAAGGCCGGCCGCCTCGACTACAACATCTATACGAACAACCAGTTCACCGTCGTCCCCAAGATGGAAGACATCGTGGTGCGCCGGGTGGGCGCGAGCGCGGCGATGGTGCGCGTCAAGGACGTGGGCACCGTGGCCGACTCGTCGGAGACGCAGACGTCCATCGTCCGCATCGACGGCGAGCGCGGCGTTTTCCTCAACGTCAACAAGCAGCCGGGGGCCAACACCATCGGCGTGGTGGATCAGGTGCGGGCACTGGTGCCGAAGCTGATCGGGATCCCGGCCGGCGTCAAGGTCGGCATCACGCTCGACCAGTCCGTGTACATCCGCCAGGCCATGGAGAGCCTGTGGCACGAAGTCCTCCAGGGCGCGGTGCTGAGCTTCCTGGTCATCCTGATTTTTCTTCGTTCGCTCACCTCGACGATCATCATCTCGATCGCCATCCCGCTGTCGATTCTGCTGTCGTTCATCTGCATGTACTTCCTCGGTCAGAGCCTGAACGTGTTCACCTTGGGGGGGCTGGCCCTGGCCGTGGGCCGCCTGGTCGACGACTCGATCGTCGAGCTGGAGAACATCAACCGCCACCTCGACATGCCGGGGAAGAGCCGGCTCCAGGCCGTGCTCGACGCGGCCCGCGAGGTGGCCATGCCCATCTTCGTGGCCACCATCACGACCATCATCGTGTTCGTGCCCACGGTGTTCCTGGAGGGCCAGACCAAGCTCCTCTTCATCCCGCTCACCTTCACCATCTCCGTCTCGCTCTTCGCCTCGTTCCTGGTGTCCCGCACGGTGACTCCGCTGCTGTCCCTCCGGCTGCTCAAGCCCGCGCGGACGATCGATCCCGCCTCGCCGCGCTGGCGCGACCGGGTGTCACGCCAGTCGCAGCGATTCTTCGACGGGATGGAGATCTGGTACGAACACGTGCTCCAGTGGTCGCTGCGTCATCGCCGCCTCGTCGTGGTCACGGTGGCCGTCGCCTTCGTGGCCAGTCTCTTTCTGGTCGCGGCTCCCCAGTTCGGACTCAAGCCACTCATCGGCACGGAGTTCTTCCCGGCGTCGGACGAAGGCCAGTTCCGCGTCGACCTCAAGGCGCCGATCGGCACCCGGGTCGAGGAGACCGAGCGCACCGTGCGCGACATGGAGGCGCTCATCCGGGAGACGCTTGGCCCCGGCGAGCTGATCTCCGTGGTCTCCGACATCGGCATTCCCCAGGGGCAGGCCGCCATCTTCACCAGCAATACCGGCCCTCACAGCGCCACCATCCAGGCCTACCTGGTCCCGGCCAACCGGCGGAAGCGCAGCGACCAGGAGATCGTCAACGCGCTCCGGCCGAAATTCGCCGGCCGGTTCCCGGGCACGAGCTATCGGTTTGTTCCGGGGGGTCTGGTGTCGCGGACGATCAACTTCGGCTCCGAGACCGCGCTCGAAGTGGAGATCCTCGGCTACGATCTCGCCGGGGCGGAGGCCGTCTCCCGCGACGTCGCCCAGCTCATGCAGACCACCGAGGGCGTGGTGGACGTCAACGTCAGCCGCGACGCGAACTACCCGCAGTTCGACGTCACGGTGGACCGCAAGAAGGCCGCCGCCGTCGGCCTCTCCCAGCGGGAGATCGCCCAGGCCGTCCTGTTCTCGCTCAACTCGAACGCCAGCGTGAATCCGTCCGTGTACACAGATCCCACGACGGGCAATCAGTACAACGTGGTGGTCCAGCTCGCCGAGCCCTATCGGCAAGCCCCCGACGATCTCGGCCGCGTCTTCGTCACCGCGGGCGACCGCCCCGTGCTCCTCTCCACCGTGGCCGACATCAAGCGGTCCACCGGGCCCGTGGAGATCGAGCGCAAGTACCAGCAGCGGATCGTGCGGGTGACAGCCAACGCCGTCGGCCGCGACCTCGGATCGCTCTCGGCGGAGCTGGAGGCCAAGTTCAACCAGCTGACGCTGCCGCCGGGCTTCACCGTGCGACTCGGCGGCCAGACCGAGCAGCAGCGCGAGGCCTTCGGCAGCCTCTACTTCACGTCGATCCTGGCCATGATCCTGGTGTACATGGTGCTGGCCTCGCAGTTCCGGTCCCTGCTCGACCCCTTCGTCATCATGTTCTCGGTGCCCATGGGTCTCATCGGCGTCTTGTGGGCGCTCTACCTGACGAACACCACGCTGTCGACCACCTCGTTCATGGG
>Ga0184637_10003330_pt1 | contig 10043 bp, 6 predicted proteins | sample PLM3_127_b2_FD_133143 | JGI IMG/M metagenome (GOLD analysis project Ga0184637, IMG submission 133143) | Groundwater sediment microbial communities from an aquifer in East River, Colorado, USA - PLM3_127_b2 | ecosystem: Environmental > Terrestrial > Soil > Riparian zone | place: USA: East River... | reverse complement strand
TCACCCCGCCAGCTGTGGCAGCCCGACCTGACCGAGAAGATCCTGGAGCAGCTCGATGCGGCGAAGCTGGACCCGGGGAGGGTCATCGTCGAGGTGACGGAGTCGACCGCCATGGCCGATCCCGAGCGGACCCTGCGGATCCTCCGGGACCTGAACAGCAGGGGCCTGCGTCTGGCGCTGGACGACTTCGGAACCGGGTACTCGTCATTCGCCCGGCTCCGGTATATGCCGGTCGACCTGTTGAAGATCGACCGGCTGTTCATCCGGGACGTCGCCCACGACAGGCAGGCGGCCGACATGGTTCGGGCCATCATCCAGCTCGCGCAGGGCTTGGGGATGACCCCGCTGGCCGAGGGCATCGAGACCGAGGCCGAGTGGCGGTTCCTGGTCGATCAGGGGTGCCGGCTGGGCCAGGGCTTCTACTTCTGCCGCCCGGCCCCGGCCGAGGACATCCTGGCCCGGTACCGCCGATCCGGGTTCTCGCTGATCGAATCGGCAAGCTAGCGGCCCTCGCCGCCGTTCAGCGGCGACGGCGGGCGCGCAGCGAGGAGCGGCGGCCGCCGGTCGAACCGGAGAACACCACCCGGGGGGGCGCGACGGTCATACCTTCCTCCTCGAACTCGCGTTGGAGGTCGAGGCGAGCGGCCATCCGGCTGATGTCGCCCTGCTGCTCCGAGGTGACGAGGGTGATGCCGATGCCGGCCCGCCCGGCTCGAGCGGTGCGGCCCACGCGGTGGACGTAGCCCTTGTCGTCGGCGGGCGGATCGAAGTTGACCACGTGGCTGATCCGGTCGAGGTCCAGGCCTCGGGCGGCCACGTCGGTGGCCACCAGCACATCGCAGCTGCCCGACTCGAACCGCTTCAGCGCGCGCTGGCGGGCCGGCTGGGTCAGGTCGCCGTGCAGGGCCTCGGCCCGCACCCCCTTCGCATTCAGCTTGTGGACGAGGCGGTCGGCTCCTCGCTTGGTGCGGACGAAGACGAGCGTCAGGTCGCGATCCCTCTCGAGCAGCTCGATGAGCGCCTCCACCTTGCCGTGTGCCGACACCGGGACGAACCGGTGGTCGACCTCCTCGACGGTCTTGCCCTCGTACTGGATCTCGTGCCGGCGCGGATCATTCGTATAGGACGCCGCGAGGTGGCCCACGGCCCCATCCAGGGTCGCCGAGAACAGCATGGTCTGGCGAACCTTGGGGAGGTGGCGGACGATCCGGTCGACCTGCGGCTGGAAGCCCATATCGAGCATGCGGTCGGCCTCGTCGAGCACCAGGATCTCCACGTGGTCCAGCCTTACCAGCCGCCGTTCCACCAGGTCGGACAGGCGGCCCGGGGTGGCGATCAGGATGTGGGCCCGACCGACGCCCTTGCCCTGCTCGCGAATGGAGATGCCGCCGTAGGCCACCGCGACCCGCACCCCCTTGGCTCCGGCGACGCCGGCGAAGTCCTCCGCCACCTGGACGGCGAGCTCGCGCGTTGGCACGAGCACGAGGGCCGAGGGCATCGGGCCGGAGGGGTCGATCCGCTCCACGAGCGGGATGGCGAAGGCCAGGGTCTTGCCCGAGCCGGTCTGCGACTTCGCCAGGACATCGTGTCCGGCGATGGCGTCGGGAAGCACGAGCGTTTGGATGGGGAAGGGCGCCGTGATCCCCAACCTGGCCAGCGCTCGAACGACGGCCGGGGACGCGCCCAGGTCGATGAAGGATGGTGCGGTTGTCATGTTCCACTCCTTGTGCCGCAACGCGGGGGTCGCGGCCCGGTCCGGGGAGGTTTTGCGACACCCGAAACCGCCACGAGGAGGGACGAGGAAGCGAAACCTCACGGGACGGCGATAGCCGTCCGTTGAGGCAAGGGTACCAGGGATCCGCGCCGGGGCGGGGAGGACGGTACCCTGACCTCGATGCGCGGCCCCACAGGCGATATGGCCCACCGCCTGGCCGTCGCCCGAGGCGACGAGCCCGCCGACGTCGTGCTAGCGGAAGGGCGCGTGCTGTCGGTGTTCACGGGTGAGCTCCTCGACGCCGACGTCGCCGTGGCCGGCGAGCACGTGGCCGGCGTGGGGCGGTACGAGGGCCGCCAGACGGTGGACGTGTCCGGGCTGATCCTGCTGCCCGGGTTCGTCGACGGGCACATGCACATCGAGTCCACCAAGCTCCCGCCCGACGAGTTCGCCCGGGCGGCCCTGCCGTGGGGGACGACCACGGCCGTCCTCGATCCCCACGAGATCGCGAACGTGTTCGGGCTCGACGGGGTTCGCGCGTTGCTCCAGGCGTCCCGCGGCATCCCCTTCGACTTCTTCGTGATGGTGTCGTCGTGCGTCCCGGCGAGTCCGTTCGAGTCGAGCGGAGCCACCGTGGACGCGAACGACATCGCCCGGTTCCTGGCCGAGGAGCCGAACGCGCTGGGGCTGGCGGAGATGATGGATTACCCCGCCGTGGTGGCCGGCGAGGAGGGAACGCTGGCCAAGATCGCGGCATCGGCTGGCCGGCACATCGACGGCCACGCGCCGGGGCTGTCCGGCGCCGCGCTGAACGCCTACGTCGCCGCCGGCGTGCGAAGCGACCACGAGTGCACGACGTACGAGGAAGGGCTGGAGAAGCGCCGGCTGGGGATGACGATCATGATCCGTGAAGGATCCGCGGCGCGGAACCTGGAGGCGCTGCTCCCCCTGGTCCTGGAACAGGGTCCCGCGAACTGCCTCCTGTGCACGGACGATCGGGAGCCCGACCACCTGCTGGAGGAGGGTCACATCAACGACGTGATCCGAAAGGCGGTGGCCCTGGGCTGTTCGCCGGCCGATGCCGTGACGATGGGAACGCTGAACGCGGCGCGATACCACCGCCTGTACGAGTACGGGGCCATCGCGCCCGGGTATGTGGCCGACGTCGTGGCGGTCGAGGACCTGCAACGGTTCCGGCCGGTCCGCGTGTGGAAGCGGGGCCGACTGGTGGCCGAGGAGGGCAAGCCCCTCGGCGTGCCGCGATCGCCGATGCCGGAGTGGATGCGCGGGAGCGTGCACGTCCCCCGCCTGGCCGCCGGGAGCTTCCGGATCGAGGCGAACGGCCGGGTCCGGGTGATCGGCGTGGAGCCGGGCCAGATCGTCACCCGGGCCCTGGTCGAGGACGTGACCAATATCGACGGCCAGTCGGTGGCCGACACCTCCCGGGACATGGCGAAGATCGCCGTGGTCGAGCGACACAAGGGGACCGGGCGGATCGGGCTGGGGTTCGTCCGGGGCTTCGGCCTGAAGCGAGGGGCGCTGGCGTCGACGCATGCACACGACGCCCATAACGTAGTCGTCGTGGGCGTGGACGACGCCGACATGGGCGCCGCCGTGAACCGCCTGGCGGAGACCGGCGGCGGCCAGGTCGCCGTGGCCGGAGGCGCCGTCCTGGGAGAGGTCCCGTGCCCGTTCGGCGGCCTTCTCTCCGACCGGCCGGCCGAGGAGGTGGCCGCCGCCGTGCACGCCATGGGCGAGGCCGCCGAGCAGCTGGGCGTGAGCCTCCCCTCGCCGTTCATGGCCATGTCGTTCCTGGCGCTGTCGGTGGTGCCCCAGCTGAAGCTCACCGACCGGGGCCTGGTCGACGTGGACCGCTTCGAGCTGGTGCCCCTCCAGGTCTAGCGGTCAGGCCAGACCGCGGCGGATCGCGCCCGCGATCTTCGGCCCGGAGATGCCCGCCCAGTCCCGGAGCTCCTCGGGCTTCCCCGAGCCCGGCATCTCGGTCACCGCGAGCTTGAGGACCCGGCCCGAGAGCTCCCCCTCGCCGGCCAGCGCCTGGAGCACCGCATCGCCGAGCCCGCCGTCGACCCAGTGGTCCTCCACCACGACCACGAGTCCCGTCTCGCGGAGCGCGCCGGCGAGCGTCGCCGCGTCGATCGGCTTCACCGAGTACGCGTCGATCACACGGACGGCGGTACCCTCGCCCGCCAGCTCCTCGGCCGCCTTCAGGGCCTCGTACACGGTCACGCCCGCCCCCACGATCGTCGCCCGGTCGCCGTCGCTCGACCGAAGGACCTTGCTCCCGCCGATGGGGAACCGCTCGCCCTCGTCGTAGAGCTTCGCCGTGGCCTCCCGCGTCGTGCGGATGTACGAGATGCCCGGAAGATCGGCCATGGCCGCCGTGAGCCTCGCGGCCGAATTGCCATCCGCCGGGTACAACACGGTCGAGCCGTGGACGGCCCGCATCATGGCCAGGTCCTCCAGGGCCATCTGCGACGGCCCGTCCTCGCCGATCGACACGCCGGCGTGCGACCCGGACAGTCGGAGGTTCGCCCGGCTCACCGCGGCCATCCGGATGAAATCGAAGGCGCGGGTCATGAACGCGCCGAAGGTCGCCGCGAACGGCGTCTTGCCCAGGACCTGGAGGCCGACGGCCGCGCCGACCATGCACTGCTCCGCGATGTACATCTCGAGGAACCGGTCGGGCGCGACCTTCTGGAAGTCCTCGGTGTGCGTGGAGTTGCCCACCTCGCCGTCCAGGACCACCAGGCCGGGGTTCACGGCCATCGCGGCGAGGGTCTCGCCGAACGCCTTCCGCGTGGCGATGGCGTCGTCGTACGTCGGAACCTGGTACGTCCAGGGCTTCGGGGCTTGCGGGATCCGGAGCTCGGGCTTCGGCGGCGTGATCGCGATGTTCCTCGGCCCGCCGAGCTCGGCGATGGCCTTCTCCGCCTCCTCCCTCGACAGGGCCTTGCCGTGCCAGCCCTCCTTGTTGGCCAGGAAGGAGACGCCGTGGCCCTTCTCGGTCCTGGCCACGATCATGACGGGCCTCCCGGCCTCGGCTTCCTCGGCCTCCCGGTAGGCGGCGTCGATGGCCGACACGTCGTGGCCGTCGACCTGGATGGCGTGCCAACCGAAGGCCCTGGCCCGCTCGGCGTAGACCTCGCCCTGCCACTCGACCATGGTGGGGCCGCGCTGCCCCAGCCGGTTCATGTCGAGGAGGGCGATCAGGTTGCCGGCGCCGTGGAACCACGCGTTCGCCATGGCCTCCCACACCGAGCCCTCGGCGGCCTCGGAGTCGCCCGTCAGGACCCACACCCGGGCCGGGCTCTCGTCCATCTTCATGGCCAGGGCCATGCCGAGGCCGATGGGCAGGCCCTGTCCGAGCGAGCCGGTGGCCACATCGATCCACGGCATCTCCGGCACGGGCACGGGGTGGCCCTCCAGAGGGCTGCCGAACCTTCGGAACGACAGGAGCTGCTCGTCGGTGATGGCGCCGATGGCCTTCAGGATCGAATACATGAGGGGCGAGGCGTGGCCCTTGGACAGCACGAAGCGGTCGTTGGCCGGGTTCTTCGGGTCGGACACGTCGTAGCGCAGGTGGTCGGCGTACAGCACGGCCACAAGGTGCGCCGCGGACATCGACGAGGTGGGGTGGCCGGACCCGGCCTCCGTGGACGCGCGGATGCTGTCCACCGCGAACTGGGCCGCGAGCTCGTTCCACTCCTGGACCTTGTCCATCCCGTCCTCCCGTGTTCGACCCCTTCGGTCGACTCATCGACCTCGACGTTCCAGCTTATCGAGCGGGCGTCAGAAGGTTTCCCCGTGACCCATCGAGCCTCCCCGGGGGACCGGCCAGGGAAGTCGCCACTCCAACCCCGGGCAGGCAAGATAGATCAATGCGCCTGCCGGTTATGCCACCCGTCGCCCCCATGCTGGCCAAGCCCATCCAGGACATCCCGACCGGCCCGTTCAGCTTCGAGCCGAAGTGGGACGGCTTCCGCTCGATCGTCTTCCGTGATGGAGAGGAGGTCGAGATCGGCAGCCGCAACGAGCGGCCGATGACCCGCTACTTCCCGGAGGTCGTCGACGCGATCAAGGCGAACCTCCCGGAGCGGTGCGTCGTGGACGGCGAGGTCGTCGTCCCCGATCCGGCGGGTCGGCGCCTGGACTTCGAGACGCTGCAGCAACGGATCCACCCGGCCGACAGCCGGGTCAGGCTGCTCGCCGAGCGGACCCCGGCGCATTTCGTGGCGTTCGACCTGCTGGCCCTGGGAAACCGCGACTACACCGGGGAACCGTTCGCAGGGCGGCGTGGCGCGCTCGAGGAAGCCCTCGCCGGCGCCGCCTCGCCCATCCACGTCACGCCCTCTACCACCGACAGAGAAGTGGCCGACCAGTGGTTCCGCATGTTCGAAGGCGCGGGGCTCGACGGCCTGATCGCCAAGCCGCTCGACGGGACGTACCAGCCGGGCAAACGGGTCATGTTCAAGATCAAGCACGTTCGGACCGCTGATTGCGTTGTCGCCGGCTACCGCGTGTACAGGAACGAGAAACGGGCGATCGGGTCGCTGCTCCTCGGCCTCTTCGACGAACAGGGTGAGCTCGCCAACGTGGGCGTCGTCGGCGCATTCCCCATGGAACAGCGACGGAGGCTGTTCACGGAGCTTCAGCCCCTCGTCACGACCTTCGATCAGCATCCTTGGGACTGGGCCAAGCTCGAGGCAGGCGCACGAACCCCCCGCAGCGCCGAAACCAGCCGCTGGAGCGCCGGAAAGGATCTCTCCTTCGTGCCGCTGCGACCCGAACGGGTCGTCGAGGTCCGCTATGACCACATGGAGGGACCACGCTTCAGGCACACCACCCAGTTCGTCCGGTGGCGAACCGACCGCGACCCACGGTCCTGCACCTTCGCCCAGCTCCAGGAGCCGGTCCGCTTCGATCTCGTGGACATCCTGGGCTCGTGACGCCACGCAGGGCCCTGCTACCCTGTGCGCCATGGCCGATTTCAAGGAGGTGCGGGTCGAGCACCTGTACGTGAAGGTGCCGAACACCGACAAGCTGCGCAAGACGGCGGCCGGTCGGCACCGCTACCTCCTGGCGACCGGCTGGCGCGAGATGGAGAGAAAGCTCGAGTTCGATCACGTGACCGTCCGCTACGAGCGGACGGGCCACACGCCGCTCAAGTCCCGCCTGCCCAGGGGCGAGGCCGAGGTCCCGCGCATGGACCGTCGTCCCCGTCAGTTCGGCGGCGGCGGCCGGGGCTTCGGCGGCCGTGGCGGTGGGCGCGGAGGTCCCAGAGGAGGAGCCGGCGGGGCCGGTGGACGTGGCGGTCCTGGGGCCGGGCGGGGGCCCGGAGGACGCGGCGCTCCGCCACAGACCGGCGCTCCGCCACAGACCGGCGCTCCGCCGCAGACCGGCGCTCCGCCAGGCGCCGGGCCGGCCCAGGCCGGGCCGCCCGCTCCGCCACCCGAGAGCGCTCAGACGTAGCTCCAAGCCGAAGATCCTTCGGTCATTCGCCTCTAAACCCGGACAGATCGTCCGTACGATAGGATGGTGTGTCGTTCCGTTCGCCTCCTCAGGTTTCCGGGGAGTGCGGCCGAGTAGGGATGAAGGGAGGTCGGGTGAGCGAGGAACAGACGGTCCGCAGGAAAGGCGAGCGGCCCCGGCACGAGCCCGGAAAGGCGCATGCCGCCGAGCAGCCGTTCCCCTACCCGCTGAGGCGGGCGTTCGTCGAGCCCGACTGGACTCGCCTCCCGGCCTACGCCGCCGTCACTGCCGAGGAGTGGGAGAGCGCCCAGTGGCAGCGCGCCCACACCGTGAAGAACCTGGCCGAGTTGAAGCGGGCCCTGGGCGATCACCTGGACGACGAGCTGTACGCCGACATCGAGCGGGACCAGCAGGAGCGAGCCACGATGTCGATGCTGATCCCGCCCCAGATGATCAACACGATGGATGAGCGCGACCTGCGGAACGATCCCGTCCGCACGTACATGGCGCCCAGGTACTCCGACCGCCATCCCGAATGGACCTCCCACCCCATGTCCGCGCGCGACAGCCTCCACGAGGCCGACATGTGGGCCGTGGAGGGCCTGACCCATCGCTACCCCACGAAGGTCCTGGCCGAGATGATCTCGACCTGCCCCCAGTACTGCGGCCACTGCACCAGGATGGACCTGGTGGGCAACGACACCGCGCAGATCCTGAAGTACAAGTTCGAGGCGAAGCAGCAGGAGCGGTGGGACGCCATGCTCGACTACCTCAGGCGGACCCCGTCCGTGCGGGACGTGGTGGTCTCCGGCGGCGACGTGGCGAACATCCCGGTCAAGCGCCTCGAGGAGTTCGCCCTCGCCCTCCTCGACATCCCGAACATCCGCGACATCCGGCTGGCCACGAAGGGCCTGATGGGCCTCCCGCAGCACTTCCTCCAGGGCGACGTGCTGAAGGGCTACGAGGCGATGGCCACGCGAGCCCGGGAGCGCGACGTGGACATCGCCATCCACACTCACATCAACGCGGCCCAGCAGGTCACGCCGCTCGTGGCCAGGGCCGTGAGCAAGCTCCTCGACATGGGGTACCGCGACGTTCGAAACCAGGGGGTCCTGCTCCGGGGGGTGAACACGACATCCGAGGCGCTCCTGGAGCTCTGTTTCACGCTCCTCGACCACGGCAAGGTCATGCCCTACTACTTCTACATGTGCGACATGATCCCCAACTCCGAGCACTGGCGGACCTCGCTGGCTGAGGCCCAGGACCTCCAGTACGCGCTGCTCGGTTACCTGCCGGGCTTTGCCACCCCGCGCGTGGTGTGCGACGTGCCCTTCGTGGGCAAGCGGTGGGTCCACATGGCGAAGAACTACGACCGGACCCGCGGCATCTCCTACTGGACGAAGAACTACCGCACGGGGATCGAGTTCGACGACCCCGACGCGCTCTCACGCGAGTACCCGTACTACGACCCCATCTCCACCCTGCCCGACGAGGGGCAGGAGTACTGGCGAGAGTACATCCGCAAGGGCCGGCGCGAGCTCCAGCCGGTCTGACCCGGCTCAGGCCTCCGTGACCTGGTTGAACAGGTCGAAGTACTGCTGGAACTCCTCCTCGGACAGGGCCTTGTACTCGTACAGGTTGGCCTCCGACGGGTCGTCCGGCGGGAACAGCAGCGGACTCTGGGACAGGGTCTCGTAGTAGCGCCGGTTCCCACCCTTCGAGTCCCGGGCCTTCTGTGCCATGAGCTCCTGCACGCCCTTGACCGGCGTCATGTACAGGACCCAGTCGGTGACTTGCATCGCGATCTCGGGCCGGTAGAACCAATCCAGGAACAGGTGGGCATCGGTGGGGTGTTCGGCCAGCCGCGGGATCTCCATAGGGGTCACCCAGATGACCCCGCCCTCCTCGGGCACCACGAACTCGAGGTCCGGCACCCCGCCGAGGTACTTGTAGTAGAAGACGTCACCGGACCAGGCCATCGTGGCCCAGGTGTCCCCGGCAACCATGGCGTCGGTGTAGTCCTGTCCGTAGTACTTGCGCACGACCCCCGAGTCGCGCTGCTCGATGAGCTTCTGCTGGGCTCGGGTGGCGTCGTCGATCGTCGCCTTCTGCGGATCCACCCCAAGCATCAGCAGGGTAAGGGTCATGGTGTCCACCATCTCGGTGAGCATGCCGACGTGGCCGGCCAGCCGCTCGTCCCACAGGTCGGAGAACCGCTTCAGCTCGAAGCCGGTGAGCTTGGGGTTGTAGGCGATGCCGGTGATCCCGCCCTGCCACGGCACGCTGTGCGCGTTGCCCGGGTCGTAGATGGGATCCTTGAACGCCGGTAGGAGGTTCGCCTCCACGTTCGGCAACCGGTCGTGATGGAGCTCCTCCAACCACCCGCCCCGGTTCATCCGCGTGACCACCCAATCCGAAAGCGTGATGAGGTCCCATCCCGTAGGCCGGTTGGCCTGGAACAGCGGGACGAGCTTGGCGAAGAACTCCTGGTTGTCGTTGATGATCTCCCGGTACGTCAGGTCGATGTCGTATTTGGATTGGAAGGCCTCGAGCGTGGGCCGGTGGCCGCCCTTGGCCCGGTCGATGAACAGCGGCCACTGGGCCACCGTGAGCTGGTGCGACAGGGCCGGGAGCGTGCTGGGCGCGGCCCCCGGCGTCTGTTTGCCAGCGCACGCCGCGAGGAACGCGGCCGCGGCCACCCCCATCCCGCCACGCCCGGCGCCTCGAAGCAGCTGCCGGCGCGAGAGCGATCGATCCATCCACCTCGAGCTGTCGTTCACTTCTGCCCCCTCTTGGATCCGGAGCCAAGCGTTCGGCGTATCCTGCCACAGCGACGCCG
>Ga0184637_10003329_pt1 | contig 10044 bp, 8 predicted proteins | sample PLM3_127_b2_FD_133143 | JGI IMG/M metagenome (GOLD analysis project Ga0184637, IMG submission 133143) | Groundwater sediment microbial communities from an aquifer in East River, Colorado, USA - PLM3_127_b2 | ecosystem: Environmental > Terrestrial > Soil > Riparian zone | place: USA: East River... | reverse complement strand
TAATTAATAATATCGTCAATTGAATTTTCCTTATCTTTGGAATTTTGGTTATCTTCAGAATCATTTGCCGAGCCTCCCACCATAGATTCAATTGGAACCGAATAAAACTCGATTGGCTTTGAGACAGCGCCAATTGGATGAGAGACTGCGCCAAGGGGCATTGAAACAGAGTCAAGTGGTTTAGATAATGATTCTATGGGACTTGATATTGATTGAATACCTTCTGAAGACCTACCTAGGGGATTTGAGACAGATTCAATTTTTTCTGAAACCGACTCTATTGGTACTGATTCCGGTACTAATTCCTTCTCCTCTTTCACATCGGTATTCTCCATCACTCCACTACAATCCGAACCATTTGGACAGGTCACTAACTCGTCATTTTGCTTTTCTTCCTCGGAGAAAGCTACGTTATAAAAAATCACACACATAAATACAAAAAGTATTAAATTAAAAGCCCTCAATCTTAAACCCCCTTATTCATATTCCATAACTTTTTATTATTTTGTCTTCTAGACTATATTACTAAATTCATAACACTAAAACATTGGTTTCTCTGGTAAATTAGGGTCATCCTGTGGAAGGATCGGCTCACCCTCAGGCATTGGCACCAATGGTTCAGGCTCCGGAGCGAGCGGTTCTCCCTCAGGTACCAGTGGTTCTGCCTCCGGAATTATCTCTTCTCCTTCAGGATTTAATGGCGCTACCTCCTCAACAAGAGGCTCTGGCTCAGGTACTACTGGCTCTGCCTCTGGTACAAGAGGCTCAGCTTGTGGAACGAGTGGCTCCTCTTCAGGAACAAGCGGCTCTGGCTCTGGCACTAATGGTTCACCCTCTTGCACCAGGGGCTCAAGTTCAGGAGCTAATGGTCTTGATTCCCGAACCTGAAACTGTGCTATTTCTCTATTGTAACTGGTATCTTGTTCAGCTCCTGCTGCACTAATTATTATTTCATCTAATAATTGAAAATTGAAAAAAACAGATAAAAAAGCTGTAAAAATTGTTAGCTTAAATATCCAAGAAAATTTCATGACGATAACCCCCTTTTACTCTATCAATATAAACTATTTCAACATCTAGTAGTAAACTTCCAAAAACTTGTTTAGAGACAAGAGTAAATTCGAGCTCAGGTTAAATCTTCATCCTCTTTAATTTTCAGGCTTCTGAAACAGATGAGGGCTAGTTTTCAATACCTGATTCCTTAGTTCAGAGTCCAATTCAGCGCTATATAGGGTCTCAACCCTAGTTAGCTGCTTAATGCTCAGGTTCTTTACATCCTTGAGCACAGCTTCCCTAAGATTCGCCTTACCGAGGTCTGATTCTGTCAAGATTGCGGATGAGAGATTTGCAAAACTAAGTATTGAACTAATAAGATTTGCCCTGGTCAGGTTTGCCTCTTCCAATAAGGCTCCGCTCAAGTTAGCTTCATTAAGATTTGTCCCCATCAGGTTAGCCCTTTTAAGATTGGCATTTCTTAAATCCGATCCCCTCAGAAAAGCCCCCCTAAGGTTTACATTGCTCAAGTCTACTCCGACAAGATTAGCCTTGCTAAGCGATGCCCATGTGAGATCAGGTGAGATATCAGTATTTTCTGCCCTCCATTTGTTCCATGTCTCAACGCCTTGTTTAAGCAATATGAGATGCTCTTTCTTTGCCATGACACCTGAATAAACCAATAAGGAATGCTCGCATCTTTTATCTGGTTTTTATATTCAAATATTAATAATTAGCCCTCTCGTTCCAAAATCTCAGTATTACCATTAAATAATTCTCTAAATCTCTCTGCATCAGACTTTGAACCTACAATATCCCCCCAGTGCATTGGAACCACGACAGCGGGTTTAAATTCATTTGCAATCTTTGCAGCTTCCTCAGCGGTCATTGTATATGCACCCCCAACGGGAAGGAGGGCTACATCAACACTCAGCTTTTTCATTTCCGATATAGCATCCGTATCTCCAGCGTGATAGATTCTCTTACCACTAGTTGATAGTAAATATCCTACCCACCCGTTCGCCTTTGGGTGAAAGCTCTTACCAATATTATAAGAAGGGATAGCCTCAACCTTAATACCATCGATCTCTATACTGTCACCTGGTTTAACTATTCTAACATCACCCTTCAGTTTAGATGAAGAATCCCTTGTAGCCACGATAACGGTTTTGTCTGTTCGAACCTTCTTTATATCATCCAATGAAAGATGGTCGAAGTGTGAATGTGTTATGAGAATTATATCGGCTGTACCCTTAGTTACCTTCCAAGGATCTAAATAGATGTTTTTCCCCTCTGTTTCAATTCTGAAACTAGCATGCCCGATCCAAAAGATTTTGATATTGTCTGAAACTGTTAACATCAAGTCAAATCATAAATATGGAATTAACAGGTGCTTAACCAAAAAATGGGCAAGCACCTTTATAATTATTTTTTTAATTTAATTAACCAAAGTCTAATTCGCTGTAGCTTCCCATTCTTTAATCACTACATACTGGGGATACACAAAGCTACTCTGAGTCCATACAGCCCATGTTGGATCGGCGATCGGTTTAATCTTATTTAAGGGATGATCCTCTGGAACCTTAAAGGTAATCTTAGCATTTTCAGTCTTAACAGATCCGCCATTATATGGGATTGGGTATTTAACTATCTGACTTTTTTTCTTTCCGTCCATCTCAGTGGTGATAAGCCCAAAATAATTTAGATGCCCCCCACCAAACCCCCCAAGCGTGTCACCAACATCTGCTGTTGCCTCTATCATAGGCTTTCCATCCACAGCCAAGACTGCCTTTAATTTTCCGTTCTCAACTGTAGTAGTTGTTTGACCAGCCTGTGCTGGAATTCCAACCTTTGAAGTGAAATCACGCATCACCGGTGAACTATTGAAATAATAAACAAAGTACCTGCCCGGATAACCAGTGGGCTGTCCCATTACATAAGAATCCTGATCCTTGAGCTCCACTGTTAGATATGTAAGAGTGTATGCTCCGAAGCCAGAGGTCTGATTGGGATCGGGGACGGTGTACATATTTATCACGACCTGACCATTTGGATTTGGTTCAAGCCCCGGGGGGAGAAGTCCCTTTAATGCCTCGGGATCGGCCTTATAGGCTGCTATAAACATCCATGCGTCCGTCACAAGCTGCGGTGAAGGCAGGTTCTGCATTTCACCACCATGTGAGATTCCATAGTTAACCATAAGGACAGCCAGTGTAAAAATCATTGTTGTCGAAAACTTTATAAGTTGCATCTTTAAAGATTTATAACGGGACATAAATTTAACCTCCTGTTGGATGAATTCTTAGGTATTTATAATATTGTATAGAGTCCTTATATTGTCAATAAGCCTAATATTGAATGAGAATCATTATTGTTAAAGTTCACAGGTGCAAGTTTATACTCAAATTCCTTCAGCCTTACACACTTTAAAAAGTATTATTATAATGATAGGGTTATAAAACATCATGAAGAAATCATTCGAGCTTTCACCGGATAATGTATGCCGAAGCTATGACTTAAGTGACTTAAACTTTAGTACCACCGATGATCTCGTAGCCTGCAGGGAATTCGTTGGTCAGGAGAGGTCTCTTAGGTCCATACAATTCGGACTTGGGATGGAACATGAAGGTTATAACCTCTTTCTGGTGGGTCCGCCAGGGGTTGGTAAGAAGAGTGTTATTAGAAAGATACTTCCCGAGATCGCAAATAGTAAACCCAGTCCCCCAGATTGGTGCTTCGTATATAACTTTAGTGATTCTAGCGAGCCAAAGGCAATCAGTTTCCCAACTGGAATGGCTAGGGTATTTAAAAAAGATATGGAGGAGCTCCTTGAAACAATTAAGGTCAATATTCCAAAGGCTTTTGAGACAAAAGAATACGAAGAAGAAAGGCAAGCCTTGCTTAAGAGAAATCAAAGGGGGAAGGATGATGTATTTGATGACCTGAACAAAAGGGCAGCAGATGAGGAGGTGCAACTGCAGTTTACACCAACGGGAATTATTTCAATCCCACTCTTCAAAGGAAGTCCTTTATCTCAAGAGGAATACAATAAAATAAGCGACCAACAGAGGGAAGAATTACGGGCAAAGAAAGAACGTATAGAAGAAGAGGTTGCAAAAGCCATTAAAAATATAAGGAGGATAGATAAGGAGGTATCTGAGAAGGTAAAGGGGCTTGAAAATAAGGTTGCACTATTTGCAGTGAGGGATCTGCTTGAGAGCATAAGAGAAAAATACAAATTCCATCCTGACGTAATCGACTACTTTGACATGCTGCAAAAGCATAAGCTAGAAAACATTGAAACATTCTTACCTGAAAGAAGGGGTGAAGACTTTGGTGCAATCCCATTTTTAACTCCCCAGCAAAAACCTACCTTTACAGAATATAAGGTCAATGTTTTCATTGATAACTCTAAGGCGTTAGGAGCACCGGTAGTATTTGAGACTAATCCCACCTATACAAACCTTTTTGGCTCAATAGAAAAGGAGTCAAGATTCGGTCTACTAGTTACTGATTTTACAATGATTCGTCCAGGTTCCATTGCCAAGGCAAACGGAGGGTATCTGGTTCTAAATGCTCTAGATGTACTCAAATACCCATTCGTATGGGATACATTGAAAAAGGCACTCGAGAATCAAGAATTAAGGATTGAAGATGTTTACCAACAATATGGTCTAATGGGCACCACAGGACTCAGACCTCAGCCGATAAAATTGAATTTTAAGGTTATAATCACGGGAAACCCATATCTCTATTACCTCCTATACAATTATGACGAGGATTTCAAAAAACTATTTAAGGTAAAAGCTGATTTTGATTCCGTAGTCGAGGCAAAGAACGATAATCTTTCTCAATACGTATGCACCATTAAATCGATTTGCGATAGTAACAAGCTAAAGCAATTCGATAGAAACGGGGTTGAGACCATTCTAGAGTATTCCTCAAGACTTGCCGGCGATCAAAACAAATTATCTTTAGACTTTGGTTCACTTTCCAAAATAATAAGAGAGGCTAGCTATTGGTCTAATATCGAAAGCGTTAATAATTACGTTAGTAGAAAACATGTCGAGAAAGCGATCGATGAAAAGGTCTATAGATCAAATTTGATTGAGGAAAAGATCCTCGAAATGATCAAGAACGGTATGATTCTGGTCGACACCAAGAGAGAAGTTACTGGCCAGATAAATGGACTTGCAGTTTACAGCATAGGAGATTATGCATTTGGAAAACCCTCAAGAATCACCTGCGAGACTTTTATGGGAACAGAGGGAGTGGTAAACATTGAAAGGCAAGCCAAACTAAGCGGAAATATTCACGACAAGGGGGTTTTAATCCTAAGTGGCTATATTGGAAGAAGATACGCTCAAGAAAAACCATTGAGTCTCTCAGCGACATTGGCATTCGAGCAGAGTTATGAGATGGTTGAGGGTGATAGCGCCTCGGCTGCCGAGCTAATTGCTATCATTTCAAGCCTATCTGGCATACCAATAAAACAGAGTATTGCTATAACCGGCTCGGTAAACCAGAAGGGAGATATCCAACCCATTGGGGGCGTGAATGAAAAGATTGAGGGATTTTATCATATTTGCAAGGCCAATGGCTTAACAGGAGATCAGGGTGTAATAATACCACATCAAAATGTTAGAAATCTTATGCTCAAAAAGGATGTAGTTGAAGCTATAAGGAAGGGAGAATTCCATGTTTATTCCGTTGAGACAGTTGATCAGGCAATAGAGATTCTTACGGGAAGGGAAGCTGGAGAGAGAAAAACCAATGGGAAATTTGAGAAGGGGAGCGTAAATAACGCCGTCGATCAACGTCTGTTGCAGCTTGCAGAGGAATACGGAAAGTTTGCAAGACAACAACAATCCAAGAAAGAAAATAAGGACGAGAAGTAGAGTGATGAAAAGGTCAAAGCTACTGGTCCAGTTCATCTGCCAAAACTGTGGAAATTCATCTCCGAGGTGGATTGGAAAGTGTCCCTCATGTGGTGAATGGAATTCGTACATAGAAGAAAGGATCGACGCTAGAAAAACAAGCTACGACAGACAGAATATTAAATCCAATTCTGTCTTAATTTCAGATATAAAGGGTGGAAGAGAAAAGAGAATTACGACCAACATCGGGGAGTTGGATAGGGTCTTAGGAGGAGGTATTGTACCTGGATCTGTCGTTTTAATTGGTGGTGATCCAGGAATTGGAAAATCAACACTCGCCCTCCAGATGCTTGCCAAGATAAGTTCAAACAATGTTGATGCGATTTACGTGACTGGAGAGGAATCACCCGATCAGGTTAAGTTAAGAGCCGAGAGAACTGGGGCAATTTCGGATCGCCTGTTTGTCTTGCCTGAAAATATTCTTGAGAATATACTGGAAGAATTAGCCAAACTAAATCCGCAGGTTGCGGTCATTGATTCAATACAAACCATGTATACGGAGGACTTCCCATCAGCCGCCGGAAGTGTTGGCCAGATAAGAGAATGCACCTCCAAATTGATGCAATATGCAAAGAAGAATGGATGTACAATCTTTCTAATCGGTCACGTAACCAAGGAGGGAACAATAGCAGGTCCTAAGGTCTTAGAACATCTAGTAGATACCGTATTCTACTTTGAAGGTGAAAGAGACCATCCCTACAGAATTTTACGAGCGGTTAAGAATAGATTTGGATCAACTAACGAGATTGGCGTATTTGAAATGCAGGGAACAGGACTCCAGGAGGTAAAGAATCCATCTGAGATCTTTCTCTCAGAACGCCCAATTGGGGCTTCAGGGTCAGTTGTTACTCCCAGCATAGAGGGAACGAGACCTATACTTGTTGAGATTCAGGCTTTGGTTTCGCCGTGCAATTTCGGCGTACCCAGAAGAACAACGATTGGCATTGATTACAATCGCGTGTCTCTCCTTGTGGCTGTTTTAGAGAAACGAGCTGGCCTAAATATCCTGAGTCAGGACATCTTTATGAACGTAGCTGGCGGAGTGCGGATTGAGGAACCTGCAATCGACCTTGGAATAAGCGCTGCTCTAGCCTCAAGCTTCTTGAATAAACCTATTGATTCTGAAATCGTAGTCTTTGGAGAGGTAGGGCTATCAGGAGAGATTAGAGGTGTTCCTCAGGTCGAATTAAGATTGAAGGAGTCAGAAAAACTGGGGTTTAAAAGATGCGTACTTCCACAGGTAAATCTGGAGAGATTAAAGCGCTCTGATGATGAGATATCACTTATTGGTGTGAATTCGATTGAAAAGGCAATAGAGGTGTTGTTTTAATGTCGGGTTAATGAATTTTTCAATAGTAGGGGATCAGGGTTAGTCCACCAGTTCCTTCGACAGGCTCTGGACATACTTGCTGGTGGTTTGGATGCCAACAAATCCGACCCTTTATATCTTCGGCAGATAAAACGTCCGTTCATGCTGAGCACGTCGAAGCATGGGAATATCAATCTGCTTGAAATAATCGTTCTTCGACAAGCCTGTCCTGAGAAGCGAGCCCTGAGTATTATCGAATGGTCGAACTGTCGAAGGGGTCAGAACGAACGGAAAAATGTAACAACCAATTTTACCAATCTCCCGTTGACATAAAGTCACTAATAGCTAAGATTTACTCCATGCTTAGTAGCAAACCCATCGGCGTTTTCGATTCAGGAATAGGCGGGCTTACAGTTCTCAGGGAAATCCAGAGGCTACTACCAAATGAGAATTTCATTTACTTAGGTGACACGGCGAGGGTACCTTACGGAACGAAATCAAGTAAGACCGTAATCACCTATTCACAGAGCAACTCGAGATTTCTGATATCAAAGGGCATCAAGCTATTGGTTGTGGCGTGTAACACTGCTTCGGCTGTTGCCCTCCCCAGCCTGAGATGGGACTTCGAAATCCCAATAATTGGGGTAATTGAACCCGGAGCAAGAAAGGCTGCCAGTATTACCAGATCTGGAAAGGTAGGTGTTATAGGTACACCATCAACTATTAAAAGTAATGCCTATAATAAAGCTTTAGAAAACATTTCCCCAGAAATAAAGATTTATTCAAAATCCTGCCCGTTATTTGTTCCACTTGCCGAGGAGGGGTGGACAGAGGGTGAGATCGCTGAACTAACAGCAAAGACCTACCTCGAGCCTTTAAGGAAAACAGGCATAGACGTTTTAATTCTGGGATGTACTCATTATCCAATTCTAAAGTCTACAATCCAAAAGATTCTAGGTAATAATATCACATTAGTAGATTCCGCTGAAGAAACAGCCTTAGAAATTAAGAGAACGTTGAACGATAACCAATCATTAAATGGCAATTCAGCTCAAACACAAAAGGAATTCTACCTAACTGATGTATCCGATTCATTTATAAAGATTGCACGAAGATTCCTTGGAAAAGAGATAGAACATATCCAGCAGATTGATCTAAATGGTGAGAAATAGCTGGACGAAAATTAGAAAAGTTTACTAACCTACCCTTCCCTTTTAGTGAATTATGACCTAGTCTTGTGCTAGAAGCTTCTTTACCTCTTCTGTTAGCGGAGGAAGCACCTCGAATAAATCTCCACAGATCCCATAATCACACTTCTTAAAGATAGGTGCGTCCGGATCCTTGTTAATCGCCACTATCACCTTGGAAGATCCCATTCCTGAAAAATGCTGAATAGCTCCCGATATAGCCACCCCAACATATAATGAGGGCGAAACAGCCTTTCCTGTTTGTCCAACCTGCATGTCATAGGGGCAATAGCCAGCATCAACTGCGGCGCGTGTTGCTCCCGGTGCGGCGTTGAAAGACTCCGCTAGCTCGTATATATATTTAAAATTTTCCTCACTTCCCAAACCTCTCCCACCTGAAACCACTCTATCTGCTTCTGTTAGAGCAGGAAGGTCAGACTTCTTTGTTTTTACCTCAAGAACTTTAATCCTTATATCTTCAGGTTTTAAATCTACTGACTCATTTATGACCTCCGGTGTCTTCGGATCCTCTTCGGGCTTAAAAGAATTTGGCCTGACCGTCGTCATCATAGGTTTGAAATCCAGAAACTCCTGGGAATTTATGACCTTGCTTGAATGAGAATATCTTTGAATCTTTAACCTTCTATCGTCTGTAATATCAATGTCAATTGCATCCATTGTTACGCCTGCCTGAACTCGAGCTGCTACCCTGGGAAAGTAATCCTCTGCAAAACTAGTATTGCCTGTGATAACTATATAAGGTTCGTACTTTTTAATAAGCTCTGAAAGAGCCTTAACGTAGCCATCGGGATTAGAGTCTTTTAAGACATCATTATCTACGACGTATACCTTTTCTGCCCCAAACCTTCCCATCTCAGATGCAAGTGCCGAAATGCCAGATCCAAGAAGAACACCACAAAGTTTCCCATCCAATTTGCCAAGAAGTTTTCTCCCAGCCTCTGATAATGCTTCAAAAGTGACTTTTCGTATTGTTCCATCTAATTTAAAATCTGCTACTACCCACATTTCATTACTCATTCCGCCCTCCAAAAAAAAACAGACTTTGAATTATATTACCTTTGCTTCTTCCCTAAGAAGCCTAATCAACTCTCGTGTTGACTCTTTTATCTCATCCCCTTTAACCATTGGATTACCCTTTCCTGTAATCACCTTCAACTTCCTCTCAATTTGTGGGACCCTAATGCTAGTTGTCCTGACGCGAGAACCCTCCTTCCCAACTGTTCCTATTGTAAGTCCTAAGGACTCAAGATTGATAGCATCAATAGCAACCTCTTTCATTGGTTTCTTCTTTGCCTTCATTATTCCCGGAAGTGAAGCGTATCTTGGTTCATTCATCCCGTCCGGACAGGTTATCAGTGCGGGAAGAGGAACCTCAACGATCACATGCCCTCCATCTATCTCCTTTTGGCATATTATCCTCTTTTGATCTGGGTCTATCCGAATGATTTTACTTACCAGTGCAACATGTGGGACACCCAACTCTTCAGCTATTTGTATCCCTACCTGTACAGATTCCTCGTCTATAATCTTGAAACCTGTAAAAATCAAATCATATTCACCTAGACTTTTTATCTCATTTGCAATTAATTTTCCTATG
>Ga0184637_10003328_pt1 | contig 10046 bp, 10 predicted proteins | sample PLM3_127_b2_FD_133143 | JGI IMG/M metagenome (GOLD analysis project Ga0184637, IMG submission 133143) | Groundwater sediment microbial communities from an aquifer in East River, Colorado, USA - PLM3_127_b2 | ecosystem: Environmental > Terrestrial > Soil > Riparian zone | place: USA: East River... | reverse complement strand
CGGAAATCTCCTCCACCCGTTCATCCAGATGGAACAACACCCGTTTCGGACTCGGAATTGCGGACCAAAGCGGGGCCAGCTTCGACGACGTGTACAAATCCAATCGTCCAACCACCGCTACGATTACCGGCCGATCGCAAGTGAGATGGAGATACTCGCCCTCATATGTCGGCAGATCGACTTCCAGCACCTGAACTGCGTTGCACGACCCCGCCGCTTCTCCAACCTGCACTCGCGCCCCGCACGAAGGGCACGTTTGCCTGTCCCAATGCGCACCACCAACACTGGCCGGATGCATTTTCTTCCCGCAGACCGGGCAATGGCAGTAACGTCGGGCCGTCTCAGCGGAAAACGAATCCACAGCCGTTTGTTCGTCATCGTAGACTTCAAAGATTGTTCGTAGGGCAATTCGTAGCAATTGTTCAACTTGTCCCGTCGGGGACAACACCTTCACGCTACCACCAGCCTTGAGAGACGTCCCATACGCACGCGCCAACTCACCCAACCCGCAACTGTCTACGTACGGGACGCCGCCCAGGTTGAGAAGCAATTTCACTTTCCCCGCAGACAGCAGGCGCTCCACAGAGTCCCTGAAATCATCGGATGGGCCGCGGGCTTCTCCTTCGGCAGGGCATGTCAGTTTCCCCGCCACGTCCACAATCGTGACGTCCCCAACCTGCCGCTCAGTCATCGTTAGACTCATCGCTGACTCCCGGCTTGTTCCCCGCTGCTCGCCGCAATTACCACGATGCTCGCATCGTCCCCGATGTCACCCTTCCGCGGATGCGCACGCCAATCGTCCAACACCGCTTGTCCCATCGCGCGCGCCCCGTCCCGCGCCCGATTCTGCAGCAGCCCTGTGAACCGGTACCGGTAGGCATCCCCCTGCAGCACGTGGTCCTCGGTCAATCCGTCGGTCACCATCATGAACACATCGCCACGCTCCATCTCCACTTCATATCGAGTGCGCAGCAACCCGGGTTCATCAGGCTCCGCGCCCAGCAACGGGTCCCCGCGCAGCGGCAGCACGTCACACTTCCCCCGTCTCGCCACGTAATGGACCGGGTCCGGATGCCCCGCGTTCGCAATCACGATGGTTCCAGCAGCGGGATCCACAGCGACGCACTGCATCGAGATGCGGGCAAAGGCATCGTAGCCCCGCACCGTTGCATCCACATGCTGCAGCACCTCCCCTGGACTCGGACACTCGTCGTGGTGTGCCACAAAATGCTGGAATACATTTCCCAAGAACCGCGCGACAAATGCGCTCCGCAACCCTACTGCGGGCGCATCGCCGATCGCCGCGAACAGCCGCCCATCCCGCACAGCGAACTCCAGGAAATCCGCCGCTACATCGGCTTTCGGCAGAATTGCCGCATACGTCTCCAGCCCCGGGACCGTCGGAGGCAACACCTCAATCAACTTCGTGCGGAACGCCGCCGGCCCTGACGAGTACGCCTGCACCCGCCGGGAAACCTCCCCCACGATGTCCCCTCCGGCGGCCTGCCGCACACACTCCACCAACCGCATGCACCGCTCAATCACGGCCGCATCGCCCCGTTCCAGCATCGAGCGTGTCAACAACTCCAGGTCCTCGAGTACCGCATAGCCCGACCGCCGAACCTTCCCGGTCAGAAACGCCTCGTTCACCTGCCGCTCCAATCGCTCTCCATCGCCCGCATGGAACAGGTGAAACGCCAGCGAGCTCAGGCGGTACGGATGGTTCCTGTTCTCCGGCCGCTCGAGCCAGTCCACAAAGCGCTTGTGCGCCTTCCCCAATTCCTCCTCGTAGAGAGTCCTGGTGACAAACTCGTGGAACCGCGCGTGATAGAAGGTAAAGCGCCCGTCCAGATCCAGCAGGAACGAAAGCACCGGCCGGATGCCGCCCTCATCCACCTCCCGTTGCCCAATCCCGGTCAAGCCGCTGAGTTCGCGCACCGAAAGCGGCATGCGAGCCACGGACAACAGCGCCAGGACGTCCCCCAGCACACCTTTGCCGGAGGTCATCGCCGCGGTCGCATTTCGAAAGAATCCTTCGATGCTGGCCGGCAGCGCTTTCATCGGATAACTTGGGTTCCTCTTCAACTCGTCTGCCACGGCCCTCACGTACAGCGGATTTCCTTGCGACGCTTCCGCGATCCGCTCCAACTCGGAATTCGTGATGCCGATCTTCAACGGACTCAACATGCTGTGCATCTCGGCCAGCGTCAGCGGCCCGAGGTCATAGATCTGATGGGGAATGCCGAAAAGCCGCTGCCGCAGCCGGTCCAGATGGGCACCGGCCCGCGCGGTCACCACGAAATACACGTTCGGCGGCAAGGCTTCCGCGGGCAGCCAGGGCGTTTCCGCTGCATCAGCCGGCAACTCGTCCAGGGCGTCAATCACGATCACCGCGGGACGGCCCTCTTTCACCGCTCGCGGGAGAGACTCCTCAAAAACCTTGGCTAGCCCATCGATCGACTCCGCATCCACCACACGTCCCCCGGGAATCTGCGCGATCAACGATCGCATCGCCAGACGCAAATCCGCGCGCCCGCCGCTCCGGTTCACCAAATGATGAACACTCTCCCACCGTGTGATGAACGAACACGACAGGGCCGTTTTCCCCTGCCCCGGGCCCCCGCGCACCAAGAAATAGCCGCGGTCGTGTGTGCGCACGAACTGCTCCAGCGCATCCAGCGCATAGGTCCGCCCAACGAACGTGCGCGTGTCTTCGCGGATGAGGCTCTGCTGCACGGCGAAATAGTCCGGGTTCTCGCCGCTCGGGAGCGGCTGGACAACTGCACCCGCAGTCCCGTTCTCCAGCGGGTACTTGGCCCGGATGTAATTCGTCAGGTGCCCGCGCACCAGATTCTTGAACTGTTCAAGCCCCTCGTAATCCCACCACAACCCCTCTTGCGGGAACTCCTCCTTGAACTGCAGAACCTGCCCCCACTGCAGCGCCTCGTCTTTGGATCTGGGTGTGTACGCGGCCTGGTTGAAGTACACCATCACCTGCGGACGGCCCTTGTCTTTCCACATCTGATACGCGGCCCGGATCTCGTGCGCCGTGCCGGACTGCGCCTGCGGTGTCGGGGTGCCGAATCGCTTCCAGAAGATCGCCAGCAGGAGCTCGCACTCCCCAATGTGAAGCAGCGGATCGATCAGTCCTTGCGGGCCGTCCTCGTGAAGCCCCGGAAATGCATGGGTCTTCCACGTAACGGCTTCGAGCCTCACGCCACGATCGGCCCCCACCGAACGGTTGACTTCATCGATCACGCCCGCGACCGCCTCGGCCTCGGGTCGCGTGTCCCCTGGATATCCCACTACAACACGCGCAATCCGAACCCGGGTGCCCGACATGGAGTCAATGCTCACAGGAGGCGATGCCGCGTCTCGCTCGTTCGGTCATCATTCTTGCGGACCACAGGGCCTGATCCGCGCTGAGGTTCCCAGTCACACATCACTTCTTCGGGCCACCGCGGCGCGATGCCCTCTTGGGGTCCGGCTCCGCTGGGCCCTTCGGCGACCCGCTCAGCTCCGCCAGTCGAGCCGCGAACGTCCGCTGAATCGTTTGGCGCTCTGCCTTCCGAAGCATGACGGCGCGCAGCGCCTCGCGAACGGCTCCGGGAGGCGCCGACGGCCGAGATGACGTGACGCGAGCCGTCTCCTTTCGAAGAAGATGTGCAATCACCGCGTGGACGCGGCGTGAATCCGACATGAGTCTCCCTCCGATCTCGACAAACGAATAGATTTGTGACCGGCACCTCAGCATAATCGATCGTCCCCGGACGCATCGATCATCGTAAGGAGGCGCGACATGGCGAGGGTGCTTTGGACGCAGAAGCAGGATATGGGTCCGCGACCCCGTGCCGGCCATGCGATGACGTACGACGCGACGCGGCGACGCGTCGTGCTGTTCGGAGGGGACTCACTCGACGGCAGGCTGTTTGGGGACACGTGGGAGTGGGATGGAGAGAGCTGGACCCAGGTCCAGGACATCGGGCCCAGCGGCCGCACGTTTCATGCGATCGCCTTCGACACCATACGCCGCCGATCGGTGCTCTTTGGCGGACGAAACGCGAACGGACTCCTCGGCGACACATGGGAGTGGGACGGAGAAAACTGGACCCAGGTCGCCGACTCAGGACCCGCAAAGCGGTTGGGGCACGCGATGGCGTTCGACAGGACGCGCCAGCGCGTTGTCTTGTTCGGCGGTGATGCCGCGGGACGGCTGAACGACACCTGGGAATGGGATGGCAACGAGTGGGTGCAGCACGGCGACTCGGGGCCCTCCGCAAGAATTCATCCGGCGATGGCCTACGAGACGAGTCGCGGTCGAGTGGTCCTCTTCGGCGGCGCGGAGCAAGACCTCGGCTTGGGTGATACGTGGGAGTGGGACGGGACGGCATGGACAGAAGAGTCGGATTTTGGTCCAGACCCCTGCGCTGGTGGCGCGATGGTGTTCAAAGGCACCCGCGCGGCGCTTTTTGGCGGCATCGCATCGATTGCATCGCCGGCTCCACTGCCGCTCCCTGAGGTCTTCGATCGAAGCTGGGAGTGGGACGGCAAGCACTGGACGGCGCGACAAGACATGGGCCCTGGCGATCGGGTGTTCCACGCCATGGCGTTCGATGAGGTGCGCTCGCGCGTGGTGCTGTTTGGCGGATCGCCCATCCCTCCGAGCGCCGACGGGGCCGGTGCACGAGTGCAGGGAGATACGTGGGAGCAGTTTGAGGAAGGTCAGACGGGCGCCACCATTGGCGTCGCCGCGGTCGAGGCCGCGCCCAATCCGTCGCCGTCGGGAAATACCGTTGTCATCACCGTCACACTCACCGGTCCTGCTCCAACTGCCACAATCGTCACGATTCTCGCGGATGGTCAGGAGATCGGAACGATGGAGATCGCAGCCGACGCGACGAGTGGAACCTTCGAGCTGCCGATTCCCGTGGGCCAGCCGGCGACAACCATTACGGTGACGGCACGGGTCGGGAGCTCCGAAGCGACGACGACTCTCACGATCACATCGCCAGTTGTCGTCGATGTGACCTCGGTTGACGCCGTCCCGAACCCAGTGGCGCCGGGTAACACACTCGTCATTACAGTGAATCTTGGAAGCCCAGCGCCCGACGCCGCCAGTGTCGAGCTGCTCATTGACGGCCAGCCGTTTGCCGCGGTCGTGATCGCTGCGGGAGCCACGAGCGGCCAACTGGACATCCCGATTCCTCCAGATCAACCGCCCGTCGATTTCACGTTGACCGCGCGATCTGGTGGCACTGAGGCGAGTGTCATGGTTTCGATTCAGTAGGGCGACGGACACCACTCCGAAGCGGGCCGTCGCCGCCAAGGTGCTGCTGGGTCAGAACTTCGTGCAGTCGATCACGAACCGGTACTTCACGTCGCCTTTGAGGGTTCGCTCGTACGCTTTGTTGATCCCGTCCGGGGCGATCATTTCGATGTCGCTCGTGATGCCGTGCGTTCCGCAGTGATTCAGCATCTCCTGCGTCTCGGGAATGCCGCCGACCAGGGAGCCCATGATCGTCCGGTGCCCGAGAATCAAGGGCAACGCCTTGAATTCCAGGTTCTCGGGAGCGGCCCCGACGAGAATCAAGGTCCCCTCCGGCTTGAGGCAGTTCAACGGTCCGCTCATGTCATGCTTCGCTGAAATCGTGTCGAGGATCGCGTCGTACCGGCCCGCCAGTTTGTCGAGGGCGCCCTCCTTGTTGATGAGAACGAACTCGTGGGCGCCGAGCCTCTTCGCGTCGGCCCCCTTCTGGGGGGAACGGCTCAAGACCGTGACCTCGGCACCGAACGAGGCGGCGAGTTTCACGCCCATGTGGCCGAGGCCGCCGAGGCCCATGACGGCGACCCGCGAGCCCTTCCGTACGCCGACCTGCCGCATCGGCGAATAGGTCGTGATCCCGGCGCAGAGCAGGGGAGCAGAAGCGGCCGGGTCCAGTCCCTCTGGAAGGTTCAGGACGAAGTGCTCGTCGACGACGATCTGGTTGGAGTACCCGCCGAAGGTCGGCGTCTTCCTCTCCCAGTCCATGCTGCCGTAGGTCATGGTGAAGCCGTTTTCGCAGTAGTTCTCGTGGCCGCCCTTGCAGCTCCCGCAGGTGCGACACGAATTGACGAAGCAGCCCACGCCGACCCGCTGGCCTTCCTTGAGTTTCCTGGCGTCCTGTCCGGTCTTCACGACCCGGCCGATGATCTCGTGGCCCGGAACGCAGGGGAACGGGGTCATTCCCCATTCGTTGCGCGTGAAGTGGATGTCGGAATGGCAGATGCCGCAGAAATCGATCTCGATATGAACGTCCCGGTCTCTGGGAGCGCGGCGTTCGAACTCAAACGGCGCAAGCGGCGTGTCGGCCGACTGGGCGGCGTATCCTCTGGTCTTCAATGGGTTCCTCCGGTATTGACAGCTCAGCGTACCGGAAGTGGCTGGCCGGCGGTTGTGGTGGGCCCTCGATCGCAGCGCACCGGGGGCGGGTCGACTCCTATTGAAGGGTTACAGGTGAAAGAGGCAGGAAAGGGGGCAAAGCCGCGGCAATCGACGCGATTCGGGGGATCATGGAAGCAGTCTCGGCAGAGAAAGGAACAGTCGGCATGCCTAAAACCGCGGTCGCTCGACTCGGACGCAACGAACCCTGTCGTTGCGGCTCCGGTCGTAAATACAAACAGTGTTGTCTCGACAAGGACGAGGGGGAGGCCCGCGCCGCATACGCCAAGGCCATTGCCGAGGCGCCTGAGTCGTCGCCCGATGTTGCCGCGGCGTCTCCGCGGGCACCCAAACACGAGACTCAGCAGCCCTGGAAGGCGGCCAACACCCGTGGTTCGTACCAGCGTGTGCGGACGCCTCGCAAGGTCGGGGGAGGCTGAGAGCCCCCGAACGCCATGATCCTTGACCACCGCCACATCGAGGAGCGTTTCGTTCGCGCCTCCGGACCAGGCGGTCAGAACGTGAACAAAGTCGCGACAGCCGTGGAGCTGCGCTTCAATGTCCGGGCGTCATCGCTGTCACTCGACGTGAAGGAACGGCTGATCGAGCTCGCGGGCAGCCGGATGACGTCGGGCGGTGTGCTGCTCATCGACAGCCGGACACATCGAACGCAGGCGCAGAATCGCGCCGCCGCGCGCGAGAGACTGATCGCGCTGATACAGAAGGCCATGGTGCGGCCCCGCGCACGTCGCCCGACGAAACCGCGGACAGGCGCCCGAGAGACGCGGCTCACGTCAAAGAAGTTGCGGGGCACGGTCAAGGAGTTGAGGGGACGCGCCCGAGTCGACGACGACTGACGCGTCCGCAGGACCCGACCGCTGCACACCGGCCGAGACGTCTGATTTAATCCGTAGCGCGCCTCCGCGGCTTTGAGCAAGACCGCCGGGCGCGGACGGCCTGGCGATGAACGTGTCTCAAGTGCGGCCTACGCTTACGACCTCGCCGCTGAACCGGTCGACCTCGACGATCGCGCTTTCGAACAGACCGGGCGGCTGCCCAGGCAGCCGCCCCCGGAAGGTCACGCGCCACACACTGCGTGCGCCCGACGTGGCTCGTGTCGCATCGATGGTCTCGGGAGTGAAAGAGACGTGCAGGCGCGCGATTTCTATGGCGCGGTCGCTGGCGATTTCCACGGGCGAAGGGCCCGCGCACATCGGTGCGAGGGAGGCCAGGACCGCCAGACAAAGAAGAGCGAGGCGCAGCAGTGGAGAATTCGTGTGTCCCCCCTCGCGCGCGCCTCGCTATATCTCAGCGCGCGTCAGCGTCTGGGTCGGCCCAGAAGACGTGCGTGACGACCTTGTTGCCTCGCCCAAAATCCAACTCGTAGAGCTGCGCGCGTCCGTTGGCGCTCGATCGAATCAGGCGGCCCCACTGCGCCCGTGTGTCGAACGCGATCTGCCCCATCGCGGGCGGCATCGCACTCGCCGTGCTGTCCACGGTGGACGTGGCGTCCAGGTGCGTGTAAATCAACTCGAGCTGCTCAAAATCGTGCGCGTTCGGGTACTGGTTAGAGTCCGGTGCATTCGTGTAATCCATGCACGACCCGAGATTGGCATTGTCGAACTCCTCGTCCTGATGATCGAGCCCGAAATCGTGCGCGATTTCCTGGCACATCACGAGCCGGCGCCACGCCGGCTTGTTGTAAGTCGCCGTGTTGAAATAAGTGTCGTTCACCTTCGTCGTCGCCTGCACAATGTGCACGCCGCTGATCCAGATCTGCGCGATGCCGAGCCAACCCGTCGAGCCGTACCTTTCGCTGCAGGCTTCAATCCGCCCGAGCGTCGCCTTGCAGGTCCTGGATCTCGCCCTTCCGGCGACGACCGTGAGGTCGAGCACCGAGGATCCACTCCAGTCGGAGGCCGCCCCAGCGAGATACGGATCCCACACGGACGAGACGTTGTCGCCCACCTTCAGCGTGAACGGGTTGCTCGTGCGCGCCCAGTGATAGCTGCCCCACGAGTGATCCGCCAACAGCGTCGCCGTGAAACCCGTCGCCGCCAGGAAGCCGATGGCGAGGACGCGCGCGGACGTCACCTTCAACATAGAGACTCCTAAGTTCGCCTTCCGCCTTCCGACGGGTCTGTTATGAGGTGACACCCAGCAACCCCGTTGCCAACTCATCACATCCCCAGAAGTCTCACTTAGTCGAAGGATTGCCCACTGAACCTCAGCTTCCCTTGTCGCTCAATCCATCGAAGTCGGCGCGGCGCAGACAAAAGTGCCACTCGGTGTCCCAAAATTCAGCCCACCTCTGAACGCGGGCTCGACGTGCCGTCGGTGAGGTAGACCCCCGCCGTGATTGACGGGGCCTTCGTTCGGTTTCTGGTGGCCGCCTTGGCCGGCTGGCTCGAGAAACGCTGGAGCTACCGCGATAGAAGGTAGGCGATCAGGACGAGCACGCCAACGCCCAACATGACATGTGCTCTGACCTTCGCGAACGTCTGCTGATTCAAGCGCATCACAGTCCCCGCGACGTGTGCCTCAGGGAGGTGGTTGAAGACCTGAAATCCTCGCGCGCGATGCACTGTACCGCACCACGTTGGCGCTGCGCGGTGTACGCGCAGCGCCTCTACCGTAGCGCGCGACGGGGTGCGCCAAGCGCGCCGTGACGGCCCAAGCAACTCGGACCGGCCGCCGTCCGCAGATATTCCACAAGCGCCCTCGAAGCCGATCGCATAGGACCGTCCCGACAAAAGGCTGCATGCTCCCCGCTGGATCGTGGCTCTGTCGAACAGGTCCAGGGTTGGCGCTATCCTCCCACAGGTCTGGGCGGGCACGGCGCCTGGCGGGTATCCCATTCCCCTGCGACCTGTCGCGGCGACCGCTGGACAGGGAACCGTTACCCGGTGGGCGCTTCGACACACGGGGTGGATCTGATTTGACGGGGAAAATCGCCAGACTTCACCTCACCGCGGAGTGGCATCGACCTTGGTTACAGAGCCGCGAATCGATTCACGTGGCGTGGAGGCGTTGATGTCCGGGCGCGACGATGCGACGAAGGTGGCGCTGCGGGCAAAGGGCGGTGTGGCCCCGGGCGTCGAGCGGGCTGCCGACCTGCGGCAGGTCGTCGCTGCGATCAGCGCCGCGCTGGCGCATCCTGGAGCCGAAGGTGGCCTGCCGGGCATTTTCGAAAAGCAGGTCGAGCAGCTGTTGTCGATGCGGGCGGTGCGTCTGCGCGAGATCCCCGCACGCTATCAGGCACGGCTCGTCACGCCCACCCGCACGGCCGAATCGGTCGTGCTTGACGTTCCCACGGCTGATCCACGGATGCAGGCCGTCCTCGAGGCGTCGTTCGAGCGTGGCCGGCTGCTCGACAAACGGGATTTCGAACTGCTCACGGCCGCCGCGCAGTTGGGTGGCCTGGTGCTCGAGGCGGCGCGAACACGCAGCGCGCCGCGTCCGGCCGGTCCGGATGGCGCGGCGCGGCTCATCGGCTCGACAGCCGTGATGGAATCGCTCAGGGAGCGGGTCGAGCGCGTTGCAATGACCGATTTCACCGTGCTCATCGAGGGAGAGACAAGCCGGTAGCAGGAAATGGCGATCTAGAGCCGACAATAGCCTCGAAGTT